>ERZ889217.1333-NODE-1333-length-12771-cov-10.634083_pt1 | contig 12771 bp, 4 predicted proteins | sample MGYA00521098_ERZ889217 | MGnify/ENA primary metagenome ERZ889217 (study PRJEB32303, sample SAMEA104408613) | aquatic metagenome | biome: Brackish water; feature: Pelagic; material: water | place: Baltic Sea | collected 2014-06-10T22:04:00 | depth 2,362 m ...
TGCCTGGCGAGGCGCGGGAGTCGCGCCGAGCTCCGTGTGCCAGCTGGGCTAGGGTGACACCCTAACCTGGAGACAGATTATTATTACGCGCTGTGACGCTGCGCGCCGCAGTTTACGAGCACCTCCTCACCTTCAAGGTGACGCATTTCGTGGCATCGGCCGTCGCCGGCACGCCAGCAATCCCGGCTACCAGCAATCCCAGCAAGTCCGCCGGCGAGAACGGCGGCGCCGATGACCCCCTGACAGAAGTGGTTCCTGTTCATGAGCCATGGGTGCCGACCGTGCAGGACGTGAGGCGACCCGCCAACGACAAAAACGCGAGGCTGCTCGACAAAGACTCGCTCCTTCCGCGCAACCATTACGACTACACTAGTGCACCATTGGACTTGACTAGTGTACCATTCGAAGAGGTGGGCGAGTTGGCTCGAATGTCATTCAGCAATAATAGTCACGCCACCAAGTTTGTGTTCTTCGCCACCTATGGCGAGAGTGGTGTTCGCGACCGGATGTGGGCTGTCCCCGTCAAAATCGACTTGCGGAAGGAAGCAGCGTGCGCGGCTGACGCGGCGGAGAGTGGCCGGACGCTCAAGGTGCTTTGGAACCGGATGCCCAGTGCAGCGTTCGCCCGCTACAGGCACGTTGCCGACGCGGGCTGTGGTGCCCAAGTGGAGCGTTGCTGCCTGAAGGTGCTGCGTGCGTGGGCTGTCGAACAAGCGAAGCTAGAGAGGGCGAAGAACGCACAAGTCCAACAGAGAGCTAGGAAGGCGCAACGACTGAAGGTGGAGGCGGACAAGCGCGAACAGGCAGCTGTGCTCGGCAAGGTCGCGAAGCGGCACCAGGAGGCGTTCACGAGGCAGCACGACGCGGACCGAGGCATGTCGGCTGAGGTCGTGGGCATCGATCCTCTCGGTGAGGAGGAGGAGGACAGCGTCCTCAATCCGGCGAAGGATCCGGATGCGTGTCTGGAGCTGTACAACGAGACGAACGGCCACGAGATAAGCTGGGATGCGGAGCACCCGCCGCCGAAGAACGCGCCTGCCGCAGAGTGGCGGGACTGGGGTGAGCGGGTCTTGCACGCCATCAACGAGCACGCCGCGACAGGAGACACGCATGAGCTGTCGCAAAGTGTTGAGAAGGTGCTTACCGCGCTTGGGCCGACGGCAGAGCTGTGCGCGTGCGCCTCATGTGGCGTGCGCATCGTCGATGACGTGCCGCGCCAGCGCCTGGTCAATGAGCTTCCCGAGTGCTTTCAGTACACGGCTGGGGAGCTCGCACGGCGCGAGAAACTTGGCCACGTCAGCCTCGTTGGTGACGATGCGCAGCTTCGCTCTGCTGACGCACGCGTGCTGGAGTGTAGCACACTCGTGCGCGGTACCCGGTACCACCTGCATGACAACTTGGTGGAAGATCGCGAGGGGGAGGCGTCTGTGAAGCTCTGCAAGAAGTGTGCTGATCCGAGCAAGGACTTGCACGGCAACTTCGAGCCGCCGCCCTTTTCGCTGGCTGCGGGCTGGGACTTTGGCAACTTGGAGCTCATGGGGCTGCCGGAACCAAGCGAGCTTGAGAAGATGGTCCTGTCCGACGTGCGTGTATATGGGCGCGTCGTGAAGATTGTCGCCGACAGCAACTCGCAGAAAGCGGACTGGCAGCATAAGATGCTGAGAGGCCATTTCATCACCTTCATCCACAGTGGCCCTGCAGAGTTTGCTGCATACGTGCGGCACAGCATCGCCGAGCGTGTGGGGGACGTGGAGCGCAAGGTGCCTCGCGGCTGCGAACACCACATGACGTCGTTTGCGCACGTCCGGCTCAGTAGTGCCCTCGTTGCTCGCCACAGGTGAAGGTGCATGTCTTGGGACCGACGGGCTCCCACGACCTCTTGCTCGACCGTCTGCTTGCTTCGGGGGAAATGGCTCTGCGGCCATTCGTGGTATACAACTACATGGCCATCCGTAAGGCAGTGGCGGGGGCCTACAATCTGGATAATACGCTGCGGACCGTGGAGCTGCCGTCGTGCGAGGACATCGAGCAGGCACTCGTGTGGCTACGTGAAAGCTTGAGGAAAAGCGCGGTCAAGAGTTCCGCGCTCGTGTATGAGGACAAGCATGCAGTGCACTCATCCGACGTTGCTGGTGTGCGCTCAATTGCCTCGCACGATGTCGACGAGGCTCTTCGTAACGCCGACGGGGCAGCAGACGAGGGGTTTGAAATCCCCGAGCCGCTGCCATGTGGCCATGAGGACGACGAGGAGGAGGTTCTCAAAAAGCGGAGTGTCGGTCTGTCTGGGCCCATGGCCATGTCGCATGTGGGGCTCATGAATACCGGCACAGGGCCGGACGCGGTTCTGGAAGCAACACTCAACGCCACGTTCGACGTCCTGAAGGTGCCGCGAGACGAAAAGCCATGCAGCGAATTCGTCGGCAATGGCAAGCGCCTGATGGAGAGCTTCTGGTACATGTTCATCCTGGGGAGAGGGCTCGAGCAGTTTGAGGGTACCATCAGCTATGCGGCGTCCAGACACCTGATGCTGCACTGTACCAACCGCTTCCAGCGCAACTCGGCGTTCACCCTGCTCCTCGCCAACCAGGCGCAGCGGCACACTGTGCTCCGATCGGTGAGTGCCAAGGTCCTGCCGGGCTCCTTCAGCGACGTGGAAGAGCTTGTGCGCGATCCGACATTCAGGGAGCAGGTTGAGGAGCTCATGCGGCACCCTCGCACTGCAAGCAGCAAAGAGCTCTTAAGGAAGCTCTTGTCACTCTTGAACTATTGCGCCAAGCCCTCGCCGTGGGGGGCAATGGAGCGGTCGGCTTGCATCGCACAGCTGCTCGCCATGATGCGACGATATGGTCCAGCCAGCTGGTTCCTTACCATGGCACCGGATGATGTGCACAGTGCCCAAGGCTTTCGCCTCACGTTGCGCATCAACACCAACACGTCCTTCCCCGCCATCCCGGAGGGGTTTTTGTCGGCGTTGCAAGACTTCCCCTCCAAGTTCACGAGCGCGGACGGCTTGTTCGACTTTCCCCTTGACGAGGACTTCATGCAGAAGCAGGCTGCACAAAACCCAGCGAGCACCACGATCATGTACCAGAAGATAATCCGGCTCATCTTTGGAGAGCTGCTTGGTGTGCCCGCGGCCAGACATTGCGGACGCACATTGCCGCTGCGTGACCGGCCCCGTAAGCTCATTGGGTGCGGCTTGGCGGCGTTCGCGGTGACTGAGGAGAACGGCAAGGGCTCGCATCACTCGCACTCGGCCGTCTTTGGGGGCGCCATGCCGGGCCTATGTACTGGTGCTGTGGAGCAGCAGGCTGTTTTTGACCGACTGGTGGAGGTGCTTGAGGCGCAGGTGCAGGCCGACATGCCGTTCGAGCTCTATGTCGTTTCGGAGGCAAGGACTGTCTTCAACAAGTTTCGCGGCAAGAAGCAGTACATTGATCGGCCGCGTGTGGAGTGGCAGGAGCCGCCGGCGATATTGGACGACAACGGTCGGCTCAGCGAGGCGTTCATCCGCAGCGCCAACCTTACCGCGCTGCGTGTGCAAGATCATAAGGTGGAACCGCACCCGCCAACGTGTCACAAAGGGGACGACACGGGCTGCCGTCTTGGGGTGTACTTTGTGCACCCGTGCAAGCGTACCCGAGCTGTGAATATCCGTGGGCTCACGTTTACCTGTGCAAAGCATGGGCAGGGTATTATTCCTAGCAGGAACAGCTTCGGCAAAGCGTTGCTGTCACCGGCTGAGCTCACGTGCAATCCCTGCGTGAAGCCTGACGCGGAGCCGGCGGAGCTCCATCCGCGCAAGGGCTGTTTCCCAAATGGGAAAAGTGTCCTGCATGTGAAGAGCAACGACGACGGGTCTGCGTCGTGGCTCTGCATCTCGGACGCTGCCAAGGACGCGGCTTTGGAGCGACAGTTGCACCAGCCCGCCGATGATGCGCCAGTAGTGCCCGATGACGGTGACGACCCACCTTCGGAGGAGGACGACACCAACGCTGACGATGATCCGGCCGTCCCTGCAGAGCTCGCCCGCCTCATCCCCAGAGAGGAGAAGAGCTCAGTCGTCTTCGAGATCAAGCGACCTTCCATCGAGTGGCCCGCACATGAGGAGCTTCAGGATGTTAAGAAGGACATGAGCGACGCATCCGTTTCGGAAATCTTTGACCGCATCTGGTCGGGCGCCGCCTCTACTGAGGACATCAGGTCCATTGAGAAGGAGCTCGCCCAACCGGAGTGGGCTGACGTCAAGGCGCGGTTTGAGGACATCACACTCTCAGAGAAGCGCGCCCTTCTGATGGCGTTCTCACATCTGCGGTGCCGGAACGCACGCCTCACATGCTACAACCATATCCTCACTGCTGTGCTGAGGTGCAACACAGCTCCATATTTGCTTGGTGCACGAGAGAGCTCGCGAGCTGCCATGTTCTACTTGGTCAAGTACATGACGAAGGACTCCGTCAAGTTGAGTGCCTCCCTCTCCACGCTCATTGATGCAAAGGAGCACATCGAAAAATGGGTCTCCACGGCCGAGGACTCCGGCGAGAGCCTTCGCACCCTGAAGCACTTCCTCCAGCGAGCGATCAACTCATACCAGGCCGAGGTCCACGATACGCAGGCGGTCTCTCTGCTCATGCGCGAGCCAGCACACTTCAGCACTGAACTGTTCGAGAGTATGGCCAGCTGGGAGTTTGTGCGGACAGCACTGCGTCTGCACGGCCTCGACGAAAGCAGATGGGAGGCCGGCCTCTCCGTGCAGCGCCGCCCTGGCGGAGACGACACCCTGCAGGAGGAGGAGGAACGCGAGGAGGAGGAGGAGGAGATTGCGGCTGAGTCCAAGTGGACGCGGGAGCAGCGGGAGTCCGAGATGTCAGGGATGGGTGCTCCTGGAGGTGCAGGCACGTACCTTGACGCCGACGGCGAGGTCCGCATCGTGCCGCTCAGTGAACACTACCGCCTTCGGGGCCCCGAGCTGCAGCGTTTCTCGCCCCGGGAGTACCGCTCGTGTGTCAAGGTGGTGCAGAAGTCAGCCGACGAGGTGGCGATGTTCCAGGCGCGCCTTGAGGACGGGCAGGAGGACATCACCAATCGACTCTGTGCTGGCCGCAGGCCGAATGCTAGGGTGTGCTGCTGCACCATCCCAACCCACACTGAGGAACCTGTGAAAGCGCAGCGTCCACTTGTGCCCCCTTTGGACTGCCTGCAGTTTGAGTTCCATCCGAGCCACCCCCTCTGGGGGAAATGGCACCAGATGCTCCGGTCGAAGCTGGCATGCGTTGTGCACGTTGGGAACCCAATCCCCAAGGAACCGCTCCAGCTTGGTGCCGGGAAGCGAGTCACCGAGTTGTGGCTGCTGAGACGGGAGCGCTTCGCCGCATTCTACATGAGCACCTTTGTGCCGTGGCCGCAGGGCGAGCTGGAGAGTGACTGTACCGCCCCCGACGTGACGCCGGAGGCCATGCTCGGCTGGATGGCACATAATCGGAGCATCGCTGGAGGTTCGGCGCCCTCCCGTGAGCGGAAGATCTCGCGCGGGCGTCTAACCGAGCTCCGCCATCATGCGCATGCCCTCACCATGAACGTGGGGCAGAAGAAGGTCTTCACGCAGGGACGTTTCCGCAACCGTGAGACGTGGGCTCCTGGTGGCGCCGGCGGCGGTGCGGGGAAGGGTGGCTCGGAGGGTCACCAAGGCGACGCATCCATAGTCGACGAAGCCATAGACACTCTCATCGCAGGCCAGCGTTCGCACATCGTCGACCCGGAACATTGTGGCAACGTTGCTCGAAACGAGACGTGGGCGCTCACTTTGTTGGGCGATCTGGGCATCAGCTTGCCGGCTGCCCCCATAGCCGGGCAGCAGCAGCAAGGCAGCAAGGTGGGCAGTGGAGCGAGCGACCTGAAGCGCGCCCTTCTGATGGCGTTCTCACATCTGCGGTGCCGGAACGCACGCCTCACATGCTACAACCATATCCTCACTGCTGTGCTGAGGTGCAACACAGCTCCATATTTGCTTGGTGCACGAGAGAGCTCGCGAGCTGCCATGTTCTACTTGGTCAAGTACATGACGAAGGACTCCGTCAAGTTGAGTGCCTCCCTCTCCACGCTCATTGATGCAAAGGAGCACATCGAAAAATGGGTCTCCACGGCCGAGGACTCCGGCGAGAGCCTTCGCACCCTGAAGCACTTCCTCCAGCGAGCGATCAACTCATACCAGGCCGAGGTCCACGATACGCAGGCGGTCTCTCTGCTCATGCGCGAGCCAGCACACTTCAGCACTGAACTGTTCGAGAGTATGGCCAGCTGGGAGTTTGTGCGGACAGCACTGCGTCTGCACGGCCTCGACGAAAGCAGATGGGAGGCCGGCCTCTCCGTGCAGCGCCGCCCTGGCGGAGACGACACCCTGCAGGAGGAGGAGGAACGCGAGGAGGAGGAGGAGGAGATTGCGGCTGAGTCCAAGTGGACGCGGGAGCAGCGGGAGTCCGAGATGTCAGGGATGGGTGCTCCTGGAGGTGCAGGCACGTACCTTGACGCCGACGGCGAGGTCCGCATCGTGCCGCTCAGTGAACACTACCGCCTTCGGGGCCCCGAGCTGCAGCGTTTCTCGCCCCGGGAGTACCGCTCGTGTGTCAAGGTGGTGCAGAAGTCAGCCGACGAGGTGGCGATGTTCCAGGCGCGCCTTGAGGACGGGCAGGAGGACATCACCAATCGACTCTGTGCTGGCCGCAGGCCGAATGCTAGGGTGTGCTGCTGCACCATCCCAACCCACACTGAGGAACCTGTGAAAGCGCAGCGTCCACTTGTGCCCCCTTTGGACTGCCTGCAGTTTGAGTTCCATCCGAGCCACCCCCTCTGGGGGAAATGGCACCAGATGCTCCGGTCGAAGCTGGCATGCGTTGTGCACGTTGGGAACCCAATCCCCAAGGAACCGCTCCAGCTTGGTGCCGGGAAGCGAGTCACCGAGTTGTGGCTGCTGAGACGGGAGCGCTTCGCCGCATTCTACATGAGCACCTTTGTGCCGTGGCCGCAGGGCGAGCTGGAGAGTGACTGTACCGCCCCCGACGTGACGCCGGAGGCCATGCTCGGCTGGATGGCACATAATCGGAGCATCGCTGGAGGTTCGGCGCCCTCCCGTGAGCGGAAGATCTCGCGCGGGCGTCTAACCGAGCTCCGCCATCATGCGCATGCCCTCACCATGAACGTGGGGCAGAAGAAGGTCTTCACGCAGGGACGTTTCCGCAACCGTGAGACGTGGGCTCCTGGTGGCGCCGGCGGCGGTGCGGGGAAGGGTGGCTCGGAGGGTCACCAAGGCGACGCATCCATAGTCGACGAAGCCATAGACACTCTCATCGCAGGCCAGCGTTCGCACATCGTCGACCCGGAACATTGTGGCAACGTTGCTCGAAACGAGACGTGGGCGCTCACTTTGTTGGGCGATCTGGGCATCAGCTTGCCGGCTGCCCCCATAGCCGGGCAGCAGCAGCAAGGCAGCAAGGTGGGCAGTGGAGCGAGCGACCTTCGGCGGTGCGGCCTTCTCGCCGGCGTCGACGCTAAGAGAGCGAAGGAGGCTCGAGCGCGGGTGCATCAAGAGCTTCCCGTGAGTGCAGCACCTCCGAGCCCCGCAGCGCCTCCGGTCGCGGACAGCAGTACTGCTGGCGACGGCAATCGCCCGACCGAGGATCCGCCCATGCCGGCGGAGATTGGAGAAGTCAGCGACGAGCAACTTGAGGGGATGATCGCCGAGTGGGAGGCCGCCTGCGAAGCTTCGAAGGCCGCGGACCCAGATGCACCGCTGCCTCCGCCGCCGCTCAGCCAGGAGCAACGATTAGTTTGTCGGAGGATCGTGCCGACGTTGTTTGCCATCAGTAGGGTCAAACGGGCAGGGGGGTCCCGACGGCAGTACATGCAGCGTGTGGGCAAGGAGCACGACCGGCTCTTCCTCCTCAACGGGCCCGCAGGTGCAGGGAAGACCGAGGTGGTCAAGCTGCTGCATTCCACACTGAGCGACATGCACATTGGCACTCTCGTGCTCACTGCGTTCCAGGGGTCGGCCGTCGTGCAGCTCAAGGACGCCGTCACAACGCTCACACTCTTCAGGTTTGGCAGGGATGCCTCCACGAAGGAAGAGAGCTTCGACAAGAACCTGTCGCAGGACGTCCGAGACCGCTTTGCGAAGTATGCAAGTGCGTCGACGCTGATGGTTTTGGTGATCGACGAGACTTCCTTCATCCCCCCTGCCCTCCTCCACCACGTCGACATGCGGCTGCAGGCTCTGCTGGAGTGCGACGAGCCGTTCGGTGGTTTGGTGATCATGCTCGCAGGCGTGTCCAGTAGTGCCCTCGCAGGCGTTGCCAGTAGTGCCCTCCTAACACACTGCGGCCGTGTTGGTGCCTGCCTCACATTGGTCGTCTCGGCGGGCAGGCGACTTCCACCAGAAGCTCCCGACCTCTGGCAAGGCACTCCACCAGGCCCTCGTCGAGCAGGTCATCGATGCCAAGTATCTCGTCAACAGCTTCAGGAAGCGCAAGCCGAGGCGGAAGCGGAGAGGCGCCCAGTCGGAGATTGGTGCTAGCCAGCTCGGTATCAACCTGTTCAAGGCGTTCGTGCGCTGCGACCTCACAACGACGCATCGCTTCCGCAAGGACAAGCAGCACGGTATCAACATTGCAAGGATGCGTAGCACGGAGTCCACGCAGCCGGTAAGCGAATCCTTCCTCGACTCGCTGCAACAGATGAGCGCCCAGGAGATGCAGGACCCGCTCTATCGGTTCGCGACGGTCGGCGTCGTCAGCAACCTGGAGAGATCGTTCCTCAACGCAGCTCGGTCTGCCGACTATGCTAAGTGGCACAAGCGAGTGTTGATACGCTGGCGGCTGCAGCTCTCCGGGTCGGACGCAGCAACGCTGAATAAGGACGAGCTCGACGAGCTATTCCAGGACGAGGTTGGCCTGTGGTTTCACTTTGTCGCCGGGGCGCCATGCGTTCTCACTGACACGTCGTATGCGCAGCACAAGGGGCTGGTCAACGGCACACGTGCCATCTTCCACTCACTCACGTTGGCTGACGATGCCACAGACGACCTCGCGAGCTTGATCGCGAACGCCACACCGGGCGAAGTCATCACCTTGTCGCAGGCACCTGCCACAGTCAACGTCGTCCCGAACGTGGCAGAGCATTTCGAAAGGCGTCTGCGGCCCGACTCACTCGACGCCAGCGAGCTCGTCATCCCCATCGCGTGGAAGGGCTCCACGGATGAGTACGAGCCCACCAGCACATTTGCTGCGATGAACAGCATTGGTCTAAAGAGACACACAAAGGGCAGCAGGAAGAGGAGCACCCACCTGTTCGTGAAGAGCCACGCGGTCGAGTCGGCGTTTGCAGTGACGGACTTCAAGATGCAAGGCAAATCGGAGGACATCTTTGTCTTGAGTCTCGCTCCGCGCCCCTTTGGCCCGCCTTTCGACCTGTCTGCGGTGTACGTGCTCGCCTCGCGTGTGCGAACGCGGATGGGCATGCGCGTTCTGAAGATGGGCAACTGGGACCACCTGCGCGCGCTGCGGCACGTGCCCGAGCTGGAGATCTGGGAGAACTCGTACGACAAGCTCACGGGCCGGTTCGACGCGAGGCTGGCGGAGAAGGCGGCTGAGGTGGCGTACGCACGCTATCAGGCCGAGGTGGAGGCAGCCAAAGAGGCGGCCAGGGCGGCCAAGGCAGCAGGGAGGAGCAACGGCGGGAGGCGGAAGCAGCAGACGCAGAAGCGCAAGCAGCAACCTGCGCCCGCAAGCAGGATGGCTGCGGGCCCTTCCAGCAAGGGTCCAGCGGCTGCGGCAAAAGCGTTCGTCGATCGTGCGAAGGCTAAAGGAGTCGGTCGGCTAGTTGACGCTGGCGCAACGAAGCAGGTCCCCAAGCCAGCGGTCGCAGCGAAGCCGCCAAAAGCAGCGCGGGCGCAGCAAGGCATCGGTGTGCGCTGGTGCGTTACACCGCGCGGCCACTTCACACTGCCGCCTGAGGTGATGGCGGCACCGCAGAAGCTTTACCTGTTCGGAGAGAACGACGTCGACTTTGGCACCAAGAAGGCGCAGCATTCGACGCAGGCTGTGATCAGGCCGTGCCCGAACGCACACCCCGTGCGCACGTGCTACGGTCCGGGCGCTGGCTACAGGGACAGCACCTATGACGCCAACGTGGCGAAGATCCGCTCCGACCTGGACGCTGCCGTCGCAAAGGTGCTGGGTGGCCACTACTCCGTCCTTGTGATCCCGCATGCTGGTGTGGGGACTGGCGTCGCCAACTTGGAGCAGGGCGCACCGCGGACGTACGCATTCCTCTCGGCGCAGATGGAGGCGGTGAGGGCACTACTGGGTGTGGCAGCGGCAGGGGCGACGGCTATGACGAGGAGGGCGAGCATGACGGGTGTGGCAGCAGCCGGACGCGCCGTTGGCGCAACGGCGACTGTGACGTTCCCTGCACTCGTCGGCGTCAAGTACTATGCGAATTCCTGCCATACCGATGCCACCGCAAAGGCGATCCACCTCGCGGCTATTGCGTGGTCGGAGCTGACGGGGCAGCGGATGGAGGAGATTCCGCTCTGTCCAGCAGCCAGCGTCACAGCGACTGATTCGGGCTTGCCCGTTATAGCAGATATTGGTTCGGCTTTGCGTGCGTGGCTGCGCACCGTGAAGCAGGCCACGGGGCTCTCGGCTGTGACTCCGCTGGAGGCAGAACTGCGCACATTGGACCGGCAACGCGACGAAGTGCGAGCCCAGCTTTCACGCGAGCTCAAGGTGCGGGATGTTGTCTCCCGTGCAAACAGGCGCATCACCGAGTCCATCTTCAGCTCCTACGTTCGCGCCCAGTCAAAGGAGATGGCCACAGCGTACCTGAACTTGCAGCTCATGACCACCATGCGCGACCGGTTTGAGCACGAGATGTTCGGCACGCAGTCGCCAGCCCGGCCGGCCTTCCTTGGCGGCAACGACAGCCTTCGCTACTGTGCTGGCTGTGCACATTCATGGGAGACGGGAATGTTCCATGACAGGCGAGTGCACCCGGTTGCGGACGAGGACCTCGAGTATACAGACGGTGACCTCTTGCGCGCTTTCGCTCTTAAATACGGTGCTGACAAACCGCTGCTGCGGACGGTTAGCTCCACCGCATCTTGCCCACAGTGCGGCGGATTCAACCTTCACCGCCGCACATGGCTGCAGCAAGGTCGCTTGGCAGCGGATGCGCCGCCGCTGCTTGCCTTGTATTGGGACCCGGGCACATGGGTTTCATGCAGCATCACCCTCGACGCCGATCGCCGGGACGCGGCCGTTCTCGCCCCGGACAGGGGCACTTTCCAGCTCATCGCCCTCATCTACTACAACGGCGCGCACTACATCACCGTCGGACGGTGTGATGGCAGTGGCGGCGTCACAAACAGTTCAGACTGGGTCTGCTGGGATGGCATGTACGGCAGGTTTGGCAACAGCAGAGCTGACGCCGGTGCCGGGCAGTTGCTTGCCTCCCCTCCGGCTATGCGGCGTGGTGACGCGGTGGAGCCGGCAATTCTAGAATCTCGAAGCGGTCGCTGCTGGATGGGCTATACACCGACGGTCGCCATCTATGCACACAAGAGGTCGTAGGACGAGCCCAGAGCATCCTGAAGGGCTTGGAGCCCGCCGCACGGCCGAGAGGGCAATACTGGCCGGCTGCGGTACCTGGTTGAGCATTGAAGCTCCTGGGTGAGCATTGAAGCTCCTGGGTTTTGCGTACCGCCGGCCATTGCGGTGAGGTCGTTCGTTCGTCACGCCTCGGCCATCGCGGTGATGCCGATCAGGAAGTCGTTCGCTCGCCAGGCGGGCCGCTTTGCTCGTTAGGCGCACTATGTTTAGCGCAGTCGGACGCGGAGGGTTGCGATGTAAAAGTATCGTTTGGGTATGAGAAATATATCAGCTAAGCTTCAATATGCATCATAATGAGCAGCCAAACGCCGAAAACCGCTCGGTTTGAGCCCACCGTCGAGGTGTGGACGAATTTGTTCACACCTCATCAGGTGCAGCTGTGCGACGAGTGTGCAATCGATCTCACACCCATAACACGTTCATCTGGTCTTGTCTTGACCATCGCACACATCACATGACACCATGCGATGCTCAGGCAGCCGTCTGATCGACCAACGGGCATCGCACATCGCCTCTGTGTAGTGAAAACCGTTACGCGAAGCGCTTCCTGACCCGTGCGCTGTGTGCGAAATCGATCCCGCGTCCGTATTACGTCGATCGGGTCGGGTCTTGACCATCACACACGTCGCATGACACCATGCGATGGTCAGGTAGCTGTCTGACCGACCAACGGGCATCGCACATCGCCTCTGTGTAGTGAAAACCGTTACGCGGGCCCCGCACAGCCGAACACAATAAGAACCGTTACATCCGTGCCGGAGGCGGACCATTGTGTCACACCGTCGACTGGGCTGCTGTCCCAGCACCACATGACATCACCTGACATGTGTGATGCTTAACATCCGGTCCCGCAGCCGCCATACGGCCGCAGTTGATAAAAGAGTCGCAGCAAGGCCCCGCCAGGCCGCGTTGCCCGACTCTGCGAGCGCGTCCGACTCTGCAAGCGCGTCCGACTTTGCGAGCGCGTCCGACTGTGCGAGCGCGTCCGACTCTGCGAGTGCGTCCGACTCTGCGAGCGCGTCCGACTCTGCGAGCGCGTCCGACTCTGCGAGGGCATCCGACAACGCCACAAGACCCCACACCCGGGCCAGAAACGCTCCGCGTAACGGTT
>ERZ889217.1334-NODE-1334-length-12751-cov-16.521267_pt1 | contig 12751 bp, 10 predicted proteins | sample MGYA00521098_ERZ889217 | MGnify/ENA primary metagenome ERZ889217 (study PRJEB32303, sample SAMEA104408613) | aquatic metagenome | biome: Brackish water; feature: Pelagic; material: water | place: Baltic Sea | collected 2014-06-10T22:04:00 | depth 2,362 m ...
CCCGACCGGAACGCTGTCAAGAGGTGCCGGTCAAGAGGTGCCGGTCAAGAGGTGCTTGAAAGCGGCGCAACGTTCAGGCATGCCGCGTACCCCACGCTCACTTTCAGGCACGCAGCCCGCGCCGCGTGCCGTCCGGGCCGCCAGCTCGCCGGGGCCATGGATGGCCCGGCGAGCGGTTTCACAATATGCCCCCGTGCGTCCGCCAGGGCCGCATGTGCGAGGGTTGGTCGAGGAACCAGATCCGTTCCCACTCGTCGGTGATGGCCCGAAGGTCTTCCGACGTGTAGATCAATTCCTGGGCCCGGCGGACCGGGTCTCCGGAGTAGATCGGAATCAGGCATCCCGTGCTCGTCGCCAGCATGGCCGCCGCACACAGCATCCAGATTGCCTTCCGCATCGCCTGGTCCTCCTGACCGGTGCCCATGAACCGTGTGAGTCTGGTCGATCCCGGGCCGGCCATGACAGCCGTCCATGGGGGTATACCTGATTGAATCGTTTTGCCGCGAGGGGAAGTGCCGCTTCCAAACCGCCCTGGTGGCCACCCAGCCTGCCTGGCTTCGCGTTAGTCCCCAGTCTCTTGGCCCTGTTCCGCCCGGTCGGCGGCAGGCTTTGAGGGAGTGGACTCCGTGATGGTTTGCTCTCGATACTCCCTGACCCGCGCCTCCATCTCTTTGCCCGGCTTGAAGGTCACGACGTTTTTTGCCTGTACGGGAACCGGAGCTCCCGTTTTTGGATTACGGGCAAGCCGTGCCTCACGCTGTTTGATCTGAAACACCCCGAAATTCCGCAATTCAACCCGCCCGTCCCGAATCAGAGCCTCAATGAGAGCTTCAAAGGTTCGTTGCACGAGCACCTGGGTGCGCAATTGCGGGAGATCGATCTGTTCCGCGATCGTCCGGACGATGTCTTTCTTGGTCACGGCTCGGAGACTCCGACCGCGGCCGGTGAGCAATCCAACCCACGGGGTGGATAGCAGACAGACGGCGGAAAACGAATCTCAAGCCTAGATCTGGCGGGTATGAGTGTCAACCAAACGCCCCGGCGGCGAGCGGTCCACTGAAGGCCTGCCGTCGGTAGGTATCGGCGGAAAATTCGCCAAACTTGACCCGAACGGCACAATCCGGCCAGCCCCTGAAAGCGGAACAAAACGGAAGGGTTGAACTGGGGGAAGCGGGGCCGCCTTGGGGGACCGGGAAAACCCACTACACTTCGGGTTTCCTCCCCATTGCCTCGTTTCGCTCCATGTCGCAACACACAGGGCCAGCCTTGATCCAGCCTGGCCTCGACCTGACAGTCTCGCTCGGCCGCCTGCGGCTGCCCAATCCGATCATGGTGGCATCGGGCACGTTCGGCTACGGCCAGGAGATGACAGGCTTCCTGGATCTGGCCCGGCTCGGCGGGATCCTGCCGAAGACGATCACCCTCCGGCCCCGGGTCGGCAACGTCCCCTGGCGAACGATCGAGACGGCCTCCGGACTGCTCAACTCGATCGGACTCGACAACGACGGGGTGGAAGCGTTTCTGGAGAAGCAACTGCCCTTTCTGGCGGGCTGCGGCGCACCGATCGTTGTGAGCATTGCAGGGGCCGATGCCGATGAGTTCGTGGCGATCGCTCGTCGGCTGGAGGGGGTGGCAGGCATAGCCGCCTTGGAGCTCAACGTGTCCTGTCCGAACGTCAGCCACGGTGTCGACCTGGGCACCGATCCGGCGACCTGCCGGGGAGTGGTGGCCGGAGTCCGGGCCGCCACAAGCCTGCCGGTGATCGCCAAGCTCACGCCAAACGTCACCGACATCGTGGCCGTGGCCCGGGGAGCGGCTGATGGAGGGGCTGATGCCGTCACCCTGATCAACACCCTCCAGGGGATCGCGGTCGATTGGCGGCGGCGAAGGCCGCTGCTGGGCAATGTCGTGGGCGGCTTGAGCGGACCAGCCATCAAGCCGGTAGCGCTACGGTGCGTTCACCACGTGCACCGGGCGGTTGGGATTCCGATCATCGGCGTGGGAGGCATTATGACGATCGACGACTGCATGGAATTCTTCGTTGCAGGTGCTGCGGCGGTGCAGATCGGCACGGCCAGCTTTACCGAGCCAGTGGTGTCTGCCCGGCTGCTAGACGAGTTGCCGGCCGCCTTGGCCGAGGCGGGTTGCACCCGGTTTTCCGAAGTGGTGGGCACGCTCACCCTGCCGGCCCAAGCGGGCTGTGCTCCGGCCAATCCACCCGCCGACCAACGACCCTGAGGACCAGCCTCGTGCCTGCGGAACCAAACCTGCCGAAGCCCGCCCGCGCTCTTTCAGGCATCCAGCCTACCGGCCGGTTTCACTGGGGTAATTACTTTGGCGCGATCCGCCAATACATCGAGCTTCAGCCGGGCGATCGGCAGGCCGCTGACGAAGCCTATTACTTTATCGCGGACCTGCACGCGTTGACGACCGTTCGCGATCCAGCCGTGCTGCGGGGATTTGTGCGGGACGCGGCGATCGATCTGGTCTCGCTCGGGCTCGATCCGGAGCGGGCAGTGCTGTTTGTGCAATCGGATGTGCCCGAGGTAACCGAGCTTACCTGGCTCCTGATGACGGTCGCTCCAATGGGGCTTCTGGAGCGGTGCCATGCCTACAAGGAGAAGAAGACCCGCGGGCTGCCGGCCGACGCCGGGCTGTTTACCTACCCGGTCTTGATGGCTGCCGACATCCTCGCTTATGACGCCACGGTCGTGCCGGTGGGGGAGGACCAGGTGCAGCACATCGAAGTCTGTCGCGACCTAGCCGGAACCTTCAACCACCTCTACGGCGAGGTGTTTACGCTGCCCAAGCCCAGGCTTGTGGAGGGGGGGGCGAAGGTGCCGGGCACCGATGGCCAAAAGATGAGTAAGAGCTACCACAACACGCTCGATGTGTTCGAGGAGGCGGGTCTGCAAAAGAAGAAGATCATGCGGATCACGACCGACTCGCGGCCGCTCGAGGAACCCAAGCAGCCGGAGGGAGACCATCTCTTCGAGCTGTTTTCACTCGTAGCCCCCGCGGCCGATCGGCAGGCCCTGGCCGATCTGTATCGTCGGGGCGGCTTCGGCTACGGCGAAGTGAAGAAAAAACTCGTCGCAGCGGCCGGAGAGTTTTTCGCGGAAGCCCGGGCTCGGCGGGCCGAACTCGCTGCCGACTCGGCCCGGGTCGATGCGATCCTCGCCGCTGGGGCCGAGCGGGCTCGTGTCAAGGCAGGGGCGGTGCTGGCCCGGGCCCGACGGGCCTGTGGCCTCGACCGGTCGGTCGCTCCGATCGGGGCCATACCCAGGAGGCAGGGATGAACGTGCTTGGGATCGGCACCGACATCACGGAGTGCCTGCGGATCGCCCAGATGATCGAGCGGCATGGCGAGCTCTTCGTGGGCCGCGTCTACACGACTGCCGAGATCGAGTATTGCCGGAGTCGGCGGATGGCCACCCAGCACTTCGCAGGCCGCTGGGCTGCCAAGGAGGCGGTGCTCAAGGCCCTGGGAACCGGCTGGAAGCGGGGCATCTCCTGGCGAGATGTGGAGATCCTCAACGCCCCCGGCGGCCGGCCCCAGGCCTTTCTCACCGCCGGCACCAAGGAGATCGCTGAAGCGATGGGGATCCGCTGCGTGCTCGTGAGCATCTCTCACTGCCGCTCCCACGCCACCGCCTACGCGATCGCGCTTGACGAAATTGCAGCGCAGGCCTGAACGGCCGGGAAACTCCCTGGCCACCGAGCGGGATCGGCTTTGGCGTGCGGTGGCCATGGCGCCGCCGCCTACGGCGGCCGACGGATTGCCACGTCGATGTGCCCCACGCCGCCCGCGCTAGCCTTCCCAGGGCACCAACTCGGCGACGCCGCCGGGCAGCGTGAGGGCCGAGAGCGGGGTGCCTTCCGGGAGAGAGGTTGCGCCGTCGCGACGGGTGAGTCGGATCATCTCATGGCCGGAGAGATGTTTTTTCAACTGTTGGGTGAGATCCTTTTGCAACGTCTCTGCCAGCTTGCCGAATGCCGCTCGCCCACGGCACTTGGGAAACTTCTGGCAGCCAAGCCAAGGGCCGCGTTTGCCGTCGCGGAGGTTCATCATGCTGCCACACTTGTCGCAGGCAATATCGGTGACCAGAGGGGGTGGTGAAGGGAACTTGAGATTACCCTTGCGGTCGAGGTTGAGAATGAATGGAGGTGGCTCGGCAGCCGCTGCCTCGGTCGCCTTCTTGCCCTTGGGCTTCGGCGGACGAGGTTTGTCCTCGACGAGGAAGTCACCATAGCGGCCAGTTCGCTTGACCATCGGCACGCCGGCTGGTGAGAGGAGGTCGATTTGCTCGGGCAGGAGTGGCCGGCGTTGACGATCGACGGGCATGGCAAACGAACATGCCGGCACATGCTTTGGCTTCTTGGCCCGCGACTTCTTGGCGGCCTGCTTCGCCTTGCCCTTCCCGCGGGCAGGGGCTGCCGCCAACTCGGGCTCCGGTTCGGCCACGTTTTCGTTGTAGCCCGAGCAAGAGAGAAACTCCCCCTGCTTGCCGAGCCGAAATTCCAGCCGCCGGCCGCACTGCGGACACTTGTAGGGGGCTGGGTCGGAGACCGCCTTGACGTGCTCCTTAAGCTCCGCCTCGCCGAGCTTCGGGACGAGTTCGGCATGAAACTCGTGGAGCATGTCCTTCCAGCTTTTTGAGCCCTCGGCAACCTGGTCGAGTTCTCGCTCGATCTCGCGGGTGTAACCGATCTCGATGAACTGATCTGCAAAGCCGTCCTTGAGAAATTCGGTCACCCGCTCGCCGATCGCCGTCGCGTAGAAGCGGCGGTCCTGCTGCACCACGTAGCCGCGCTGCTCGATCGTGTTGATGATGCTGGCGTAGGTGGACGGCCGGCCGATCCCCTCCTCCTCGAGTTTTTTCACGAGCGAGGCCTCGCTGTATCGCGGCGGCGGGGCTTGAAACTTTTGGCGCGGATCGATGTCAAACGGGGCGAGCACCGCCCCCTTGTCGAAGTCTGGAAGCACCTGATCGCCATCATCCTTGGGCTGGCCGCTCACGCGATAGAAACCATCGAACCGAAGCACGCGACCGTTGGCCTTGAAGACCGCGCCGGTGTCGCGATCGGACCGCCGCATCCGTACGGCAGTCGAATCCCACTCGGCATCGGTCGCCTGGCAGGCGACAAAACTCTGCCAGATCAACCGGTAAAGCTTGTACTGCTCATCGGAGAGTGCGGCGCGGATCGAATCCGGCTCCCGGAAGGCGTCGGTCGGCCGGATCGCCTCGTGGGCCTCCTGGGCTCCCTTGTTGCTGCTGGAGTAGAACCGTGGCTTCTCCGGCAGGTAGGCGTTGCCGAGCCTTTCGGAAAGGTACCGGCGGGCCATGTCGAGCGCCTCGCCGGAGAGGTTTGTGGAGTCGGTTCGCATGTAGGTGATCAGTCCAACCCGCCCCTCGTCGGGCAGGTCAATGCCCTCATAAAGCTGCTGGGCGATCCGCATCGTGCGATCGGTCGACATCCCCAACCGGCTCGAGGCTGCCTGCTGCAGCGTGCTCGTGATGAGGGGGGGATACGGCCGCGACTTCGTCCGGCTGACGTCGATCGATTCAACGGTGTAGCGGGCGGCGGGATCGGGCCGACCCGTGATCCGAACCATGTTTCTGCCGCGGCCCTTGCCCTCGGCATTTGGCTCGCGGTGCACGGCCAGGCCGATCAGACCCGCCGCCTCGGCTGCGGCGACGGCCTCGGCAGTGAGGTCGGCTTCAGACGTGTTTTCGGCCTCGATCTTCAGGGACCGACCGGCCACCTCCGCCAGGTCACAGGAAAGGCTCTTGCGATCGGCAAGCCAGACCATCCGGTCGCGGACAAACGGCGGTCGCCCCCGCTCGTCCCGCTGCGACATGAACGCCGTCCATTCGTCGTGCAGTCGGGGCGACGCCGCCACTTCAAACGTCAGGCCGGCGGAAATCTCCCACGACTCCGAGGGGGTGAAGGCCCGGATCTCCTGCTCCCGTTCCACCACGATCCGGGTGGCTACGCTCTGGACCCGGCCAGCCGACAGCCCCCCGCCCACCTTTTTCCAGAGCACCGGGGAGACCTGGTAGCCCACGATCCGATCCACGATCCGGCGGGCTTGCTGGGCCTCAACCCGGGGCATGTTGATCGCGCGGGGCGACTGAAACGCCTTTTGCACCTCCGATTTTGTGATGGCGTCGAATGTGACCCGCTTGGCGACTGCCGGATCAACTCCAAGCACCTGGGTGAGGTGCCAGGCGATCGCCTCACCTTCCCGGTCCAAGTCGGTGGCAAACCAGACCTCGGAGGCCCCCTTGGCGAGCTTTCGGAGTTCGGTCACCGTCTTTTGCTTGCCGGGATCAACCTCGTAGGTGGGCGCGAAATCCTGATCGATGTCAACGCCCGGAACCGGCTGTTTCGACCCCTTCGGAGACCGTTTCGGGAGGTCGCGTATGTGTCCAACCGAAGCCTTCACCACAAAGCCGCGGCCGAGGTATTTTTCAATGGTTTTGGCCTTTGCAGGGCTTTCGACGATCACCAGCTGGTAATCCCCCTTGGCCGCGGCGGGGCGGGGTGACTTCGCGGTCTTTGGGGTTTTTTTGGCCATGGGCTCGGCTCGAGGGCAGGGAGGCGGCGGCGCCGGACATCGGGATTGGCGCCGACAGGCCCGGCGCTACAATCGCAGCCAGACCTGCCACGACAAGCGTTACCCTGCGCTCTTTGGGCTTGTCAAGTGTCGGAGGTTTTGCCGCTCCCTGCGGAGCGTCTGTTTCTTTCACGGACTGGGACATGGCCGGATCCTTCAATTTTTTCCGCCAGTATCAAAAAATGGCCCTGGCGGCCTTGGCGATCATGGCGATGCTCGCCTTTTTCGTGCTCCCGCCCGTGCTTCAGATGGGAAGCGGAGGTGGCTCCGCAGCCGACCGGGAGGTGGTGTCGTGGAAGGGGGGCGGGCTGACCGAGACCGGGCTGCAGCGGGAGTTGATCACCCGGCGGGGACTCAACCAGTTTCTGATGGCACTCCGGGTGGCCGCCACCGGTGACGAGCGAGTCCAGCCGCCGCTCCCAGACAGTGAAGCGGCCGTGGTTGAAACGCTGGTGATGGCCCGGGAAGCCGAGGCCAACGGGATCGTGGTCAGCGACTCGGTTGTCAACAGTTTCCTGGCCAACTGGACCGGCGACATGGTTTCAGCGGAACAGATCGCGGGAGTCATCGACCAATTGCAAACCCGGGCAGGCATCACCGAAAGCGACATTTTCGACAGCCTGCGGTCGCTGATTCTCAGCCGTTACGTGCAGGAGTTTGCCATCAGGGGTGTGGATGTCGCAGCTGCCCCGGCCGGCTGGCAGTGGGATGATTTTTGCCGGCTCGAACAGGGCGCAATCGTGGAAGTGGTACCCGTCGTGGCCGAACTCCTGGCGAGCCAGGTGCCGGAGCCTTCAACAGCGGCCCTCGAAAACGTCTACGAGCGGTACCGAGAAGAACTGCCGCGGGCGCGCAGCGCTACCCCGGGGTTCAAGGAGCCGGCTCGGGTGCGGTACGACATGCTCGTGGCCGCTGCCGACCTGCTCGTAGCCGATGCGGCGAAGGAAGTGACCGAGGAATCCATCAGTACGTTTTACGAAGAGAACAAGGAGGCGATGTTCGCCGTGCCGACGGGAGAGCCGGCAGGAGAAGCGGCTGAGCAATCGGATTCAGAGCCGAGCACGCTCGGCTCTGATGTGGAACAGCCTGCGGGGGGCGAACAGCCGGTCGGGACGGCCGCAGACCCGGCAGAAGCAGAACCGGTCCCTGCGACCAACCCCACCGGGGAAGCCAATCCGTTGGAACCGGCCGCTGTGGAGCCGGCAGCTGAATCCAAGCCGACTGACCCCGCCCCGCCCGCTCCTGAAGCGGCTCCCAAGGCCGGCGACGCCCCGCTTGACGCCCCGCTTGACGCCCCGCTTGACGCCCCGCTTGACGCCCCTGGCGACGCCCCGCTTGGAGAACTCCCTGACGCTCAAGGGCCTGCGGCTGAAGCCGCCCGGGCGGCTCGATCCGTGTTCCGGTCGGTCTCATTGCTCCAGAGCGAGCAGCCCGCGGCCGCGGCCGCCCCGGCTGCGGAGCCGGCCGAATCCCCGAGCAGTTCTGCTGAGGCAACCGGAAAGACCGCCAGCCAGGCGGTCAAACCGCTCGCCGAAGTGCGGGAGGAGATCCGGCTGCAATTAGCCCGCGAGACCGCCGACCAAAAACTCGGGGCAATTTTCGACACGATCGCGGGCCGGATCACGAGCCATGCTGAGGAAATCGATCTAGCGATCGCCCTGGGCAACAAACCCCCGGCCTCACCGGACCTCGATGCCATGGCCGTTGAGTTCGGTCTCGATGCCCTCCGGTCCAATTTCGTGACGGCCGCCGAAGCCATGACCGATGGGGGCATTGGCGGGAGCTTTCAGGTGTCATTCTCAGAGCGGTTCGGCGTGCGTCAGCAACGCTGGATCGACATGGTCTTTTCTCCGGAGGCACCCCGTTGGCGGCCGCTGGCCACCCGCGACGTCGCCGGCAACCGGTACCTATCGTGGAAGACCGAAGATCGGCCGGAGTTCACGCCACCGTTCAAAGAAATTCGAGCCGATGTGGAGCGGGTTTGGCGACTGATGGAGGCCAGGCCGTTGGCCCGCAAGCGGGCCGAGCAGATTGCGGCAGACGCCACGGGGAAGTCGCTGGCCGAAGTGGCGGCCGGTCAGGATGGGCTCGAAACTGCGATCGTCGGCCCCTTCACCTGGCTCACTCGGGGGACCGCTCCGTTCGGTTCAACGCCAATGCTGTCTGATCCGGACGGCATCCAGATGGCTGGCGAATCGTTCATGGAGACGGTGTTTTCCCTGGACCCCGGCGGCCACGCTGTGGCCTTCAACGAACCGGAAACCGTCTGTTACGCGATCCGTTTGGCCGGGCTCGAGCCCGGCGAAGACACGCTCCGTGAACGGTTTCTCGATGCCGCGGTAGACCCCCGCCGGCTGGAGGCGGTGGCGGAGGTCAATGCCCGCACCGTCTACGGCCGCTGGTTGGCCGACGTCACTCGCCGGCAGGCGGTCGATTGGAAGCGGCCACCCCGCTGATCACCGCCGGGGCTTGAGCACAACTGCCGCCAGAGGCGGAAGTGTGAGCGTCAGCGAGGATGACCGGCCGTGATGGGGCTCAGGCTGGGCCACGAGCGGGCTCGAGTTGCCCACGTTGCTGCCGCCGTACCAGGCAGAATCACCGTTGAAGACCTCGTCATACTCTCCGGACCGGGGTACGCCGAGCCGGTATCCATGCCGAGGCACTGGTGTGAAGTTGAAGCAGGCAATCAAGAAGTCTTCCGGGTCACGACCCTTGCGGATGAAGGTCAGCACGCTGTCCTGCCAGTTGTGGCAGTCGATCCACTCGAAGCCTGCCCCGTCGAAGTCGAGTTGGTGTAATGATGGCTCGCGTTTGACGAGATCGTTGAGATCGGCGACCGCCCGCGACAGCCCGCGATGGCTTTCGAACTCGAGCAGGTGCCACTGCAGACTTTCATCGAAATTCCATTCGTTCCACTGCCCAAACTCACATCCCATGAACAGCAGCTTCTTGCCCGGATGGCACCACATGTAGGAGTAAAGCAGCCGGAGGTTGGCGAACTTTTGCCACAGGTCGCCCGGCATCTGGCCGAGCAACGAGCCCTTGCCATGCACCACCTCGTCGTGGGAGAACGGCAACGCAAAGTTTTCGTGAAAGGCGTAGATCAGGCTGAAGGTGAGCTCATCGTGGTGATACTTGCGGTGGATCGGTTCATGCCGCATGTAGCGGAGCGTGTCGTTCATCCACCCCATGTTCCACTTGAGGCTGAAGCCCAGGCCGCCCACGTAGGTCGGCCGGGAGACACCCGGCCAGGCGGTCGATTCCTCGGCGATCGTGAGCGTGCCGGGGAAGTGCTGGTGGACCTGAACATTGAACTGCTTGAGGAATTCGATCGCCTCGAGGTTTTCGCGGCCACCAAAGCAGTTGGGTTCCCATTCCCCCTCCTTGCGGCTGTAGTCGAGGTAGAGCATCGAAGCCACGGCATCGACCCGGAGGCCGTCGACGTGGTAGCGGTCGAGCCAAAACAGGCCGCTGGAGATCAGGTAGTTTGAAACCTCGTTGCGGCCGTAATTGAAGATCATGGTGCCCCAGTCGGGATGTTCGCCCTTGCGGGGATCCTCATGCTCGTAGAGCGCCGTGCCGTCGAATTGCCGGAGGCCATGGCCGTCGCGGGGAAAGTGGGCCGGCACCCAGTCGATCAGCACCCCCACGCCCGCCCGGTGGAAGGCGTCGATCAGCGACATGAAGGCCTGGGGCGGTCCAAACCGGCTCGTCGCTGCGAACAGACCGATCGTCTGATAGCCCCAACTGGCAGAGAGGGGATGTTCAGAGGGAGGCAGGAATTCGACGTGGGTAAATCCCATCTCGACCACGTAGGGAACCAACTCCTGTTCAAGTTCCGCGTAGGTGAGCCAGCGTTGGGGGTTGTCGCCGGGCCGCTTCCAGCTGCCGAGGTGCACCTCGTAGATGTTGAGGGGTGCATCGAGGGCGTTATGGGCGGCACGGTGAGCCATCCAGTCGCCATCCCGCCACTGATAGGCTCCGAGGTCGATGACAACCGATGCCGTTCGCGGTGGAACCTCCGCCCCGAATCCATACGGGTCGCAGCGATCGCTGAACGACCCATCGGCATGAACCCGGTACTTGTACAGCGCGCCGGCCCCGAGCCCCGGGATGAACAGTTCCCAGATTCCACCGGGAACAAGCCGGTGCATCCGGCAGGATGAGCCGCTCCAGGCGTTAAATTCGCCCACGACCTCGACCTGTTGAGCATTCGGAGCCCAGACGGCAAAACTCACGCCGGCCTGACCGTTCACCGTCTGGAGTTGGGCCCCGAGCTTCTCGTAGCTCTTCCAGTGATGGCCTTCGCCAAGGAGGTGCAGATCGAAGTCGCTGAGCATGGCAACCTGGGAAAGGGAGGGGCGGCGAGCGGGAAACCATACAATCGTGCCACGCGGCAGGGCTTCACGCGACGCCGTCGGGAGAAAACGGTCTGCGAAAACCTCGCGGATATACCGGTTGGGAGGCCAGACGACGCATGACGGACAGTTTCGAGCGGTTTGCCCCCGTGGAACGGGTGATCCGAATCGGGGCCCTGCCGTACCGGTTTTGGTGCCCGCCCGACGTAGACGCTCTGATCGACGTAGAAGCATTCGCGGCAGACGAGCGGATCCCTTACTGGGCGAACGTCTGGGAATCGGCCCTAGTTTTGGCGGAGGACATCGCCGGTCTGGAACCCGCCGGCCGTCGGCTGTTGGAGCTCGGCTGCGGGCTCGGCCTCCCGGCTATCGTCGCGGCCCGCTGCGGCTTTCAGGCCATGGCTACCGACTACGAAGAGGCCGCGCTCGAGGGGGTTCGCTACAACGCCGATCGCAATGGGGCGGCCAATCTGGCGATCGGGCTACTCGACTGGCGGCGGATTCCTGACGAACTGGACCAGTTCGACCTCGTAGTCGCAGCCGACGTGTTGTACGAGAAACAGCATGCCATGGCCCTGGCCGCCGTCCTCAGCCGGATGCTGGTCGCCGGCGGCATCGCCCTGGTGGCCGACCCCGGTCGGGCCCGAGCTGTCGAGTTTGAACCAGCCTGTCGGGCTGCGGGGCTGGGAGTCAGGAAGCAGCCGGCCCGTCGGCCGCTTGGAGCGACCGACGGGCCGGCCATCGATATCTATCGCGTCACGCACCCGGCGTGAAGCGGGCATTCACGCCACGAGCTTCATCTCTGGTACGACGCCGGTGATACCGACCACAAACTCTTCAAAAATTTTGACATCGAGGGCCGAGGCAGTTTCGGCCTCTGGGTGGAACTGAACCCCGATCACGGTCCAATTCTCGACCGTGCTCTCAATCGCCTCGACCACGCCGTCCGGCGCCCGGGCAGTCACCCGAAAACTGGTGGCCACATCGTCGATCGCCATGTGGTGCATGCTGTTGACCCGGATTTCACCGTCACCGTACACCCGCTCCATCACCGAGCCAGATTCAACGAGCAGGGCATGGCGGTGAGCCAGATCGGTTGGATCCTTGTGGGGGATCGCCCGCGGCAGGTCTTCGGGCAGGTGGAGGAACAGCGTGCCCCCCTCGGTGATGTTGAGCAACTGCATCCCGCTCCCGACGGCCAGCACCGGCAGGTGGCGGGCGCAGACGTGCTTGCAGAGCAGACGGTCGAAGTCTTCCCGTCGGGGCTCCATCATCCGCACGGCCGGATGAGGCATGTAGCCGTCGCGGCGGGGATCGAGGTCGGCACCCCCCACAAGCACCATGCCGTCGAGCATGTCGAGCACCCGAATGACGTCGTCCTCGTCGGCCAGCGGCGGCAGGATCAACGGGATCCCCCCCGAGGCGAGGATTCCGTCGTAGTAACCAGCGGCGATGAACGAGAGCGCCGCGTGTTCCTTGCGGCTGGAGCGGTAATCCGTGTTGATGCCAATCAGGGGCTTCGCAGCCATGAGATCCTCCGTGACACAGTGATCAAAACCGGGGCCCATCCATGGACTTCCGGGTCGCAGAGTCGCGACGGGGGCGTAACCTATGGCCCACAAGTCCGGTTGCAATGTTTTTTTCGATTTTGTGGTTGGGGCCGGCTGCGACCACAAGATCGAGTGCTAGCACGACGAGTGCTAGCAGTCTGGGCCGTTAGAGCGCATTCGAGTTCCGTGTAGCACCGGCTCGGGGGCGGCAAAAGTCGCGT
>ERZ889217.1335-NODE-1335-length-12749-cov-17.378131_pt1 | contig 12749 bp, 12 predicted proteins | sample MGYA00521098_ERZ889217 | MGnify/ENA primary metagenome ERZ889217 (study PRJEB32303, sample SAMEA104408613) | aquatic metagenome | biome: Brackish water; feature: Pelagic; material: water | place: Baltic Sea | collected 2014-06-10T22:04:00 | depth 2,362 m ...
GGTGCTGGGGTTGCCTCGTGACCCACCAGCGACTACCTTTACCACCCATGGCAACCAAGCGACGTAAAGCACCCAAGAAGAAGACCGCGAAAAAAGCTGTGAAGAAAAAGACAGCAAAAAAGAAGACCGCAAAGAAGAAAGCTGTCAAGAAGAAGACGAACAAGAAGACCGCAAAGAAGAAAGCTGTCAAGAAGAAGACCGCTAAAAAAGCCGTAAAGAAAAAGCCAGCCAAAAAGATAGCGAAGAAAAAAGTCGCGAAGAAGCCAGCCAAAAAGCAGCCGGCCAAGAAATCAGCGGCGAAGCGTGCGACGAGTCCCGTTATCACCAACGTGGCTGGCATCATCCGCACGCATGCCAAGAACCTCTCGGGCAAAGTTGCCCTCGTGCAGGGCGATCGCGTGCAGACGTGGCAAGAGTCGTATCAGCGGTCATGCCAGGTGGCCCAGGCACTCAAGGCCGCGGGTGTGGGCAACCAAGATCGCGTTGCCTTCCTCGACAAAAACTCCATCGAGCACTTCGAAGTGTTCTACGGATGTGCGCTGCTCAATGCGGTGAGTGTCGATGTGAATTTCCGATTGGCGGCCCCCGAAGTGGCGTTCATCGTGAACGATGCTCGCGCCAAGGTATTCATCGTTGGACCGGATTTCGTTCCGGTGCTCGATGCGATTGCGGGCGACCTCACCCACACCAAAAAAATCGTGGTCATCGGTGGTCATCCACAGCATGAGTCGTACGAGTCATGGGTGGCTCGTTATCAGGCAGTCGATCCAGGTGTAGAGCCAAAGACAGGCGACGTGGCGTTCCAGTTGTACTCCAGTGGCACCACGGGTCGTCCGAAGGGCGTGATGCTCACCAATGAAAACTTCATGGGAATCTTGCCCACGTCACGCGACTTGTGGATGATGAACGCCAACTCCATCAACTTGGTTGCCATGCCGCTCTTCCACATCGGTGGTAGCGGCTGGGCAACGGCTGGTCAGTACAACGGTTGCAAATCGATCGTGGTTCGTGAAGCAACTGATGTTGCCGGACTGGTCAAACTCATCGGTCAGCAACGCATCACTCACGCGTTTATGGTGCCGGCGCTGTTGGCGTTCACCCTGATGGTCCCCGACATCGACAAAGCCGACTTCTCGAGCCTTAAGTTGATTGCCTACGGTGCGTCACCGATCTCCGAGCAAGTGCTCGCAGCGTCGTTGAAGACATTCAAGTGCGACTTCGTGCAGGTGTACGGCCTTACCGAAACCACTGGTGTGGTCACGATGCTCTCGCACGAGGACCACGACGTGGACGGCCCGAAGAAGCATCTGCTTCGCTCGTGTGGCAAGCCATCAATGGGCATTGAACTAAAAATCGTCGACGAAACTGGCAAACAGTTGCCCGCCGGCGAAGTTGGCGAAATCATCATTCGCTCGAAGCAAGTGATGAAGGGTTATTGGAACATGGCCGAAGAAACAGCCAAGACGATTCGCAACGGTTGGTTCTACACGGGCGATGCTGGCTACACCGACAAAGCCGGATACGTCTATATCCATGACCGTGTGAAGGACATGATCGTGTCGGGTGGCGAGAACGTGTACCCCGCCGAGGTGGAGAACGCGTTGATGAAGCATCCGGCAGTAGGTGACGTTGCCGTCATCGGTATTCCCGACGATCGTTGGGGTGAAGTGCCATTGGCAATCGTGGTGCGCAAGCCCGACGTTGCGGTCACCGAAGACGACATCATCGCCTTCGGCCGCACGCAACTGGCGGGCTTCAAGACGCCCAAGCAGGTGGCATGGGCCGACGCTTTGCCCCGCAACCCGAGCGGCAAGATCTTGAAAAAAGACCTGCGCGCCCCGTACTGGGAAGGGCGCACGCGTCAAGTCAACTAGTTTCTCATCACCATGAAAATTTCGATGATGATGAGTTACGCCGGGGGTTTCGTTGAAGGTGCGCGTCGCGTGGCCGAACTTGAAAAAGTCGGGCTGGATGTGGTGTGGATTCCTGAGGCGTACAGTTTTGACGCGATTTCCCAGGTTGGGTATTTGTCGGCCATAACGTCGCGGGTGGAAATCGGCACAGGCATCATCAACGTGTATTCGCGCACGGCGCCGCTGACGGCGATGACTGCTGCTGGTTGCGACTATGTGTCGAATGGTCGCTTCATCCTCGGGTTGGGCGCCTCGGGGCCACAAGTTGTCGAGGGCTTCCATGGCGTGGCGTACGAAAAGCCCATGCAGCGCATCAAGGAATACATCGAGGTATGTCGCGAAGTCTGGAAGCGCGAGAAAGGTTTGTCGTACACCGGCCAGACCGTGCAGGTGCCACTGCCTGCCGGACAGGGCACTGGCATGGGCAAACCACTGAAGCTGATTAATCATCCGGTGCGGGCTGACATTCCGGTGTGGTGGGCGTCGCTGAAAGATTTGAGTGTGGAGGCAACGGCAGAACTCGCTGACGGGTGGCTGCCCGTGTTTTTCATGCCTGACAAGTTTGAGCAAGTCTGGGGCGCAGCACTCAAGAAGGGTTCAGCCAAGCGATCACCGTCGCTGAAGCCACTCGAGATTTCGGCTGGCGGACTGCTGGCCATTGACGAATCGTTGGTGGGTGAAGCCAAAGACAAGGTGCTCGACATGGCGCGCCCGAACGTGGCGCTGTACGTGGGTGGCATGGGTGCACGCGGCAAGAACTTTTACAACGACATCTGCCGTGAGTACGGCTATGAGCACGAGGCAGCAGAGATTCAAGATCTGTATCTATCCGGCAAGAAAGATGAAGCAGCCCGCGCAGTGCCGCGCGAAATGTTAGAGCTCACCAACCTGGTGGGCCCAGCGGGCTATGTGCGCGAACGTGTGGCGGCGTTTCGTGCTGCAGGTGTGACGATGTTGTCGGTGAGCCCAGTGGGCAACGACCACGTTGCTGCGCTCAGCACGTTGCGCGAACTTATTTAGCGCGAATATTCCCAACGCGGGCCAACACGGCTGACGCTTCGGCGACGATGCGTCGCACCAACTCGCCGGCTGGCACCAAATCGTTGATCGAGCCGACACCTTGCCCAGCGGGGTAGAACTCGCGTGACGTGTCGACCTCGGTGCCTGTTGGAAAGCCAAGGTGGTTGACGCCGGCCTGCATCGACGCAACTGCTTGCTGCGGAAACGGCTGGAGGTCGGCTGGGTTTTTGTCGTAGTGGCGAGTCCAGTCGTTGGCCACGACGCGACATGTTTTGCCGGTGTATGCGCGACTGATGGTGGTGCCGTCTTCGCCGGTGGCGAGCAACTGATCTTTGTATCCATTTACGGCGCGAGCCTCGGGCGTGGCAATAAAGCGCGTGCCGATCCACACGCCATCAGCACCAAGTGCGAGTGAAGCAGCCAAACCGCGGCCGTCAAATAGTCCACCAGCAGCAACGACTGGCACCTTGTCACCGACTGCATCCACCACCTGGGGAACCAAGGCAATCGTGGCAACCAGGCCGGTGTGACCACCAGCCTCGGTGCCTTGGGCAACGACGAAGTCGCACCCGCTGGCCACCGCAGCAACTGCGTGTTTGACTTTTCCACACATTGAGCCAACGAGGATGTTTTTTTGGTGCAACAGGTCAATCACCTCGCGCGGCACACCAAGACCAGCAACGAAGATAGACGCACCACCTTCGATTACTGCCTTGATGCCTGAATCCACTTGATTAGGAAGCGCAGTAAGGAGGTCGACACCAAACGGCTTCTTGGTAAGTTCGCGCACCTTGCGCATCTCTTCGGGTAGCTCGTGGTCGCGCATGGTGGACGCTCCGAGCGTGCCGATGCCGCCAGCCTCGCTGACTGCAGCGACGAGTTCGTGATAGGACACCCCACCCATGCCGGCGAGCATTACGGGAAATTCAATTCCCAACATTTCTGTGAGTCGTGTGCGCATGTGGCGAGATTACTTGGTGTACGCACCGGGCGACGAGAGGTAGCCGCGGTGCCAACGGCGGGGCGTGAGGGCGCTGGCGCGTGGCTCGTCTTCAAACATCCAGCGCACGAATTTTTGTTTGCGCCAGGTACCGCCGTCAATAATTCGCAGTGCGGCCCGTGCCATGCGCTCGTTGGCAAGCACGCGGCCGAGCAGGTTCGACATCCGATGATCGGCAAAAAAGTGTTGGCGCATCGCCCGCCGGTAGGCACGACCTGGTTGCTGGTCGGCTGCTGCTGTGCCCGCGAGTATGCCCGAGAGCAATGCTTGGCCGATGCCCTCACCGGTGAGCACGTCAGTGACACAGGCAGCATCACCAACGAACAACACGTTGTCAACGTGCAGCGTTGTCGAAGTGACGCGGGCCGGTATCGGCCAGGCGCTCAACTTGTCATCCAGCACGGCTGTGCTGCCGAGGGCTTGGCGCACATGGTCGCGTGACAACAAGTCGGCCCACACGGCCTTCATGTCGCCGGGCTTGTGTGATGCGCCGCGCAAAATGCCGAAGCCGATGTTGACTCGGCCGTCAGCCAACGGAAACGACCACGCGTATCCCGGCAACAAATCAGGCTCAAACCACACGTACAACTTTTCGCTGGCCGGGCCAGTCACATGGTGGGCATATTGACGCAGGGCATGCCACTCGCCGAGGTACGGCGCACGATCGGGTTGCATTACTTTGCGCACGGGCGACCACATGCCGTCGGCAGCGATGACCACGCGGGCGGTCACCTCGCCATCGCTGGTGGTCACGTGGTAATCGCCATCGCGAGTGATGTCGACAAAACCGACCCCCTCGCGAATATCGACGCCGCATTCACGGGCGTGGTTGACGAGTGCAGCATCGAGGTCGAGACGTGTGGCGATGGCAGCAAATTGGCCGTCGTCGGGCAACTGCAAATCAATCATGCGTCCGGATGGTGAACGCAGGCTCACATCGCGACACACCTTCCAGCTGGCCACCGTGTCGGGGCGCAAGCCCAACTGGTCGAGTAAACGCAGAGCCCCCGTCGTGAGGCCGTCGCCGCAACACTTGTCGCGGGGAAACGTGGCCTTATCAATCAGCTGCACGCTCAACCCGAGTCGGTGGGCAGTCAGTGCAGCAGCAACGCCCGCCGGCCCAGCGCCGACTACCAGTACGTCAAGGTGTCTCGTCACGCGTTGAGAGACTAGATTGCGACAGCGTCAAACATCTGACGAAAACGCCAGGAAAGGATCAGTCATGGCCAAATTATGTGCAGGTCGAGTGGTGGTTGTCACCGGAGCAGGTCGCGGAATCGGGCGTGAACATGCGCTGAGCCTGGCGCGCCATGGTGCCCACGTCGTAGTGAACGATTTGGGCGCCGGTGTAGACGGCAGCGGCGGCGACGTTTCGCCAGCCAACCAAGTGGTGGCCGAAATCGAAGCCATGGGTGGCAAGGCAATCTCCAACGGTGACGACATCTCGTCGTTTGAGGGCGCTGAGCGTTTGATCAAAGCAGCAGTCGACACGTTCGGCGATCTCCACGGTGTGGTCAACAACGCCGGCATCCTGCGCGACCGCATGATGGCCAACATGAGCGAACTCGAATGGGATTCGGTCATCAAGGTGCACTTGAAGGGCACCTTTGCACCGTCGCATTTTGCTGCCGCCTACTGGCGTGATCAATCAAAGGCCGGCAAGCCCGTCGATGGCCGCATCATCAACACCACTTCGGTGTCGGGTATCTACGGCAACATCGGCCAAGCCAACTATGGAGCAGCCAAAGCCGGCATCGCAGCCTTCACTGTCATCACTGCCCTTGAGTTGGCGCGTTACGGAGTGACTGTCAATGCGGTAGCACCAGTTGCGCTCACCCGCATGACTGAAAACCTGCAACCCACACCACCCACCGACGAAGAGCGTGAAGCCCAGTCACCGCGCTGGATTGCACCAATCGTCACGTGGTTGGCTTCAGCCGAGAGCAAAGATGTGACTGGTCGAGTGTTTGAAACCAGTGGTCGCTCGTTTGCGGTTGCCGAAGGTTGGGTGCGCGGCCCGTCGCATGACCCTGTGGATGACCCAACTCGCCTTGGGCCAATTGTCGAAGAGCTGCTTGCCAAGTCGCGCGCAAACTCTGGAATGGACGGCCGTCCCGGATCGTGGCCGCAACCACAAAAAAAGTAACGCGCTAGTCACGTTGTTGCGCACCTGCGCAACACATGTTGTGGCAGGTGGTGTTAGACGAGGCGTTTGGCGAGCATCGCCACGATGAGCCCGGGCTTTGACTCTTGCTCGCCAACTTGTTCGAAACCCAGACGGGCATGAAAACGCAACGAACCTTCGTTGCGGGGTTGCAAGTTGACTTCGCAGACAAACAAGTCGGTATTGCCTGTGGCGCGAATGCGTCGCTCGACCTCGGCGTACAACAGTTCACCGCGGCCTTGTGACTGGAATGGTGTATCAATGACCACCCGGTCGAGATACACAAAAGTGGGGTAGCGATCAGCAAACCAGGCGTAGTTCACGCCGAGATCTTCGCTGATTCCACTGGCAAAAGTGGTGCAGAAGCCGTGGGGTTCGCTGGTGGCGGTGTCGGTCATGACAAGGGCATGCTCGGCTAGTCGCACGTCTTGTTGCAACTCGTCGAGATCAATCAACGACACTGCTGGCACGTTGCTGTTGTTCATCCGCATCACTGCGGCTAGATCGCCGGCCTGCATGTCGCGAATCATGGTCAAAACAGCCTCAGTTCGTCCACGCGGCGACCGCGCAGTTCGTCGTAGTCGACTTCTTTCCACGTCAGCCCCCGAGTCTCTGCCAGCGTACGAGCCTGCGGTTTGATTGACTGAGCCACGAATACCCCACGCAGTACGCCAAGAGACGTATCGACACGCAGATACTCCAGATAGCGACCGAGTTGTTCAACGCCGTCAATTTCGCCACGTCGTTTGATTTCAACTGCCACCGTTGTTCCGTCGCTGGCGCGACACAGCAAGTCGACCGGGCCGATTGCAGTTGGGTATTCGCGCGCAATGAGGATGAGCCCGTCTTCAATCACCGTTGGGTCGGCAGCCAACAACTCCTGCAGATGCGCTTCGACACCGTCTTTCGACAAACCCGGGTCGTCGCCGAGTTCGTGGCTCACGTCGCTTAGGACTTGCAGCAGATTGATGATGAGTCGCTCGCCTTTGGGGTTGGTGATTTCCCAGCGGTCGGGAAACTCACGAATCTCGTTCGGTGCATTCATCCAGTTGAGTGGTTTGTAGGCGCCACCATCGGCATGAATGGCAACACAGCCATCGGCTTTAACCATGATGAGGCGTGTGGCCTCGGGCAACGAAGCCTCGAGCCGCCCGATGTAGTTGACCGTGCAACGGGCAATGACGAGACGCACGCGTTAATACTGACAAATCGCGCGGTTAGCGCGCGACGTGGTCGCGCATCCGCTTTTGGATGATCTCGCGGCGCTTTTGCAGGTCGCGATAGGTCATGGTGTTCACGTCATTGCTCACACCCAGCCCGGCTTTGACACTGTCGAGATTGATCTCCACCTGGTTGGGGTCGATGCCCAGTTCACGGCCGAGCTGCTCGCCGTGGCGCTGGGCAAACAGCATCGAGATATTGGCGATTTCACCGAGCAAATCTAAATCGGGTGCCAAACGGGCGATTGCGCCGTCTAAGAACACCATGTTCTTTACGTACAGCATCAGTTCCTTGGGCATTCGCGCGCCGTAAGCGAGCAGTGCCTTCACAATGCGCTGCACTTCTTGCACGAGTTGCTCACCCGACAACGTTGTCGGGTCGATTGTGGCCTGGTCGAGGCGCAAGTCTTTGATGACCGCATCAATGTCGGTGTCCATCGGCAGTGCACCAAGGTCGCGGAGCGCAGAAATTTGCCCCTTCACATCGTTGGTCGTTGCACTCAGCATCAGTCGCAAAAATGCCATGCGACGAATACCAGTGAGGCGACCGACGATGCCGAAGTCGAGCAGTGCGGTGCGACCATCGCGCATCACGAAAAGGTTGCCACCATGCAAGTCGCCGTGGAACACCCCGTACAGCAGCGCGCCTTCCATGAAGGCCACCATGCCTGTGCGAATCACGGCTTCGGTGTCGATGCCGGCATCTTTCATTCCAGCCACATCGTCGAACTTGAAACCTTCGAGGCGCTCCATCACGATCACGCGGCGAGTGACTAACTCGGCATGTGGTCGGGGAATCACGTAACCGTCTTGCTTCAAGTCGGCCAAGATGCTGGCGATGTCGAGCATGTTGGATGCCTCGAGACGAAAGTCGAGTTCTTCAACGATGGTCTCGGCAAACAATTCAACGAGCGCTGGTGGGTTGGCCAGGGCCGCCACCTTGATGCGACCCACTAGGAACGGCGCCAACCAGGCCATGACCTTTAAGTCTTTGCGCACGAGGACACCAACCTGGGGTCGCTGCACTTTTACCACGACTGATTCACCGGTGCGCAACACCGCAGCGTGCACTTGAGCAATCGATGCAGCCGCAATGGGTGTGGTCGAAAAACTCGCGAACACATCTTCGATTCGCGCACCGAGGTCGCCCTCTACGACGAGTCGAACATCGTCAAACGACTCGGCTGGCACTTGGTCGCGACAACGCTTGAACTCTTCCACCAATTCGGTGGGGAAGAGACCTTCGCCGCTGGAGATGATCTGAGCCAACTTGATGTACGTCGAACCCAGGCGCTCGATGGCGTGGCGCATTCGCAGCGAGAGATCGGCGCGCGACGCCTCGGGGGATGCATATTTTTTACGCCGACGCTTCCACCACCAAGGTGCGAGGGCTTTGCCGAGTGTGTAGACCACGACGACGAGTCGTCGAACGGGCGGCACCCGCGGAGCCGCCATGAGTGACGGCAGTTCAGTGCGGGCTTGGGCGCGCAAACCTTCGACCAGACCACGCCAACGCACGTTGTCGCGATCGAGAATCCATGGTGGGTTGTCGCTGAATGCGCCCCACGCCCGATCGGCGGGGGTCACTGCGTTTTCCACCCTCATAGTCTGCCGAGGCCGTTGCCTGTTGGGGCGAGTGAAGCGCGCTAGTTGGCTGTGAAGTTGCGCACTGCCCGCAGGATGTCATCGGCCAGATGCGGCGGACAAATCAAGAGGTCAGGCAGCCAAGTGTCGCGCTCGTTGTACACCAGATGGCTGCCATCGATGCGACTGGTGTGCAAACCCGCGGCCCGTGCCACGGCGATGGGTGCAGCAGAGTCCCACTGGTGTTGGCCACCGGCATGCAAATAAATATCGACATGCCCGAGCACCACTGCCATTGCCTTGGCGCCAGCTGAGCCGAGCCGCACGCCGTCGTAACCCAACTGTTGGGCCACCGATGCTGCAACGGCTGGGGTGCGTGATCGTGACACCACCATCAGTGGGGTGCGGGTCAGCGGGGCTCGAGGTGCTGGCGCCGGCGACGTGCTCAACGTGAGCCCCAGGCTTGGCAAGCCAACGGCAGCGGCGGTGAGCTCGCCGTGTGTACCCGCGTTGCGTTCCCACAATGCGATATGCACGGCCCAGTCGTCGCGGTCGGGTTCACCAAATTCGGCGGTGCCATCGAGCGGGTCGACGATCCATACGCGATCTGCTGACAGCCGTTGGGCGTCATCGGCCCCTTCTTCGGAGAGCACGGCATCGTCGGGGCGCACGCGACGCAGGGTGTCGACGATAAAGCGGTGGGCGAGCGCATCGCCGGCATCCATCATGTACCAAGGCGAGGTGTCGTCGCGAATCATCTGCTCGCGAAGTTCGACGAGTAGCTCGCCCGTCGCGCGGGCAAGATGCGTAGCAAGATCGGCGTCGTTCAGCGACGCGGGAATCTGCTCGGTGGGTTGGCTGGTCACAGGTAGGGCTACGGTCGCGTGCGTCGCCCGAGCTCGATGGCTCGTCGCACTAAGTCGCGCACATTGGTTTCGTTGGCACCTGCATCCACAATTCGGCGAATATTGGTTTCGAGGATTTCAGCATCTGCATCGTCGAACTCAGCTGAGCGTTGCGTAGTGGCGACCGTGCTGACGGCCAGCAATACGATTGCCGCAATAGCGCTGATGCTGCCGGCGGTGAGCACGGCACCAATGTTGTTGTCGGCTATCGACGCAGCAATCATGCTGGCGATGCCACCGACAAAGCACACGATGCACACGAGTCGAATGACACGAACTGCACGCGTGTTACTCATTTGCGGGTGAGTGGCTTGTAGCGCAAGCGACGGGGCTGTTCGGCGTCAACGCCGAGCTCCTTGCGACGCCAGGCTTCGTAGTCCTGAAAGTTGCCTTCAAACCATCGCACTTGGCTGTTGCCTTCGAAGGCGAGCACGTGTGTGGCGATGCGGTCCAAGAACCAGCGGTCGTGACTGATAACAACTGCGCAACCAGGGAACGCTTCGAGTGCAGACTCGAGCGCGCGCAAGGTATCGACGTCAAGGTCATTGGTCGGTTCGTCCAACAACAACACGTTGCCGCCACTCTTCAACAGTTTGGCCAGATGCACGCGGTTGCGTTCGCCACCCGAGAGTTCTCCAACTTTTTTCTGCTGATCGCTGCCTTTGAAGTTGAAACTTGCGACGTAGGCACGGCCATGAATTTCGCGACCGCCGATCTTGAGTGTTTCGGCGCCATCGGTGATTTCTTCATAGACGCTGTTTTCGGCGTTCAGCGAGTCGCGACTTTGATCGACATAACTCAACTGCACCGTTTCGCCGACTTCAACGGTGCCTGAGTCGGGTTGTTCTTGACCAGTGAGCATGCGAAACAGCGTGGTCTTACCGGCGCCGTTGGCCCCGATGATGCCGACGATGCCGGCGGGTGGCAGTGAGAACGTGAGGTCTTCGATGAGCAGTCGATCGCCGTAACCCTTGGCCATGTTCGACACCTTGATGACGGTGTCGCCAAGACGTCTGCCGGCGGGGATCGTGATTTCCAATTTGTCCGGGCCACCTTCGGCGGCTTGGGCTTCAGCGTGCAACTTTTCGTAGGCCGCAAGTCGGGCTTTGCCCTTGGCTTGACGAGCCTTGGGTGCCATGCGCACCCATTCCAGTTCGCGTTGCAGCGTTCGGCGGCGTACGTCGTTGGATTTTTCCTCTTGGGCGAGGCGTTCTTGTTTTTGTTCTAACCAACTGGAGTAGTTGCCCGAAAATGGGATACCGCGACCGCGATCAAGTTCCAGAATCCACTTGGCGACGTTGTCCAAAAAGTAGCGATCGTGGGTGATGGCAATCACGGTGCCGGCGTACTCCTGCAAGAAACGCTCTAGCCAGTCGACACTTTCGGCGTCGAGGTGGTTGGTGGGTTCGTCGAGCAGCAACAAATCAGGTCGTGACAAAAGCAGTCGGCACAACGCGACACGACGGCGCTCGCCACCCGAGAGTTTGGTGACATCGGCATCGTTCGGTGGGCAGCGCAAGGCGTCCATTGCAATCTCGACGTTGCGCTCCAAGCTCCACGCATCGACTGCGTTGATTTTGGCTTCGAGTTCTGCTTGTCGTGCACCAACTTTGTCAAAGTCGGCATCTGGTTCGCCCCACATGGCCGTAACTTTTTCGTAGTCGGCAAGTAGGTCACGAATTGGGGCAACTCCATCCATCACGTTGCCGAGCACATCTTTGCTGGCATCGAGTTGAGGTTCTTGGGCCAAGAGGCCGACGCTGAAGTTGGGCGTGAGTCGTGCTTCGCCGCTGTAGCCGTCGTCTAGGCCGGCCATGATTTTAAGCAGACTCGATTTGCCGCTGCCGTTAGAGCCCAAGACGCCAATTTTTGCGCCAGGGTAAAACGACAACGAGATATCGGCCAGTACCTGGCGATCGGGTGGGTAGAAGCGCCCCAACTTGTGGCAGGTATAGATGAATTCGGCAGTCACTGACCTACAACCTAGTTTCCGCTACCTTCTATTGCAGAGCGACGAAGGTTGCTTGTCCAATCAACACGTTTCGAAAGGCCACCCCATGGAACTCTTCTCTGGCGATTACTTCCTCAATTTCTTCATGCGTTACCTGCACGTTCTGGTCGGAATCACCTGGATTGGCTTGTTGTACTACTTCAACTTGGTGCAAGTTCCAGCCCTAGCCGCATACGGTGACGAAGCCAAGGCCCGTAACATCACCCTCGACAAGGTGGCGCGTCGCGCGCTTTGGTGGTTTCGTTGGGCGGCAATTGCCACCTTGGGCACCGGCATTTTGATTACTGGTCAACCGACATATTGGAAGAACTTCTTTGGTTCGTTGTCAACCGCAGGAATTGGCCACGATGCTGCGATCACTGTCGGCATGATCTTTGCCATCACGATGGCAGCCAACGTGTGGATGATCATCTGGAAGCATCAGAAAGTTGTGCTGGCCAATGCCGTCAACGTGCTCGGCGGGGGTCAGCCCGACCCGAATGCCGCGGCCGCCGGCCGTCGGGCGTTGCTCGCCTCGCGCCAGAACGTGGTGTTCTCAGTACCGATGCTGTGGTTCATGGTTGGTTCAGCCCACTTCTATGGCACCGCCTACAAGAATGCCACCACCAACAACGCTTTGACCTACGTGATCATCGCCGTGGTGATTGGCACCATTTTGCAGCTGAACGCCCTCGGCAAACTGGGTGGCACCGCACCAACCAACAAGTTGCTGTGGCCATATGAGTCTCACAAAAATGCCATGATCACCAGTGGCGTGCTGCTGGTGGTGTTGTGGTTGCTCTCTGAGTTCATGCTCGCCTAAGCACCAGCCCTGCAATAAGTACGCTGAAGGGCGTGACTGCGCCAGTGAACACGTCTGTTGGTGGCTCCGCAGGCGACGACTTCGGTGCCAACTCGTGGCTCGTCGAAGAGATGTACGAGCGGTACCGCGA
>ERZ889217.1336-NODE-1336-length-12744-cov-8.193002_pt1 | contig 12744 bp, 16 predicted proteins | sample MGYA00521098_ERZ889217 | MGnify/ENA primary metagenome ERZ889217 (study PRJEB32303, sample SAMEA104408613) | aquatic metagenome | biome: Brackish water; feature: Pelagic; material: water | place: Baltic Sea | collected 2014-06-10T22:04:00 | depth 2,362 m ...
ATCGATTAGGGGTGACCTGCGTGCCATTTGGTAAAGAGCCGCCAACCGTGTTTCTGGTAGCCAGCTCGAGTACTCGTTGCGTAGATTTTTGGGAGCAGCTTCGAGGCCGTCAGTGGGCTGAACGATCAGCTCATAGTCAGCCCTAGAGAGAGCCGCACGCGCCTGGGCTAGCGTTGCTGTGAGCAAGAAAGAGAAGAGGAGCTTATCCTTCTCGAATAGAGACCTACAAACGCTTGAGTAGAGAAGTCGCGTGAAGTGATCGGCAAGTTAGCCGATCTCAATCGATGTTTTGCTAGAATCTTCAGCGGACTCCTCCTCATCCGGCTTCTTGGCCCTGAAGCCTACCAGAGCTAGATGGAACAGCTGCAGAAACCAAGTCAAGCTGTACTGGTACATGACATCGACTTAGACCAACTTGGCAACCAGGAAAAAGAGTAGACCACAGTGGTGTGCGACCGGTGCGTAGCCTCTCCTGGCTTAGTCGAGCTTCTCTTGGGTCTCACTCGCCACCTCCTGCTTGTGCTTGATCTCCTCCGCAAGTAGCTGCGAGTCAGCCAGCGCCCGGATCGCATCCTCGTCGTCGAGTATATTGCCCTAGGATGTTCGGAGCACCTCCTCAAGGATTCTCTACTCAATCTCCCGCTGGGCTCGCTTATTCTCATAGGTGGCTATGATGAGGCCCTGACGCGCCTCGTCGAGAGCGGCGTTCTCCCCCTGCACAACCAGTTCCATCAATTGTTCTTTGAGGCCCTCTAAAGTGATCCCAAAGTTGATCAACGCCACTTTACCAGAGACTTCTGGCAAGTAGTGCGGGCTCGCTAGCTTTGTGGTCATGTAAAAGCTGAACTCGTTCGAGTAGTCAAGGATGGTATCCCCGAACTCAAGACTGAGCCCCGCCGCCCGTCGCACCGTCTGGCGCTCCAGTAGAGGCTCCAGGATAGGGTCCAGCTCCTCGCCAACTCCTTCGAGTAGGAGTGGTAGCCCAAGAGGAATGCAGTGCTGGAACCTAATCGCCCAGCTCCGCTCACTGGGCTTCACTACCACGAGATCGCGCTTCCTCTCTCTTCCTTTCGAGGCAACGCTGTCTTCTGTGTCCATGTTTTTGATCCACTTGCTCGCCTGTCCCTGTGGGTCGATCATAAGGGGCCAGCGCCTTGCCCGTGTGGCGATTATGCCGTTGTCGACGGAGACGGGGTCAGAGGGTAGCCCCGATATGCCCCACTACCTGATCGTGACAGGCTCTCCTAGAAGGCGCTGAAGGCTGTAGTCCTAGGAAGCCGCCAGGCCGCACTCTTGTAAGATCCGATGCCAGGCTTTGACGCTGTCGACGCGGAACTCGCCCGTGACTGGGCCGAGGTAGGCAATAGTTGCGGCGGCTAGCAAGCAATCCCCGACGAGGGCACTGTACTGGCCATCGAGGGCCCGAGCAGCTCCTTCCCAGCGCGCCTGCTCCCCTCCAAGCCCCTCGAGTAGTGCAGTTGCCCGTCGCAGCCGATTCTCGCAGTCGTGGATGTCCTCCTCCAGGCTCTATCGATGTTTTTCAGTCTGCTCGAGCTTCCCTTGGAGGACGGTGAACTAGAGGATGATCTCCCTGAGCTCTGCCTGCTTCGTTTCTAGTCCTTGCAGGGACCCCTTGTATTTCCTTTCCGCCTCTCTGGCAGCAGCCCGCTTCGGCGCCACCACGTTGGCCACCTTCGCGTACTGGTCCAGTGCCCGCACCCACAGGCAGAGGCCCTTGGCAGCAACTGAGGCCTTCTCTACCCTGGAGGGCTTAAAGTCGGGATCCCCCAGGAAGTTGTCCCTGATCTTGCGCAGCACGGGCTCAGGGATGTGGTCCTTATCGAATTCGAGGAGGCCTTGGAGGAAGTTCTTCTCTCCCATGAACTTCTGCGCCGTGTACCACCAATTTTCTTCGAGCACCTTCGGGTTCTCCTTTTTCGGGGTCCGCTCTACCTTTCGCTAGCAAATAACGCAAACTGCATGAAGGACCCGCTTGATGGGCTCAGGCGGCTTCTGTGCGTGCTTGAGCTCGATGATGTCGGCGCTCTTGATCGTATTCAATGCTTCCTGGGCCTTGCGGAGCGCAGGCAAGGCTTGCCCGAGGTCTTCGTCGCACTCTCTCTTCATAGCTTGGGCAGCTTGTGCCATCGCATTTGCTTCGGCTTCCTCAGCCTCGATCTGGGCCTGCTTTGGCTCCACGACCTCGGTCGACTCCTTCTTGATCTGCTGCATGAGGACATCGGCCTCCTCAGTCATTTCCTCGAGCCGTGGCTGCTTTTCGCCGAGCTCCTGCTGCATGTGGCGGACAACCTCGGCAGTCGAGAGGAGCGTCTCTACGCCCCTGCTGTAGCCGGAGCTCAATCTGAGCGTCTTCTCTCGCTCTGCGGTGAGAACAGCTCTGTAGGTCTTGAGGAGCTCCAGGTAGCTGGTCGGGGTCACATAGACGTGGCGCCTCTGCCTCTTGAGGTACTCCTCGCTCAATGCGAGGGCACCGTGCTGCAGCTGCACGCATGCTTTGCCAATCTTGCGCCTTTGCTCCAGCTCTAGGTCGACGTCATCGAGTATCTGATCACAGACGGCCTCGAGGGCTTCGTCGGGCCATCTTGTGTGCCAGTCAATGGTGCAGCAATTAACCAGAGAGGGAAAGTTCCTTATCCTGTCCCTGAGCGCCCCTCCCACGGGGCTCATGGCGAGGACGACGTGGAGGTGGGCCCCAGTCCGCTCGATGAAGTAGTCTTCAAAGTCTTCGTGGGTACCGGAGGTGTGCAGATTCAGCCTCCCAGCTTTCTTTGCGGCAGTTCGGAGGCTCTCCTCGATTTGCATCCTCTCGTCAGGCTGGAAGAGGTTCGGCACGCTGCCAGAGTTGAGGAGGTTGTTGACGTCGTCGAGCATGAAATCTCCGCTGATTCGGGCGTCCGGAAGGAGGAGGACGCTGCCTTTGCCCTCTTAGCCAGCAGCCAGGAGGGCGGCCTTCAAGTCCTGGCGCCATTGCTCTTCAGAGTAGTTGCGAGTGGCCTCTAAATCTGCAAGTGCTTGGTCGCAGAGCGAAGCTGCGAGCCGTGTGAGGGACTATCGTCCTGTGCCTCCGAGGCCGATCAAGAAGGCGTGTCCTCGGGGCCTCTTGAGCACGCGGCAGATCCGGGTCAGGTGGAGCACGGCGCTATCGAAGAGAACGATGGCGAGAGGCTTTTTCGCGAACGTATTATAATCCTCGAGGACTTTCCGGAGGTGCTGCTTGAGGGGCTCTCGCTCGCTGGGGAGCACCTCGTCGAAACGGCCAGAGCCAGCTCCGATGTCCGTAAAGAGGACACCGCTTGTCATCACACCCGGATCCCCAGCCATCGGGCCGTAGCCTGGGCGGAGGGTGGCGATGAGATCCTCGCGTAGCGTTTGCCGCGAGACCGTCCTGAGTTTGTCGAACAGGGTGCCCTGGTCCTCCCCAGAAGTGAGCCTATCCGAGAAGACCCTTGCAACCTCGTGGACCCAGAGCCTGATCGCCTTCTTAGGGTCGGCGACGAGCTGCTCTTTCGCTACCATCTGCAGGCCCTGCACCACCCGGCCAAGATCCCTGAGATTGAACAGGTAGTGAGACTTTGAGGGCGTTGGCCGGAGTGTCTTCTGGGCGAAGAGGAGGATGTCGACTGAGCCAGCCACTGCAGCCCTCAGGGCAGCGCTTGCGGGGCCAGAGAGGCCCGTGTTAGCAAAGTGGTCCTCCATGAGGCTACTGAAAATGCGCACAAGGACCTCGTGGCTGAAGCTCGTGAGCGACACAACGTTGAAGTGGCGGGTGAGGCGAGGGGTCACCCTATTCCTTCCTCCCCCCGGCGGCCCCATCGCGGCAAGGTAGTCTGTGCTGAGGATCTCTTTGCGAGGCCTTCCCAGCTCAGATTGGTCGTACCAGGCCCGGTGATCGATGAGCTGCCTCAGGAGCTCGACGGGCGGCTGGGCGCCGTATTTCTCTAGCGCGGGCATGTTGAGGTCATCAACGAATAGGGTCGCTCGCTTCCCTGGGGCCGGGCCGACCACCCTTCTGCCAGTCTTCTGGAGTTTTGCGAGCAGGATCTCACTCGTTTGCCTTGTGGTGGACTTCGCACTGAACGCGATCTGTATAATAGTGTTCGTCTCGCGCGGAGCAGCCCGCAGCACCTGCTGGACAGACACGGACTTGCCTGTGCCCGTCGGGCCCACCAAGAGGAGGGGCAGGTGGTGGGCGAGACAGAGCTCCAGGGTCCTCGTGATCTTCAGGCTCTCGGTGGTAGGCACGAGGGTCTGCTAGCCGGCCATTCCCGAGTCGTTGAGGCGGGCTGCGGCGCCGGAAACTCTGGTCAGTCTCTCTCGCCAGCTGATCCAACGCTGACCCTCGATGAGGTACTCGTGCACATTCTGCCCGCCGTCAGGAATGAGGCAGGCCCGGTCCAGCTTCAGGGTCCCTCCGCCCGCGAGCTGGTGGACCCCAAGCGAGGCCTCCCGCAAGTGCTTGGAGAAGGCCTTTTGCCCACCCTCGTCACTGACGCTCCCAACTGACCAAATCAGGGCGTAGATGAAGTGCATGTCGAGCTGCACGATGACCTCATCCAGCCTCACCTGAGGGTCGTGGCAGTCCCTGATGAAGTCTCCGCTCACCAGCTGCGCCTCGATGAGCCTCATCAGGCTCCTTGCTAGCTGAACCTCGGAGCAGGGGACCGCCACCGCGCAACTCACGGCCACGAAATGGGCGCAGTCGTGGAAGAGCGCCTCGAAGAGGTCAGGTATCCTCTCCATGACTGCCGAGCGAGGAGGCTTGCCCTCACGGCTCTGCAGTTTCGGCTCCAGCTGCGCAAGCCAGGACAGGAGGTGCGAGTCTACGCCCAGCATGGCGGGCTCGAGGTAGACCATTCCACATCTCGACACCGTGGCAGGAGAGGCTTGGGAGAGCTCGTCCGCCTCGAATACGAGGCTCATGTTCTCGCTCATCAGGATGACCTCTCCGTTGAGGAGACAGAGCTTCTTGTTGTCATCGAGGACAGTGTTCATGTTCTCGATCCATTCTGCATCGACAGGGCCGTCGAAGACGATCCACTGACGCGCCGCCACTCGCCCAGGGCCTGCGCAGTCTCTGAAGATTCTGCCGAGGACACCATCTGAGAACTCGTGCGAGATAGCGTCGAAGGAGCCGTAGAGCTCGGGAAGGGCGAGACTCTTCGGGTTGAGGACGTGGATGGAGACGGGCCGTTGCCCCTCGCTGGCCCCTGTCTTCGCTGCCATATCTGTGAGGGCTGCGGCGAGCAGCTTGTACGCTGAGGTCTTCGCGGCGAGCGGTGGGCCGACGAGCATGAGCCCGTGCCGGGCGGTCATCATCTCGAAGAGCTACAGGACCTTCTCCGTGAAGGCCTCTGTGGCCTGGAGGCCGAGAGACGCGGCGCTCGTCCTGATGCTGCTCGCTAGGGCGCCGTGTGGGAGAGGCACGAGGTTCCGCTGGAAGAGATCGCTCACGATGCCCTGGAAGAGCGGGATATCGTGCGCGAGGAACTTCGGCAAGCTGATGTTGGTGACGCTCCTCAGGATCAGCGCTGCTTCGGACTCCTCCGGGAAGCGCTGCTTCTCGAGCCTTGCCGCCGACAGGACCGACTTGACGGCCCTCATGCCGTAGTCATAGTGATGCTGCGAGGACAGCTGCTCGGAGCAGAGTCTGAAGGCCGCGACGATCTTGGAAGCGAGGATCCTGGAGTGCTGGAAACCGTACGAGTACAGGGAGATTTCCCCGATCATCGCGTAGTCTGGCACCATCATTGACACGGGGCGAAAGAGCGCCTTGAGGTTGTCAGGGAGCTGAGTCCTTCCCGCGTACCCGGGGTTCATCGTGATGAAGATGTTGCAGCGCTGTCTGAGGGTGATCACCGTCTCCTCGAAGAGGAACTCGGCCTTGTTCTGACTTTTGGCGGTCTGAATGTCAAGGATCTACTGGGCCACCACCGAGAGCACCTCCACGTCGATTCTGTTGAACTCGTCAAAGCAGCTCCAGGAGCCGGCCGAGGCCAGTCCCTTGAAGAACTTGGCCATTGAGAGAGCGTCGAGGCCGTCCCCGCAGTTGAAGACCAGGCAGTGCACGGCTGCGGCCTTGGCCAAGTCCTTCGTGGTCTCTGTCTTTCCTGTTCCCGCTGGGCCCTCTGGAGCCCCTCCCAAGTTGAGCTCGAGGGCCGACATAAGCGTCCGGTAGCACCTGTCGGTGAGCGGGGTGATAACCAGACGGGAGGTGTTGCCGAGGTACTCGTGACCGTAGGGAACCTCGGTCGTGACCATGCGCATCTGGAGCTGGGACTCCTCGACATCGAAGTAGTACCGGAGCTGAGCCACCCAATCAAAATCTGTTGGCGCACTCGTTCCCCTTGCCACAAGCTCGGCCAGGACGTCTCTCGCGTGGACCTCTAGGACAATGAGGGCACCTAGCGTCATTTGAGCCAGTGGTGGCTGGGCCTCGCGCACCAGCGACGCGATCTGTGCGAGGAAGTCTCGGCTCTCCTCGAGGGCCGCTCTGAGGGCGGCACCAGGGTCTGCAGCGCGCAGCGCATCCTCCACCCTCGCCGTCCAAGACTGCTGCGAACCCACAAGGATCGCCTGGCCAGGCCAGCTGCGGAGCCAGCCCGCCCGGAGCGCCTCGTCTCCCTGAGACTGCCCCTGCGCCTCGATGCAACGGTGCAGCAGGGCCTGAATCGAGCTGGTCATCTGTGCCTCGAGCTCGAGGAGCCAGGACTCTACCTGGTAGTTTGAGTCTGCTGGCACGACCGGCTTTTGGATCTCGACCTGCTCCCCCTCCGGGCTCACGAGTGCTGTGATGCTGGGCCCACTGGGAAGCTGCCGGAATACCAGGCGATCGATTCCCTCGAAGCATTTCTTGAGGTGCTGCTGGACCCGCTCGGGCCTATTGCTTTGGCCGAGGGCGTCTAGTAGCTCCTCGTTGGAGAGGAAGTAGAAGCGAGCGAAGGCTCCCCTCTTCGTTTCGAGGTAGGCGCTCATGCTCTTCAGTATACGCTCGAGCCGCTGGTCGGAGTCCTAGAGGAGCTTGAGTATGCTCGGGTCCTCTGGGAGCTCCAGCGTCGGTCTTCTCGGGGATATCTTGGCGACGAGGGTCGCCCAGGCATCGGCGGCTCGCTCAAACTCTTTCGATTCGCTTGGGAGAGTCACCGAGATGTCGCCCGAACGCATGACGGGCTCGAGGTAGAGGAAGTTGGCCTGGACCCGGACCCAGATCTCGAGTGCCTCTTGGATGAGGTTGAGTTTCGTCTCCCAGGCCTCCGCCTGAGACTGAAGCGGCCCGACGTCTGGGCTCGATCTTATGGTGTGGGCAAGGAGGCAGTGCTCCTCAAGACGGGCCTGTGTCTCCTCGACGCAGGCTCCCTGGAGGACTTGCAGCCCAGTGTCCCGGAAGGCTGTGAGCTCGAGGGCCTGGTCCTTCCACTCTTGCTCCATCTCGTTGAGCTTCCTCTCCAGGCGGGCCTCCCGCTCGGCCTTCTCGCTGATCTCCGCGAGCCGACCCAATTCCTCGAGGCTGCTATCCAGCGGCAAGAGCTCGAGGAGCTGGCCCAAGGTCAAGGTGGTCGGGCTGGCAGCGGAATTGAGGACCTCCTAGATCGATGCCCAGTGTCGGGGTCTCAGTGCGGGGCTGCAGAGTACCTCGATGAAGGGCAGCTGGCGCCCCAACTCGGCAACGTCATGGGTCTGGGCCTCCAAGACTCCTTTGGCGGCGCTGCTTGCGCCGAGCTCCCGCTGCAGGGCCTTTATTCCCTCAGTGGTGCTCCGCACGAGCTCGTCAACTTGGGACGGGTCGACCTGGGGCAGACGGCTGCCCTGCCAGTGCCGCCTTTTCGTCGCCAGGCGATGAACGCCAGTACCTAGCCTGTAGTAGGGGGCGAACCAGGCACGGAGCTCCCGGAAACCCTCGAGCTCCCCTGCGCTCCCAAAAATCGCCCGCTCCTGCTCGAGGAGGGTCGTCATCTTCTCCTGGTGTCCGAGGAGCTGCTCTTGCATCTACGTGAGCCTTTCGTGGTTATTCCTGTATGTCGCTGCATCGCTCCAGTTCGCGACCGCCCGCACTCTGTTTTCGAGCTCCTTCGTCTCCTTGACGAAGGCCCTCCTACGCTCCACGACCCCCGCCTCGAGAGCGGCGCGCTCAGCGGCGTGCCTCTCCTCGCTGGCAGCGATATAGTCGTCGAGCTTACCGGGCCAACCGTGCAACTAGACGACCAGGCTCTGAGTGTCCTCTGTCAGCAGCCTGTCTGCTCGGAGCAGGAAGAACACGGCCTCGCTGTTCTGCCTGATTTCGCCCTGCAGCCGCCCCATCTAGAGAAGCAGGTTGTTCTTGTACCTCTCCATGGACGCCACACCGTCTGGGTCCTGTAGTGACTCACCGAGGCGGGTGGCGACGGCCTCGTACTTGGCGCAGATTCCCTTTGAATTCTTGATGACTCGGGCCTCGTAGCTGCCGAAGATCTGCCCCAGAAGGCGATCTAGCCGTCTTTGGATCTCTTCCTTCACGCCTTTTACTCCCACCTCGAAGACGGGCAGGAAGACCATCGAAGGCAGCTACCGGGAGAGCTTTTGGTAGTATCGGAGCTCCTTGATGAGCGTTGCGTAGTCCCTATCCCCAATCCTCAGCCCTGTTGCCTCACCCGAGGCTGCCGAGAGGAATCTGGCGACCTTTTCGCCGAGGCTTCCTCGGATGACGCCCTGGAACTATTCGAACACCTCGAGGACCCGCTTGGTCTCCTTGAGGTGCACACGAAGGGTCCCCAGAATCTCTGCCTTGACCTCCTCGCAGTGGGCCTCCCCGGAGCTGGTGATAGCGAGGAACTTTGGGTCCTTCACTGCCGCCTCTCCTCCTCCCTCGGCTGCCTGAGGAATCTTGCCGATTTTGCTCTTCGGGGTTGTCTCTTGGACCTGAACACGGCCCAGGTACTTTCGATATATTTCGGGCCCGATCTCTTGCCCCTTGTAGAGAAGCTGCTCAAAGTCCTGAGGGACGCCGGCCGACTTCTTGGCGCGCGGCTTCTGCCCCGGACCTGCCTGGTCAGCGAGGACGAATTCTTGCCGTGGATCGGCAAGCCGCAAGTCCTCGCGGAACTCTTCCCACTCTGTGGCGAGCTTGCGGCCCGAGACCTCGGCGATTTTGCCATACTCTGGCCGCAGGAAATTGTTAAGGGAGTCGGCGACGCGGTCCACCAGCAATGCGAAGCCGGCCAGAATAGCTTCGTCAGAGTGAGAGAACACCACCGTCTGAGAGCAATTGTGACGGCCACCCTCCTCGGCTGTCTCGTCGTCGCGGCCCAGGTACAAGTCCAGCCGGAAGACGGGGCTGACTAGATCCTAGAAGTCCATGAACTCAGGTATCCTCAGCTCCTGTGCAGACTCCCAGTGTGGGGCCTCGAGGCCACTCGCCTGGACAGCCTCCTGGCGTCGCTTCTCCTCCTCCTGGCGCCGCCTGGCGAGCTGGGCGGCCAGAGCCGGGTTCTTGCGCCGTGCTGCCTCGTGCGCCCGGTCCTGAGGAACAGAGGGCTACCTACCCGGTGTCTGGGCCCCCCTCGCTATCCTTAGCTCCCTTATTTCCGCCGGAAGCTTGTCGAACGGAATGCGAGGATTCTCCTCGAGATCTTGCGCGGTCGGCTCTTCAGTGACCAAGGGGCGGACGAACCGGAGCGGCTTGTTGCCTGCCTCCTTGAGCTGCGCCAGGGTCAGGAATCCCCTGAAGAAGTTCCTCAGAGTAGCCAGAGAGCGGTCGACGACAGTCCGCAGCTAATTCTCCATCAGGATGCCCCCGCTCTGCTTGATTTCACGGCGGAACGGCTTGTCCAGGGCCTTGTAGCCGTTTTCCTTCAAGTCGAGGGAGCCACCGACCAGCTTGACGAAGGCGCGGTAGGTATGGCTGTCCCTGATGTCTGCCAGATCCTTGATCCCTGCCCCTTCCAGCAGGTCTTCGGCGCCGAGGACATCAGTGCACTCCAGGCCCTCTTCGTTGAGAAAGTAGCTCAGGTGAATATTCTGGATCAGCGCCGCCGACCGCATGTAGTAGGCCTACAAAGGGCTCATCTTGTGGTCGTAGTCGAATTGGTAGACCGCCCTCCAGACGGCATCGTCCACCCAGCGCCTCTCACTTTTCTCGGTCTGGCCTGCCTTGAATCCTTTCAGGGTCCACTTTCCCCTGCCTGCCAGGCCTCGGCTGCCCTCGATGGCGGCTCTGCTCTCCTCTGCCGTCTTGAGCATCTTGAATTTCTTGATGATGAGAACGCATCCGCGATGCCAAATATGCCTGAGTAGGGCAGCCACCTTTCTGGCGTAGGCCATCTGGAAGCCTAGGAACTAGTCGATTTCCATGGCGTAGATCGCGGACCCAGGCTGGCCAGGATCCTTCTCTCGGATAAACTGGCCCAGGGAGCGCAGCTCGACCAGATTGAAGTGCTCAAACTCGGCCCACCAGGCGCAGAGGGAGCTGGTGACGATGTTGCAGGTGAGCAACCTGTGCTTAAGCTGCTGCTCTGCCTCCAATCTCCTCTGATGATGACCAGGATACCTCACGATAGAGTATCCACCACTCTTTACGTCCCGCTGGGCCGAGGTCGTGCGGGCCTGTGGGAGCATGAGGATGTGGAGCCTTTTCCTCTCGTCTGGGCTCCTTAAGATGTACTCTAGGATCGCTGCCTTCATCGCCCTCACGTAGCTGGCGAAAACCTCTTGGAACACCGCCTTGACCTGGCCGCTGAAGTTCTGCAGCAAGTGATCCGGAATGAGGTCTGCCGCCCTCTGGATCCACTCCTTTTTGAACTTGGCCACCTCTTCGTTTCGGATGGAGTCCTGAGACTCGACGTACTTCAGGTAGCGGTGGGTGCTGACCTCAACTTGGCGCATCAGATCCGGCGACCAGACCTGATTGTACTCGAACTGGCCTCTATCCTCTAGCAGAGGCAGTGGGAAGTCATATACGCGTTTCATGGCTTCCTTCTCCAGCTTCCTCTTCCTCTTCGGGTCCTCTCCCCCGAGCTCCCTCCTCGGCGGGTCCTCGAGCGGCATGGATCCGTGAAACAGGCAATGCTGCTTGAACTCTCGGGCGGCTTGCTCCGGGGTTGCTGCGGCGTCCTCCTCGACGGCTTTGATTGAGTGCTTTGCTGTCTTCAGGTAGGCCACCAGATCTGTCAGGTGCCGCTTTTTCAGCCTCTGGGAGTAGTCCATGTATATTCCAATCCTCTAGACTGGTGTAAAGTAGGAGAGGTCCCCGAATTTGGCGTAAGTGGCGGCAAACGTGCGCTCGGAACGGTCAAAGAGGCAGGGGTAAGGCAGCTTGTTGTCACTGTCTCTCAAAAGTGCCGTCGTCGGTCGCGAGGTCATGAGCTTCTGCCCGAACGAGTCAACGAGCCCTTCGTTGAGCTCGTCTGGCTCTCCAGACGGCTCCAGCTCGCTTCGTTTGCTCTAAAGATTGTGCAAGCGAGCGGTGGCAATGTCTCCCTCCGTTATGTCTTGGTCTATTGCTTGCCGGCTCTCGGAGCCAGCCGCGTGGGACGTCGGGTCTGGTATCTCCTGGAGCGAGCGCCGAGAGAGACGGCTTGAAACCCCTACTGCTGACCCGTTTCTCCTTAAGTTGCCGGCTTTAGACGAAATCTTGAAATCCTTCTGCTCCCTGTGCGTGAACTAGACATGGCTGCTCTCCGATTTTAGGTCAGCGAGCACGTAGTTCCTTAGAGGGCCACCCAAAGATTTCCCATCCGCGGCAAGTTGCTGGCCGACGCTCAGCTCGGTGAATATCTTGAACTGGCTTGGCTGCAGTGGCTCAGTGTCCTCAACTGGGAGAGCTTTCTGTGGCAGAATCCCGAACGCCTTCTCGTGGTGACTCCTGGCGCTCACCTGGTGCAAGAGGGCTACCGGGGCAGTTTCTTTGGCACCGATTCCTGAGAGGAACGAGTAGGGCTTACCCTTAGCCGAGAGCCGCTGGAGCTGATCCCTGATCTTGAGGGCTCCCTAGATGCTCTACTAGGAAGCCACCTGTGGCTCCTCGCCAGGGTCACTCTCATTCGATCTGTTCTGCGAAACTCTCGATCGCATCTGGCGAAAGCCTACCCCCTGAGAGTGGCGCTTGTTTGATATTTAATCTGAGGATTAGCCCCAGTGTTGTCCGCTCACTTTCCTTTTTGCCTTGTCTCCCTGAAGCGGCAAAGCAATCCGGAACTTACCACCGCCAGGCTTCCGAGGAACGAGAGTTGAAGTAGCAATCGTCTGAGCCTCGATACTAGTCCTTGTCTTAATCATGGACGACGAGCCAGGTTGAATCGTTCGCATTCTGCTCGAACCTTGTGAAATCACAGCCCGGCCCTGTGAGTTTGCGGGCCGATTGTGACTCAGTGCTTAAGTTGCTTGAATATGGAGCCCGAATCTTCCTCCGTTCGAGGTTTGGCGGTATCCTCCTTGCGTCTACACTTGTGCGCGCGAATTATTGCGGTTCACCCCTTGAACATTTCTAAACCCGTGGTTGTTCGTTGAATTTAGTGGCTGTCCTTAGATGAAATAATTTGAATCACTCAGCCTTGCTTGTTGGTCACTTGACTCTACCTGAACTTAAGGCTCTCTCCTTGGCCTCTCACGAATATCATTTTTACCTTGGTTTTGCATCTCTTAAATATGAGAGGGTCGTATTTATTATAAAAGTAAAATTATAATTATAATTTGAATTTAAACCTTTTTCGATATTATTTTTTTTCTGATGTAAGGGGTTTTGGGGTTTTGGGG
>ERZ889217.1337-NODE-1337-length-12734-cov-19.472829_pt1 | contig 12734 bp, 8 predicted proteins | sample MGYA00521098_ERZ889217 | MGnify/ENA primary metagenome ERZ889217 (study PRJEB32303, sample SAMEA104408613) | aquatic metagenome | biome: Brackish water; feature: Pelagic; material: water | place: Baltic Sea | collected 2014-06-10T22:04:00 | depth 2,362 m ...
ATAATCATCGCCATGCCTTGGCCACCGCCAACGCACATCGACTCGAGACCAAATCGCTTGTCAGTGTGTTGCAAACCGTTAATCAACGTTGTCATGATACGAGCACCAGTCATGCCAAAAGGATGACCGAGCGCGATTGCGCCACCATGAATATTTAATTTCTCCATTGGGATACCCAAATGTTTTGCTGACGGAATTACCTGTGCGGCAAACGCTTCGTTAATCTCGACCAAATCGATTTCATCGATCGTCATGCCAGCACGCTTGAGCGCTTGACGGCATGCTTCAATTGGTCCGAGTCCCATAATTTCAGGATTTAAGCCAGAAACTCCAGACGAAACAATTCGCGCTAAAGGCTTTAATCCGAGTTGTTTTGCTTTCGTGTCACTCATCACCAAGACTGCAGCGGCACCGTCATTAAGAGGGCACGCATTGCCCGCTGTGATCTGACCATCGGGGCGAAACACTGGCTTCAAGCCTGCAAGACCTTCAGCTGTTGTGCCTGCGCGTGGACCGTCATCTTTTGAAATAACTGTTCCGTTTGGCAAGGTCAACGGGGTGATCTCGCGATCAAAGAAACCGTTCTCTTGGTTGGCAACCGCGCGTTGTTGACTGCGCGCGCCGAATTCGTCCATCTCTTGACGAGTTACGCCTTCGAGTTCACGAACATTTTCTGCTGTCTGACCCATCGCGATGTACATGTCTGGCAAACCGGTTGCTGCTGACCAAACACCTTGACCGCCGGCCGCACGCGCCTTCGTGCGCTCGCCCGATGGTTTGAAAATTGCGTTCGGTGCCATGTCGCTTGCGCCTGATGCATAACGACTAACAGTTTCAACGCCAGCGGCAATAAAGCAATCGCCTTCACCAGATTTAATTGCGTGTGCTGCCATGCGAATTGTCTGCAAACTTGACGAGCAATAGCGATTGACAGTTACACCAGGAACATTGTCGAGTCCGGCCAGCACGGCTACAACGCGAGCAATATTGAAACCCGCCTCACCCGCTGGTTGACCACAGCCCATCATCAAGTCTTCAACATCATCTGCTTTAACTTGTGGGACTTTAGCCATCAATGCGCGCACAATTTGCGCCGACATGTCATCAGGTCGAAGTTCGGTCAATGTGCCTTTGTTGGCGCGTCCAATTGGGCTTCGTGCTGTTGCAACAATTACTGCTTCGGTCATGGCTTCTCCCTGAATTTATTGTTTAGTGAATATCTTTTGGATGTGGTGCTAGTTGCGACACTCTCGCGCCGCCATTTGTCTGTGCAAAACCCTAGCGGTTCGTGGGTTACTCAACGAACCCGAACCTCGAACATAAAATAGTTGGGTGTGGCGACAGACCTACGTGAGTTCTAGAGTCTTGGGATGCAGTTGTTTGATGTTCCAATAGACGAAATCGACCTATCGGCCACCGAGTTTTGGAATGCCCCGCGCGACTACCGAGAATCGGCGTTTGCCAAATTGCGCAACGAAGACCCGTTCCGTTTTTTCGAAGAAATGGAGCTAGCGATCGCCCCAAAGGGTCCGGGCTACATTGCGCTCACTCGCCACGACGACATCTGGCATGTCAGCCGCAATCCACAACTTTTCTGCAGTGGCAAGGGCTCGAACATCATCGACCTCTCACAAGAACTAAACGAGTTTTTCGGATCGATGATCAACATGGACGACCCAAAGCACTTTCGCCTGCGATCGATTGTCTCTAAAGGTTTTACTCCGCGCGAAATATCGCGTATCGAAGAGTACGTAAAAGTCAAGGCGCGCACGATTATCGATTCTGTTTTGAATGAATTTGCCGACAAAGAGTTCGACTTCGTTGACGCGGTCGCTGCCAAATTTCCATTGCAAATTATCTGCGAGATGATGGGCATACCTGCCGAAGACGAGCGACAAATTTTTGAATGGACGAACACAATTTTGGGTGCGGGCGACCCTGATTTCGGTGGCAGCTTCGAAAAATTAATGGAAGCCGCTATCGGAATGTTTTCTTACGCACAGGCGCTCGGCGAAGCTCGACTTGCAAACCCGACCGATGATCTGACGAGCGTGATGATGCACGCAGTTGTCGATGGTGAACGACTCTCATCGCAAGAGTTCGGTAGTTTTTTCATCTTGTTGGTCGTCGCAGGAAACGAAACCACTAGAAATGCGATCACTCATGGAATGGTCGCTCTAACCGAAAATCAAGACCAAAGAGCAAAGTGGTTCGGCGATTTCGAGACGCATACAAAAACTGCCGTTGAAGAAATTGTTCGTTGGGCAACACCAGTCATACACTTTCGACGAACAGCAACACAAGACACCGAAATTAATGGTTTTCCGATTAAACAAAATCAGAAAGTTGTACTTTTCTACAACTCTGGCAACCGTGATGAACGAATTTTCGCCGAACCTTTTAAGTTTGATATCGCCCGTGTGGCTCAACCCACACAGATCGGTTTCGGAGCCGGCGGCCCGCACTTCTGTCTTGGTGCAAACTTGGCGCGACGCGAAATCGCGGTGATGTTCGACGAGATTCGTCGCCGCGCGCCAAACCTACAAATAACTGGTGAACCCGCCTATTTGCAGAGCAGCTTCATCAACGGCATCAAACGCATCAACTGTCGTATCAATTAGCTGATTCGGCCAAATACTCGCGAACTAATTTTGCTCGTGTAAAGCCACTTGAGCATGAGATAGCGATAACGGGCCGTGATTTATTTGCGGCAAAACGTATTTTGCGAAGAGGTCGCACTCTTTGAGATGCGGATAGCCAGACAAAATAAACGTTGAAACTCCAGCATCTGCGAGTTCGTGCAGTTTGGCCGTGACCTGATCTGGGTCACCGACGATTGCAATACCTGCACCGCTTCGCGCACGACCGACACCGGTCCAAAGGTTCTGCTCGATATATCCATCATCGTCGGCAGACGAACGCAACTCACTCTGCCTACTTACACCCGTCGAAGTTGCATCAAGAGATTTGGCGCGAATTTCATCACCAATTACCGGGTCAAGACGCGACAACAATCGTCTAGCCGCTTCGCGAGCCTCGCGCTCGGTCTCGCGAACAATCACATGACTGCGCCAACCATAACTTAATGAGCGGCCAAACTGCTGCGCACGCAATTGCAGATCAAAGATGACACTTGAAACTTTCGCGGTTGTGTCTGGCCACATCAGATAGACATCGGCGCTGGCCGCGGCACAGTCACGAGCCGCCTCTGAGAGTCCGCCGAAATAGATTGGCGGGCAACCCATGCTCGGTTTGACGATGCGTGGTGGTTCGATATTTATCTGTAAAAACTCACCATCAAGATTTATCGCCCGGCCTTCCAAAAGTTCGCCGAGTGCGTACAGATATTCGGTCGTTCGGCGATATCTGGATTCGCTACTTAATTGCTCGCCCGGCATCTCAGATGAAATTGCATTTATCACCAGTCGCGAATTTGAAATCTGCTGCAGTGTCGCAACTTGGCGGGCAAGTTGCGGTACAACTAATTCGCCAAGTCTCAAAGCCAGCAATAATCGAATCTGTTTCGTTTGCGTGGCTACAGCCGCGGTAAATGCCGTGGCGTCAATGCCAAGGCTGTACCCAGATGGCAACAGCACATTGTCAAAACCATTTGCCTCGGCACGACGCACGATCTCGCCGCAATGCGACCAAGAAGACTGCAGATCCTCATCGGGTACGCCAAGAAACTCGTAGTCGTCGTCACAAAGCGCGGCGAACCATGCAATTTCTACGCTAGAGCGATTTCTACTCACGCGCTAAATATAGCCAAAGCGTTTTAGAGCGCGAAGGCAACCAATGTGTTTATGAGCAACCGCTTGACGAACCGCAGTCGCCGCAAACATAACACGCCCCAGCGCGTTGCATGTTTGCTGAACCACATGTTGAGCAGATCATGCCAGTCGCTGCTGGTTTTTTCGCAGCATGTGCTGGAGGCGCAGAGAACGCACCAGCATCAATTTGCGCAACTAAGTCGTTTACCGAAGGAATAGTTTTCGGATCAGCGAACACATCCGTGCCCTGTGTATTGACAGTGATGGATTCTTCGACTCCTGGCAACGTTGGCTGCATTCGCTCTTCACGAGTGAACACCCCTAATTCGGCTCGCTCATCTGCGGTTAGATATTCGACGGCGAGTCGGCGGAAGAGATAATCAACAATTGACGAAGCCATGCGAATATCCGGATCGTCGGTCATGCCTGCTGGTTCGAAACGAGTATTGACGAATGCTTCGATGAACGCTCGCATCGGCACCCCATATTGCAGACCATACGAAATGCTCTTGGCGAAAGCATCCATCAGGCCAGCCAAGGTTGAACCTTGCTTGGAAACCGTCAAGAACACTTCACCCGGACGCCCATCTGCGTATTCGCCGATTGTTGCAAAGCCCTTGCAGTCGGCAACACGAAACTCAAATGTTCGACCCCGACGAGATCGTGGCAATTTTTGACGAACTGGTTGGTGCACAACGCGCTCAACTACTCGCTCAATAATTTGTGTAGCCGAGTTGGCGGCATCGCCACCGTCGGCTGAACCTTTTTCTCCGTCTTTTTTGGCGGTTGAAAGCGGTTGCCCGACTTTGCAATTGTCGCGGTATACGGCAACTGCTTTGATGCCAAGCTCCCAAGACAACATGTGCAATGACTCAATGTCTTCGACTGAAGCCTCTTGGGGCATATTTACAGTCTTAGAGATGGCACCTGACAAAAACGGTTGTGTCGCACCCATCATTCGCACGTGGCCTTCGTAATGAATTGTGTTGTCACCCATTGAACACGCAAACACCGGCAAGTGCTCTGCTTTCAAGTCAGGAGAACCAACAATTGTTTTTTGTTCATCGATGTAGGCGACGATTCGCTCGACAACCGGTCCCTCGTAGCCGAGTTGCTTTAACGCACGCGGAACGGTCTGGTTGACGATTGTCATGTTGCCGCCACCGACAAGTTTTTTGAACTTGACTAATCCGAGATCTGGCTCGATACCTGTTGTGTCACAATCCATCATCAAACCAATCGTGCCGGTTGGCGCCAGCACACTGGCTTGACTATTGCGTACACCAAATTCTTCACCATCGCGAACTGCAACATCCCATGATGCGGTTGCAGCAGCTACAAGGTCTTGCTGCACGACATCAATGTTGTCGATCTCTTTATTGGCGTCGCGGTGCATTCGCAAAACATTGAGCATGTAACGCTCGTTGGCCGAATATCCAGCAAATGGGCCCATTCGGCTTGCAGTGCGAGCACTCGTTGCATAGGCGTGACCTGTCATTAGTGAGGTCAGTGCGGCAGCCCAAGCCCGACCGCCCGTTGAGTCGTATGGCATTCCGAGTGCCATCAGCAACGCTCCGAGGTTTGCGTAGCCCAAACCAAGTTGACGAAACAACCGACTGTTCTCGGCAATTTTTTCGGTTGGATAGTCGGCGTTACCGACAAGAATCTCTTGTGCGGTGAACATAACTTCAATCGTGTGGCTGTAAGCCTCAACATCAAAATGGTCGTTGTCGTCAAGATACTTCAACAAGTTGATTGAAGCCAAGTTGCACGCCGAGTTGTCGATGTGCATATATTCGCTGCAAGGGTTTGAACCATTTATGCGACCAGCAGCGTGTGCCGTATGCCATTTATTGATTGTTGTATCAAATTGCAAACCAGGATCTGCACACTCCCATGATGCGGTTGCCATTTGACGCCACAAGTCACGGGCACGAATTGTTCGTACGACGCGCCTGTCTTTGACTGCAAGTAGGTTCCAGTCGGCATCATCTTTGACCGCCTGCATGAACTCATCTGTTACACGAACTGAGTTGTTGGCGTTTTGATATTGAACCGAGAAAGAATCTTTGCCGTCAAGATCCATGTCAAATCCTGCATCTCGAAGTGCTCGTGCCTTCTTTTCTTCGTGTGACTTGCACCAAATAAATTCTTCGATGTCCGGATGATCAACATTAAGGATGACCATCTTCGCGGCACGACGAGTTTTGCCGCCCGACTTGATGGTTCCGGCTGAAGAGTCAGCTCCACGCATGAAGCTGACCGGTCCTGATGCTGTGCCTCCGCCTTTTAGATGTTCTGCGCTGCTACGAATGTTCGACAAATTGATGCCAGAACCCGAGCCACCTTTAAAAATCGTTCCTTCTTCTTTGTACCAATTTAAAATAGCGTCCATCGTGTCGTCGACGGCCAAAATAAAACATGCACTGGCTTGTTGAGGAACACCTTCGACACCGATGTTGAACCACACTGGCGAGTTAAACGCGGCGCGTTGCGTCACCAAAATATATTTCAGTTCGTCACGAAATGAATCTGACTCTGTTTGATCAGCAAAATAACCGCACTCGGTTCCCCATTTGGTTATTGTGTCGGCAACACGATCAATAACTTGGCGCATCGAGTTTTCACGTTCTGGGGTACCTGGTGTGCCTCTGAAATATTTTTGCGAAACGATGTTTGTCGAATTCAACGACCATGATGTTGGAAACTCGACCCCGAGTTGTTCAAACGCAACTGTTCCATCCTTCCAGTTTTTGATTTGAGCGTCCCTTCGCTCCCATACGACTTGGTCATATGGATGTGTACCTGGTGCTGTGAAGTGTCGACGGATACCGATTGATAAACGCTCTGGAGCAATTGACATTTTGTACTAAACCTTTCAATGTTTAATTCGATTAATTTTTGTTGCTTACTTTTACAATTTGTAAACTTCTTCTGATCACTCGCAACTCTTTTTGGGGGCTAGCACTACAAAACCATGGCCCCAAGTGGAACCACAAGATGTAGTGTCGAATGTTCCCCCAATGCAGAACCACACACAACTTGTAGACAAGATTACAGCACTGTTATTTGTCTTTGTCAATCATTTGTGAGCCTTAATTAGAGCCGTTTTAGAGACCAATCCAAACCGGGTTGAGATCATAGACAGACAGCCCTGTGGATTGGAAGTGGATAGGCGTGTTAATTAACAAGATCTTCTGGGGATTACCTGTGGGCAACGCCCCGCTTATGAAATTTATGTAACTTTTAGCCTGAATTTCTATAAAACAGCCACTGAAACGGGAATCCCATTGAGAACGCTCGTGCCTGACAATGGGTCAAGGCGTTGCTCATCTGTCAAAACATTTGAGTTCACACCAGCACGACTTGAAGCCACTTTTGTGTTCGTACCGGGCATTGAGTGGCCCCAACCATGCGGCAAACTTACGACCCCTGGGCGAATTAAGTCGGTGATTTCAACTGGAGCATCAACACTTCCGACTCGACTTTTGATGCGAACCGATGAACCTTGCATGATGCCAAGTCGTGTTGCATCATTTGGGTGCATCTGAAGTGTGCACCGCACTTTGCCTTTGACAAGTACTTCAATGTTATGCAACCACGAATTATTTGATCGTAAATCTCGACGACCAACAAGTGTCAACTGCGTTGTATCAATTTTTTCTTGACAGAAAACTTCTAGTCGCGCCAAATCATCTACCAATTGCGGTGCGGCGAGTTCGATCTTTCCGGATTGTGTTCGCAAAACATTAGGCAAGCGCGGTTCAAGTGCGCCGAAGTCAATGCCATGTGGCGAAGCGATCAACTTGTCAAGAGTCAGACCATCTGGCACTGCACCAAAACCATCGCCAAACGGACCAGTACGAAGTAAAAAGTCGAGTATTCGATCTGGCCCACGACGACCAGCGATGGAAAGTTCGCTGATTAGCGCTTCACTGTCACGACCAAAAATATTTGACGAAGAGTCTTTCGTTGCGCCTTCAACTAATTTCAAAATGGTCAGATCATCGATAGTCGAAGGCAAGGTTTCAACACCAAGACCTGAAACTATCGCTGCAATCTTGGCTAAGACCTCCCACTCATCTGGTTCGTTTGCCAATCTGGGTAAAACCGGTTTGCTGTAGTTGGCAACATTGCGCACTGCAAATGTCAAGAGCGCGAGGTCATAATGACTGCGTTGCAACGATGACGGCACAGGCAAAATTACGTCAGCGAATTTTGAAGTTTCATTCAGATAAATATCAACGCTGACCATGAACTCGAGATCGGCGAAAGATTTTGCAAGTCGTTCGCCGTTTGGCGTTGACAAAATCGGGTTGCCACCAACAACCACCATCGCGCGTATTTGTCCTTCACCTGGGGTTGAGATCTCTTCTGCCATTGCTGAAGCCGGATATTCGCCTAGTACTTCTGGATATTTGCTCACTCTTGAGTGCCCGCGTCCCGTGCGAAAGCCCTTACCTGAGCCACCTGCGCCACGGGTGTTTGCGCTACCTGCGACCGGCAATGGAAACATTGCGCCGCCGACGCGGTCAAGGTTGCCCGTGAAAATGTTGACAACATCTACAAGCCATGAGGCCGTTGTGCCGAATGCGGTAGTCGTTGTTCCGATGCGACCGTAAACAGCCGAAGAACTGGCGTCGCGCAACTCACGAGCAATACGCCGGATGGTTTGCGCATCGATGCCGGTCGTTTCAGCGACAAATTCTGGCGTGAACGGTTGCAGAGAATGCACAACTTCGTCAACACCGCTAAGAAAAGATCCAAGTCGTTGATCCATCATTTCAAGACCATCGGTCGCGAGTGTGTTTGCGATTGCCGCCAAGAACAAGGCGTCGGTACCTGGGCGAATTGCTATCCACTCGTCTGCGTGTTGCGCTGTTTTGCTTTTGCGCGGATCAACTACGACTACTTTTCCGGCTCTTGCTTGAATCGCTTCAAGACGACCCGGAAAGTCTGGCGCCGTGCACAAGCTTCCGTTTGAGTCGTACGGGTTTGCACCGAGGATCAATAAATATTGCGTGCGGTCTAAGTCAGGCACCGCGACCGTACTCGGCGAGCCAAACAAATAGCCTGAGGCAACCTGTTTTGGAATCTGATCGACTGTTGACGCGCTATAAATTTGACGCGAGCCAATTGATTTAAGTAACACACCGTTAAATGTCAATGATGACAAACCATGTGCGCCTGGGTTGCCTAAATACGAGCCGATTGATTCACGACCGTGCTTGCTAATGACGCCGTTCAGTCCAGCGTCTACTGCAGCCCATGCTTCATCCCATGTTGCTTGAACATGCACCCCGTTGCGCTTTATCAATGGGTGACGCAATCGATCTGCGTCGTAATGCAACTGCTTCAGCGTGCTGCCCTTTGGGCAGATAAAACCCTTCGAGAATACATCTTGCATATCCCCACGAATATGCGTGACCTCGTTGTCTACAACAGTCACGGCTAGACCACAGCCCGCTTCACATAATGGGCAGGTTCGAAACTCAACCTTCTCGTCAGAGGTTTTTTTCAAACCAACATTTTCTTTGGCAGAGACAGATTTTGCAGACACAGCATCAGTCATATTATTCAAGCGTGCCATAACCGACGACCGACCAAGCAATCAGAATTCGTAATTTCTGGTGGCTTAGGCTGATTGTTGTGCGTCAGTTGCTCCCCACTTTCAATGACGAGGTCAATCTGGGCGATGCCTATGGAGTAGCCCGCAAGCGCCATGACTCTGGGCGACCGACTATCGGCCTGTGCATGGTTATGAGTATTGATGGCTCAACAGTCGTTGAAGGACGATCAACCTTGCTCTCAAACCCCACTGACCGAGATGTGATCATCGCCCTGCGGGCTGCAGCCGACACGATCGTGGTTGGTGCGGGCACAATTCGTGAACAGATGTACACCCCGCCAGGCAAACCAGGCCTGCGTGTTGGAGTCGTCACGCGAACTGCAAATCTTGATTTCGAATCGCCCCTTTTTAGAAGTGGCTCGGGGTTTTTGATTATGCCCCAAGACGCAAAAAAGCCAGACTGCGATTTTGAAATCGAGATTATTCGAGCCGGGCAGGGCGATGTTGATTTACACAAAGCGATGTCACAATTGCCGGGAAACTTCATTCAACTTGAAGGCGGACCGATGCTCAATGCCTCGATGTTTGACGTCAACCTTGTTGACGAAATTAATTTGACGATCAGCCCAATGGTCACAGGTGCCGATAGCCCTCGGCTATCTAACGGTGCGCCGGCGCTACATCGCGATTACGAAGTTGCCCACATTCTTGAGGATGATGGTTTTCTTTTTATTCGTTATGTGCGGCTCGCTAGTTGATTAACTAGCTATTTTCTTGCCTCTTTTTCAAGCAAAGCAAGTTCGCGCTTGAAGTCAGCGGCGGCGTCAAAGTTTTTGTAAACACTGGCAAATCGCATATAGGTGACTTCGTCGATGCTACGCAATTGATTTAGGACGGCGTGCCCAACTTGATTGCTCGTGACATCGTCACCCGTCAACCGCATGTCATCTTCGACTCGTTCGGCAATTTCAATCAACACCGAATCTTCTACCGGCCGACCCTTTGCGGCCGACTGTAGACCACTTATGATTTTGGCTCGATCAAAAAGCTGTTTATCGCCTGTGCGTTTAATTACATAGAGTGGTACTTCTTCAAGGCGTTCGTAAGTCGTGAATCGATAGCCGCACTTCAAACACGAACGACGACGGCGAATTGAACTGCCTTCTTCTGATACACGCGAATCAATGACCTTGGTGTCTTCGCAACTGCAACTAGCGCATTTCACCCCACCAACAATACTCACCTGCGCAAAACCAAACTTACGGCAAAAGAATCTTCTGACCTGGGGTAACTGTGCCGCCATTAATGATCACAAGTTGGTCAACTAGCAGTGTGATGTTGCCATAAGGGTCAACTCGTTGTGCAATTGACCACAATGTGTCACCGGTTTGGGCAACCACATATTTTTGAGAGACAACGTTGGCAACCTCGCCCTGCTCGGCGGCTACCAATGTGTTGGGCAAAGCAAAACTTAGTGCCAGGGCTACCGTCAAAAATGCCAGTGCTACAACCGCACGTCGGCGACGATAGGTGCGGATGGTCACGCGCTTTGCCGAACGATGACTTCGACTGGTTGCGAATTGATTATTGATTGCTACAGACATTTGGCCTCTTTTGTTGTGATGACTTCTCGGATGTGTAATCAGGGGTTACTTCTTGGTACTTGTTGTTTATTCGCTTACTATCCACCATAGCGAACGGGTGTTCGTAGTTTGGCGATATTACGAACAGGTGTTCTACGAACAGGTGTTTGACTTTTAGGGCAAACGGGCGTACGCTCTACAGATGACCTCAAACACAGAGCCCAGGGCAATTTCGTCGGCTTTATCGCAAGCCAAAAACAGCACTCTGACCGAGCGCCAAAAGGGCATCCTCGACTTCATCGTCTCTAACATGCGCGAACGGGGCTACCCGCCTTCGGTGCGCGAGATCGGCGAGGCCGTGGGTTTAAGTTCATCGGCCACCGTGCACAACCACTTGGCCGCACTTCAAAAACTTGGATACTTGCGCCGCGACCCGACAAAGCCTCGCGCCATCGAAGTGCGTTACGAGGCCTCAAGCGGTGTCGCGATGGAGCACCGCCCGACCAAGCATGTGCCACTAGTTGGCGATGTCGCCGCGGGAATAAATGTTTTGGCTCAAGAAAATGTCGAAGAACTCGTGCCGCTGCCGATGGATTTCACCGGCGACGGCGAGTTGTTCATGTTGCGCGTGCGCGGTGAGTCGATGATTGAGGCCGGAATCTTGAACGGCGATTTTGTTGTCTGTAACTCACAAGCAACAGCCAATAACGGTGACATTGTTGTCGCCGGTATTCCGGGTGACGAAGCAACCATCAAAACATTTACACGCAGTGGCAACCGCATTGTTTTGACGCCGTCAAATTCTTCGATGAAGCCGATGGAGTTCAGCAGCGACGAAATTGTTATCTACGGCAAACTCGTCACCGTTCTGCGCCGACTCTAAAACTGCTTCTCACAAATCAGACGCAAGTTGATTGGTTTGACTGTTAATTAGTAAGGTTTGCCGATGGCGGACATCGACCCAAGTAAGTTGCAACTCTTCCAGTTCATACTGTTCACCAAACTTGAAGGCGCATTCACTTCGGCCTTAGTTCATCTCGGAGATCGTCTAGGGCTTTACCGCGCCATGGCCAACACAACGGTGCCAATGACGACAACGCAACTTGCGCATCTGACTCAACTAAACGAGCGATGGGTTCGTGAGTGGGCATACAACCAAGCGGCTGCGAAATTGATCTCGACCGAAAGCGCACCTTCTGACCCCCCAACAGTTGAAGACGACAGATTCTTTTTGACTCCCGAACAAGCAGTGGTTCTTGCCTCTGAAGATCATCCTGCTTTTGGTGTCGGAATGTTTCACAACTTGCCTCAGACCATGCAAATGCTCGACGAATTGACGGAAAGCTTCCGCACTGGCATTGGCCATAACTACGACAGTCGAGGAATGCAGGGTACAATCGGAATGGAGCGCAATTTTGAACCGTGGACTAACGCAAATTTACTCTCTGCAGTTCTGCCGAATTTAGATGGCGTTGTCAAAGTTCTCGATCGAGGTGCAAACGTTGCCGATATTGGTTGCGGTGCCGGTGGGGCGTTGTTGTTGATGGGTAAAGCATTTCCAAAAAGCAAATTCACAGGATATGAAATAAGCAAACATGCGCTCGCTCGCGCCGCCGAAAAACTCGAACGATCAAAACTCGCTAATGTTTCTTTCGCTGATCCCCGTGAAAAACCAATGCCTGCAGATAACAGCATCGACTTGATCACAACCTTTGATTGCATTCACGACATGACACATCCTCTGCAAATGATGCAGGCGATTCGCAGTGCGATCACAGAAAATGGCACTTGGCTGTTGGTCGATATCAAAGC
>ERZ889217.1338-NODE-1338-length-12731-cov-15.646892_pt1 | contig 12731 bp, 11 predicted proteins | sample MGYA00521098_ERZ889217 | MGnify/ENA primary metagenome ERZ889217 (study PRJEB32303, sample SAMEA104408613) | aquatic metagenome | biome: Brackish water; feature: Pelagic; material: water | place: Baltic Sea | collected 2014-06-10T22:04:00 | depth 2,362 m ...
CCAAGCCTGCCGCCGCCGGCTGCGGCGCGAGGCGACCGGCGACTCTCCGCGTTTCGGCCCTTCGGCTGCTGTGGCGGAGCCACCGCGTCTCAGACCATGCCTTTGCGAGCGTCCACTGACCGCTCGAGGCCACGGGCTGCGGAGACCAAAATTTGACTCAATCGCACCTGCGATCTGTCGCACACAGCGTTCCCGCCACCTCTCCGGCTGGCAGCGAAGCTCGAGCCTCGCTGCTTTCTTCAGCTCTTCGACCGCGATACCTTGCGTCGCTCGTGCTCCGAAAGGAGGATCTTTCTCAGGCGGATCACAGCCGGCGTCACCTCCACGAGTTCATCGTCTTCGATGTACTCAAGGGCCTCTTCGAGGGACATCCGCCGGGGCGGCTTGAGCAGAATGTTGCGGTCGCTGCCGCTGGCCCGCATGTTGGTCAGCTTCTTTTCCTTGGTGGGGTTGACCGTCATGTCATCGCTGCGGGCGTTCTCGCCGCAAATCATCCCCTCGTAGACCTCGTCGCCCGGCTCGATGAACAGGTCGGCCCGCTCTTGCAGACCGTCGAGCCCGAAGGCCACGGCCTTGCCGGGCACCATCGAGATCAACACCCCATTGGCCCGGCCGGCCACCTCCCCCTCCATCTCGCCCCAGCTCTCGAATCGGTGGTGCATGATCGCAGTGCCCTGCGTGGCGTTGAGCACACGGGTACGCAGACCGATCAGCCCCCGGGCCGGGATCGAGAAGGTGGTGTGGGCGAACTCACCCCGCGAGCCCATGTGCTTGAGCTGTCCGCGCCGGGAGCCGGTAAGTTCCATCACCGGACCGAGTTTGTCGTGCGGAACCTCGACGACCAGTGACTCAAAAGGCTCATAAACCTTGTTTCCTTCCTTGCGGAGGATCACCTTCGGCTTGCCGACGGAGATTTCGAAGCCTTCCCGCCGCATCGTCTCGATTAAGACTGAAAGGTGCAATAATCCGCGGCCCGCGACGGCGAACTGCTCTGTACCAGGGATCGGATCGACCCGCAGAGCGACGTTCTTTTCGAGTTCCCGCTCCAATCGGTCGCGGAGATGGCGGGTCGTGAGGAATTTGCCCGACTTGCCGACCAAGGGCGAGGTGTTGATGCCGAAGACCATCGACAGCGTCGGCTCGTCCACCGTGAGTCGCGGCAGCGGACGCGGATCGGCTGCATCGCAGATCGTATCTCCGATCTCCACATCCTCGATTCCACTCACAGCCGCGATGTCGCCGGCCGTGGCCTCATCGACATCAATCCGGCCAAGCTTATCGAACGACTGCAGCCCAACGAGTTTTGCCGGCACAAGCGTGCCCGCGGCGGTCGAACGCACGACGGGTGAATTTTTGGTGAGCGTGCCCGACTCGAGCCGGCCGATCGCAATCCGGCCCACGTAATCGGACCAGCCGAGCGTGGTCACAAGCATTCGCAGCGGTGCACTGGGATCGACGACCGGGCCCGGAATTTTCTGGAGCACGAGGTCGAGGAGTGGCTCCATCGTGCCTTCGCGTACGGTCAGATCGTGCGAGGCGTAGCCGCCACGGCTCGAGGCGTAGACAAAGGGAAAGTCAGCCAGATCATCGTCGGCGCCCAGTTCGAGAAACAGCCCCAGAATCTCGTCGAGCACCTCCAGCGGCCGAGCATCGGGGCGGTCGATTTTGTTGACCACGACCACCGGCCGCAGCCGACACTCGAGCGCCTTCGAGAGAACGAACCGTGTCTGGGGCATGGGCCCCTCGGCGGCATCGACAAGCACCAGCGCACCGTCGGCCATCCGCAAGACCCGCTCTACCTCCCCGCCGAAGTCGGCGTGGCCGGGCGTGTCCATGATGTTGATCTTCGTGCCTTTCCACTCGACCGCGATGTTCTTGGCCAGAATGGTGATCCCCCGCTCTTTCTCCAGATCATTCGAGTCGAGAATTCGCTCCGACAACTGGCTGGCGCGATACTGGCCGCTCTGCCGGAGCAGACAGTCGACGAGCGTTGTCTTGCCGTGATCGACGTGGGCGATGATCGCCACGTTGCGAATGTCGGTACGACGGAACACGGAGGGGCCGGGCTGGACTTCGGGCGCGAGCGACATGAGGAGAAGCCGGAAGGCCCGGCGGAGGGGGGCGGGAGAAAAAAAGAGGCAGTCAGGATTATTCAAGACCACCCGCGGGTTGCCTAGGGCGGCTTGATTGAGATCCACGGCGGGTGAGAAACGAACGGGCAGATGGAGACGAGGGGGCTCGAACCCCTAACCCCCGCCTTGCAAAGGCGGTGCTCTCCCAATTGAGCTACGTCCCCGATAAAGCCATCCCGGCCGGGCCGACCAGACTATGTTCCGGGATGAACACGGACGGAGTGCGCGCGCCAAGATTCGAACTTGGGACCTCTACCTTATCAGGGTAGCGCTCTAACCAGCTGAGCTACGCGCGCGGAAGCCGGGAAACGACCGAGTGGACAGTGTAGGCAGTCAGGCACGTCGCTTCAAACGCTGCTCGTGCCAGCCGGGCATTTTGGCGCTGGCGCACGCGGCCAGACCGGATAGTTTTTGCCAGTGTCCGGGCGTTCGCCGGCCTTTTTTCCATTCAATCGTTTTCCGCTCCAGGAGTTTCCCGCTCATGCCCGCGCCGTCGCTCCCAGGCCCACTGGGCCTCCTCACATGCTGCTGCCTGGTCACCGTTGCGTTCGCCGCGGCGGCAACCCGGGCTGCCCCCACGGTCGAAGAGGCGTTGGCCCTGGAACCACGGCAGAAAGGAATCGATTTCGACCGGCCCGGTTCGGAGGAAATTCCCAAGTGCCTGATTCAACAAGAAAAACTCGACGGCGTGACGGCGCTGGTCGTGCGCGGTCCGGCGGGCCGAATCCTGCGGGCCTTTGCCGATGCCAACGGCGACCGCGTCGTAGATCGGTGGAGCTACTTTAAAGACGGGCTCGAGATCTATCGAGAGATCGACGGCGACGACGAAGACACCAAAGCCGACCAGTCCCGCTGGCTGACATCCGCTGGATGCCGGTGGGGCGTCGACACCGACGACGACGGATTGCTCGACCTCTGGAAGGTGATCTCGGCGGAAGAGACCACCGCGGAGATTATCCATGCACTGCGCGACCGAGATCCCCAGGCCTTCATCCGGCTCCTGCCGAATCAGAAAGATCTTGAACAGGCCGGGTTCACCCCGGAACGGGCCACGGAACTTGCCGCCCGGGCTAGCGCTGCGGCCAAGGAATTTGTCCAGCTTGCCGGGACTCAAACGGCGATCGGCCCGGCTGCCACCTGGGCCAGCATGCTCACCCCGCAGTCCCCTGGAGTCATCCCGGCCGGCACTCCGGGCGTGGCTCATGACGTGACTGCCTACGACAATGTGGTCGGCCTCGCCGAGGATGGCGGCAAGGGCTCTCAAGTGGTGGTGGGATCACTCGTGAAGTGTGGCGATGCCTGGCGACCGCTTGACTGCCCGAAACTGACCGGAGACGACGGCCACCTCGCCGAAATGCCTGGTTTTTTTGCTCCTCTGGCCGGGGAGGGCGGCGGGGCCATGGCCGGCGCGGACGAACAGATCCGCCCGCTGCTCGCAAAGCTTCGGGAGATCGACACGGCCATGGCAACGGCCGATGCGGCCGGCCGACAAAAGCTGGCGGCGCAGCATGTGGCCCTGCTCGAAGAAATCATGGCTGCCAGCGGGACCGCCGACCGCGGATTCTGGACGCGGCAACTCGTAGAGACCGTGGCAGCCTATGTTCAAGAGGGGCTTTTGCCCGGCGGCCTGGCGGTTCTGGAGCGGCTTGGCTCGGACACCGACGACGAAAGCCTGGTGGCCTTTGTCGCCTTTCGGCTGGTCCAGGCGCGGTATGCCGCCCGGATGGAGCAAGCAGGTGCCGACCCGGCCAAACTCCAGGATGAATGGTTCGGCGAACTCGAAGCCTTTGTGGAAGCCCATCCAAAATCCCCGGAAGCAGCCGAGGCGGTTCTGCAGTTAGCCTTTCGCGACGAGTTTGAGGGTCGCGATGCCGATGCGATCGCCCGCTACAACCAGATCGCCAGCACATTCCCCGACACCGCTCAGGCTCGCAAGTCGGCCGGCGCGGTCCGGCGGCTGGAAATCGTGGGCAAGCCCATGCCGCTCGCTGGCACCACGCTCGAGGGAAAAAAGGTCTCCGTCGCTGCGTTCAGGGGGGGCCCAGTGCTCGTCCACTTTTGGTCAACCGACTGCGAGCCCTGCAAAGTGGATCTCGCCCAGATCCGCGAACTGGTCGGCAAGTACGGTCCCCAGAAATTCAGTTGCATTGGAGTGGCCGTCGACAGTGATCGGGCCAAGCTGACAAGGTTTTTGGCCGGCAAGCCGCTCCCCTGGCCGCAGTGTTACGAGGAAGGCGGCCTCGACAGCCCAATTGCCGAACAGTTCGGCATCCTGGCCCTGCCCACGATGATGCTGCTCGACGGTGAGGGAAAGGTCGTGGACCGCAACGTGTCGATCACCGACTTGGAGAAAAAGATCGCGGCGATCTTAGGCGGCAAGTGAGGGGTGGCAACTGAGGCAGCCGGGTCGGTGATTTGGGAAAGCTGCGGCCCATCCGTTCGATTCGGGCCGGGTTGCGGCCGGCCAGACCGATCAGTAGCGTTCTGTCCCGGCTTGATTCCCCTGCCATTTTTTCTCGATCCACCGAGGAACTCGCGTTCATGCTATTGGGCCTCGCAATCAGTCCGATGTTTTGTGCGATCGGTGCCGTGCAACTGCTTGGCTTGGCGGCAGCGGCCATTGCCAGGATGACGGAAGGCACCCGTCACGAATGCCGTGGGCAATGCCTCTGCCTCGCCGCTCTGGCTCTGGTTGGCATGGTTTGCGGGGTAGCTATTCAGTTCGGACCAGGTGCTGCCGCGGCCTCGGCAGCCACGCTGGCCGTGATGACGCTGATCACCGTGGCCGACCTCTCTCCGCGGCACTGAACCGCCGTCGATGAGGTTTGCCCAGCGAGCTGCCGGTGGAGTACTCCCCGGAACAATTTCCGGAACAACCACTGGTTCACGCGCGCCATGGCCCTGCCCGCCCATGCAGGCGGCGGCAAGCCACTTGAGCAACCGCCGGGAAACCCGGGGGTTTCCCGGGCCTTTTCGTCGCCGAATCCCGGAGTGGCTGTCCTTTCCACGGTCTGCTGCCCCGCCTACCGCTTCAGCCTGGGTTTCCCGCGGAATCGGAAAAAAACTCCCCTTCGGCATGACCGGCGGCCGATGAGTAATCCGGAACCGGAAATCGCGGCCCTGCGGCCGGTGACGTTCCGACCACCGCCGGCAGGCATGCGGCAGGTGGAAGGCCGCGAGCCGAGACCGCATCCGAGACCGCATCAAGGAGTGACGCATGTCCGTTTCGAAGACCACCTACCTGCTGGCCGTGCTGGTCACCGCCTGCCTCGCGACTCCAGCCTGGGCCGATGAACTCGCGACCAGTGTCGCCGCCAAACTCCGTGACTCAGGGGCCCTGGCCGGCTACCGCGTTCATGTAAAAAGCAAGTCAGGCACGGTTTGGCTCGAGGGACGGGTGTCGGACGAACGGCAGCTGGCCGCTGCCATGGGCATCGCCGAAGCCACTCCCGGAGTAGAGCGAGTGGTCAACCGGCTCGTGATTGGCGCTGAGGCCAGATCAGCGACGGCGGGAAGCGGCCTGGGCCTGCCGGCTTCGGTGTGGGGGCTGGCTGGAGTCAAGGCTCCCGCGGCTCAGCAAGCGACCTCGGCCCCAGCCGCTCAGGAAGGGCCACTCTCGACCATGTCGGGGCTTCTGTTTGCCGGTGGTAAGCCCAATTCCAACAATCGCGTGCAACTCGCCCAGGCCACCCAGCCAGCCCGGCGGGTGCCAGGAAACACCGCCGCCCGCCCGATGCGGCCGCCGCAGCCGATGGGCCAACGCAACGCCATGAGGACGGTCGGCATGGGCGAGGCGATGTCGGTCCCCAGCCCGGGCGGCTACAACGGCGGGCCGACCGACGGTCAGATGGTTCCGGGGTCGATGCAATACAGCGAAGGTTATCCCGCTGAAGCCTACGGCGGCCAAGGTGGCTACGCCGGCCAGGGAGGCGGAGTGGCTGGACCACCAATGGGCGGTGGCGGCATGGGCGGCCCGATGCCCATGGGGGGAGCGGGTGCGGGTATGCCCCCGGTACCGATGCGGTCGGACGGCCCAAACATGCCTAATTACGCCTGGCCCAGCTATGCGGCCTCCCCCAACTACGCGGCCCTCCAGTATCCGACCCAGTATTCACCGACGGCCTGGCCCTACATCGGCCCCTTCTATCCATATCCGCAGGTGCCACTCGGATGGCGACGCGTATCGCTGGAATGGGATGACGGCTGGTGGTGGCTCGACTTCGACGAGCGGCATGTTCACAGCCACCACCGGTAAATGGCCAAACCAGGCCTTACTCGTAGCCCGAGCCGCGACAACCACACCTCTCACCACCGCCCTTCCGGCCCGCGCCGGGAGGGCGGTTGGCGTTTTCATTCGACCCTCCGCCCGACGCAGTCCTTACGACCGGAAAAATCCGCAAGTCTTCCCAGGCCGCCGGTCGATATCTCAAACAGATTCGATTTCGAGCCCCGCCGCGGAGTTGAGCCATGTCGTCCCGTATGCGATTCCTGGTCACGGCCCTTGTGCTGGCCGTGGGACTCTCCTCGCAGAGCGGCTGCTTCTGGCTCACCTCGCAGGGCCCCAACCTCGGCCCGCTTGCCATCCCGATCCCGGTTCCTGTCGGGATGCAAAAGGCGAAAGAAGACCAATTCTGGAACTACGAACGGTACGAGCGGGCCCCGGTACTCGGGCCGCTCCAGGCGGGCGGCCCCTGCGAAGCCCTCGACGAGCCGAGCGACGACGAGGTGATGCGGGCCCTGGAAAAGGCCCGTCCCGTGCAGGGCAACTGGCCCTTCCTGTACGAAATTCAGCGAAACCATGTACGGATCACGAAGTGCAAGATCTCTGACTACATCGACCCTCCCCGACATCTGCCGCTCGTAGGCCCGACGCAGTTGCACCATGCCCACTACAAGTGCACCGTCTACTTCCAGGAGGTGAAGCGGGTGGGCTGGCCGGTGCCGCACACGCTCGTCGATGAGGACGTGCAGGAAGTGCTCTACATCGACCATGACCACCTCCACATGGTGGGCGACGTCTGCACCGGCTGCGACGCCAACTTCTGACTTGAGCGCTCGGCGGGTTTATCCCTGGCCCCGCCGGGCTTGCCGGCCAGCCGGCCGCCTACGTACGGCCTCTGCGTGGGGGCGGCCACCGATGCGCGAATCGGCGTCGAGGTCGGGTAACCCAGCGGCACGCGGCGCGGGCTCGCACCCGCTCCGTGCCTTGGTTTCAGGTCATGCGGGTCGTAACGGCGGAGGCCGACCGCCTCAAAGCATGCGGTACGGTCTGCCGGAGCCGCCGATGATTCAGAAGGCGCGGCTTCGAGGGACTGGTGCTGTGCCTGCCCCCACGGTGCTCACATGCTTGCTGCTCGGAGACGGACCTCCGGATTGTCGGCTCACCGGCCACGGTACGCTCTGTGGTTGCAGCCCACCGCCGTGGTGATCGCGATTGCAGCGGCCATTCTGATCCCACCAGCTCTCGCATCGGCCCAAACCACCCGCGCCTGGGCCGGCGGCACCGAGGCGGCCCGCGAACCGTTGCGGATGGCCGCGACACCGCCGTCGAGCGCCGTGGCAGAGTCTGCTGAGCCCCAGAAACTGATTCCCACTGGCAATCTGTTGAGCACGATCCGCAACGGCGGTCTGCTGATGGTGCCGCTCCTGGGCTGCTCGTTCGCACTGGCCGTATTCGGAATCGAGCGCGCCGTAAACCTGCGCACCGGCACGGTCGTGCCCAAGATCTTCACCGAACGGCTGATTTCCCAACTCCAGGACCGGAGTATCTCCCGAGGTGCCGCTCTCGATGCCTGTGATGAAAACGGCAGTCCGGTCGCCCGGGTATTTGCCGCAGCTCTGCGACGTTGGGGCCGGCCGGCAGTGGAGATCGAGCAAGGGGCAATCGACGCCTGCGAACGGGAACTCAACCACCTGCGCCGCTACCGTCGGGTATTCAATGGAGTGGCCACTATCAGTCCGCTTCTGGGCCTGCTCGGCACGGTGTTTGGCCTGATCCGCTCGTTCAATGCAGTAGCTGCTGCGGGCGCGATGGGCCGGCCCGACCTGCTTGCCGGAGGCTTCGGTGAGGCTCTGATCACCACGGCCATGGGCTTGCTCGTGGCGATTCCTGCGATGATTTTCCACTCCTACTTCACCAGCCGCGTCGACCGACTTGCCATGCGGCTCGATGAGACCTGCCAGCAGGTCATCGATGAGATCTCGCAGGAATCCCAGGGCGAGCCGCGCCGACGAGCGGCGGGGTGACCTGATGCCACTGGTGCGACTCACGACCGATGAGGATCCCACGCCCAATCTGGCGCCGATGATCGACGTGATTCTCGTACTCACGATCTTCTTCATGTGCGCGACGAAGTTTTCGGGCGATGAGCGGCAATTCGAACTCGATCTGCCGCAGGTCGGCGGGGCGGCGGTCGTCGATGCGGCCCAACCCGAGATCGTGGAGGTGGAAGCGGCGGGGGGCCTGCGGTTTGGTCCTGACGAAGTCACACTCCAAGATCTTGCCGCCCGGCTCGTGATGACCCGGGAGGCGCGGCCCGACGTCGCCGTAATGATACGTGGAGAGCAGGCCGTACCTCACGGGCGGATGGCCGAGATTTACGAGGCCTGCCGCGGTGCAGGAGTGCGGCACGTCGCCATTTCGGTTCGCACAAGGTCCGGCCCGACCCGAGAATGAGGGCTCTGCCATGCAGGCAACCTGGATCGCGGTGGCGGTACTCGCGGTGTTCGGCCTGGCGACGGTGGCGGCACTTGTGCGCACCCGCTGGCTCGAATCCCGCACGTTGGAGAAGTGTGTAGCCCTTTCGGTCATGTTCCACACCATGTTCGCAGTCATGGCTGTCTTTCTCGGCGGCTGGTCTCCGGCTTCCTGGGGCCTGCGAGAGGAGGGCCGAATGACGATGCTCGTCGTGCTCGCCGATGACAAGGCCGACGAATCTGTTTTGGCCGACGCTGCCGACCGACTCGGCACCCGTGATGAACTGTTGCCAGATGAGTTTGAGTCAACCAGCGAAATCGCCGCAGAGTCAGCCACGTCCCTGCTTGTGCCGCTCGCCACAGCCAAACCCTCCCCTGCCCCATCTGATCTCGTGCCACTGCTCGACGCGGCCGAGGCCTTGACAGACAAGGCTCTGAGCGAGGCTGCCGTGGTCAGCCAGTCCGAAGCCGTTGCAACGAACGTCACCAACCTCGAGGCCGTGATGAGAGCCTCGCTGTCGGGACAGAGAACCGTGCCTCCCGCCTACGCCGACCGGATCGGTCCACGGCGGGCGGCGGCGGCGGCGGCCCGCGGAGGCACAGCCCAGACAGAGCGGGCCGTTCAGGCAGCCCTCGAATGGCTGGCCCGCAACCAATCGAGCGACGGCCGCTGGAACGCCGCCCGGCACGGGGCAGGCTCAGGCTCATCTGCAACCCTGCAGCATGCGGCCTCGGTCGGCGCTCGGAGCGACCATGGTGTGACCGGACTGGCCCTGCTCACCTTTCTCGGTGCGGGCACGACCCACCGCGAAGGCCCCCATGCCGCCGCGGTCGCCAAGGGGATCGGGCTGCTCTGCCGGCAACAGCGTACCGATGGCTCACTGGCGGGCGAGGCGGAGTTTTTTGCTGCGCTGTATTGCCATGGCATGGCGTCGATCGCGGTGGCCGAGTGCTATGCCCTCACCGGCGACGAGGCCCTGCGGCCGGTGCTCGAACGGGCCGTCGCCTACACGCTGGCTATGCAGCATTCACATACGGGCGGGTGGCGTTACGCCGCCGGTGATCGGGGCGACACGAGCCAACTAGGCTGGCAGGTGATGCTGCTCGCCAGTGCCCGCCACGCCGGTCTGACCGGATTCGAGGCGGCCGAGGCCGGGGCGAGGTCATTCCTACAAAGCGTCGCCTCCGGAACGGCTGGTGGCCTGGCGGCGTATCGGCCAGGCGAGCGGCCGAGTGTCGCCATGACGGCGGAGTCGCTGTTCTGCCGACTGCTTCTGGGAATGCCCGCGGATCAGCCAGCCGCGCTGGAAGCGCTCGGCCTGCTCGCCGCCTCACCGCCCACGGCCGCCAACTACAACTCCTACACGTGGTACTACGCCACGCTCGCCTCGTTTCACGCCGGCGGTTATCAGTGGGACGCCTGGAACGCGCGACTCCAGACGGCCCTTCTCCCGCTCCAGCACCGCTCCGGTGGTCCGCTCGACGGCAGTTGGGACCCGGACCGGGTTTGGGGGGGCCACGGTGGACGCGTTTACGCCACTGCCCTCAGTGCTCTCACGCTGGAGGTGTACTACCGCTATCTCCCGCTGCACGGGAGGTCTGCCCGGATGGCAGCACGACCGGACCGATAAACCACCCACAACGAAACACCCCAACGCGGTCATCCGTGGAAATCCTGGGCTTCGAGGCAACTGCCCGACGAGCCGTGCTCCTGCGCGGAGGTCGTGGCTCCTTGAATCGCCGGTTTTTAGCAATCAGGCCCGCAAAACACGGAGGAAAAAGCCGAAGAAAAAGCCGAAGATGCCTGTCCTAATCAGCCGAAGATGCCTGTCCCAATCAGCCGAAGATGCCTGTCCCAATCAGCCGAAGATGCCTGTCCCAATCAGCCGAAGATGCCTGTCCTAATCAGCCGAAGATGCCTGTCCTAATAAGCCCTAATAAGCCAAAAATGCCTGTCCTCATTTGCATTTGACCATGGCCTCATTTGACCAATTCGGCCTCATCTGGCTCACAGCTTGCGGGATTGCACCCAATCAGGCGTCTCTTCACCCGGCGGCATCCCAAGTGCCTGTCAATTCAAAGCCCTCCCAATTGAGTGCTCAAAGTCGGCGACAACCCAGCTAAAATGTCGGCTGAACGCGGTTGCGACGCCACTCCATTCGTTTGTAAGGGCGGGGCGGCAGAGATACACTTGAGGTTGTCGGGGCGACCTCCCCGAGCCAGCCTGGTCGTTCGTCGGAGCACTTCCTGTGGTTCCATTTTTTGCTTTCTTTGGCCTCGGCACTACGGAACTGCTGATTCTCGGCGGCATCGTGCTACTCCTATTTGGCACCCGTCTTCCCAAGGTGATGCGGTCGCTCGGCGAGGGGATCGTGGAGTTCAAGCGGGGCGTGCAAGGAATTGAAGACACCGGTTCGACCAGCCGCCGGGAGCCTGGGTCCCCCGACTCTCGGTAGCTTCATCACGCAGAAGCCGCGGTGACCGCGGACTATCATGTTCGGACTCGGCCCTCTTGAGATCGTCGTAATCGCGGCCATAGCCGTGATGATTTACGGCAAACGCCTGCCTGAGGTGGGGCGGACTGCGGGCAAGACGATCGGTCAGTTGCGGCGGCAGTGGCAGGATATGTCACGGGAGTTCGAACTGGCGGCCTCGCTTGATGGTCAACCGGCGCCCCGCCGGCCGGCCGCAACCCGCCGGCAGGTTGACGAGGCCGGGCCGACCGTGGTTTCTGCCAAGATCGAACCACCGACGGGCGCGGGCGACTAAACCGCACTCGTCCCGGTAAACTGGGGCTGCAAGCAGGTTGCTTTGGCCGCGAGTCGACCCAGTCAGCGGCGGCTTTGCCGGTCGTGACGGCCCGCCGGTTCCGTGTTACGATTTGGACTACTTGACGGGCGATGAAAACACTCGATGCATGACTCAAGCGAGGGCAGCTAGCTCAGTTGGTTAGAGCGCCACGTTCACACCGTGGAGGTCACAGGTTCGAGTCCTGTGCTGCCCATTAAAACAATTTCTCCCGCGTTGCAGCACCTCGCAACGTTTCGCGTGATCGCGGGTTTTCGGCTGTTTTTTTGCACTTCGTGCGAGTCGCTGCTGTGAGCGGCGGCTTTTGACTGCACACACATGTGCACACAATCCTCGGCCGGTGCCGGGCCCTGTTTTTGTCCATTTTGTTGATCCTTCGTGGTGCCGCCGCTCACGACATCCTCAAAGTGGTGTTCCCGTGCCTGAAGGTAGTGCGTGGCGGCGATCATCGGTGAATGGCCGAGCCACTTGGCGACGACATGGTTGGGGTATTTCTCGACCCAGTTGGTTGCACAGGAAGCCCGCAGGTTCTGAAACAGCCGCGGCCACGGTTTGTGCCGGGCCTGGGTGCTCGCCTTGACCGACGCCAGGGTGACGAAGGTTGTCAACAGTTCCTCCAGCGTCACAACACGAGCCTTCACCCGGGGCTCGGCGATGCCAACGTCGACAAGTTTCGCATAGGTCATGTCCGGCAGGTCTCGTAGCCAGGCACACAGTTCGGCCGCCGGAGCGGTGCCGAAACTGATCGCGGCAAGGAGCGGTCAGGGATTCCTGAACTTGTGTTAAATCCGACCAGCGACGGCGGGAGAAGTGGCCGAATAGATGCGCACCAAATGGCCGATTGCCAATTCACGGGCTATTTCTTGAAGGCGGTCCTGCGGAAGCGGCCCTACATCAAGACGGAGTGGTGCATCTTCGTGATAGAAAACGCCGTCCATTCCGAGCCGCAGGAGACCAATCGGTGGCGGTTTTGGGCCGCAATTCCCGAGCTGGACGGCCGGTACCCGCGGGTGGTGACGCTGGAGGATTAAAGTACGATCCACAACGCCTTTCCCGATCGAGGTTTCAAACCGTGAAGCTCAACTACCACGCCGA
>ERZ889217.1340-NODE-1340-length-12727-cov-44.443419_pt1 | contig 12727 bp, 13 predicted proteins | sample MGYA00521098_ERZ889217 | MGnify/ENA primary metagenome ERZ889217 (study PRJEB32303, sample SAMEA104408613) | aquatic metagenome | biome: Brackish water; feature: Pelagic; material: water | place: Baltic Sea | collected 2014-06-10T22:04:00 | depth 2,362 m ...
GAGTGAAAACACGCTCAAGTTGTCGAGCCCCACTCCACAAAATTGCCAAAACCAAAAGTCCGGCACCGATCACCCCGCCGCCAAGTAAGACATCCATCACCCCGCTGTGCGACCACGACGTACTTGTCAGCGCCCACCAATAATCGCGCTCATGGAAAAAATTAGGGGTTTGCCAAGCCGAAAACCAACCCCAACCAAACAGCGGCTTATCTAAAAACCCCGACCAACTAAATCGCCAAAGCGTGGTTCGTCCATTGAAGTCAATGTTGCTTTTGAAGACCCGCGAAAGAATCTCTTGGAATCTAAAGGAAAACCAAGTCAACAAAATAAGGGTCAACAAAAACCCTGGGTAAACATATTGACGAAGTTGGTCGGCAGAAAAATCTCGGCGAGACCGAACCCAACGAATCGCTGTCCAAAACGCCCAGACAAAAATGAAAACTGCGATCGCTCCAAGCGAAGTAGATGACTTGCTACGAATCAAAAGACCAAAATTCAGCAAAATCACATCAAACAACACCAGCACCACGACGCCCCAATACTTTGGGCGTCGAACAATCAAGATCCAGGTAAGTGCGCCAGCGGCAAGAAGACCCAATGCGGCTGGTGGTGCAAGCGAATTGCGGTTGAAATAGATGCCAATCCAATAGTTTTCATCAAAATTGACAGCACCTGTCCAATTGTTTCGTACTGCATACCAAGACACAATCAACCCAGGTTGCATTGCCACCAAGAACAAAGTGAGTTGTTCGAGCAAAGTGAAGCTTCGCGCTAAATACAAACCCGCCAAACAGGTAACAGTCAAAGTGAAGGATTCAACCAGTGAATAACTGCTAAAGGTTGACCAAAAGGTTGACAAAAACATCCAGCCGCAAAACGCGAGCAAAACGCCGACGGGGCCTCTTAATAAACTCTGCGGAATGCCACGACGAAACAACAGCACAACTGCAGGAACCTGAACCAATAAATATGTCGCAAACTTGGTTGAACTGATGATTTCACTATTTACTTGGCCGCTTGCTTCCCAAATTTTTAACACAGGGCCCTGAGTCAGCAAACTAAGCAAAATCACTACATAGAAATATTCAAGCCACTTAAAGATCTGACCAGGCTTTGCAACGAGCATTTGCACTGCAGAACAATCTACCTGAGCCCTTATCGGCACAATAGAAGGCACCGCAGGTGGGGTTAACGACTTCGGTAGAATGCAAATGTGACTACGACAAGCAACGAAGAGTACGACCTCTTAATCTCTGAGCTTTTTGCCGAAGCTCACGGCTTGCGAATGAAATATGAAGAATTCAGCCAATATACAGAAGCCAAAATTGCTGAGTTCGTACTTGAACGCAAGCCAATGGCAATGCAAGTCGAGCAGTTGTCACGCGATTTAGCGGTTACTAATGCGCAACGTGCTCAGATTCATGCCGATCTAGTCGAACTGACTGCGCGAATCGACAAACTCACCGCCCAACGCGACGCCTCTCGCGCCAGAGTAAAGGCTCTCGAGTCGTCTCGGTCATATCGACTTGCAAAGAAAACTCGACGATTAATACCCAAATTTTTACAAGGCAAATAATTTAATGGCCGTTCGGCAATATCCGGTGATAATCACCGTGCGTGATCGTCTTTCATGCCTGCAGCAACTTTTGAAGTGGCTTGAAAATATGGGCCAAAACGAAATTTGGCTGTGCGATAACGACAGTACATATCCGCCACTCGTCGAGTTTTTAAAAAACACCAAACACAATGTGATTTACAACAAATTCAATTTGGGACATAGAGCCCCATGGCTAAGCGGTCTCGTTCCCCAATTAGGAGATGAGAGATACTTCATAATTTCAGATCCCGATGTTGTTCCAGATGCGAATACACCAAGTGATGTCTTTGAGGTGTTTGAGCATATGTTGCATTCAAACCCAACAATCGACAAGGTCGGTTTCTCGCTTCAAATTGATGACCTGCCTGATCACTTCACCCACAAGTCTGATGTCATCACTTGGGAAACCCAATTTTGGCAAAATGTCTTTTGGCCAGGCTTTTATAAAGCACCGATCGATACGACTTTCGCTATGTATCGACCCGGCGGCGGACACCAGAATGGCAACTCACTGCGAAGTGGTCCCCCGTACTCGGCAAAACATTTGCCGTGGTATCAAGATTTTGCCAATCTCTCAGAAGAAGACAGTTACTACATTCAACACAGCGATCACCTGATTACGAACTGGAACTCTGACAAACTGCCAGCAACTGTGCAGGCACAACTTGCGAAGCTTCGCGCCCAACAAAGTGCTACTAACTGAGTTGTGCCATGACCAATAGTGCAATTTCAGTCAGTTCTCTGTCGAAAAATTTTCGGCTCTACCACGAACGCAACCGCTACATCAAAGCAGCGTTGTTACGTGGACGACGTGCAAAGTATGAAGAGTTTTGGGCCTTAAAGGACGTCTCGTTTGAAGTAGCTCACGGTGCAACTCTTGGGATAATCGGCTCAAACGGTTCAGGCAAAACGACGATGCTCAAGTGCCTTACCGGAATTTACACACCAGAAAAAGGAATGATAAAAGTCGATGGCAAATTGGCAGCATTGCTCGAACTTGGTGCTGGCTTTCACCCAGAACTCACTGGTGCTGAAAATATTTTTCTCAATGGTTCAATTCTCGGCATGTCTAAGCGAGATGTGCAAAACAAATTTGCCAGCATTGTTGAGTTTGCCGGTCTTGAAAAATTCATCAATACGCCAGTCAAGAATTTTTCATCTGGCATGGTCGTCAGGCTCGGTTTTTCAATCGCATCACACGTCGAGCCTGAAATTTTATTGATTGACGAGATCTTGTCAGTGGGTGACCAAGATTTTCAGCGCAAAAGCAGCGAAAAGATAGAAGAGTTCAGACGTGAAGGTCGCACAATTGTTGTCGTAAGCCACAGCCTCGGACTAGTTCAACAACTTTGCAAAGAAGTGATCTGGCTTGATAAAGGCCAAATTCGCCAATCAGGGCCTGCTGCCGAAGTGATCGCTGCGTACACAGGGGGCAGCTACCAGCCACAGACCGACCGTGATGAGTCATCGCGTAATCGCTGGGGCACGGGAGACGCGAGGATCAACTCGATTGAGTTGCTCAATCATGACGAAACGATTGCTCAGGTCATTGAGTCAAACGCAGGTGCGCAAATTCGGTTTCAGATTTCTGCACACACTCGAATTGAATCGCCAATTTTGCGTGTGCAGATAACGCGACTCAACGGAGACGTAGTTTGGGCAACCTCAACTCAGCGCGGCACCAATACGATGCGTGTTCTTGACGGCCCAGCAACTGCAACCCTAAATATCGAGTCGACCAAACTGCTTGAAGGCACGTATTTTGTGTCAGCTTCGATAACTGACTCAACAGGAACCACTGAATTTGACCATTGTGAAAACTGGCTGAGATTCAATGTTCATAAGACAAATGTCTTTGACGAAGGCATAGTCGCAATCAACTCAACTTGGAGTCTCGAGCGACATCACCGCTGAATAAGTTACAGCTCTTCGGCTAAACGTCGCTTCAACTTGTTGAAAGTGGCAAGACCAATGATCAGCGAGATTGCAGCTGCCACAACCAATGCACCAATGTCTTGAAGTTTCGGAGCGGTGCCATGGTAAGTCGTTGCGCGAAACGCCCGAATGAAAACTGCTGTTGGATTCCAATACAAAATATCTTCAACGAACGCCGAAACTTTTCCTTCAATTATTTTGGGGTTATAAATAACTGGAGTAGCAAAGAACCAGAGTTGATTAATAATCGTCCATAAATATGGCAAATCACGGAAAAACACTGCGCTAACGCTCAACACAAGCGCAATGCCACCAGCGAAACAAGCCATTAAAACCATCAGTAGCAAAGTCATTGGTAGCCAAGGGAGAATCGCACTGCCAGCGATCAGCAAAACTAAACAAACCAAACTCATCTCGATCGAGAATTGAACGAAGCAAAATAAAACTTGCGACAAAACTAGGCTCTCTCGGGCAAATGCAACTTTGCGCACCAAGTTGGTATTGCTCAAGATCGATTGCAAACCAACACTGCAGATAAGAGCGAAAAACCCCCACGGAATAATCCCGGTGAGAAGATACAAACCATATGTGGTGATGCCAGATGGATCACCGACCGGTGCTTTAGCGCCAAACAATAATCCAAACACAAACGTATAGATCGCCATTTGTGCCAAAGGATTAAGAAGCGACCACGACCAGCCGAGCACAGACCGGCGATATTTGCTGCGTAGTTCACGCAGAGTCAAGTTCCACAACAAGTTGCGTGAAGCAGCAATCTCTCTAATCTGTTGCATTGATCTCCAAGTTACCATTGCGCCATTGAGATAGGCTTAAGTCATCTCGCTTATGGATGGCAATTCTCCAGTCTCTCCAGAAACTTTGCAATCAGATCTGGCTCTAGAACTAGAACAATTAAAGCACGAGTTACAAATAGCCGAAGGCAAAATAATGCAACTTGAACTTGCGCTCTTGCAGTCTCGGGATTTTGCAATCGGTGCTGCTGCCGAAGCTGGCGAGGCTCCGGCATATCGCGCACGATACGTCGAATCTGAGCGGAAACTCGGCGATGCAAACGAACACATCAAAAGCCATCTGGCACATATTGCTCGACTTGAGCAAGCACTCGCTGACTTGTTGAAATTTGAGAAAACCAACAAAGAGTTACGAATCCAAATTGAATCTGTTCATAATTCTGCGACATGGCGTATCGGTAGAAAAGTCATGTTGCCAATACGAATCATCAAACGCATCGTGAAATAGCGCCGATGCGGCCGCAGTTCAGCATCATCACGCCGGTTTTTAATCCGCCGCATGAGGCATTTGAACAATGCATAAAGTCTGTCTACGCACAAACCATTACCGATTGGCAATGGTGCCTAGTTGATGACAAATCAACAGATAGTTATGTTGCCAAGCGTCTAAAAGAGCTCCAAGTCTTAGATAGTCGAATCATTGTCTATTTTCGCTCAGAAAATGGCGGAATTGTCGAAGCCAGCAATGATGCGCTTTCGCTTGCAACCGGCGAATATGTTGTTTTGCTTGACAACGACGACGAACTTCACACCGATGCACTAGCCGAAGTCGCTTCACGAATTGAACTTGCACCAGAGATTGACTACATCTATACCGATGAAGACAAAATAACAGTCGATGGCAAACACTATGACGAGTTCAAAAAACCTAAGTGGTCGCCTGAAAGACTGCTCGCCCACAACTACTGCTCTCATCTTTCAGTAATCCGTCGCGAATTAGTTAACGCTGTCGGTCGCTTTCGGCGCGGGTTCGAGGGTTCGCAAGACTACGACTTGATTCTGCGCGTTGTTGAAAAGACATCAAAGATTGCCCATATTCCTAAGGTGCTTTACCACTGGCGTTCGGTGCCAGGATCAGTATCAATCGCGGCAGATGAAAAACCGTACGCATTTATTAGCGCCACAAAAGCAATTTCTGAGCATTTATCTCGAAAAAACATCGATGCTGAAGTCGAAGAAGTAACGCCATATGCGTTATCGAGAGTAAAGCGCCGACTTAAACAATCTCCAAAGATCGGCATTGTGATTCCGACGTGTGGCACCACGAAGTCTTTGTTCGGAGTCGACACGTGTTTAGTTCTCAATGCTGTTGAGAGCATCGAGCGCAAAACTAGCTATAAGAACTTCGAAATCATTGTCGTGGCAGATGCGCAAACACCAGCGAATGTGCTGTCTGAACTACAACGGATAAGCCCAACGAACTTAAAGATCATTGACTATGAAAAGGAGTTCAACTTTTCTGATAAATGCAATGTCGGAGTCGTCAACTCTGATTCACCGTTTATTGTCCTGCTTAACGACGACACTGAGGTAATCAGCGAAGATTGGCTCGAGGTGATGTTGGGATATATGCAAGAACCTGATGTTGCTGCGGTCGGCCCGATGTTGCTGCTTGAAGATGGCCGAATTCAAAGTGCCGGACATTCACACACGCCGTATCCACACAATTTTTATAACGGTCGATCAGTCAATGAACTCGGCGAACTTGGCATTCTTAAAGTAGCGCGAGAATGCACCGGCGTCACCGGCGCATGCATGATGGTGCGTCGAAACGCTTACTTTGAAGTCGGAGGTCTCAGCAAGACGTTTCCACTTTCATTCAACGACGTAGATCTATCCTTTAAATTTTTGGATCGCGGGTATCGAATTATCTGGACACCATTTGCTCGTCTATTTCACTTTGAAACTGCGACAAGATTAAATGTTTCAACACCAAAAGAAGTTGAACTAATTACGAATCGATGGGGCAACAGAATTTATAGCGACGAATACTGTCGCATCGAATAAATCTTGTGGGCGAGGGGGGACTTGAACCCCCACGTCCTTGCGAACACTGGCACCTGAAGCCAGCGCGTCTGCCATTTCGCCACTCGCCCGAATGGACTACTGACGCTAACAGTTATGCATAGATGTGGGGCGTAGAATTGATGCATGTTTGCGCGTGCATACGGCTCTGCAATCAGGCCAATAAACCTTGGCCGCGAACTACTCGGGTTGATCGATTCAACGGACAAATCAAGCCCAATCAACCCCGATTTTGTTGTCAATTTAAACGCGACAGATTATGCGGCTTTTGTCGATATTGAAAAACACCTGGTGCGCGAACTTGCCGAAGCTGCAACACAGTTTGCTGAGAAAAACGATTTGAAGCATTCAACACCAATATCTGTGATTTTAAAAGTTGACGATGCGATCAAAGTCGGAGACTTTTCGATAACTAATGAGAGTCAACCCGAACGCACGAGTGACATTCTCGCAACTCAGAAGAGTTCGAACATTGCACAGCCTGTCGTTACCACAGCACCTCTGGTTGAGGCTGTTTTGGTCATGCAAAATGGTGAGCGAGTCGTCTTGGAAGCCGACTCGCTTAAAATCGGCCGTCAAGCCTCTTGTCGAATCGTGTTTAACGACAGCAACGTCAGTCGTGAACATGCCCAAATGCGTCGAACCGCAGATGGTTGGAAACTATTAGATCTTGGCAGCACCAATGGCACAAAAATCAACGGAGTAAAAATCACCGAAGAGCAACTGCTTGTAAACGGAGATGAGCTTAGTTTTGGTACCTCAAGTGCGAAGTTTGAAATTTCGTGAACAACAATCAAGACACGAATTGGCTCAACTGATGTTGGTTAAATGGGGAGCGTCAAGCGACACTGGCACTCTGCGAGTACAAAATGAAGATTCGTTTCTTGCCGAAGAAAAAATATTCGTCGTCGCAGATGGTATGGGTGGACACAATGCTGGCGAAGTCGCAAGCGCCATGGCAATCAAAATGTTGGCAGAAGCACAAGCAAACGGTATTTCTGACTCAAGTCAGCTTGCAAAAGTAATTGAACAGATTAACCATTCAATATTTCAGGCTGCAGCGAATCAAACTGATCAGCGCGGCATGGGGACAACACTCGCTGTATTGGCTTTAACGCCAAATGAAACAACGAACGAAGTTTCGGCTGCGGTTGCCAATATTGGTGACTCACGCACATACCTGTTTCGTAATGACGAGTTCAGACAAGTAAGTGTTGACCACTCGTATGTGCAAGACCTAGTCAGCGAAGGCCTGATTACCCGAGAAGAAGCGCGCACACATGCGCGACGCAACATCGTAACGAGGGCTCTTGGTATTGAACCAAGTGTTGCGGTCGACACTTGGACACTTCCGCTAATTACAGGTGACAGATATGTTTTGTGCAGTGATGGATTAGTTGACGAAGTTACCGATGAAGCAATAGAAAAATGCGTCAAGCAAAAAATTGAGCCGCAAAAAGTTGCTGATCAACTTGTTGCGCTAGCAAACGCCAACGGTGGTCGCGACAACATCACCGTCATCATCGTTGATGTAATTGCAGATGGCGCCAACTCGCCAGCAGCCACATCTGTAAGCCCGAAGACAAAACTCAAAAAGAAGTCGCTTGTCAAAAAACTTGTGCTCAGTGGTGCAATTGCGATAACAGCTGTTGTTGCGATCGTGCTCTTAAGTTCTTTTCTGCGCAGCGGATACTTCGTTGCCTACGAAAACTCAAAGTCTGATGCTCGAGTACTGATTTATCGCGGTAAGAGTTTCTTGTGGGTAAGCCCAACAATTGAGGCCGACAGCACATTGACCCGTGAAGACTTGAGTCTCGGTTTGGCGCGAGAGATAGTTGCACAACCATCATTCTCATCTTCTGCTGATGCTCGAGACTATGTCAACCAAATTCGCGATGTAGTAGAGCAAACAAAACCATGAGTGAACCCAATCGAACCATAGTTAATGACCGATATGAAATCGGCAAGCGCATCGGGCGTGGTGGCATGGCCGAGATTTTTCAAGCCAGAGATATTTTGCTCGACCGCCCAGTGGCGATGAAGGTTTTGTTTCCAGAATTTGCGACTGACCCCGCATTCGTCGAACGCTTTAGGCGCGAGGCACAAGCAGCGGCGAACTTAAATCATCCAAATATTGTCGCTGTTTATGACTGGGGCAAAATAAACAATACGTACTACATCGCTATGGAATACGTCAATGGTCGAACATTGGCAGATATTTTGAAACAAAGTGGCACTCTCACACCGATGCAAGTTTGTGACGTCATGAGCGAAGTTGCGTCAGCTCTGATTTCGGCTCATCACAATGGCGTGATTCACCGTGATATCAAGCCTGGCAACATTCTTGTGAGCACGACCGGTCAGGTAAAAGTTGCCGACTTTGGTATTGCGCGCGCACTTGGTGCAGGAGTTGAACAAGGGCTAACGCAAACCGGCGCCGTGATGGGCACGGCCACATATTTCTCGCCCGAACAAGCCCAAGGAGCACATACTGATCAACGCAGCGACATTTATTCGCTCGGTATCGTTATGTACGAAATGCTCAGTGGCGTTGCCCCGTTCACTGGTGAGAACGCCGTCGCGATTGCCTACAAGCAGGTGCATGAACTCGCCATGCCGTTAAATCAACGCCCGGCATCTGTTCCGATTGAAGTTGCAGCAATCGTCGCTAAGTGCATGAAAAAATCACCCGATGATAGATACACGAGTGCCGAAGAAGTACGGAATGAATTGCGTCGATTCGTTGAAGGTATGCCTGTCTTGGCAGTATCCGAAAAAACTGAAGCAGAACGTGCAACGAAAGTTTTGCCACAAGTCGATGTCAATGCAATGACTGAAACTAGTGCGCAAGGTGCGGCGACTGAGCTGCTGCCAAAAGTTTCGCCGACTGCAACTAAACAAATCAATTATCCGCCGTATGACGACAAGTCTCCGCAACGCACTGCTGTATTTGTTTTTGGTGCATTGTTTGCCGCAATCATCTTGCTTGCAGGTGGACTATTTCTCTATCAAACCCTCACCCGCAATTCGGCAAACGTGTCAATTACAGTGCCCGATGTCCGAAATCTGACGGTCAAGCAAGCAAGTGAGCAGTTGCTTGCATCTGGTTTTACACCTATTCCTTATGCAGCAACCAGAGACGGTGTCGGCAATGACATTGTCTATGCGCAAGACCCCCCACCAAGTGTGCTCGCGCGCTCGGGTGATCAGATCACAATCACATATAACCCCGCAAGCACACCAGTTGCCGTGCCACTTGTACGCGGATTAACAGTTAAAGAAGCGACTGCCCTGTTGGCGCCACTTGGATTGACACTTTCGATTAAAGAAGTAGTCAATGATCCAAAAATTCCTGAAAATCAGATCATGTCGCAAGATCCAAAAGTTGACACACAGGTGCGTTCTGGATCGACGATTATCGTCGTTGTGTCGGGCGGTCTGGGTCAAGCAATTGTGCCGAATGTTCAAGGTCAAGTAGCCAACGCTGCACAACAGTTGTTGCAGACATCGCCATACAACTTTGTTGTCACTTTGGTTAGCGAAGCGAGTTCAACGATTGAACAGGGTCGTGTAATTCGAACTGAGCCAGCAATCGGCGCCCAGAGCCCGGCAGGCTCTGCAATCACGGTGTTTGTTTCTTCGGGTGGAAACAAAGTCGCCGTGCCGCAAGTAGAAGGCCAAACCGAAGTCGATGCACTTGCATTGCTTGCAACTGCCGGATTAACCCCGGATGTCAAATATCAAGACGTGCCCGCAAATGACATCAACATTGACAAAGTGATCACACAAGGCACCGACGCCGGAACACTGGTCGACCCTGGGTTTATCATTCGTTTGACAATTGGTCGCACAGCAGTAACTCCATAACTTTTATTTATTGCAACGCTTTAGAAAATTTTTAATTATTGCGTGACCATGTTCGGTCAACACGCTTTCAGGATGAAACTGCACGCCTTCTATGTCTAACTCGCGATGGCGAACCCCCATGATGATGCCATCAGATGTTGATGCAGTTACTATCAAAGAGCTTGGTAGTGAACTCGGTTCGATAACAAGCGAGTGATAGCGAGTCGCACGAATCGGCGAGTTAACGTCTTCAAAAACACCACTGCCGCTGTGACTGATCTCTGACGTTTTGCCATGTTGAATCTCAGGAGCGTTTACAATCTGTGCGCCAAATACATGTCCGATTGCTTGGTGTCCAAGACAAACGCCAAAAATCGGCGCGATTCCTGCGAACTTGCGAATTGATTCGCACAAGATTCCTGCGTTATGTGGTTGACCAGGACCAGGCGAGAGCAAAACTCCATCGGGTTTCAATGCGATCACTTCATCGACAGTAACTTGATCGTTGCGTACGATAATCGGCTGTGCCCCAAGTTCGCCAAGATACTGCACGAGGTTGTAAACAAAACTGTCATAGTTGTCAATTACCAAAATCCGCGCACCGTTGTTATTCATTGTCTTCAGCCTGCCTGAGAATTGAGCAATTACAAAGCGGTTTAATCCCCTACACTTAATGAAGTTATGGCAAGCCAAAAGCGTCGCGGTGGTGGTCGAACCACCCCCAAAGGCACAAAGCCCGGCCGAGTACATGAGACCCATCGTCTCGACACGTCGGATACGCATTCAATGCACGGACAAAATATTGCTGATGCGTCTTCGCGATATACCCCGCCAACGTTGCGTGAGCAACGTGTTAGTCCATCATGGGTGCCTATCTTGATGTTTGCCTTGCTTGGTCTTGGCGCATTGGTGATCTTGCTCTACTACCTGGGTTTCGTACCCGGCGGTCGCAACAATTGGTACTTGTTTTCTGGTTTGCTTGCAGTGCTCGGCGGTTTATACACCGCAACTAAATATCACTAATCAGTTTCAATCGATCGGCGCGATTAAATCCATATCGTCTAAACAATGTTTTGGTGGTGGCGGATTTTGATCTGGCGCCATTGTCATTCGTAATTCGGTGCCGCAACTCGAGCATCGATAACGCACGTTAATTCGTCGCATTTCGCCTGCTGGCGGTGGCGGCGGAAGCGTTGATGTCATGCCGCGCAACATGCCGAGGCCAATCTTCCAAATGAAATAAAGAAGTACGAGGCCAAGGCCAAACCAAATTATTGAGCCCCACATCTTGGGTTTAAATCATTTAGCCGAGGCGTTCGATGATCGTGGCATTTGCTAAACCGCCACCTTCACACATCGTCTGCAAGCCATAACGACCACCTGTGCGCTCAAGTTCGTTTAATAGTGTTGTCATCAAACGAGTGCCCGAAGCACCGAGCGGATGACCCAACGCGATTGCGCCACCATTGACGTTTACTTTTTCCATGTCTGGGTGAAGCTCTTTCTCCCAAGCCAAAACCACCGATGCGAAAGCCTCGTTGATCTCAACTAGGTCGATGTCGTCGATTGTCAATCCTGCTCGCTCGAGCACTTTCTTCGTAGCCGGAATCGGAGCAGTCAGCATGTATCGAGGATTCTCGGCAGCGAGCGCGAAATTAACAAAACGTGCGCGAGGCTTTAGACCAAGTTGTTTTGCGCGCTCTTCAGACATGATCAGCACTGCAGTCGCACCGTCGGTAATCTGCGATGAGTTACCTGCTGTGACTTTGCCACCATCTTCAAGTGGGCGATACGCCGGCTTGAGGGTTGCAAGTTTTTCGAGAGTCGACTCACGAATGCCCTCATCGGTCGTCATTACTTTGCCCTCAGAGTCAAGTGTCGGGATGATTTCATTTTGAAATCGACCTTCTTTTGTCGCGCGTGCGGCGAAGGTTTGCGAACGAACACCGTAGCGATCCATGTCTTCGCGACTAATGTTCCACTTTTCGGCGATTAACTCTGCAGAAATACCTTGGTTAACAAGGCCACCATCGGCTGCATATCGCGCTTGCACGGTTTGTCCAAACGGAAAGCCATGTTTTCCTTCGGCGATCGATGAACCCATCGGTACGCGAGTCATCACTTCAACACCTGCGGCTACTACAACGTCGTATGCTCCGGCAATAACACCTTGAGCAGCAAAGTGAGCGGCTTGTTGGCTTGAGCCACATTGACGATCAACAGTTGTACCCGGAACACTCTCTGGCCAACCTGCAGCAAGAACTGCGTTTCGAGCGATGTTCAGACTTTGTTCACCAACCTGCATTACACAACCCATGACGACGTCGTCAATAATTGCGGGGTCAATACCAGTTCGTTCAACAAGAGCTTTCAAACTGTGTGCCGACAAATCAACTGGATGCCAATCTTTAAGGCGTCCATTTCGCTTGCCACATGGTGTTCGAACTGCGTCGACAATCACTGCTGTTTTCATTTTGATCTCCTGATGCTGAAGTTGTTCTTCTAGTCTGCC
>ERZ889217.1345-NODE-1345-length-12693-cov-19.539801_pt1 | contig 12693 bp, 12 predicted proteins | sample MGYA00521098_ERZ889217 | MGnify/ENA primary metagenome ERZ889217 (study PRJEB32303, sample SAMEA104408613) | aquatic metagenome | biome: Brackish water; feature: Pelagic; material: water | place: Baltic Sea | collected 2014-06-10T22:04:00 | depth 2,362 m ...
CATAATCCTGCCCTTTGGCCGGCATTCGCTGCCTCGAGTGCATTCGCTGCCTCGACCGCATTCGCTGCCTCGACCGCGGCAAAGAAGGCATCCTCGAGCCCTCCGGTTGCTCCTGCCAGCGTCTCCCGTGTGCCCGCGCCGATGATTCGCCCGGCATGGATCATGACAAATCGGTCGCACCGCCGCTCAATCTCGTGGAGCCGGTGCGTTGAAACCAGGATCGCCCGTCCGGACTCCCGCAGGTCTGCCAACAGGGCCAGGAGGTCACGGGCCCCGATCACGTCAAGCGCGCTGGTGGGCTCATCGAGAATCAGGGCCGGCGGATCGTGCACGAGCGCACGGCCGAGCGAGACCCGCTGCCGTTGACCCGAGGAGAGCCGTCCACAGGGACGTCCAGCACAGCTCTCGAGTCCAAGCGTGACGAGCAGCCGCTCCACCCGATCCGCGATGCAGTCCTCGGCCAGGCCATGCAGCCGACCAAACGACCAGAGTACCTCCCGGGGGGTGAGCCGATCGGGCACGCCGGTCGTGGCTGAGAGAAAGCCAAGGCTACGACGAACACCAATCGGGTCGGCACAGACGTCGCAGCCAGCGATTCGGGCCGTGCCGGCGGTGGGCTTGAGCAAGGTCGTGAGCATTCGCATCGTGGTGGTCTTGCCGACTCCGTTGGCTCCCAGAAGCCCCACCATCTCGCCGGCAGCGACTGCGAATGACACGCCATCAACGGCCTTCACCACCGAGCCATCAACGGCCCGGAAGTGTTTCACCAGATCGAGTGCCTCGATCATGTCATGACTCCTCTGCTGGCGGAAACTGCCGGCGTGAAAGAATCACGGCGGCGGCCGTCAGGAGCGTGGTACTGAGCAGAAGCACGGCAGCCACCTGGATGGCCGGGGGCTGGTCGTCGACGAACAGCCGCAGGGCGTCCGGAAGGTTTTTCCGCCATCCCATCCACTCCACCAGCAGGCTTCGCAGCCGGAGACTGACCGTCACCTGGTTGACGACCGCCGGCAGAAACCCTGCAAGGTACTCCACCACGAGGGCCGCGCCGACGCTGGCGACCAGAGCCCGCTTGGGAACGATCACCGCCGGCAGGGCAAACAGCGCTGCCCGGCCGATGCAGGAGAGCAGCACGAGCAGGGTGAACATTCCGCCCAGCCGGACCGAATCGGGCAATCCGGCCGCGGCCAGGGTGAGCACCAGCGAGAGCAGCGCCACACTCACCGTCCAGACCACCGCCGCGACGAACGTGCCGAGTAGCAGTGAGCGGCGGCCGCCGGGCCTCACGACCACGTGCTGCCAGGTACCCCGCTCGAGTTCGTCGGCCACCACCGGGCACATCGTCAAGAGCAGGCCCAGCAGACAGACCGCCTCGGGCACGAGGGCATAGAGAAGCATCACGCCATAGTCGCGATCGAGGCCACCGGTGATCCGCCGCGCAGCCAGCACCACCGCGGCCGGAAAGGCCGCTCCGATTGCCGCCACCACGAGCCGCTGGGGCGCGAGCATTCGGCGGAGCTGAAATCCTGCCACGGCAATGATGCCCCGCACGACATTCATCGACCTGCCTCCCCCTGCAAACCCATGACCGCCGGCCCCCGCGTGGGACTGATTCCACGGTGCAGCTGAACGAGCCGGTCAAACACACCCTCCAGCGAGCGGTCGGCTGCCTGCAGCGTTGTCAGGGCGATACCCTCCGCGGCCGCGGCCGCGGCCAGTCGGGCCGCCAACGAACGAGGCTGCCGAGTGCCGATCACGAGCCCTGTGTCCCCTTCGAAGCGAAGACTGTCGGCCAGCCCCGAACCACAGGCGATCTCGGCCAGCCGGCGGGGGCGGTCGGCGGCCAGTCGCACCTCCGAGGGCAGTGTATCGATCAGGCTGCGGATCTCCTCGACATTGCCACTGGCTACAAGCCGGCCACCGAGGATCACCGCCAGGCCGGCATCGAGTGCCTCGATCTCATGGAGCAGATGGCTTGCCACAAGCAGGCTGCCTGACAGCGACCACCCGCGGACCAGTTCCACCAGATCGTGGCGGGCTACCGGATCGAGGCCGATGAATGGCTCATCGAGCACGAGGAGGTCGGGCTCGTGGGCCATCGCAGCGGCTAACTTGGCCCGCTGCCGCATTCCCTTGGAGAGTGTTGCCAGCGGCCGGCCGGCCTCTTCGCCGAGCCCGACCCGCTCCAACGCCCGCTCGGCGGCCCGCCGGGCGGTCACGTGGTCGGCCCCGGCCAGCCGAACCAGATAGGTGGCCCATTCGCGGGGCGTGGCCTGCTGTTCCAGCAGATCGCTGGCCGGGCAATAGCCAATCCGCGCGAGCACCCGGGCGTTACCGAAGGGTCGCTCACCGAACACCGTCACCTGACCCATGGTGGGTCGGAGCTGGCCTGTCACCAGCCCCAGGAGTGTGGTCTTGCCGGCCCCATTGGGCCCGAGCAGGCCATGCGCGCCGGGGCCGAGGTCCACTGTCAGGTCATTGACACCGATCACGGTGCCGTAGAGTTTCGTGGCCCGTTGGAGCGAGATCATCGACGTTGTTTCCACTCCCGTCAGGCCCGGGCCGGCGCTTCGACCCGCACCAGCAGCACGCCCAGCGATCCGAGGGCGACCGCCACGAGTGACGCAAGCGGCGGCAGGACCACCACGAATCGCTGCTCGATTCCGAAGATCCAGGCCTGCACCACACCCTGGGCGTGGTACAGCGAGAGCCAGGCCCAGCGGTCCACACTGTTGTCGATCCCGGCGGCCCGCGCGAGCCAGTTGAACTGCTGAGCGTGACGGGGCATGACAGCCGAGGGATCCTCGGACGGCGGATGTTCGGAGGGTGGATCCTCGGCATACGGATCGGCATCGACAGCCGCCCCGCCCTGCGGCCGCGTTGCTGCGGCCATGTCAGCCCCGGCCAGGGCACCGTGGGCGATCCAGCAGGCCACCCAGGTGGCGAACCAGGCAAAGGTGGCGATCCGGCTCTCGGCAGTGAGCGATGAGTAGGCGAGCGCCAACAGCACGGTCGGAATGGTGACCGCCACGGCCGCGGCGATGATCCGTAGCGGCAAGTCCCATGTGGCAAGGGCTACCGCTAGGCTCGGGCTCACGAGCACGCCCACCAGCCAAAGCACCAGCGCCGGCAGGAGCGTGATCACGGTAACGATCGCCGCCAAAACCCCGAACTTTCCTAGAATGTAGTCGCTCCGAGAAACTGGCCGGGTGAAATACACAAGCCAGGCCCGGGCCCTGAGATCACCGGCGATCAGCCGGGGTGCGACCAGCCCAACCACCACGGCCAGCAGCACCGCTTGCGGCGCTCGCATGAAGGCCAGCAGCAGCCGCGACCAGACAATCCGCCGGGCCGCCTCGGGGTCGTCCAGTTGGCCGCCAAGCGACGTGGCCACGAGACGGCCGACCAGACCGAAGCCGTCGAGCCGTCGGGTTGCATCCCGGCCGGCGGCGATCGACCCATCCTCAACGGCCTGCTCAAAAGCAAAAAAACCACCGGCAAACATCAGGGCCGGGCTCCAGGCGAAGAGCATCACCCGCCGCAGCCAGCGGCTCTTCCAGGCCAGCCGAATGCCGGTGCCGGCGATCACAACAGCAGCAGCCCGGGGCCGAAGCACGCCCTCCCAGGCCCGGTAGCCCACGTCATGCAGGGGCATTGGCGAGCCTCCCCAGATCGGCGTCGTCGGCCGCCTGGAGCGCGGCCAGGAAGACCTCCTCGAGTGGCCGCCGCTCCGGTTCAAGTGCCCAGGCTTCCACTCCAGCTCGCCCCGCCTCTTCCCAGACCGCGACGACTGCCGCCGGATCCGTGGCATGCAGGAGCACACCGTCACCATCACCAGCCAGCCGCGCCTTCATTCCCCTCGCGGTGAGGCGGGCCACGAACAGTTCGAGCGGGCCGCTCCCCCGGAGTCTGAGGTCACGATCAGCCGAGCCGGTGAGATCAGCGATCGACCCGGCTAGCCGTACCCGCCCGCGGACGAGCAACGCCAGGCGGTCGCAGATCGACTGCACATCCCGGAGCACGTGGGTCGAGACGAGGATCGTCTTGCCATGATCACGGGCGAGCGTGACAAGCCGGCCGAGCATCGCCCGCCGCTCCAGCGGGTCGAGACCATTGGTAGGCTCGTCAAGAATCACGATCACTGGGTCATGAACGATCGCAGCTGCGAAAGCCACCTTCTGTCGCATCCCCACTGAGAGCGTCTCCACGGTGCGATACCGTTCCTGGCCGGCGTCGCACCAGTCGAGCACCTCATGGGCCCGCCGCAACGCCTCGACGCAGGGCAGACCCGAGAGCCGGGCCGCGTATTGCACCATCTCGACACCGGAGAGGCCTGGAATCGCGGCGTCATCCTCGGGCACCACACCGATCAACTGGCGAACCCGGCGGGCCGCCACGGCTGGGTCGATGCCGCACACCTCCACCCGGCCACCTGCCAGCCGGACGAGCCCGAGGATAGCCCGGATGAGCGTGCTCTTGCCAGCCCCATTGGGGCCCACAAGCCCCGTGATTCCCGGGGGAATATCGAGTGTGACACCGGCGAGCACGACCCGCCTTCCATACCACTTCTCAACCCGCTCGAGCCGAACCGGCAAGGGCGACCGCTCCTGCAGCGGTTCGGTGCCAGCGTCGATCACGCGGTGATCCTCTCGCCATCAGGGGACAGCTCCGCCACCATCGCCAGCGGCATCACTCTTCCATAACCTCGGATTCCTTGGTCTTGGCCAAGTCGCCCACGAGCCCCTCATGCTTTTTCGTGAACTCCTGGACCTCGTCCTTGCACTTCTTGCACTCGTCTTCGGTCATGCCGCCGTCCGACTGGTCCCCGTCAGCCGCCTTGTTGGCGTCGCGGCGGACATTGCGGATCGCCACCCGGGACTCCTCGGCCAACTCCTTGATCCGAGCCGACATCTTCCGCCGCACATCGGCCGAAAGGGCCGGGATCGCAATCCGGATCACACGGCCGTCGCTCTGCGGATTGAATCCCAGACCGCTGGCCTGAATGGCCTTCTCGATATCCTTGATGGTGCCGGGATCGAAGGGCCGAACGACGATCTGGTTGGGCTCAGGGGCCCCTACGCTCGCCAATGCCTTGATCGGCGTCGGCGAACCATACACATCGACTCGGAGCGAGTCGACGATGCCGGGATTGGCCCGGCCGGTGCGAATGCCGTTCAGGGCGTGGCGGAAAACATCCACGGCTTTTTCCATGCGCTCTTCGGCATCAAAGAGGATGTCGGCGGCGGCCATCGGTCAAGGGCTCCAGGAAGAAGGAATCGGGTTCGGGAGCGTCAACTGCTGCCGTCGTCAGCTCCGTCGGTCGGTGCTGTGGGGTCGTTACCGTCCCCAATCACACTGTACCACCGCAGGACGTCGAGATCGGTCTCGAGTTCCATCGCCTGCACGTGGCCGTCCAGAAATACAAAGTTCACCACCGCAGGATGGGTGCTGCCAAACTTTCGGTCGTTGCGATCATCCCGGGTGGAGGCCAGGCCACGGTAGGTATCGCGAAACTGGGTGGACGGCGTGTCGGCGGCAAAGAAGGCCGTATCGCCCTGACGCCGGTGCACCATTTCCGCGGGCCAGGAGGAATCGACCGGCGGGACATGCCGCTCGCCGATGGCGAGGGTCTTGCTCAGGCCATCGGTCACCTGGGCTGGCCGAATCTTGGAGAAGGTGTGGATCGGCCCCGCCCTCCGCGGGTCGCTGCGGCCATCGTCCGGAGCGTAGTTGTAAAACGTGCCGGCGTTGGCGGCATAATCACCGCCCGCCGCCTTGCCGAGCACCACGGGGGGCTGGTCATTGTTGTCGAAGTTGCGGTCGGCAGCGGGCGACCTCCGGCTGGGACAATAATACGTGGCTACCGCCGTCCGCATCGCGCCGGCATTTCGGTCGTCCCAAACCGGCACGTTCGGCACGTAGGCATCAAAAATCGTCGAGCCTTCCATGTACGGCAGGAGCCGAAACGACCAGGAATAGCCGAAGGGATCCCGTACGGTCCGGCCAGTGGGGAAGATCTTGCGGGCCCCCTCGTGGTTGGCGATCGCCGTGCCAACCTGGCGAAGGTTGTTGCTACAGGCACTGCGGCGGGCAGCCTCGCGGGCGCTTTGAACGGCCGGGAGCAAGAGACCGATCAGCGTGGCGATAATCGCGATCACGACCAGCAGTTCCACGAGCGTAAAGGCGGCAGGGTTGGGGCGACGGAGAGCGAAGTGAGCATCGGGGCAGGCGGTGGGCATGGCGGGGCTCCATAGGGGGGACCCATAGTGTACCTGCCCAGGCTTTTCAGGCACGCGTTGGGACGGCGGCGGGTGTTTCGACCCGTCTTTCCCCAACGAACGTGCCCAACCGTTCCCCCGCAACTGCCCGCTCGATGTTGCCGTCACGCCGGTAGTTGAAGACCAAAATCGGCATCCCGTGCTCCATGCACTGGGAGATCGCCGTGGCATCCATGACCCGGAGATTCCGTTCCCGAACCTGCTCGTAGGTGAGTTCGGAATAAAGCAGCGCGTGGGGATTCTTCTCCGGATCGTCGGAGTACACGCCATCGACGCGGGTGGCCTTCATCAGAATGTCGGCCCCGAGTTCGAGGGCCCGCTGGGCGGCTGCGGTGTCAGTGGTCACGAACGGGCTGCCGGTGCCTGCCGCGAGAATCACGATCCGTCCCTTCTCAAGATGCCGCCGGGCTCGCCTGCGGATGTAGGGCTCAGCCACACCGTCTGTTCGGATTGCCGTCATCAGTCGCGTCTGGGCCCCGAGACTCTCGAGCGCGTCCTGCAGGGCCAGGCCGTTGATCACCGTGGCCAGCATGCCCATATAGTGGGCCGTCGCCTCCTGGATCGCCGCGTTCCCGGCCGTGAACGAGCCTCCCCGCAGAATGTTGCCACCGCCGATCACCACGGCGAGTTCCACCCCCTTGGCCACCGCCTGAACCGTTTGCCGGGCAATATGGATGACCTCGTCCATCGAGATCCCTCGCTCCCCGGCCCGGGCAAAGCTCTCCCCGGAGAGTTTCAGTAAGACGCGGCGATAGGGGGCGGAGGACATGGCCGCCGAAGTCTACCACCTGTTTTCAGGTTGGCATCCCGGATCGAGCTGCCCCAGCGACGTGGGCAGGCCCGAAACAACGCCAACTGGAAGGTCGGGGTTGCCCATGCCCCGTCGCCGGTCGTTTGCTGCGGGCATCCCTGCCCTCCGCTCACTCGGATGCAGACTTCGCTCCGCAATCCTGCTCCGCTTGTCTGCCTAGGCCAGCTCTCAGGGCACGGGCAACCCCGGCGGGCGCTTAAGACAGCTTCCAGTTATCGACACCCTTGATCTCGATGCCGGCCTGTTTGGCGAGTTGGCCGACCGTCTGCTTGTCGTCCTTGACGAAGGGTTGCTCGAGAAGCACGCACTGGGCAAAGAAGTTTCGGAGCCGCCCCTCGATCATCTTGGCGATGATGTTCTCGGGCTTGCCTTCGGAGCGGGCGGCTTCGGTGAGGATCTCTCGCTCCTTGTCGACCACAGCCGGATCGAGGTCTTCCTTTCGCACCGCCTGCGGGGCGAGGGCCACCACGTGCATCGCGATGTCCTTGGCGGTCTCTGCAGCCGTCGCCGCGGCGGGACCGGCCAGTTCGATGAGCGCGGCCTTGGAGCCGTCATGGTGGGCATAGCCACCGCACGGGCCGTCGATCCGTTTGATCCGAGAGAGTTCAAAAACCTCCCGCATCCGGTTGAACATGTCGTTTTTGAGTTCACCGATCGTCTTGTCGGGATGCGCCTGGCTCCGTTGGCCGAGGAGTTCCTCGGGAGTGGCCGCTCCCGGCCCAAGGGCCAGCGTTTTGGCTATGTCATTACAAAAATCTTTGAAGTCGGGACTGCCTGCCACCGGCGGGCTCTCGCACTTCATCTCAATGATCGTTCCCACGCCCTTCTTCGGATCGATGTAGACCGCCAGCCGGCCGCAGGAGGTGTCGCGGTCAGCCCGCATCGACTGGGTTTTTATTCCCTGCTTCCGCAGCCACTCAACCGCCTGGTCGGTGTTACCGCCACACTCAGCCAGTGCCTTTTTGCACTCCATCATCGGCAGTCCGGTCTTCTCTCGTAATGCCATCACGGCAGCGGCGGTGATCTCGGCCATGGTCATCTCCTGCGGGAATGAGCGAATGCGGGACGAGCGGGGGGACATTACAGCCAGGCCGGGAAACGCCCCCGCTACCCGACTGCAACAACGACGACAGCCAGGCCTTTGTCAGGCAGTCGGCTTTGGCACCGAACGCTTGGCGACCATCGGGCGACCCCGGGGCTTGGGCTTTGAGGCTTCGCCCTCGGCGGCCCCCTCACTGCCCTCGGCCGAAGTCTGCGAGGTTACGGCCGCATCGGCCTTCCCCTCGAGAATGGCATCGGCGAGCCGACTGGAAACCAACTCGATCGAACGGATCGAATCGTCGTTGCCTGGAATCGGGAGGTCGATGACATCAGGATCGCAATCCGTGTCGATCAGGGCGACGGTCGTGATCCCCATCTTCCGGGCCTCGTTGACCGCGTTTTTCTCCTTTTTGGGATCAAACACGATCAGGCATTCAGGCAATCGAGAGAGGGTGCGGATACCACCGAGGTTTCGCAGCATCTTGCGATGTTCGCGGCGGAGCGAGGACTGCATCTTCTTCGAATAATGGGTGAATGCCTCGCTCGGAATCAACGCCTCGAGCTCCTCAAGTCTGGCCAGCCGGTTGCGGATCGTGCGGAAGTTGGTGAGTGTGCCGCCCAACCACCGATCGCTGACATAAGGCATGCCACAGCGAGCCGCCTCGCGGGCCACCGCCTCAGCACCCTGCCGCTTCGTGCCCACGAACAACACGAGACTGCTGGTCGTGGCCACTTGCTTGAGATACTTCCGGGCCCGCAGCAAACCGCGGATCGTTTCCCGGACATCAATGATGTGAATGAGGTTCTTGCGGCCATGGATATAGGGCCGCATCTTCGGATTCCAGCGACTGGCGCGGTGGCCGAAATGCACACCGGCTTCAATGAGTTCCTGGGCCAGGACGTTCGACACGCTCGTTGACTCTTTCAGGCTGCGGGGATGAGGAAAGTGAATGGTGACGGGGGATGAGAAGCTCAGCAAACTATCGACTTTCTCGGGCCAATGTCAATCGGCGCGGCCCCTGCCGCCGTCGAATCGGCCCCCCGCCCTGCTGAAAACCTGCGGTGGCTTGAATCGACGGGTTTGGCCGAACTAGACTCCGACCCGGTGTTTTCGCTGTTTTCCGGCCCAGCCGTGGCTCCAGAGCCCCTCCCCATGCGACACGTCCTCTCGGCCACCGTACAGAATGTCCCCGGCGTGCTCGCCCACATCTCGGGCATGCTCGCGTCGCGGGGCTACAACATCGACAGCCTCGCCGTCGGGGAAACTGAGGATTCCAGGTTTTCCCGAATGACGTTCGTCCTCCGCGGAGACGACCGGGTGCTCGATCAGGTCCGGAGACAACTTGAAAAGATCGTGACGGTTGTTCGCGTCGATGACATCAGTTCCCGCAACTTTGTCGAACGGGACCTGATGCTGATCAAAATTGCAGCCCAGGCCGGCCAATCCCGGACTGAAGTCAAGGAACTTGCCGAAATCTTCCGCGGCCGGATCGTCGATGTGGCCACGGATAACGTGATTGTCGAGATTTCTGGCACCGAGAAGAAACTCGAGGGCTTCATCGAACTGATGCGGCCTCACGGCATCCTCGAACTCGTCCGAACCGGTCGGATCGCGATGGTCCGGGGGAGCCCGGTCACCCGCGAACAGACCGAAGCCGCAGACGGCGCTGCCCGTGGTGCGGTCGGCGCTGAATCCCTCGTCTGACAGCCTCAGCCTTCCTCTTCCTTCCCTGGAGCCCTACCCTTTGGCCGCCACGATTTACTACGACTCCGACGCTGATCTCAAGAATCTCGCCGGCCAGACCATCGCCATTATCGGCTACGGCTCGCAGGGGCATGCCCAAGCCCAAAACCTGCGGGATAGCGGCCTCAATGTCGTGGTCGCCCAGCGACCGGGTGGGCCCAACTACGAACTGGCAAAGAGCCACGGCTTTGAGCCGCTCTCGGTGGAGGACGCGGTCAAGAGGGCCGACGTGATCAACATCCTGCTGCCGGATGAACTGCAGGGTGACGTTTACAAGTCAGAGATTCGGCCGCATCTCAAGCCGGGTGCCGTGTTGATGGCGAGCCACGGCTTCAACTTTCACTTCGGCCAGGTCGAGCCTCCTCCCGGCCATGACATCCTCCTGGTGGCTCCCAAGGGTCCGGGTCACCTAGTCCGCAGCGAATACGTGAAGGGGGGCGGCGTACCCTGCCTGATCGCACTTGGCCCCGGTGCTTCTGAGCAGACCAAAAAGATCGGCCTCGCCTACGCCAAGGGCATTGGCGGCACCCGTGGAGGGGTGATCGAGACGACGATCGCCGAGGAAACCGAGACCGACCTCTTTGGTGAGCAGGCCGTGCTCTGCGGAGGCGTTTCAGAGCTGATCAAGGCCGGCTTCGACACTCTCGTCGAGGCGGGCTACCAGCCGGAGATGGCCTATTTCGAGTGCCTTCACGAGATGAAGCTGATCGTCGACCTCTTCTACCAAGGCGGCCTCGAGTACATGCGGTACAGCGTCTCAAACACGGCTGAATACGGTGACTACACCCGGGGCAAGCGGATCATCACGGCCGAGACCAGGGCCGAGATGAAAAAGATCCTCGAGGAGATCCGCTCCGGGCAGTTCGCCCGCGACTGGATCCTGGAAAACCGAGCCGGGGCCGCGATGTTCAAGAGCACCCGCCGGCGGGAACGGGAGCACAAACTGACCGAGACCGGCCGGCAGCTCCGCAGGATGATGAAGTGGATCGACGCCAAGGAGACCTGAGCCAACAATGACAAGCGAAGAACTCGAGTCGCGAAGGCTTTACGATCAACTCTGCCCCGGCGATCGAGTGGAGGCAATTCATGGTGTCACGGTTGGCTCGAGTGGCGCTTGGCAAACGACCATCACCGGCCGCGTGCTGCGGACCGAGCGGCGGCGGCATGGACTCCACTTCCGACGAAACCCTGATGACAAGGTCTACAGTGATGTCCTGATCATGACTCGAGACGACGGTGAATTGACGACCGTCACGATCGATGAGTACACCCGGCTGCGGCGGGTTTAAATCCAGCTCCTGCTGAGTCGGCGGCCACGGCAGACTCAACGGGCGAAGCCGACGAAGAAGCTGAACAACTGCTGACTGTCGCCCGGGGCGTAGGCAACCGGGATGGCGAAGTCCAAGGCGATCGGGGCCGGACCCATGGCCGGAAGCGTGATCCGCAGACCGAAGCCGGGGGCCACCCGCATGTTGTTGATCGAGACATTGCTCTCGACCGTACCGAAGTCGGTAAACACGACCCCCCGAAGCGAATCGTCGGCGGTGATCGGAAACAGATATTCAATCGTGTTGAGCCACTGGAACGGGCCGCCCACGATCGCCATCTGGCCGTTGGGACCGGCCTGCCGGGGGCTCGCCCCACGGAATACGAAGCCGCGCAGGGTGTTGTAACCACCAGCGTAGAAGTTGTCGTATGCCGGTGTGTCGGGGCCGCTCATGCCGAGCACCGAGCCGACCGAAAGCACATGCCGGCCAGATCCGTCGGGCCGCTCATTCAGGAGGAAGTATTGCCGCCCTTCGAGGATTCCGCGGGGATAGACGTAGGTGCCGATCACCTGCTCGAATTCGAAGGTCGCCAGATGGCCCTGCGTGGGGAGGAACGGACTGTCACGGGTGTCGTGGATGATGCCACCGGAGAATCCGTAAACACCGTTTGTGCCCTCCATGGCGACGATGTCGGGAGCAAGCACCCGCGGGTTGAAGATGTCGACCGTCTCTCCGCGGAAGCCGGCGTTGACCGAGAGATCGGGAGCGAACTGGAACTGGTAGCCAAGGCCCACCCGGCCACCGGTCCGAGCCTCGGCCCAATCGAAAAAGAAGCGGGTGTAGTAGGAGGCCGACACCGACAACCCGATTCGGGTGTCAAACAGATAGGGCTCCTGGAATGTGGCCATGTACCGCTGGAGTTGCGTGCCGGGCGCCGCCTCGAGCCGGAACCGTTGGCCAGCCCCACGAAACGCGGTGCCGTTTTTGACGTCATCCCAACTGCTAGGGAACCGGAGAATATCGAAGTTCTGCTCATCAACAACGATGTTGCCCACGAGGCCGGCATTTGAGTTGACGCCCGCCCCGATCATGAGCCGGCCGGTTTGAGTCTCCTCGGCGTCGACGTCGAGAATCACGTAGGGTTCGTTGCCAGGAAATACATTCGGGCTGCCCCCGCCGAACCCACCCCCGCCGAAGTCTGGCAGGCCGCCAGGCTGCTGAAAACCGGGGGGCTGGTTGGGGTCCATCTGAGCGACCGGCAGTGCCGGAAAGCCTGCGGCAGGGGAACCTCCAGCCACCGGCTGCTGCACCGTGTAGGGCGCGGGGGGTGCTGCCATTCGTCCGTAGTCAAGGGCTTCGGGGCCGGCGGGGGCAAGTGGCTGGCCTCCCCAGGGCTGAGCTGGCTGTCCTGGCATGGCCGGCTGGGCCATCGCTGCGGGAGCTTGGGCATAGGGAGCCGCCGCCGCTTGGACAGGAACAGCCTGATAGCCAGGCTGCTGATAGCCAGGCTGCTGGACCGGTACCGCCTGATAGGGTTGGGCCGCGGATGGT
>ERZ889217.1347-NODE-1347-length-12675-cov-18.139937_pt1 | contig 12675 bp, 14 predicted proteins | sample MGYA00521098_ERZ889217 | MGnify/ENA primary metagenome ERZ889217 (study PRJEB32303, sample SAMEA104408613) | aquatic metagenome | biome: Brackish water; feature: Pelagic; material: water | place: Baltic Sea | collected 2014-06-10T22:04:00 | depth 2,362 m ...
TAATCACTTATCAATTCAAGCTCTGAAAGTAAGTGAGAAGAGACAAATACCGATGTTCCATCGTTTGCCAGAGAGCGAAGTAGTGCGCGGACTTCTTGAATTCCTTCTGGATCTAAACCATTTGTTGGTTCATCTAGCATTAACAACTTTGGATTTGGTAATAAGGCAGCAGCAATACCTAAACGCTGCTTCATTCCTAATGAATATGTCTTAAACTTAGATTTCCCACGATCGCCCAGACCGACTTGTTCTAATAAACCTTGGACGCGATCTGTTGAAAATCCACCTAGGGTTGCTAATACATTTAAATTTTCTTTTCCGCTTAATGCCGGATAGAAAGCAGGCCCTTCAATCATTGCGCCAACACGAGGTAGATATTTCTCTGGGTGCTTAATTGATTCACCTAAGATTTCACCGGTGCCACCCGTTGGAGTAATCAGACCTAGCAACATACGCATCGTTGTTGTTTTACCTGAGCCATTAGGGCCAACAAAGCCACAGATAGTTCCAAGTGGGACTTCGAATGTGGCATGAGAAACCGCTATTTGGTCTCCATATTTCTTGCTTAAATCTGTAACTGAAATTGCCGTGTTGGACATGGGTGTAATTCTGCCACAGTTAACCTAAAGGCAGGTGGAAATTTCTAAGTATCGTGAAGTCCAGCGTGAACATTGGAAGTGAGAGCCATATCTCCAAATATGCTCAAGTACTGAGCTGAGCAGCCACAAGCACAACCGATAATAAACTTAAATAAGTTATCGACCACTGAAAAATCTTAGCAGCAGTCTTTGAGTAGTTTTCAGAACCCTCTTTTAAGGCAAGTAGCTCGCGGGCAAAAACAAGTCCTAACAGGACTGTGATTACCATAGACCACATAGGTAGTTCAGCAGAGATGATTAACCAGATTGAACACAGGATCATCAAGATTGTGTGGAACCACATCTGTATATGGACTCGAGCTTTGGTAGCAACAACAGGAAGCATTGGAATACCTGCAGCTGAATAATCCTCTTTGTATTTAATCGCTAGCGCCCAAAAATGTGGCGGTGTCCAAAAAAAGATAACCATAAAGAATGCAAGTGCAGTTATTGATAGTGAGTTCGTCACAGCAGCCCAACCAATAAACACGGGCATACATCCCGCTGCCCCACCCCAAACAATATTTTGTGAGGTTCTCTGCTTCAGTGCCATTGTGTAAACAACAACATAGAAAACTATTGCAATAAATGCTAATAATGTTGCGAGTGGAGTTGTGAGAAACCAAAACATCAATAGAGAAATAATTCCGATTACAGTTGCAAATACTGCTGCCTTTGTTTTGCTAATAACTCCAGTAACTATCGGTCGCTTTGAAGTGCGCTCCATTAATTTATCGATATCACTTTCAATGACCATATTAAAAGCATTGGCACTTCCAGCAGCAAATGTTCCGGCAATAATTGTGGCTGCAACCAGCGAAAATGATGGAAGGCCTTGGGCAGCCAAAACCATGGCGGGCAAAGTAGAGACTAGGAGCAGTTCAACCACTCGAAGCTTCATTAGATCGAGGTAGCCCCGCATAACTGTGCTCACTGCCTTAGATTAACTCAGCCACCTCGTGCATTCCTCCCAGTTTCTTCCCAGCCAAAAGGGATACTTTTTGGGGTAACGAAAGGACCACACCATGACACCGGATAACAAGCCTGAATGGTTCCACTTAGCAGATGCAGATAATGCAGCATCTACTCGAAAGATTTCAAAGGGATTACCGATCATGGCCTTGGTTGCCGTGGCAGCAATCATTGGTGTCGGATCACTAGTTGCGCAACCACAAGAACAGTCCCCTGCAGCTGTAGTTTCAACTCAAACTTCTACTCAATCCGAATCAGTCGCCCCATTAAATAATGAGCTACCGGCTGCCACGACAACAGCCGCTGAAGCTGTTGCGCCTCAAGTCCCATCTTCACCTGGGGTAACTAGCCCACTCGCAAAAAAGCCTCAAGGTGGCGAGTATGAGGATAATGACGATAAAGGTGGCGAGTATGAGGATAATGACGATAAAGGTGACGACAAAGAAGAGGGCGAAGACGACTAAGTCATTTCCATTACAGTCTGGTAAATCTGCTCGAAGCCTTACCATCTCAAGTGATGGCACCGCACTCTTTGTTGTTAATTTTGTCAGTGACACCATGTCAAAAGTGCGGACAAGTGACATAAAAGTAATTCAAAACATAAAGGTATGTGATGAACCAATTGCTATTACTCATGACTCACCAACCTCGCGCACATGGGTTGCTTGTTATGGTGGCGCTATAAAGATTTTTGATAATAAATAATTAAGGTGTTGCTGGCACCGCAGATATCTCTGCAGGAATATTTGGTGCAGCAATTCTTCCTAATATTCTGTCAATGGCTGCCCGTGCCTTCGCACTTGCTGCATTTCCACGAGATATGTCATCGGCCAAAGTCACAAAGATATACTCTCGATCAGTTGACTCAACATATCCCGCCAAAGTCACGGTTCCATTTAATGTTCCGGTCTTTGCTCGCACTAGCCCCACCGCACTTGGCGCTGTAGTTAGAAATCGTGAACGTAAAGTCCCAGAGACCCCACCGACTGGTAGTGATTCATAAAAGAGTGCGTACTTTGGATCTTTGCGCAGTTGATAGAGAAGTTGACCCATCATGGTTGCAGTCACCCGGTTTTCTTTAGACAACCCACTAGCATCTTTAGTTACTAACTTGCTTGAGTCAATTCCATACTCAACAAGTAAGGCCTCAAATTCTTCAGCTACACCTTTGTCATTGAATGAATTGCCTGCAGCACGTGCAGATAATCGAGCCAATCTCTCAGCCAAATTGTTTTCACTCCATAACATCATGTAATCCAAAATTTTAGAGACCTCTGGTGACTGATCACCGACTATGAATTCATTGGCATTGAGTGAGGTCTCATCACTACTCACTGCCTTCATAACTGGTTTAAAACCACGCTTTGCCCAAAATGCTTTGAGGTTTGCTACATCTTGAGAATATAGATTTGAATACAAAATTGTGATGCCCTTGAGTGAACCCTTATTACTCTTTTTGACAGCCGTTAATGTGTTGAAAGCTAAATAAGGTAAGGAAGTACGATCCATTTTGTTTGCGACGCTATGGCTTAAACTAATCCAAGGGTCATTACTCCCCTGAATTACCAAAGTTTTTTCTTCAATACCTAAGGAAATATTCGTAGTAAAGCGTGATTGCATATCTAAGTATTTAATGGCGACTGCTCCAGAAAAGACTTTCATAACTGATGCTGGTTTGCGTTGTGAATATGAGTTCTTTTCATAAATTACTTCACCGGTTGTGCTATCAATCAAAATCATCGCTGGATTGGAAAGAGATGGCTGACGTAAGAGTTCATCAAAAACTGCTGGGATTGAAGCTGGAGAAAGTACTGCACTTGCAGGTGCTGCGGAAAGAACCGCAACTAGTGCAAGTAGAGATATGAATCTAGGAGAGCGCATCTATCTATTAGTGCCAATTGAGGCGATAAGGACCGTATTGATAGCTGACATGTATTCAGTTTAGAGTGCATACATGTCTAATCCAACTACCCCAGCCTCAATTGGCCCAGGTGAATTTTTCCCAGTAGTCGGTGTTGGGCCTCATGAAAAACCGTGGCCAGAAGGCCCAGAGTTTGATCCTGAGTTGTTGCTAAATGGCGATCGAAGAAATGTTTTAGATCATTACAGATATTGGACTGTTGAAGCCATTGTTTCTGATTTAGATTCAAAGCGGCACAAGCTGCAGATTGCAATTGAAAATTGGCAACATGATTTAAATATTGGCTCAATTGTCAGAACAGCAAATGCATTCAATGTTTCTGGTGTTCACATTGTCGGTAAGCGTGACTGGAACAAGCGCGGCGCAATGGTCACAGATAGGTATTTAACTGTGCACCACCATCCAACTGTTGAAGATTTTGCACTGTGGTGTAAGGAAAACGAATTACCAATTATCGGAATAGATAATGTTCCTGGCTCAAAGCAGTTGGAATCGGCGCAACTTCCTGAAAAATGCGTACTCTTATTTGGTCAAGAAGGCGCAGGAATGTCGGATGAAGGAATTGCAGTCTGTGAAGTGCTCTATGAAATCAATCAATATGGTTCCACCCGCTCTATGAACGCGTCTGCTGCTGGAGCAATTGCTATGTATCACTGGGCGTTGCAGCACTTACCACGATGAAGAAAATCTGGCTCACTCGCAATTTAATTCTGCTCACAATGGTTTCACTTGCTCAAGATGCCGCAAGTGAACTTCTCTATCCCTTGCTTCCAATTTTGCTCACAGGTGTTATTGGCGCAGCGCCATTGGCTCTAGGTCTGATTGAAGGGTGCGCCGAAGCTGCAGCCGGATTTGCCAAGTTAATTAGTGGTAAGTCCAGTGATCGTTTAGGACGCAAACCCTTTGTTATCTCTGGTTACACATTGGCTGGCGTTGGTAAAGCGTTAGTCGTCGTTGCCACCTCTTGGCCACTTGTTTTTCTTGGCCGCGTTACAGATCGCATAGGTAAAGGCATGCGTAGTGCACCGCGTGATGCTTTGATCTCTGATTCAGTTGATAAAGCCCATCTTGGTAAGGCTTTTGGTTTTCATCGCACCGGAGACAATATTGGAGCAGTCATAGGACCTGGCATTGCGCTCATTGGGTTAGCAATGCTCGATGGTGATGTGCGAGCGGTTGCAATGTGGGCATTAATTCCAGCAATAATTTCTGGATTACTCACCTTGTTTATAAGAGAAAACTTTGTAAAACCAAAAAAGGTTGAAGTCAAAGCAAAAAAGAAACACCCACCCCTACCATCATCACTTAAGAAGTCGATTACTATTTTGGTCTTAATTCAACTCACAAATATTCCAGATGTGCTTTTATTACTGCGCTTACATGACATTGGATTTTCAACTCAAGGTGTAGTTCTTTCATACATGCTTTTTAGTGCCGTAACTGTCTTGGCAGCTTTTCCAGGTGGAGCGATTGCAGATAGATATTCACCCAGAATTGTTTACGCGATTGGTTTAGTGGCTTTTGCTGCGGCCTATGCAACTCTTGGGCTAACACAAAATCACACAACCGCCATAGTTGCTTTAGCCCTCTACGGATTATTTCCAGCGCTTACTGATGGAGTTGGTAAAGCTTGGATTGCAGGATTAAGTGAAGCAAATCATCGTGGGCGCGCTCAAGGTGTTTACCAAGCATCAATGAACTTTGCCATTCTTGGCGCAGGCATTTGGGGTGGTGCGATGTGGAGTAAAGGAGATATTCAGTGGCCTCTTATTATTGCTGCAATTGGCGCACTTATTGGTGCGATAGTTCTTGCAACAAGCCATCTACGGCGCGCTCGATCATAACTAGCGTCTCTTCGTAGGCTTCACTGGATTGGTTATACGGATCTGGAACCTCTAATTCATAGAACTGTGCTGACGCAGGATCAATTGCTGATAGCGCTGGATCAAAGCAACGTAAATAGAAAACCCTGCTCCGAGATTGATCATCTGGTGCAAGTTCAATTACCTTTTTAAAGTTGTGTGAATCCATTACTAAAATTAAATCTGCTTCAAAAAAATCACTTGACTTAAATTGGCGCGCAGAGTGGGAATATTTGTATCCAGCTTTTTCCCAGGTTTTTTGCGAAGTTGGGTGCGCACCTTGTCCAACATGCCAAGTACTAGTTCCAGAACTATCAACAATAATCTTGGGCGAGCCCCAATTAGCGGTGCGATTAGATAAAACTGCGGCGGCCATAGGTGAGCGACAGATATTTCCCATACAAACCATCGTTATACGGATCTCAGTCAGGGTCTTTAGGTGCTCAATCAAGCCTGCGGCTCTTCATCTAGCGTCTCCTGCACCGACTTCAGGCGACGTTCAATCTCATCGGCCTCATCAGTACGGCCTTGCATGCGAATAATCTTTGCAATTCTTGTCTCAACATCTACGATAAATTCGAAGTCTTTAGGCTCATCTTCACTCACAACTGAGAGCACTTGCTCCAGAGTGGCCAATGCATCATCGAACTTCTCAAGCAAAATTTGAGCTTTGCCATATTCAAATTGAGCAAAATTTTCGCGACGGTGGTCATGCCCAGTTTCAAAGACATCTACCGCTCGGCGGGCAGTTTCAAGGGCTAATTCGCCTTCGCCTAACTCAATCAAGCATGAAGCAATTTTTTGATCACATCTGGCAACATGAATAACTTCTTTGTTTCGCTTAAATAGTCCACGAGCTTCCTTGAAAGCGTCAATAGACTTTTCATAGTTCTTGAGTTCGCGTTCGGCACAACCAATCAAATGTAAATCATTAGCCGCACCGATTTCATTTCCATCTACCAAATGTTCTTGGGCGCATTCATTCATTGTTTTAACAACTTTGTCATATTGCTTAGAGGTGTACCACCACTCACCTAATGTGCATGCAAGCTCTAATGCAATAGGTGATTTGTTCTCGCGCAAAATCTCAACAGCTTTACTCATTGCACTTGCAGCTTCGTCCATGCGCTTCAACTGATTCAAGTTATAACCAATTGCAGAATAAGCTTGAGCTAATCCTTCACTCGGTGCACTGTCCCCAAGTGTTGAATAAATATCGCGTGCTGTTTCTGCTAACGCTAATGCTTCGTCATATTGTCCACGTGCATAAATTCGCGCACTTAATTCATAGTATGTGCTGGCACGTTCTTCGCCATCTACTTCAGGAATTCGATCCCAAAGCATTTCCTCGGTGATGAGTTCTTCCATGTCGTCATCTTCACTCACGAGTATGACTCTATACGCTAACTCTTAGGGACGAGTGGGAATATCGATATGTGGCACACGCCAATTCCCGATTTTTTCTTGCCCGGCTTGCGCAATAATTGAAGTCGTAACTTGTCGAATTTGCTGCATAGTCTTTGCATCAAAGCTGTGGCCCCACGGGCAACGATTGGCCATCGCACAGACCCAGGCATTTGTGCCCAGATTTAACACTCCTGCACCGCTAGGGGCTGCGTAGTAGGTACTCATTGCCACAAAGCCCTTCTCTGTCGGGCTGATGCTTGCCCGCGCTAATACCTCAACGCCAGGACCCCTTGTTCCCATCGTTGTGTCGGCTTCATAGCCGTAGATACCTTTGATTTTGCCCGTTTTACCGAGAACATTAAAGGGCCAACTATTCGTTGCTTGTACTTCTAAATCTTTGTGAATCCCAAATGCAAAAACTGTGAACCTATGAACATTGATTCGGGTTGATTTATGTCGCGATAAGGAATTCTCTCATTTATTGTTCGGTTAATTAGCTGTGTTTTTGCATACGCAGTATTACCACCAAAGACTAATAAGTTTGTGCCCTCGTTAATTTCTCTTTCAATCACATCACGCATAGACTGTGTCCAAAATTCGCTGTGTCCACCAAGAACAATTGAGGCTGAATTAATTTCAGGTGCTTGATCTAGATCAACATCTGTTAAGTAATTGATATCTAAACCGTGTTGTTCCATCAATTGAACAAGGGGTTGCTCCATGTATCTAAATTGTCCAGCGCCATCGCCATCATAGGGACGATCAAGTGAGACTGATATTACTCTTGTTTCTCTTTGTCCGTCAGCACCTTTATAAAGTGATTCTCCGCCCCACTGGTTATATGCCTGCCACGTTAAGACGGATGAAATAAAAGTTAAGTCGCTACTTACTTCTCCGGTAATCACTAGTGGCACAAAAGTGGATCGGTAACCAGCAGATTTTAATTTAACTAAGTATTGGCCTGGTGGGGTTGCTTGCGTGGCAGTAATTTTCGTTGCAGATTTGATGGTTTTGACTAGGCGAGCGCCAGCCCCCTCGTAATAACCAATTCGATAGAGCGAGATATCAGCAGATTTTGCACCAACAGTCTTTAGCGTTGCACTTTGTCCGCAGCCAATACTTGTCTGATCAAAATATCCTTCAACTCTTTTGGCTTCTTTGCGTCGTGTGAAATCTGCGCTAAAGCGCATCACGACATCTGAGTCCCAGTTTTTGTTTCCAGCCTTTGCATTCTCGGCCTTGACCCACCCACTTTGCCAGTTACATTCTTGCGCCGGTGCGGATACGGGTGCCATCAGCCCTAGGACCAAGAGACAAACCAATTTCACGCGCACCCGCCAACCTTAAACTCGTTTCAAATGGATGGGCCTCTGGGTCTGGCTACAAGGGCAGGCTTAGCCGGGGCGCAAAGGCAATTTTCCAGATGCGAACCATTTGCATCTGGGTTAAAATATGAGGGTGCATATCCCTGATGGCTTTATTGATGTCCAAACCTCAGCGATCTTTGCAGGCTTAGCTGCCGCTGGTGTCGCAACTGCGCTCAAGGGCGCTCGCACCCAGCTTGATGAAAAAACCGCGCCTCTAGCCGGATTAACTGCTGTCTTTATCTTCGCTGTTCAAATGCTCAACTTCCCTGTTGCCGCAGGAACAAGTGGTCACTTACTCGGAGGCGCACTTGCCGCTGTTTTGGTTGGCCCGTGGGCAGCAACATTGGCATTAGCTGTTGTGCTCTTGATGCAAGGTTTCTTATTTGCTGACGGCGGATTAACTGCAATTGGGCTAAATGTCTTTAACATGGGAGTAATTGGTGTGTGGGCGGGCTATGGAATCTTCCTAGTGCTGCGCAAGATTTTGCCCAAGACTAAATCTTCTATCTCTTTGGCTGCAGCAATCGGTGGACTGTTATCAGTTCCAGCAGCGGCCGTCGGATTCACTATCCAATATGCAATGGGCGCCACAGCAACTTTTTCGGTATCCACTGTTTTAGGTGCAATGGTTGGAACACATATCTTGATTGGTATTGGCGAGGCCTTTATTACCGGCTTAACAGTAAGTGCGGTTTTGGCAAGTAGAAGTGATTTGGTTTATGGATGGAAGAACAATGTTCAAAAGTTGGAGATCCGAAGTGCTAACTAATCGAAAGTTTTATCTCTCTGGATTAGTCGTTTCTCTATTTCTTGCAGGTGTTATATCTTTTTATGCCTCTTCTTCTCCTGATGGTTTAGAGAAAGTCGCCAACGATATTGGCTTTATTCAAACAGCTAAAGAGCACACCAATTCAAAGGGAACTCTGGCAGATTACGGTGTTAAGGGAATTGAAAATGAGCGCGCAACAGTGGGAATTGCTGGCGTTATCGGTGTAGTCGGAACTGCAATTGTTGCTGGTTTTGGATTTAGGTTGCTTGCCCGTAAACCGAAAAAAGATGGAAATTAGAGTCGAGCAGGAGAACCATCACCACGGTCATGATGTGGGTGAACGGCTCTACCTACATCGCCACTCTTTAGTTCACTCCCTTGCATCGCACCTGAAAATCATTGCAGCCATTGCATTTATTTTGATTGTTGTCTCCACCCCCATTACTCAATGGGGGGCATTCATCGCCTACTTCCTGTGGCTACTAACGGTGGTCTTCATTGCAAAAATTCCTTTTCCACTCCTTTTTAAGCGCGCATTGATTGAAATTCCCTTTATTTTCTTCGCAATACTGATGCCGTTCTTCGGATCAGGAGAAAAGATCCAGGTCGGTCCTTTTGATCTATATCGCGAAGGATTAATCGCCGGCTCTGGAATCGTTGCTAAGGGAACTCTCGGTGTAATGACTGCAATCATTTTGTCCACATCAACAACAGCCCGAGAAATTCTTCGGGGCCTTGAGCGCTTGCGACTACCAGTTCTTATGGTGCAGATTGCTTCTTTCATGTTGCGCTATGTCAATGTTGTAAACGATGAGATGGAGCGCATGAAGGTTGCGCGCGAGTCACGTGGTTTTGAAGCAACCGGAGTTAAGCACTGGAAAGTTTTGGCAACAGCTGCTGGTGCATTGTTCATTCGCTCTTACGAGCGAGGAGAACGAGTTCACCTTTCTATGTTATCTCGTGGCTATGAAGGGGTTTTGCCCCATGAAGAGCAGATTGAACATAAAGCCACAGTTTGGATGAAGGCCATGATGTATCCACTTGTTGCTGCAACTATTTTTATCACTCAATTACTGATTGGAAAAATGTAATGAATACGCCTAGCCTAGAAATCAAAGAGCTCGCCTTTGCATATCCTGATGGCAATCAAGCTCTTTACGGTGTGAATCTCTCCATCCAAAAGGGAGAACGTGTTGCACTTCTCGGGCCAAATGGTGCTGGTAAAACAACTCTTGTGATGCATATGAATGGCATCCACCCAACATCTCATGGCTCAATTCATGTTGCGGGACAACTGGTTGATTCAAAGAACAAAGAGTCAATCAAGGAGATTCGTTCGAAAGTTGGAATTGTTTTTCAAGATCCCGATGACCAGCTATTCATGCCAACAGTTGCAGAGGATGTTGCATTTGGTCCTTACAACATGGGGCTGCGGGCAGATGAACTCAATGCAGTAGTTAATGAAGCACTAGTGCTCGTTGGAATGCTCGAATTTCGCGATCGACCACCGCATCACCTTTCATTTGGGCAACGACGCAGAGTTGCAGTAGCGACCGTGCTTGCCATGAAGCCAGAAATCCTTGTTTTAGATGAGCCATCATCAAATCTTGATCCAGCTAGCCGGCGCGAATTAGCTGATATTTTGCGCTCACTCGACATCACGATAGTCATGGTTACCCACGATCTTCCATATGCGCATGAGATTTGTGCCCGCTCAGTTATTTTAAATGGTGGCATCATTGTTGCCGATGGTTCCACGCATTCAATCCTTACAAACACAGCCTTATTAGCTGCAAATCGCCTTGAACTACCTGTGGGATTTGTTATCTAAATTTCGAGGCTTTGGCACATATGTCCCTTGGTAAAGAGAAGGAATAATCCACGGTAGAATTAACTCGTTGATGCAACCGCATCAAAGAACTTCCCTTAAGCGCTGCACCTGTAGCGCTACATGCGAGTCTTATCACCACCCTGACGGCCACTAAGCGCCGATCACACCCGAGACGCGCTTGTCGTCTCGATTGGTATGTATTTTCTATGTCATTAACACCTCGTACTTCAGCGCCCGGAAAAGCCCGTCGCGCAGCATCAGTTGGTAAGCCTAAGCGAGCGAAGAAGGCTGCCTTTAAAGCAGCCGACCCAAAAGCCCGCCACACAACTGCACAAAAGAATGAACGTAAGAGCGCTGCAGCTGCTCCTAAAACAGGAAAGCCTGTATCTACTCGTCGTTACTCAGATGTTGATTCATCAACACAATCAAAGAAGCAAGAGCGTTTAACTGATCGTTCAAAGCTTCGTGCAAAGCGCTTCCAAGAAAAGACTGCTTCTAAGCCACGTCCAATTGAGGCTCCAGAAGAGCGCGCAGCACGTATCGAACAATCACAGCGCCCAGAAAGTCGCGCTAAGAAGTTTGTAGCACAGCGCGATGATCGCACTAAGCGTGATTTTGATAATAAAAAAGAGTTTGTTAAGCCAGAAAATAAGAAGCCTGAGTACAAAAAGCTAGAGTACAAAAAGAGTGAATACAAAGCTTCAGATACACGACCAACTAATCGCCGCGATGCTGCCAAAGCAAAGGTTTCACGTAATGATGATGGCCGCCCAAACTTTGTTCCTCGTAAGGTAGAAAAGTTTGATCCAACACGTCCTAAAAAGCGCAGCGAAGCACCTGATACTCGCGCAGCTAACTTTCGTGCCGAGCGTCCAGTCCGCGACCGTCGCAATGATTCACCTGCATATGCTCGTGATGATTTCAAGCGTTCATCAAAGACTCACACCAATGCCGCTGTTGATTTTGGCGCAGACGATAACTACATCTCGGCAAATTTAGCTGATGCCAACTTGGTTGATGCAACTCCACTAACTGAAATCACTACGACTTTCAGTGATCTTGGAATTGCAGCTCCACTAGTAAACGCCCTTGCAAAACAGGGAATCATGCATCCATTCCCAATCCAGATTGCAACATTGCCAGATGCACTAGCTGGCCATGACATTTTGGGCCGTGGACAAACAGGTTCAGGTAAGACTCTTGCATTTGGTTTAGCACTTCTTAATAACCTCAATGGCAAGGTTGCAAAGCCACACAAGCCACTTGCTTTGGTATTAACTCCAACGCGTGAGCTTGCTCAGCAAATTGATGAAGTATTAATGCCACTAGCGCGCTCAATTGGTCACGAATCAGTTGTTGTTGCTGGCGGAATGTCATATGCAAAGCAGATAACTGCAATGCGTCGTGGCACAGCAATCTTGGTTGCAACTCCAGGCCGTTTAATTGATCTTCTTAATAAGGGTGAAGTTCAACTTGATCACTTACAGATCACTGTTTTAGATGAAGCTGACCAAATGGCTGACATGGGCTTCTTGCCAGTAGTGAAAGAAATCTTGGATCAAGCAAAGCTCGATGGACAGCGTCTGTTGTTCTCAGCAACTCTTGACCGTGGTGTTGATTCATTGGTTCGTCAGTACTTGAAGAACCCAAAGACTCACTCACTACAAAATGACCGTGCATCTGTTTCAACTATGGAGCACTTCGTTCTTGTTATGAACCCAGGCGATAAAGATGACATCACAAGCCAAATCGCTGCACGTAACGGTAAAACGATTATGTTCGTCAAGACTCAACGCGGCGCTGATCGCTTAGCTGACAAACTTGCTCATGCGGGTGTTGCAGTTGGTGCTTTACACGGTGGTAAGTCACAAGCCGTTCGTACTCGCACACTTGCACTCTTTAAAGACT
>ERZ889217.1348-NODE-1348-length-12675-cov-10.667433_pt1 | contig 12675 bp, 14 predicted proteins | sample MGYA00521098_ERZ889217 | MGnify/ENA primary metagenome ERZ889217 (study PRJEB32303, sample SAMEA104408613) | aquatic metagenome | biome: Brackish water; feature: Pelagic; material: water | place: Baltic Sea | collected 2014-06-10T22:04:00 | depth 2,362 m ...
ATTTACCGAGTGAACGGGTACTGCCAAGCGTCGGACTAGGCGAAAGTGTAACTGCTTAATCGTTAATAGCGAAAAGAGTTCAGAAGCCAGGACTAGCCAAAACATGGTCTTAGCGGCCATAATTAGCTAGATAGTTGGTTGAAAGAACTGCAATCTGAGCGTGTCATTTCGAGCGCGGCATAGGTGGACTGGGGAAGGTCGCACCAAGGCAACCTGATTGATGGTTCTAGGAGATACAACTGTGAGTTCATTACTGAGCGGTAGCGTCCAACAGTCTGGGTTCCCCAGTCTGGCTGGAGATCTACGAATCTATTCTGCGCCCAAGGCCCTGCTTCGACATATCCAATGGTCGCTAAATGAGATCTTTGGTTATCCCGTCGAATTAACTTGGGAGGCCCAACATCTTGCGCCAGGTGCGCTCGCAACACAATTGCAGTGGCGTGAGTTAAAACCAGTCGCCTCCAAGATAGCCAGCACATTGAAATCTTGGCATTACCTGCGTTTTGAAGTCCGTGAGTTTTCAAGTATCGGCGGCGAAGGAGTTCTCTATCGGTGTACTCCTGAACTTGGATTACATCAGGCAGTTACTGCATCTACCGGTGATGTAATGGTTCATGAGAATCGACTTATGACCGCTTTGGAAAACTCTAGAAGTTATGAGGCACTTAGGGATAATTTATCTGGCGCCCTTGGAATTGCCTGGGACTTAGAACTTGAGAGCTACCGCCGGGGAGTTGGTAGCGAGGGAGAGATTCGAGTAGTTAATATCTAGCTATAAATCCAACCGAGCAAGAAAAAAGATTAACTCTTAAATTTGTCGGAACTATTTCTGCAGCTCTAATTCTGGCTGTTGGAGTTGGATAGGGGCACAATTTTGCAGACTGGTGTAAATATAAATAACTATCGCCCTCAGTTCTATCTTTCAAATCAGGCCGATCTACGTCCTAAGTTATTGGCAGAGGCAACACGCGATGCCAAGAAGCGCGGGCAATCAATAACAGATGCAGTTGGTTCAAAGTTAGGTGCAGTACTAGCAGTCTCTAGCGGACCGGTTCAGGGTACGGCGCCAGATTCAGTAGATATCTCTGCTGGTGGTATGTACGACACTTCAAGTATCGAAAAGAGAGTCAGCGTTACCGTATCTGTTCGCTTTAAAGTTGATTAGCTTTAAAGCCAATTAACTTTCGTAGGATCTAAATACCAGAACTACGTTATGGCCGCCAAAGCCAAATGAATCATTTAGGCATGCAATCGAGCCCTTAGGCAGATCACGTGGGACATCTCTTACTACATCTACAGTTACAGCTTCATCAAGATTCTCGATATTTATAGTTGGTGGCGCTTTGTGGTGATACATTGCAAGTACGCAGAATATTGATTCAATTGCGCCTGCTCCACCCAATAAATGGCCAGTCATAGATTTAGTTGCAGAGACTGCAACGTGCGAGATATCGCTGCCTAGCGCCTCTGCCAACGCATTGGCCTCTGCAACATCTCCCGCGGGCGTGGAAGTTGCGTGTGCATTTAAATGAACAATTTCAGAGAGCGGAATTCCGGCATCTTGCAGTGCAAATTTAACTGCACGGGTAACGCCAGCTCCATCAGGATCAGGCGCTGCAATATGGTAACCATCAGAGGTAAGTCCTTGTCCCATAACCTCGGCATAAATTCTTGCACCACGCGCTTTGGCATGCTCGAGCTCTTCAAATATTAGAACGCCGCCGCCTTCACCCAAGACAAAACCATCACGATCCCTGTCATATGGTCTAGAAGCTTTTGCCGGATCGCCATTTCGAGTCGATAGCGCTCTCATCGATGCAAATCCCGCCATCGGAAGTTCATGAATTGCAGCTTCAACTCCGCCAGTTACAACAATATCGGCGCGATTATTTCGAATCATTTCTAAGGCATAACCTGCAGCTTCGGCGCCAGATGCGCACGCACTAACAGGTGTATGGACTCCGGCTCTTGCCTGAAGTTCAAGTCCTACATTTGCTGCTGGGCCATTTGGCATAAGCATCGGAACAGTATGCGGACTTACAAGTCTTGCGCCTTTATTTTTTAAGACATCGTATTGATCTAGCAGCGTGATTACACCACCAATTCCAGAAGCGATAACAACACCCAGGCGCTCTTTATCTACCTCAGGTGCGCCAGCATCTTTCCACGCTTCACGAGAAGCAATCATTGCAAATTGTTCAGAGCGATCAAGGCGGCGCATCTCAATGCGTTCCATTACCTCTGATGGCTCTACTGCAACTCGCGCCGCGAAGGTAACAGTCGAATTTTGCGCCCACTCTTCTTCAAGTTTGCGGACACCACTCTTACCAGCAAGCAGCGCCTCCCAAGTTGAGGAGACATCACCTCCAAGTGGAGTAGTGGCGCCAAGACCAGTTACAACTACGCGACGTCGTGTCATTTAACTAACTATTTACTACTTACCGTTTGCCACGATGAAATTAACCGCATCGCCAACAGTTGCCATCTTGGTAACTTCCTCATCTGGAATCTTTACGCCGAATTTTTCTTCAGCAGCAACGACAACTTCGACCATACTTAGTGAATCGACATCTAGATCATCGGTGAACTTCTTATCCATTGCAATGATGCCAGCATCAATTCCAGCAACTTCTACAACGATCTCTTTGATTCCTGCTAGTACTTCATCAACTGTTAGTGCCACTTTGATCTCCTTATTTTGTATTGCCTTAGTTGTTTGGTTTTGAAGGTAGTTCGACTACTTGGCCGGCATAGACAAGCCCTGCGCCAAATCCTATGAGAAGTGCGCTCTTTCCGTAAAGTTCTGGCCTCTCAGCAAGCAGCGCATCCATTGCCAGTGGTATTGATGCCGAAGAAGTATTGCCCGAAGTACGAATATCGTGGGCGATAGCTACGGATTCTGGCAATTTTATTGATTTTACGAGGGCTTCAATGATTCGATCATTGGCTTGATGAGGGATAAAAACATCGAGAGTCTCAGGCGTAAGACCGGCGGCTTCCAGAGCCCGAAGCGCTACGGGCGGCATTCCATAAACTGCCCAGCGATAAACCGACTGCCCTTGTTGGCTGATATTTGGCCAACCAATATCAAGTTTTCCAGGATTGTTCTTAAATTCTAAGTAAGAAGGTTCAAGAAGAATCGCTTCACGACTTTCGGCGGCTGCGCCCCAAATCGTTGGCCCAATTCCAATATCTGAAGATGGTCCAATCACTACAGAGCCAGCGCCGTCGGCAAAGATAAATGCGGTTGCGCGATCATCTGGATCGGTAAAATCTGAAAGCTTCTCTGCTCCCATAACCAAAACATTTTTCGCAGTCTTATTTCTAACCAAATCATTAGCTAGCGCAACGCCGTAACAGAAACCGGCACATGCCGCCGAAATATCAAAGGCTGCTGCGCTCGGATTTCCCAGGCGGACAATTAATTCGGAAGCGGCGCTCGGTGCTTGATATGGATAGCTAATGGTGGCAAAAATAACAGCGTCAATATCTTCATTCTTTAAGCCGGCGCGGGCAATCGCAATATTTGCTGACTTCTCTGCCATATCAATTAGGGATTCATCTGCATCTGCGAAGTGGCGAGATTGAATTCCAGTTCGTTGTTGAATCCATTCATCGGTCGAATCAATTCTTTCTATGATCTCTGAATTGGGAACTACTCGGGGTGGCCGATAGGCACCAACCGAGAGTATTCGTGCATTTCGTGTATCTTGGTTAAATTTAAGTGACATTAATTTGCCCCATGTTTCGCTATGAATTCGTGGGCCGCGCCCAAATCTTCGGGGCTCTTTAGGGTAAAAGTTTCAATCTCGCTCTGTGCCCGCTTGACCAGACCTGCAAGCGTTCCTGCTGGGGGAACTTCGATGACTCCAGTTACACCGCATTTTGCAAGTGTCTCCATACATAAATCCCAGCGGACCGGCCCAGCAATCTGGCCAACAATGCGATCTAAAATATCTCGGCCAGTTTCAATTACTGCGCCATCCTTATTTGAAATAAATGGTGGGCTCGAATTAGAGGTCTCCATCGAGCTTGCAAATGTTGCAAGGTGAGAGACCGCGGGCAACATTGTTGAAGTATGAAATGCACCAGAGACTGCGAGCGCGCGAATTCTAGAACCCTCGGGTGGATTCTGGCTAAAACTCTCTAGCGCCGACAACGAACCAGCTGCAACAATCTGTCCGCCACCATTCTCATTTGCAGCAGTTAAACCAGCCGCGTTGATGGCTGAGATAACAAGATCACGCTCTCCACCTAAGACCGCCGACATTCCGGTATTTGAACCCTTGGCCGCCGTCGCCATCTGCGCGCCGCGAAGGTGAACCAACTTCATCGCAGAGATTGGGTCTAAGACCCCGGATATAGCAGCCGCAGTGATCTCACCGACTGAATGGCCGGCGACATAACTAATAGGAGAGGGCAAATTATTAATTTTCTTATCGCCATTGGCGAGCAATCTAATTGTGCCAATTAAGCCACCGGCTACAAGTAGCGGCTGAGCATTCGCGGTATCTCGGATCTCATCGGCGCTTGCAGTGGTACCCAAGTGCTGAAGGTCTAAACCGATTGCATCTGACCAACTGGCAATTAGCTCGGCAGCGTTGGCATCCTCAAGCCAGGGCGATAGGAATCCCGGAACTTGGGAGCCTTGACCTGGAGCTAGGAGCGCGAGCATCGGCAAAGTTTAAGGTCGCATCTTGAGTACTGCCGAGTATTGCGAGTTGAGCTTAGATGGGTGGCGCAATTGGTTACTGGTGAGTAACATTTGGCACATGAGAATTGCAGTCTGTATAAAGCAAGTTCCTGATTCATGGGCCGAGAAGAAGATGCTCGGTGGGGTTTTAGATCGCGCTAGCGTCGATGCTGTTCTAAATGATTTAGATGAGTATGCAGTTGAAGAGGCGCTTCGAATTGTTGAAGCGAGCTCTCCTACAAAAGAAGCAGGCGAAGGCAGTGGCCACACAATCACTCTGATCTCAATGGGACCAGAGCGTGCAACAGAGGCGATACGCAAAGCACTCTCGATGGGCGCAGATGAAGCGATACATATATCTGATGAGGCGCTCGCAGGTTCAGATGCACTTGCAACATCACTTGTACTCTCAAAAGTTATTGCAGATGGTGGTTTTGATTTAGTTCTCTGTGGTACCGAGTCAACAGATGCCCGGATGAGTGTTATTCCTGCAATGTTGGCGCAGCGATTGGGTTGGGCTCAATTAACTTTTGCCGGAAGTGTCAAGGTAGATCCTGGCGATTCAAAGGTATCAATCGCCCGATCAACCGAGTTCGGAATTGAAAATATGGAGGCGAGCTTTCCAGCGCTAATAAGTGTTATCGAAAAAATTAATGAACCAAGATATCCATCTTTTAAAGGGATTATGGCGGCTAAGAAGAAGACAATTACAACAAAGTTGCTAAGTGATATTGGCTTATCTGGTGATTTAGTCGGCAATAAAGCTGCATGGTCAACTGTTAAAGATGCCCTCCCAAGACCTGCACGGACTACTGGAGTCAAAGTTGAAGATGGTGGCAATGGCGGCGGCGAATTGGTCGATTTCCTACTAGAAAAGCGGGTTATCTAATGAGTGAAGTTTTAATTCTGGTCGACGCAGTTGATGGCAAAGTAGCGAAATCAACTGGTGAATTGGCAACCTATGCCAAAGCTATCGGCAAGGTAAATGCAGTTTTATTTGATGAAGCACTTGTCCCACAACTAAGTGCGTATGCAATTGATAATGTAATTATCTGCAAGGGAATTGATGTCACTAAATTCTCACCTGCTCCAATTGCTCAGAGCTTGGCGCAAATTGCCAAGAGCAAATCAGCGGCAGCGGTATTGATAACATCTAGCGCTAAGGGCAAAGAGATAGCTGGGCGCTTAGCTGTTATTACTGAATCAGGAATTATCACCGATGCCTCAGCAATTGATAGCGAACTCATAACCACACAATTAGTTTTCGGTGGTTCAACCACTGTGCACGCGGCAGTAACTCATGGAATTTCAATCGTTACGCTGCGCTCAAATTCGATCGAACCGCTTGCGGGAAGTGCGACACCCACTACTGAAGAGTTCGTGCCAGAAATTTCAGATTCGGCAAAATTAGCGGTTGTTACATCTACCGAACCGGCAGTAAAGGGCGGCCGACCAGAGCTAACCGAGGCATCAATTGTTATCTCGGGTGGCCGGGGAACTAATGGGGATTTCAAACCAGTTGAAGCCTTCGCCGATATTCTCGGCGCAGCAGTCGGTGCATCCCGCGCCGCAACAGATGCTGGCTGGTATCCACATACTCACCAAGTAGGCCAGACCGGTAAGACCGTAAGCCCACAACTTTATGTTGCTTGTGGCATCTCTGGGGCGATTCAACATCGAGCAGGAATGCAGACCAGCAAGATGATCGTTGCGATTAATAAGGATGCTGAGGCACCAATCTTTGAGCTGGCAGATTATGGAGTAATCGGCGACCTCTTTAACGTCTTGCCCCAAGCAACTGCAGCTATTGCTGCAAAGCGGGCGTAATTAATTCCTATTTAGCTGGCAAGTGAATTAGTTAGTTATCCTTAGCCCATGACAATCTATCTTGATCACGCCGCAACGGCTCCGATCAATGATGCTGCAATTGATGCGCTAAACACTCAGATGCGAAAGCTTGGAAATCCTTCAAGCACTCACAACTCGGGTCGTTCAGTTCGAAAAGATGTTGAAGATGCTCGCCATAAATTGGCGCAGCTTTTGGGTGCGAACCCATCTGAAATAATTTTTACTGGCTCAGGTACTGAGGCCGATAACTTAGCGATCAAGGGTTTCTTCTGGCAGTTTCCAGAGCGAAATGTGATTGTGACATCAGCATTTGAGCACCATGCAATTCTTGATCCAGTTGAATGGTTGGTGGCACATGAAGGCGCCGAAGAGATTCGCCTTCCGATTACAAAATTTGGAACCATCGATTTAGAGTTCCTTGCAAAGGTTGTTAAAGAGCGCGGAGCAGAAATTGCGCTAATTAGCGTCATGCATTCAAATAATGAGATCGGATCACTTCAGCCAATTTCTGAGGTTGTGCGAATTGCTGGCGAGATTCCAGTTCATACTGATGCGGTACAGAGTTTTAGTAAAGTCGAATTTAATTTTGCAGAGCTAGGCGTCAGCGCAGCATCAATTAGTGCACATAAAGTTGGCGGGCCACATGGAATAGCGGCGCTAATTTTAAAGCACGGCCTAGATCTAACACCGATACTTCACGGCGGTGGCCAAGAGCGCGAGATTCGAAGCGGAACGCTAAATGCCCCGGCGATTGTTGCCTTCACTGCAGCTGCAGAATATGCAATTGCTAATCGCGATCATAATTTCAAGAAGGTTCGCGAGCTGCGTGATTACTTTATTTCAGAGCTACGGCAAACGCTGCCAGATGTTGTAATTAATTCAGCCCTTGACCCAGCGCTTCCCGGAATCGTAAATGCTAGTTTTCCAGGAACCGAGAGTGACGCTCTTCTACTTCTACTAGATGGCGAAGGTGTTAGCGCCTCTGCTGGATCGGCATGTAATGCAGGAGTTCCAAGACCAAGCCATGTCCTTCTTGCACTTGGGTTAAGTGAGAGTCAGGCTTATTCCTCACTTAGACTTTCAATCGGAATTTCTAATACGAAGAAAGAGATCGATCAAGTAATCACCGTAATGCCAAGTGTTGTTGAACGCGCCAGAAACGCTTTCGTAGTTAGTGAGCTCGTCTAATGAAATTAATTGCAGCAATGAGTGGTGGCGTTGACTCTGCAGTAGCGGCGGCGCGTGCGGTTGAGGCCGGCCACGAGGTAATCGGTGTGCACCTGGCACTTTCAAGCAATCCTAAGAAGTACCGCTCCGGTGCGCGGGGTTGTTGCACAATTGAAGATTCGCATGATGCTAGGCGCGCAGCAGATGTAATTGGGATTCCATTTTATATCTGGGATATGGCAGCCGAGTTTCATGAAGAGGTAGTAGAAAATTTTCTTGCTGAGTATGCCGATGGGCGTACCCCAAATCCATGCCTGCGATGTAATGAGAAGATTAAATTTGCCGCGGTCTTAGATCGCGCAAAGGGCTTAGGTTTTGATGGCGTTGTTACTGGACACTATGCCCAGATGTTTGAGACCGAACTTGGTCGCACGATGCACAGAGCAGTAGATCCAGCGAAAGATCAATCTTATGTATTGGCAGTTTTAAATACTGAACAACTTGCAGGTGCGCATTTTCCATTAGGCGATACCGTTAAAGATGAAGTTCGTATCGAAGCAAAGCGGCGCGGACTCTACGTCGCTAATAAGCCAGATAGCCACGATATTTGCTTTGTTCCATCAGGTGATAACGCAGGTTGGTTACGTGATCGACTTGGTAGCGATGTCGGACCAATTGTTGATTCAGATGGTAAACAACTTGGTGAGCACAAAGGGGCATACACCTACACAATCGGGCAGCGACGCGGCCTTGGAATCACAGTTCCTGCAGCTGGCGGTGAGCCACGTTATGTATTAAAAATTGAGCCAAAGACAAATACTGTTGTAGTCGGAGGACATGAGGCGCTAGCGGTATCGAAAATTGTTGGTGATAAACCGATCTGGTGTGGGCCAGCTCCGGTTACAAATACTGAGCACCGTGGATTTGCCCAAGTTCGGGCCCATGGAACTCCACTTGCATGTACTTACTCGCAAGATGGAGTTGAAATAAGTGTTGCGCTAGATGAACCGCTATTTGGTTTAGCTGCAGGCCAAGGTTTAGTTATTTTCGATGGTGATCGAGTTGTTGGTTCGGCAACTGTCGCACGCACCCAATAGGTTCTAGCTGTGAGCCAAGAGATTCGACATCGCATAGTTGATCTATCTGAACAGATTCGTGAACACCAATTTAAATATTATGTTCAAGATAAACCAACGATCACAGATGGCGAATTTGACGCTCTGCTCATCGAATTAAAAAAACTCGAGACAGCCAACCCACAGTTCAAGCTAGCCGACTCACCTAGTGACTTAGTTGGTGGGGGATTTGCTACCCACTTTCAACAATCTGATCACATCGAGAAGATGGCCAGCCTGGACAATGTCTTTGATGAAGCCGAACTAGCAACCTGGTTTGATCGAATCGCAAAGACTAGTTCGCAAAATACTTGGCTCTGTGAAGTAAAGGTCGATGGCCTAGCAATTAATTTGCTATACGAAAAGGGAAGGCTGACCAAGGCTTTGACTCGCGGAAATGGCGCGACCGGTGAAGATGTAACTTTAAATATCCGCACTCTCAAGGCAATTCCGCACGAATTAAAAGGTAAGAAAATTCCAGAACTTTTAGAAGTTCGAGGCGAAGTATTCTTCCCAATCGCAGCCTTCAATGAATTTAATGATTTACAAGAAGAGCTAGGTAAAGAGCGCTTTGCAAATCCTCGCAACGCGGCTGCTGGATCGCTTCGCCAGAAGGACCCAAGAGTTACTGCAAGTAGGCCACTTTCCATGGTTGTTCACGGAATTGGGGCGGCAACTGGCGCCACCTTTGATTCACAGAGCGCGGCATATGAGTTACTGAAAAGCTTTGGCCTGCCAACTAGTGAGCGCTATAAAGTTGTCAAAAGCCGCAGCGAGGTAAATGAATTTACTAAATATTATGCTGATCACAGACACGATGTAGAGCATGAGATAGATGGCATCGTTATAAAGGTAAATGAAATCGTGGCACAGCAAGCACTTGGCTTCACAACTCGCGCCCCAAAGTGGGCGATTGCTTACAAATATCCACCAGAAGAGGTTACGACGAAGCTTCTGGATATCAAGGTGAGCGTTGGTCGCACAGGGCGTGTAACTCCCTTCGCATTTATGGAGCCAGTGAAAGTGGCGGGCTCAACAGTTACAAATGCAACGTTGCATAATAACGAAGAGGTTTCGCGAAAAGGAATTTTAATTGGCGATACCGTCCTAATTCGCAAGGCAGGTGATGTGATTCCTGAAGTGCTTGGGCCAGTTATTTCAAAGCGAGATGGCAGCGAGAGAGCATTTGTAATGCCAACCACGTGTCCAGATTGTGGTAGCAAACTTCGAGCAATTACCGAGGGCGATGTAGATATCCGCTGTCCAAATACCCAGAGCTGCCCGGCGCAACTGCGAGAGCGCATCTATTACATCGGCTCTAGAGCAGCGCTCGATATTGATGTTCTAGGTTATGAAGCGGCAAGCGCCCTGTTAGCAGATAGCTTGATTAAAGATGAGTCTGATCTCTTCGCACTAACTGAAGCGAAATTAGCAAAGTCAGAATTTTTCTTAAAGAAAGATGGCGCTCTCGGATTAAACGTCGAGAAGCTTCTTAAAGGTTTGGATGTTGCAAAGAGCAAGCCGCTCTGGCGGATATTGGTCGCCCTTTCAATTCGCCACGTTGGCCCCACGGCTGCGCAGGCACTTGCAAAGAGTTTTGGCTCTATTGCTGCTATTTCTAGCGCAAGCCAGCTTGAACTATCTGAGACTGACGGAATTGGCGAGGTAATCGCACAATCAGTTATTGAGTGGTTTGGCATCGGATGGCACCAAGAGATTATTTCTAAGTGGGAATCTGCTGGGGTCAAGTTAGTTGAAGCACCACGCCAATCAACTGAGCCACAAACTCTCACCGGACTTACCCTTGTTGTTACTGGATCGCTGGTGGATTTCACGCGAGATGGCGTGGCAGAAGTAATTGTGCTCCACGGCGGAAAGAGTTCTTCATCGGTATCAAAGAAGACCGACTTTCTTGTTGCTGGCGATGCGGCTGGCTCAAAGTTGGCAAAGGCGCAAGAGCTCGGAGTTCGAACGCTAAATGAGAGCCAATTCAAAATCTTGCTTGCTGGCGGAGTCGAAGCTTTGGGGTAAAGTTGGGCCATGATTTTGTATTCAGAAGAGGTTCGTGAACTCTCAGCCTCGCCAATCTTCTTTGGAGTCTTTGCCTTCGCAACCTTAACCCTGCTTCTATATTTAACAATGCGCATGGATCGGGATTGATCTCATCTCAAAAGTAGCAATTCTTGGTGGAACTTTTGATCCACCCCATCTAGGCCACCTTCATATAATTGAAGCTCTCGCCAAGAACTTTGATCAGATCATGTTGATTCCTACCGGTGACCCATATCTTCGCCCAGAAAAACCAATAGCTACACCAGGTGAGAGATTAGAAATGTGTAGCAAAGCGCTAGAGGATCTATCTGATGAGCTTCAAACAAAAGTTGTAGTTCTAGATATCGAAACTTCTCGTAAAGGCGCAACATATACCTTTGACACTCTGCAATCACTCCGAGCATTCTTTCCAAAAGATGAGTTCACTCTAGTACTTGGAAGTGATGCCGCAACTACGCTCCATAAATGGAAGCGCAGCGATGATGTTAAAAAGCAGGCTGCAATCTTAGTTATCAAGCGCCCAGGTTCTGCTGGATCTGAATTTAAAGAGTTAGATATCAAGGCGCTGGATATCAGTGCAACAAAAATCCGTGAAGATTTTGCAAAGGGAAAAACCCCAGAGACAATCTCTCCTACAGTGCTCAATTACATAAGAGATAGAGGCCTATATGGCAGCAGGTAAGAGCGTCACCAATCTGACACAGGTTGCAGCGCAAGCTATTGCAGACAAGCTTGGTGTAGATATTGTCGCTATGGATATGACAGATCAGATGGTCCTATCTGAAGTATTTTTAATTGCAACCGGCGCAAATGAAAATCAAGTTGATGCGATTGCCGATGGCGTTTTTAAGGCGATGGCCGAAATCGGTGAGAAGCCAATTCGCCGTGAAGGCAAGGGGCAGTGGATCTTGCTGGATTATTCAGATTTGGTTGTACACATCCAGAGTCAAGAGCTTCGCAACTATTACATGCTAGATCGCCTTTGGAATGATTGCCCTCGAATTGAATTACAAGTTTCGGAAGTTAGATAGTTAAAAGATGATTGATAAACCAAAAATTCGAGTGGTTCTCTGGCGCCATGGCCAGACGAATTGGAATGTCGAGAATCGCTATCAGGGACACTCTGATATCCCGCTAAATGAGGTTGGGCTTTATCAAGTTGGACATGCTGCAAAGGTCTTAGCTGGAATGAATCCAACTCGCATAATCGCAAGTGATTTAATCCGTACACAGCAGACTGCTCAAGCCTTGGTTGATCTAACAAATATTAAATTAGAGATTGACCCAGATCTGCGCGAAACAAATGGTGGAAACTGGGAGGGAAAGACTGGCGCCCAAAATCGAGAAGAAGATGGCGAGCGATTTAAGCAATGGATGTTCGGTGAAGATGTCAGAGCTGGTGAGACCGGAGAATCGCGCAGTGCGGTAGCAAAGCGTGCAAGATCAGCAATCGATCGTGGAACAACCGAGAGCTCAGGGACAATTATTTTCGTAACTCATGGTGGAACATCGAGAGCACTTCTAGGTTCAATCCTCGAGTTACCACTTGAAAAGTGGCCCGCTCTGGGCGGACTTTCAAATGCCTCTTGGTCAGTTTTAGAACCGAATATCTTCACAAATTCAGGTTGGACTCTGGTCGAACACAATGCTGGATCGATTCCAGAGCCGGTAATCGGCAATGAGGCTCCTGCTTAATTTTTGAGATAAAGTCTGCCTTCGTAGTTAATCTAGATTTAGAAATTGGGGCTGTGGCGCAGCTGGTAGCGCACCTGCATGGCATGCAGGGGGTCAGGGGTTCAA
>ERZ889217.1349-NODE-1349-length-12674-cov-29.898724_pt1 | contig 12674 bp, 15 predicted proteins | sample MGYA00521098_ERZ889217 | MGnify/ENA primary metagenome ERZ889217 (study PRJEB32303, sample SAMEA104408613) | aquatic metagenome | biome: Brackish water; feature: Pelagic; material: water | place: Baltic Sea | collected 2014-06-10T22:04:00 | depth 2,362 m ...
ACGACACACAATGCCGTAAATGCCGAGCATGTAGAAAATCATGTAGAAAATCATGGCATGAGCAACGCTGGTTACGTTCGCATCGCAGCTATTCTGGCGGCAATTACCGCTCTTGAGGTTTCAACTGTCTATATAGACTTTGGGCCATTTTTTCTGCCGGCGCTATTAATTATGATGGCTGTCAAATTTATTATGGTCGTAAGTTATTTCATGCATTTAAAGTTCGACAATAAATTGTTCAGCTTTATGTTTTACGCTGGGCTCATTCTGGCTGTCGGTGTATACGCAGCCTTTCTTGCGACTTTTCATTTTTTCATTGAATAACGATTTAGCCTTTAAGTTATGATCGCTATATTGGCTGATCGGTTTAATAGCGAACTGATAAATCCATGGAGATTTCAGCCGCATCCTGAAGTTTGGTTGTTAGTAGTTGCTGTGTTGGGCGCCTATATCTACGCAATTTTGGTAATCGGCCCCGTCGCTGTCAAATCTGGCCCAGTTACAACTCCGAAGCAACGAGTCATATTTGTTGTCGCAATCTTGATGTTGTGGCTGGCTTCAGACTGGCCTGTGCACGACATCGCCGAAGAATATCTCTATTCTGTTCACATGTTTCAACACATGGTGCTGTCATATTTCATGCCGCCACTTGTGTTATTGGCAATCCCAAAGTGGCTATTTGAATCTGTTTTCGGATGCGGACGTGCTCGGCGGGTGATCTCGTTTTTAGCAAAGCCAGTAATCGCCGGTGTCGCGTTCAATTTGATAGTGATGATCACACATATTCCAGACGTTGTGAACCGCAGCGTTTCAAATGCCCCGATGCATTATGGCCTGCATGTGGCATTGGTGCTCACGGCACTTCTTGTATGGATGCCAATTTGTGGACCTGATCGACAATTGCATTTGCAATCGGGTGGAAAAATGATCTATTTATTCTTGATGTCAGTTGTGCCGACGGTACCTGCTGGCTGGCTGACGTTCGCCGAAGGCGTTGTTTATAAGCATTACGACATCGCAGTGCGGGTGTGGGGAGTATCAGTTACAACTGATCAACAAGTTGCTGGCGCGATGATGAAAATAGGCGGTTCTTTTTTCTTATGGGCGATTATTGTTTTTATATTCTTCAAACGATTCACACCCGCATTTTCAGGTGATCGTTCATATCTCACGACGAAAGATATTCAAACAGATTCAACCTTGACCTTTGAAGACATACAAGACGCTTTCGGTCGGGTTCCACCAGCACCTGATCCGAATATTAAAAGTTAATCAGACCACTTAAATGTGGTTGCAGCTAACCCGCACATTGCCAAAGCCCAACCACCGAGAGCAATAGCATCGGTGACAACAATCGTGTTGTTGTTGAACGATTCACGCAACAAACTGCTGAGCAGCGAACTGGGTAAGACTTGTGCAACATTGCCGAGAGTTTTTGGAAGTTCGTCATTTGAAACTAAAATTCCACCCAACAAAAACAGCACGAGATATAAACCGTTTTGCGCCGCTAGGTTGATCTCGGCACGAAGCCGACCGGCAAGCGTTAAACCGATGCCCGCAAAACAACTCGTGCCGATCAACAAGATCACTAGAACTTGCGCGATGTTGATTTGATTTGGGTTCCAGCCCAGCAGTTGACCGACAATAATTAGCAACACAAGTTGAGCGATTTCAATCAGACAAATTGCGCAAACTTTAGCCAGCACCAGTCGTCGCGTGCCGAGCGGTGTTGTGCCCAGACGCTTGAGCACACCATAGCTGCGTTCAAATCCAGTCGCGATGCCGAGGCTGACCATCGCTGTCGACATCACAGCCAAACTCAAAATGCCAGGCATTAAAAAGTCGATCTTATCGCCAGTAATAGTTGGTAAAAAATCAGTCTGAGAAAAAAAGATCAGCAGCATTACGGGTATTGCGACTAGCAATAGCAATTGTTCGCCGTTGCGTGCCATCACGGTTAATTCTTGACGAAGTTGAGATCTGAGTATTTTCATTGGCTTTCTCGTGAGTTAGAGACGGGCGAGTTGTTGGCAAGACTTCGAAAGATGTCTTCAAGAGTTTTATGTTCGCCTGCCGAATTGAGCAGTTCAGTTAATGGCGCGTTAGCAACCAGGCTGCCATTATGAAACATCAATACATGGTCCGCAACTCGTTGCGCTTCGTCGAGTTCGTGAGTCGCCATGATTACTGCACAACCATCACTAGCTAGTTGTCGCACAATGCGCCGAATTAAATCTCGACCGAAAATATCAACACCCGAAGTTGGTTCATCCAAAAAAGCAATACGTGGTTTGGCCGCCAGTGCAAGCGCCAACGACAGCCGTTGTTTTTCGCCACCAGAAAGTTTGCGCCACGATGTCTTCTTTTGTCGAGTCAGATCAACTGCATCGAGCAACTCATTTGCTGTCGCACGATTGTCGTAGAGATTGCAATAGTGCTGGGCGATTTCAAACACTCGCGCGCTCGGGTAGACCCCGCCATCTTGCAACATCACGCCGATCTGTTGATTAATTTTACTTCGATCTTTTTTTGGATCAAGCCCGAGCACACTGACTTTGCCACTCGTTGCCGCGCGCACCCCACTGCAGACCTCCATCGTGCTGGTTTTGCCCGCGCCATTTGGACCAATTACGACGGTTACTTCGCCAGCCTTGGCATCGAACGAAATGTTGTTGACCGCACGCAACTGTTTGTAGTCGACAATTAGATCGCGAACACTTATTGCGACTTGACGCGACTGACTTGAGATATTCATCACCCTTACATTACGCAATTCACAGAACATCGCCGAAATTTAACGGATAATCTAATGATGTGATTGACGTTCGATTACTTCGTGCAGAACCCGAGTTTGTTAAAGCAGCGATGGCCCGGCGTGTCAAACCAGCACTAATTCACGATCTTGAGCAGGCTCAACAACTTGACTCTCGGTTGCGTGATATCACAAATGAGCGAGATGCACTTCGAGCCCAAATTAACGGATTATCAAAAGATGTGGCAGCAATGCGTAGAAGTAAAGACGAGTCTGGCGCCGATGCGTTAATGACTCAGAGCCGTGCGCTTGGTGAGAGAGAAAAGAAATTGGCAAGCGAATATGACGAAGTCAGTCTTGCGCTTCGCGAAGTCTTGTTAATGATTCCAAATCTTCCGCACCCAGAAGTGAGTGACGGTAATGGCGATAAAGATAATAAAGTCATTAAAGGGCCATTGCAAATGCCTGCACAGTTCGCTGACCATCAGCGGGTACCGCATTGGGAGACTGGATCAGCACTCGGAATTCTCGACAACGAACGCGCAACAAAAATAAGCGGATCAATGTTCACGATGCAACGTGGCCTTGGCGCAACGTTGGCCCGAGCACTTTGCCAACTTGCACTTGACCGCAACGCAGATGCCTTCGAAGAGATTCGTCCACCAAGTTTGGTTTTAACAAGCACATTGACCGCAACCGGACAATTGCCAAAGTTCGCTGATGATGCATTTGCAATTGAACGCGACGATCTATGGTGCATTCCTACTGCCGAGGTGCCATTGACAAGTTTGCACGCCTCTGAGACGCTGAACGCCGAAGATTTGCCGCTTCGCTATATGGCGCATACTTCGTGTTTTCGACGCGAGGCCGGCTCTGCTGGTCGTGACACGCGCGGAATGTTACGCACACATGAGTTCGACAAAGTAGAAATCTTGGCAGTGACCACGGCGCAGCAAGCACCAGAAATGCTGATTGAACTCACGACTCGTGTTGAATCAACAATTGCTGCTCTTGGTTTGCCTTACCGAGTGCTTGAAATCTGTACCGGCGATCTTGGTCAATCGCATCACCGCAGCTTTGACATCGAGGTTTATGCACCTGGATGCGATCAATGGCTTGAAGTTAGTTCAATCAGCTGGTTCAGCGATTACCAAGCGCGACGTGCAGAGATTCGTTGTAAGCATGCTGGTGCAAAAGGTAGCGAAATCGCGCATACATTAAATGCCTCAGCGTTAGCAGTGCCCCGCGTGTGGGCTGCAATTCTTGAAAACTTTCGTCAGGCTGATGGTTCAGTGGCGATTCCACAAGTGCTTCAGCCGTATATGCGTGGGGCCAAAGTAATTTCAACTAGTTCACAAGCTAAATCATGAGTTTGCGGGATCGGCGCGTGCAATATGAAACTGCTGGCTTAGAGCGCACCGATTTAGATCTTGACCCAATTGTGCAATGGAATATTTGGTATGAGGAAGCAGCCAGCGCTGGGGTCGCCGAACCCAACGCAATGACTGTGTCTACAGTTGATCAAAATTCGGCCCCAGATTCACGCGTAGTACTAGCGCGGAGTGTTGACAACGATGGATTTGTGTTCTATACGAATTACGACAGCGCAAAGAGTTTGCAACTGATAACGAAACCTGTCGCCAGCGTAGTTTTTGCGTGGCTTGATTTACATCGACAGGTTCGAGCTCGTGGCACAGTACAGCGAGTGTCAGAGAAGCAAAGTGATGACTACTTTGCATCTCGTCCGCGCGAGTCTCAAATCGGTGCTTGGGCATCTCCGCAATCGCAGGTGATCCCAGATCGAAATTTTATTGAATCGCGGTTAATTGCAGTTCGCAAAGAATTTGGTGACAAACAAGTCACGCGACCCAAAACCTGGGGTGGCTGGTGCATCGTGCCGACAACAATTGAGTTTTGGCAAGGCCGACCAAGTCGCTTGCATGATCGTTTCGTCTATACGCGCTCGACTAGTGATTCGCCCTGGCGAATTGAGCGTCTTGCTCCTTAACTATTTTTGATTCTGCCAAGATTTAGAACTAGAAACCAGCGCTGTAATCAGCGACTCTGTGTGAGGCGTCAAACCATCGCCAACCCAGTCTTTCCAGAATCTTCCAACTCCACGAACGCGTGGTGGCAACTCGATCTGCACACCGCCTAACCGCGGCAGATTCACAGGATTGTCGTCGTGCAGTCCACGCAAATCAACTGGAATTATCTCAAGGTCATCACAGATTTCGTACATTGGCAGATGTTGTTTCAAGTGCGTGCTCATGTGACCCGCCAAGTTTCGATTTCGTCCGCCCAAAAGTAGTGACGTGAAAAACCCTTCTCGACCAAAGCCGTGAATTGTGACCACAATGTCAACGTGATTAATGAAACTTTGTAATGATGTTGAAAAATTCGGCGAAATTTCGTGCGATGGCACATGCCACTTCAAACCACGGGGCTGGTGCACGCCATAATATGACGAATTCGATTGTTCCGCAGACTTTTGAGCGATGACATCGGTGAGATGTTCTAATCCTCCACCGTGATATGCCATGAAGCCAAATTTTCCCCGCAACTCAACTACTTCCTTTACATCTGGGTGAGCCAACAACTTGGCGAACATCATGACATTGTGCGTACCTTGCGCCGACTTGCGACTATCGCCACGATGATAATGACCGTCAACACAATTGCCAAGCGAAATGCGCCTTGTTGTTGTAAGAACGATGCAACGCTTGTTTGCCAACGTTCGATTCGGGTGACAAAACTTGTGGATCTTTCTTCGCTGATTGCCGCATACCAATAGAGCACCAAATAGATGCCGGTCAGGGTTACAAAAATTGCACCAAGCCGTTGAATTATGTGTAGACGGTTCTTGATGATTGTCACGATGCCAGTTTTGGCAAACGCCAAACTCACGGTCAGCGCTGTAACAAGCATCGCCATGCCCAACCCATAAAGCAAAATACTGAAAACTCCAGAAATGAAACCGTGCAGAGCAATTGAGCCAAACACGGCCGTAGTTAGAAAGCCGATCGTGCAGCCGATTGATGCCACTGCATATGCCACGCCATAAATAACTGTCGCTCGAAAAGTTTTTGTTTGCACGCCACCTATTTGAGGTGTAGCGAATTTGGGTGTCCAGCCCGTCAGCATGCGCGCCCCGCCAATAACTAGAACTATGCCGATCGCCAGTGACGCATATTTCGCGTTCAGTTCAACCCATTGTGTAAGCAATCGAGAGATCACGCCGATCACGAAAAATATTGCGAGAAAGCCAATTGAGATTCCTGAGCTAACGACTAGTGCGCGTCGCATTCGTTCGCTTGCGGTCAAATCAGCTTCTTCGCGAGTGCCAAGGAAGAAAATTAAATATGTCGGTAACAACACAAACCCGCAAGGGTTGACAGCCGCCAACACACCCAAGATAAACGAATAAGCAAAGTTGCCTTCAATAGCAAAAATCATTTCAGTAACTCTGACACGAGTTCGTCTAACTTCGCTGTACTTAGTTCGCCAGCGATCTGGTTAATAATTAAACCCTGAGAGTTAACTGCCAAGGTCATTGGGGCAGTACCGATACCACTCGCACTTATAAATGAACCGTTCGCATCAAGAAAGATCTCGAACTTGACGCCATATTCAGAGGCAAATTCAGAGGCGACTTTTGCCGAATCTTTAATGTTGATGCCGATGAAACGAATCTTTTCGCTGTACTGCAAGGCCCCCTGCGCCAAAACTGGAAGTTCTCGCCGACAAGGTTCGCAAGTTGAATACCAGATGTTAATTATCGTAGGTGCACCGATAAGAGAACTAGTTGAAATAGTTTCACCGAAAATTGTGTTTAAATTAACTTTGGCTAATTGCGAGCCTCTGTTGTCAGTGTTTGTCGCAATGCCGTTACTCGAATTTGAGAGATCATTGGATAATTCATAAGTAGAACTATCGCGATTAATAAGACTCACGAATACTGCCGAAACCAACAGAACCCCGGTTGCAATGTATATTTTCTTAAAATCTCGTGTTCTTGCGGGCACGAAAGCAGGCTAGCGACTGGGATTGGACCCGCAAGACGACACTTGTTTCTGTGGTTATGCAACCCAGTGTGCGGGCAGCGGCACCTCTTGGATTGTTAATACCGTATGAGGCTTAGTAACTGGTCGTCCTCGTGGACGTTTTGTTGTGCGAATGCGACCTTCTTCAATTAGTTCGCCACCCCAGACGCCCCATGGCTCGTTGCGAGCAAGTGCTCCAGTAAGGCAGTCGGCTTTAGTCGAGCACTTTGCACAGATCGCCTTGGCTCGCGCAACATCAACGAATTCATCCGAAAAGAACAAATAAGACAAAGTTCCGTTGCCGTCGTTGCAACGCATGGCCGAGAGCACAAATTGCGGCTTGTCGTCAATCGCGAATTTAAAACTTTCACCAATTTCGTTTTGTGTGAACTGTGTTTCTAATAATGTCATTATCTGTTCCTTTCATTCGGTATTTGGGAATTGCTCTATTAGTTGTTTTGTTTGTCTAGCTAGTTGAATAGCTTCACGCCTGAAAAACAAAAAGACCGCCGGGTTTTCACCCGACGGTCTCGTGGATTTCTCCGACGTGAAATCTTTTACGTCAGGTGCATCCCGAGATGTCGGGTTGGCTGTTTGGTTGAATAATCAACGAAACTTTTCGCCGTGCCAAACCAGCGAGATTTATTCACGGTTCGCACGAATTTAATCATGCATGCATTAATCACGCGCATGTTGGTGATTGCCAAAGGGTGAGTAGTTGTTGCAAACATCAGACCTACATGAAACCATGAATCGAAGCTATTTCCAAGCGATTTAATTTCATAATCACGAAAAGCCCATCAGACCCAATACTGGCTAGGGTTTCATCATGTCAGAAGCTAGTCAATCAGCGACTTTGCCGAGCCCAATTGCGCAATCTGGTCGTATGTTTTCGACATCTCGTAAAGTTCGCCTCGGTGATGTCACACCAAAGGGTCGAGTGCGCCTTGATGCCGTTGCTAGGTATTTGCAAGACATCGCGACAGATGACTCACTTGATGGAAACTACAGCGAGCCACACTCGTGGGTCGTGCGACGAACGCAAATGTGGGTTACTGCGTTTCCAACATATTTAGACGAAATTGCGCTAACAACTTGGTGTGGTGCCTTGGGTTCGCACTGGGCTGAACGACGAACTCAAATAAGGTGTGCTGATGAAGTGGCTATTGAGACCGCCGCACTGTGGGTTCGAGTTGACTTCAAAACGATGAAGCCTGTGCCGTTGTCAAAAGAAATGACCGAACTGTTATCTTCGGCGACAAGTGGTAGAAAGATCTCGTCGCGACTAGAGATTGGCAGAAATTTGCCAGATTTAGTGAGCAACAACGCGACCTCACAAGATTGGCCAATTCGATTTAGCGACATGGACGCCGTTGGTCATTTGAATAACGCAGCATATTGGGAAGTACTCGAAGAATATCTTGGTGCAAACTCTGGCCAACGTGCTCCATTAAAGGCAACAGTTGAACATCACGGAGCAGTTGATCCTGGTGACAAAGTGCAAATTGTCACGCAAAACTTAGACGGTCGAATTATTTTGCGGCATGTGCTTGATGATGGCGAGGTCGCCGCTGTCACCGAACTTATTTTGGGGTGATAGGCATCTCATTGAAAACATTTTCGCGATAAAACTTTAGTTCGCGAATACTTTCTTGCACATCGTCTAACGCCCGATGTGCACCAGCTTTCGTCGGTCGACTAATTTCTAGCCCCGGATACCAACGCTTGACGAGTTCTTTAATTGTTGAAACATCAACGCTTCGATAGTGCAAATAATTTTCAATCTCAGGCAAGTATTTAGCCAAGAATCTGCGATCAGTGCCGATTGAGTTTCCGCAAAGCGGTATTGTGCGGGGTTCAGGAACATGTTTTTTTATAAACTCAAGCGTTTGTGCACCAGCCTGCGCAAGAGTGATCGTTGATTCACGAATTGCAGTGAGCAATCCAGAACTCGTATGCATTTGAACTACAAACGGATCCATCGCTACAAGCATGGTTTCAGGTTGGTGAATAACTAAATCTGGTCCTTCGGCGATGACATTTAATTCGTCATCGGTGATCAATGTGGCGATTTCGACTATTACTTCGGTCGCTGGGTCAAGGCCTGTCATCTCCAGATCCATCCATACGAGCACGTCAAGCAATCTATTAGTTTCTACGTGTCTTTGCACTTCTCGCTATTTAATCGAGCGCTATTAACTGGCTGTATTGTCTGGCAGTAATATTTAGTATGGAAAATAGAGACCAAGATAAAAGAGTTTCTGTGCCAGTTCAGCGACTTGATTTAGATCTTCCATTGCCAGCAACTGCCCACAGTGGTGATGCCGGAATTGACTTGCATGCTCGGGTTGATGTTATTTTGCCGGCCCGAGGCGGAAGAGCGCTCGTACCAACTGGAGTCGCGGTCGCAATACCAATTGGTTTTTTTGGACAAGTAGTTCCGCGCAGTGGACTCGCATTAAAACACGGGGTCACACTTGTCAACACTCCGGGCATTATCGACAGTGGTTATCGCGGCGAGTTACAAGTGATCATGATTAATACTGACCAAAATTTGGACTACAAAGTAGTTCGCGGTGATCGCATCGCGCAATTAGTCATCCAAGAAGTCGTGGTTACAAATTGGCAAGTCGTCGAACGACTTGAAGGAGAAGACCGCGGCGGCGGCTTTGGCCATTCAGGTCGTTAGCTGCCTTTATTTGGTAGACGTTGTGACAAAATCTCGCGTTGATATAAATCTTTGATCTGTGAATCAGACATTCCGAGTAGTTCGCTTAAAACATCAGCGTTATCTTCGCCACGATATTTGATTTCACCACGCGTTGATGTGTCGGATCCCGAAAATATCCACGGTGAGTTGGGAAGTTTGACTTTTCCGTTAGCGCGATCGCTGACTTCAATGAATGCGTTGCGGTGTTGAGCCCAGTCGGTTTGTGCAACTTCACTGACACTACGAAGCCGACCCATCGCTAACTTATGTTCTGCGAGTCGTCGTTCAAGTTCGTCAACTGTGTCAATCGTTAATGCCCAGTCTTTAATTAGTTGCATCAGCACAGGCAGGTTAGCCAACCGTGTTTCAACAGTTCTGAATCTTGGGTCGTCAAGAAGTTGTGGCGCATTCATTGCCGCAACAAAAAAGTCAAATGTTCCGCGTTCGGCAGGATGTCCACTGACAATTGAGATCACGCCATCTTTAGTTTTTAACACTGGGTAATCTTCTGGCTGAAACGAGCGAATTGCGTCAGGCGAAACAGGTTGATCCCAAAGCGCATCGTGTGCATGTTCGTTGACATAAAGCAAAGTTTGTGCCATTGATAAATCTATAAATTGCCCAACTCCAGTTTTTTCACGTTGAAATAGAGCGGCCAAAATCGCGGCTGCACATTCAACTGCTGTGTACACATCACCGTGACTAAATGGATCATTGGCGTATTGTCCGCCGCGTGCATCACCTTGACGCTTTGTTAATCCCATTTCAGCATTTACGACTGGGGCATAAGCGCGACGATCAACCCACGGGCCAGTGTTGCCGTAGCCAGTTATTGAAGCGTAAATTAATTTAGCGTTTTTCGCGCGAAGCGTGGCTTGGTCAAGATTCATTCGCTTCATCACGCCAGGCCGAAAGTTTTCAATTACAACATCGCACTTGTCAACCAGTTGTGTGATCAAATCAACTGCTTCTTGTTTTGTTAGATCGAGCGAGATATTGCGTTTACCAACATTTTGTTGAATGAAATAAGTGGCGTTCGAGTTGATGCGTGGACTTGAAAATCGAGTTAGATCGCCACTGGGTTGTTCAACTTTAATTACATCGGCACCGAGATCACACAACATTCGTGTCGCATGAGGCCCGGATAAGACTCGAGTGAAGTCGAGAACTCGAACCCCTTCAAGTGGGCGCATTTTGCTAGTTCAGTGTGACGCCGAGTGTGCGTAAAGCAAGCGACGAATAAAGTGCGATGCCGTGAGCCATTGCTGCTTCGTCAAACATCACACGATTTGAATGATTAGGCGCCGCTGTTGCTGGGTTCACGCCTTGAGGTGTGCCACCAAGAAACACCATCGCACCAGGGATTTGATTCAAAACATAACTGAAGTCTTCGGCACCCATGACAGGTGAAGGCATATGCACGGCTTTACCTTCGCCGAGAAGTGACTCAGCAATATCAAGAGCGAAATCTACGCTTGGTTTATCATTGACTGTCACTGGATATCCAATTTTGATTTCAACTGTGGCTTGCATCTCATACGCGGCGGCGATTCCTTCTGCGACTCGGCGAATTGAATCGTGAACTTTATTGCGAGTCTTTTCACTGACCGCGCGAATTGTCCCCTCAATTGTTGCTGTTTCAGGAATCACATTAGTTGTAGTGCCAGCAATTAATTTAGTAATCGTCACAACGGCTGGATCAAAAGTTTCGATTTTTCGGGTGATCATTATTTGTAGCGCTTGCACAATTTCACACGCCACAGGTATCGGATCAAGAGTTCTAAACGGCTCAGAAGCGTGACCGCCTTTGCCAGTAATCGTGATTGAAAGAACATCGCTAGAAGCCATCACCGGGCCGCCTCGAGTGCCGACCATCCCCGCGGGCATCGAAGTAGTGATATGCAACGCGTAGGCCGCCTTGATCGGTGATTCGGTGCCATCTTTTAATTTAGAAACATTCAATAGACCCTCATCAAGCATAAATTTGGCGCCGTGGTAGCCCTCTTCTCCTGGTTGAAACATAAACAACACGCGACCTGGTATTTCACTGCGACGCTCACTGAGCAACTTTGCAGTGCTGACCAACATTGACGTATGCGTGTCATGACCACAGGCATGCATGCAGTTTTCTGTTTTTGATGCGAAATCAAGATCTGTATCTTCGGGCATTGGTAATGCATCCATGTCGCCGCGCAACATCACAGTCGGGCCAGGTTTGTCGCCAGTCAACATTGCAGCGATACCACTAGTTGTTTCGTGCAAAGTGATATCGAGTGGCAAACCTTCAAGCGCACTGAGAACTTGATCACGAGTTTTAGGCAAAGTATTGCCGATTTCTGGCCACTTGTGTAGACCGCGACGCAATGCAATTGCCGAGTCCATTAAGCCGCCAACTTGATCTTTAAGACCAGCTGCTACGCCATGCCGTTCTTGGGAAGCCGTTGCTGGAATACTTGATGTTGATTTTGCCATAGTCAATCGTACATATGGCTCTCAATGTGTTGATAATCGCCTGTCTAGATTATTGGTCTAACTTGCTGGAATATCTCGCTTGTATATATTGAACGGCATATGTTGACCGTCGAATTTACAATTGAGCCATTTGTTGAGGGAGATCCTGGTGCTCATGTCACTGCTGCGGTTGCTGCTGTTGAAGCTCATGGCATCGCTGTAGATTTCGGTCCGTTCGGTTCGTTATTTAGTGTTGACGATGAAAGTCTGCCAACTGTTGTTGCTGATTTATTGCGTGTCGCCTATGAAAACGGCGCGACGTTTGTCAATATTGCTGTTTCACGTTTCAACTCATGAAAGACTCGCGTCAAGATCCGCTACTCAAAACGATTAAACCGTTGATTGATGCGATTGGCGGATCGTTAATTGATGTCGACCACATCAAGAACGGTGATGTAACGCTCGAAGTTGAAGGGGTTATTGTTGCGGCAGTGCGACTGCCCGCACTGCACGGTGCGTTAGATCGGATGATCGAGTCGGTCGAACGCGAACTTGGCGCGAAACTTTCGGATTTATCGCGCACTGCCAAGCAGCGGGCGATTCGCTTACTTGACGAGCGAGGCGCGTTTACTTTGCGTCGCGCGGTTGAAGACGTCGCTGATGCAATGGGCGTCTCTCGAATCACCGTCTATAACTATCTCAACTCACTGCACCGCTA
>ERZ889217.1350-NODE-1350-length-12671-cov-9.965758_pt1 | contig 12671 bp, 13 predicted proteins | sample MGYA00521098_ERZ889217 | MGnify/ENA primary metagenome ERZ889217 (study PRJEB32303, sample SAMEA104408613) | aquatic metagenome | biome: Brackish water; feature: Pelagic; material: water | place: Baltic Sea | collected 2014-06-10T22:04:00 | depth 2,362 m ...
CCGCCACCCAACCCGCCACCCAACCCGCCACCCAAAACTGAGACTGTCATGCCTCACCGGCGCGCAGTAATGGTCTCCATTTCGGGAGACTGGGCCAGAAAACGAAGAAAAAGGATGCGCGTCGACGCGATGTGGTGTTCAACCGACGTCATATTGATAGGTGTCGATGTAATCGAGTACGGTGCGGCTCGCTCATGAGTACCGCTCCTCCCCCACTGACGACTCGACTTCTCGCGGAAGGCATCGGGAGCGCGTTTCTGCTGATTGCCGTGATCGGGTCGGGAATCATGGCTGAGACGCTGTCACCCACCGATGTCGGGTTGCAGCTCCTTGAGAACTCAGCGGCGACTGCGGGCGCACTCATCGGCCTGATCGTCATGTTCGCAACTGTCTCAGGCGCACATTTCAACCCGGCTGTCACGGCCGTCGAACGCCTGCTCGGGCGCATGAACAACACCGAAGCTGCGGGTTACGTCGGAGCACAGTTGTTTGGTGGTTGCCTCGGCGCGGTGCTTGCCAACCTGATGTTTTCCCAACAGACGGGGCGTGGCGCCATCTTCCTGTCGCAGAAGAATCGCAACACCGCAGCCGAACTGCTGTCGGAAGTCATCGCGACGATTGGCTTGCTCCTCGTCATTCATGGAGCGGCACGGCTGGGCAAGCCCCATGTGGTCGCAGTAGCGGTCGGCGTGTGGATCGGCGGGGCCTACTTCTTCACGTCATCGACGAGCTTCGCTAACCCGATGGTGTCGGTAGCGCGAACCCTGAGCGACACGTTTGCGGGGATCTCTCCGTCCTCGGCACCAGGCTTCATCGCTGCACAGTTGATCGGTGCGCTCATTGCTTGGTCCATCATCCCAACCCTTTTCCCGCCCGAAACAGCGGCCATCTCAGCATCTCTTACCCCTCCTCTGGGCCCGTCTCTTGCGCCTGGGCGGGCATCTCTCTCACTGGATCGGGCCCGAGGTTGGGAGGAGATCAGGAAACCGTGGCGGTGATTGCCTGAGACGGGCTGTTGTCGAGGTCGGGCAGGCGCAGGGTCAAGAGCCAGGTGATGGCGACGAATCCGGTGGCGCCCCACAGTGCGACCGGCAGGCCGCCCCACAGATAGAGCAGGCCCGACAGTAAGGTGCCGACGAGTCGTCCGACGGCGTTGGCCGAGTAGTAGAAGCCCACGTCGGTGGCAACGGCGTCGTCGTCGGCATACGCCAGGATGAGGTACGAGTGCAGCGACGAGTTGACAGCAAAGAAGATGCCGAACACGACGAGGCCAACCACGATTGCAGCGGTCACGGCAATCTCAGCGGCAACCAACCCGGCGATCGCGGCAGCAACGACACCGAGCGCGAACGACCAGGTTCGAGCAGCCTGGACATCGCTCACGCTCGAGCGAAGAATGCGGGGTGTAATCGACTGCACGGCGCCGTATCCGATGATCCAGGCAGCGAGGAATCCGCCGATCCCGTAGAACGACCAGTCGAGTTCGGTCTCAAGGAACACGGGAAGCGCCACGACGAACCAAATGTCGCGGGACGCAAAGAGGAACACCCGGGCTGCGGCCAAGCGGTTGACGCCGGCCGACTTGGTGAGGATCGAACGCAACGGTGCTTTGCGTTTCGACTTCCCGATGTCTTCGTTGAGCATCAACATCACGGCTGTCAGCGCGACAGCGACGAGGGCGGCGAGCACCCAGAGTGCTGCATCGAAACCGATCGATGCGAGCAACGCAGCACCGATGAAGAACCCGACGCCCTTCAGTGCGTTCTTTGATCCGGTCAGAATCGCGACAAGCCTGAACAGTGCACCGTCTTCGGATCCGGCCACGAACTTCACGGCACTCTTCGAACTCATCTTCGTGAGGTCTTTCGCGATACCCGATACCGACTGCACGGCCATCACGAACACGACCGATACCCATTCGGCCCATGACACCTGCTGGAACGTCAGGGCGATCAGCGCCACGACCTGGAGCGCCAGGCCAGCCCGGAGCGTGAGGCCAAGGCCTGTCCGTGTTCCCACCCAGCCGCCAAGCAGGTTGGTGACAACGCCCATGAACTCGTATGCGAGGAAGAGGAACGCCAGTGCGACCGGTGAGTAGCCGAGGCCGTTGAAGTAGAGCAGCACCAGCATCCGCAGGGCGCCGTCAGTAATCGTGAATGCCCAGTACGCCCCGGTGACGAGTGCGTAGTTACGAAGGTTCATGTCAGTGGTGGTAGATGTGTGGTGGTCGATCAGAGTGATGCAGCGATTTTGGTGGCCAGGTCGGCCATCCGGAAGGCGTAGCCATATTCGTTGTCGTACCAGACGAGCACTTTGAGCATGCAGCCGTCGATGACCATGGTCGAGGGTCCGTCGACGATTCCCGACCGGGTGTCGTTCGTGTAGTCGGCCGACACAAGCGGTCGATGCTCGAAGCCGAGGATGCCAGCGAGTTCGCCCTGGGAAGCCTCGAGGAAGAGCCCATTCACTTCTTCGACGGTGACGTCGCGTGACATCGTGAACACAGCGTCGGTCAGCGACGCGTTGAGCAGTGGAACGCGCACAGCGCTGCCGTTCAGCTTCCCGGCAAGCTCGGGATAAATCATCGAGATTGCTGTTGCTGAACCGGTCGACGTTGGGATCAGCGAGTTGAGTGCCGAGCGGGCGCGGCGCAGATCTTTGTGTGGCGCATCCACAATCACCTGCGTGTTGGTCACGTCGTGGATGGTGGTCAATGCACCGCGCTCGATGCCGATCTGTTCGTGCAGCACCTTGACCACCGGCGCAAGGCAGTTGGTGGTGCACGACGCTGCGGTAATGATGTGGTTGTTCGCTGGGTCATACAGGTGGTCGTTGCACCCCATGACGATGTTCAGGACGCCAGCTGACTTGACCGGTGCCGCGACGACGACCTTTCTGACTCCACCATCGAGATAGGGCTGGAGCGATTCGGTTGTTTTGAAGTGGCCGCTGCACTCCAAGACAATATCGACGCCGTGTTCTGCCCACGGGACGGCGCCGGGCGTGTCATGGGCCGAGTAGCTGACCGCTTGGCCGTCGACGGTCATCGAGTCACCGTCAGAATCAACGTCGCCGGCGTAGCGCCCGTGGACCGTGTCGAACTCCAGAAGGTGTGCTGCGGTGGCAGCATCGGCGTGCGGTTCGTTGACGTGGACGAGTTGCAGGTCGCGCCGACCGAAGAGCCCGCGTACGGCCAGTCGGCCGATGCGACCGAAGCCATTAATGCCGATGCGAGTTGGTTCGTTCATCGACCACGACGGTAGTGCTGCACTTGATCGGGTCATGGTGAACGGCGAGTGAACCTTTCGCCCTGAGAACTCGATTGGTCGCCCGGCGTGCGGGCCGGCGTGCGGGTTGCGTCGCGTTTATGGAAACGACTTGATGAACTGTCGAAGTTCGGCTTCGGCGACATGGGTCACTTCGGTTTCGTTCGGGAGGCGCCCTTCCGGCGTACGTCACCGTGCGATACGCTTCACCAACATGACGCCGAACCGGCGCCGGTTCGGCGTTTTGCATTCAGTGGCTACTGCGTGAACCACCCCCAAAACAGACCTGGCCTCGTCTGGTTTCGACGTGACCTTCGACTCGACGACAACCCTGCCTGGGCTGCTGCGACCGCGGCACACGACGAAGTCGTTGCGATTTTCGTCATCGAGCCCGGGTTGATGACCGCTGCTGGTTCGATTCGTCGAGATCAGTTGCTGGCCCACCTCCACTCGCTGCATGACGAGCTCCGCTCACTTGGCGGAGGCATCGTTGTCCGCACCGGGCCCGCATCGACAGCGGTTCCTCGCGCACTCATCGACTGCAACGCCTCAGCGTTGTACTTTAATGTCGATACCACTCCGTTCTCCGCAGCACGTGACCGAGCCGTTGAACGCTCGGCAACGGTCCCGGTTCACTCGTTCCACGGCCACACCGTCCACGAGCCGGGCGCCGTCCTCACGAAGAGCGGGACCCTCTCGCAGGTCTTTGCGCCGTTCTACTCCAAATGGAGCGCGCGACCGCTGAGCCCGTGGCCCGCAGGCGGTAACGGTCGGCCGGTCACGATGTCCGGCGAGCCGATCCCGCTGCCGAGTGGACCGGTCAGACAGGAACCGGGTGAGCAGGCCGCCTGGCGGCGTCTCAACACTTGGCTCGAAGACGTCGACAGATATCCGCAGACTCGCGACCTCCCCGCCATCGAGGGAACCTCTGCGCTGTCGGCAGATCTGAAGTTCGGTACGCTCGCAGCCCGCACAGTTGTCGACATCGTCGGCACCACCACGCCGGGACGCGCGGCGTTCACGCGCCAGATCGCATGGCGCGACTGGTGGACCCACACGCTCGCCCTACGACCCGATCTGCCGAACGCAGCGCTCCGCCAGCAGTACGACAGGATCGCTTGGCTTGACGATCCCGAGGGGTTCGACCACTGGTGCACCGGTACGACCGGGTACCCGATCGTCGACGCGGGAATGCGCCAACTTGTTGAGACCGGCTGGATGCACAACCGAGTGCGCATGATCTGCGCCAGCTTCCTCGTCAAAGACCTACTGATCGACTGGCGGCGCGGTGAGCGCTTCTTCCGCCACCATCTCGTCGACGCCGATGTCGCGCAGAACGCCGGGAACTGGCAATGGGTCGCTGGCACCGGCCCCGACGCGGCTCCGTACTTCCGGGTGTTCAACCCAACTGTGCAATCACGAAAGTTCGACCCGAAGGGCGATTACATCCGGCGGTGGCTCCCGCAATTGCAACAAGTTCCGTCATCGATTATCCACGAGCCGGCTGCGGCTGGCCCACTGGATCTTGCAGCCGCCGGAGTCACGCTTGGAGACACGTACCCGTGGCCCGTCGTCGATCATGGCCACGCGCGCCTCCGCGCGATCTCCGCTTACAAGCAGGCACTCTCAGACAACGCAGCGTGCTGACCGCCCGCTTCGGGCGAGTTCGCCGACGCCTGAGCATGTCATGGTTGCCTGAACATTCTCGGCGGCACGACCGACGCGAGGTCTTGATTCGTCACCGAGATCACCGCAAGAGTCAAGGCATTCGCTCCACGGAAATCCAGGATCTGCTGGGGGCCTGCCGACTTGGCGCCATGTGCATGCATCGGCACGCTTCGTTTAGAATTACATCTTGCAGGCCGGTCGCGAGATCGCTCCGCTCGCCTACCCAGAGGAGATGCCAGTGGCACGTTACAGCACATCGATTCGAACGGCGCTCGCTCCAGCGGACGCATTCGCATATATGACCGATCTGCGGAATTTCGAGCACTGGGACCCCGGTGTTCAAGCAGTGACGCAGGTCGACGGCGACGGCGGCGGTCCAGGAGCTTCATTCGACGTGGTCGTCGACACGCCCCGGGGTGGTTTGACGCTGCGGTACATCACCATCTACTGCGACTCACCGAGAAAGGCGATTGTCGAGGCGAAGAGCCGGATGTTTACATCGATTGATCAGATCGAGGTGTCCGAAGACAGTGGGTCAACCGTGGTGACCTACGACGCCAAGCTCGACCTCAACGGCCCGTTGCGTCTCTTCGACCTCGCGCTTCGTCCGGTCTTCGACCGAATCGGGAAACGCGCCAACACCGGCCTTCTTCGCGTGCTCGACGGCCAGCCCGCATGAAAGCCGACGACATCGTCGACAAGATAATCGAGGGACCAATCATCTCCAGCTTCACGAGCATCGGCTATCACGTCCGATCCCGGGTCGAGAAATGGGACACGCTCGATTCGTTTGACATGAGCGGGCGCACTGTCGTTGTCACCGGCGCCACGTCAGGGCTCGGGAAACACGCGGCACAACGTTTCGCTCAGCTCGGCGCCACGGTCATCGTTACTGGTCGTAATGCGGACACGGCTGAGCGGGCACGTGATGAGATCGCTGCGGCGACGGGCTCAGGCTCTGTCGATGTCGCGACGGGCGATATGGGCAATCTCGACCAGGTTCGCGCGCTGGCGGACAGCATCACCTCGCGTCACGAACGTGTCGACGTGTTGGTCCACAATGCAGGTGCGCTCAGCGCCGAGCGGAGCACTAACTCCGACGGCATCGAGGCGACGGTCGCCAGTCAGGTGCTTGGCCCCTTCCTTCTCACCAGCCTGCTCCTTGATCCACTCCGCCGAGCTGCACCTGGGCGGGTGGTCACCGTGTCGTCGGGCGGCATGTATTCGACAGGGCTGGCGGTTGACGAACTCCAGATGGGCCCGTCCGACTACAAAGGCAGCGAGCAGTATGCACGCGCCAAGCGTGCCCAAGTCACCCTCAACGAGATGTGGGCGAAGCGTACCGATCCTGGCAAGACCGTGTTCCAAGCGATGCATCCGGGTTGGGCCGACACGCCCGGCGTCAGGGCATCGCTTCCCACTTTCCGAAAGATCGTCGGGCCGTTGCTCCGGTCCGTCGAGCAGGGTGCCGACACGATCGTGTGGTTGGGTGCCGCTGCTGACCCGATCGAATCCACCGGCGATTTCTGGCTTGACCGTCGCCGCCGGCCGATTCACAAACTGCCCAACACCCGGCGCTCGGACACGCCCGAACGCCGGGAAGAACTGTGGAACTGGTGCGTTCAGCAAACCGGCGCCGATGTCGACTGATCGAATGCTGTTCAATCGACGTCACCGGATCGCCGTTGTCGGATCGGGAATTGCCGGCCTGACTTGTGCCCACGTACTTGGGTCGCACCATGATGTCGTGCTCTTCGAAGCCGATACCCGGCTCGGCGGTCATGCCAACACGGTTGATGTCGTTGATCCGGCGGCCGGTCCGCTTCAGATCGACACCGGGTTCATCGTGCACAACGATCGCAACTACCCCAACCTTGTGCAGTTGCTCGAGGAGTTGGGTGTCGCGACCGTCGACACCGAAATGAGTTTCGGGGTCACCGATCGCGACACTCAATCACCGACCCACGGGTTTACGTATTGTGCGACCAGTCCGAATACCGTCTTCGCCGATCGACGAAATCTCATCCGACCAGCGATGTGGAAGATGTTGCGTGAGATCCGTCGGTTTCATCGAGACGCCAGGGCATTCCTCGCCTCCGGCGACGACATCACGACGCTCGAGGACTTTCTTATCGCGCATCGCTACGGAAGAGATTTTATTGAACTCCACATGATTCCGATGGGTGCCTCGGTGTGGTCCGCCGACCCGGCGACGTTCGGTGGCTTTCCTGCCCGCAGTCTCTTCTCGTTCCTTGATCAGCACGGTCTGCTCAGCATCGGCGACCGGCCCCAATGGCGCACAATCCCGGGCGGCAGCCGCGTCTACGTCGACGCGATCGCCGACCGCTTTTCCGGAGAGATCCGTCTCGGCGAGCCGGTCCGAAGCGTCGAACGCCCCGACAGCGGCGGCGTAGTCGTCGTCACGGCAAACGGTCGCACACGGTTCGACAGCGTCGTGCTCGCTGTTCACAGCGACCAGGCGCTGGAGATGATCGAACGACCGTCGCCAGTCGAGCAAAAGGTCCTCGGCGCGGTGCGGTACCAGCCGAACCGGGCCACGTTGCACACGGATACATCCTTGCTCTCTCCGCACCGCCGGGCGTGGGCGTCATGGAACTACGACCGGCGGTCCGGCACCCAGACAGCGACGACGCTGACCTACGACATGACGAGGCTCCAACACCTCCCCGGAGATCGGCGCTACCTCGTGAGCCTCAACAGCGACGACGTGATCGATGCCGACTCGGTGCTTGCTTCGTTCGAGTACGCGCATCCCGTTTTCGACCGGGCGGCGATCGATGCCCAGCAACGATTCGACGAGATTGACGGGATCGATGGCATTCATTTCTGTGGAGCATGGTGGGGGTACGGATTCCACGAGGACGGCATTGCGTCGGGGCTGCGGGTCTGCGAACGACTCGGTGTCACTTGGCCCGAGGAGCGCTCGTGACCCCGGGGGGACCCGCAATTTGCCGCGGTGAAGTGTTCCACCGGCGTCGCTCGCCGCGCCGCCACGAGTTCCGTTACCGCGTGAGTTATGTCTGGCTCGACCCCGACGCACCCGAGGAGTTATGCGGCAAACATCCGCTCTGGTCATCTCGCCGTCCCGCTCCGGCCATGTTCCGCCAACGCGACTATGGCAATGGTTCGGCGGGCTCGTTGGGCAGCGGTGTCCGAGACGAGCTGACCGAGGTGCTCGGTCACCGACCCATCGGTGCGGTGCGGATGCTTACCCAGGTTCGTCGATGGGGCTGGATGTTCAATCCGATCACGGTCTACGTCGTCTGGGATGCTGATCCGCGTACGCCGGTTGGGGCGGTGCTCGAGGTGTCCAACACGCCGTGGAAGGAACGGGTGCACTACCCGGTTGCGCTGACCCGCACGGGCTGTGGGGCCGAGCCCGGTTCGTTCACGGCACGTGTTCGTAAAACGTTGCATGTCTCGCCGTTTCTCGACGAGGAGTACGATTATTGCATCACGTTGCGCGACGACGACCGAACCGTTGATCTTTCGATCGATGTTGTAGCGCATGCTGCCGATGAACCGATCCTGAGCACTCACCTCGACGTCGAGCGGCAGGCCGCGACACGAGCCACCCTGCGGCGTGCACTCTTCACGGAACTCGCTCCCACACATCGCGTCTCGCTGGGAATCCACATTCAAGCGCTGCGCCTGTGGTGGCTGCGTGTCCCGATCGTCACCCACCCTTTGAAGAGGAGGCGGAATCCGTGAGCAATCATCCACCAGGTATTCGGGCGGACCGACTTCTTGCCACGATCGTCCGGCCGCTGGCTCGAAATCGTTTCAGTGGCCGGCCCGGCACCGCGTCGATGTCGACGAGAGCGGTCCATGCGCTGCTCCGCAGATTGTTCCGCGAACGCCTGACGGTTCACGATCGGATCCCTGACCGCCCGGAAACTGAGTCGACGTACGGTGTGTCGAACCCATCGCTCGAAGCGACGCTCGTCGTTCATGATGCACGCGCCTACTCGGCCGTCCTCACCGAGGGGTCGGTGGGGCTCGGTCGCGGTTTCATCGAGGGATGGTGGACATCGGACGATCCGTTGACCGTTGTTCGTGTGCTCATTCGTAACATTGCAAAGTTCGACGTCGCCCGCAACCGCCTACAGCGGGCAACTGGTTGGTTCGCCGACCCGGTTCGCAAGATGCTGCCGCGGGTCAGCCGCTCCCGGAACCGGGAAGACATCGCAGCCCATTACGACATCGGTAACTCATTCTTTGAGCTGTTTCTCGACGAGACGATGACCTATTCCTCGGCGATCTTCGCGTCCGCCGATTCCACCCTCGCTGAGGGCAGTCTCCACAAGTACGACGTCTTGCTCGACAAGCTCGGTGTCACGAGCGAGCATCAGCTACTGGAGATCGGCACCGGCTGGGGTGGTATGGCGATCCGCGCCGCCGACACAATCGGCTGCGATGTCATGACGACAACCATCTCATCGGAGCAGTTGCGCGAGGCCAAGCAACGTGTCGACGACGCCGGGATGTCCGATCAGGTCACCTTGCTCGACGCCGACTGGCGTGACCTGTCAGGGCAGTTTGACCGGATCGTCGCAATCGAGATGATCGAAGCCGTTGACTGGCGCGACTACGACGCCTATTTCGCCACGATCGAGCGGTGCCTCGTTCCCGGTGGCGCTGTAGCGATCCAGGCGATCTGTCTTCCTGACGACCGTTGGGAGCGGGCGAGGAACACTAAAGACTTCATTCGTCGTTTCGTGTTCCCCAACGGGTTCCTGCCGTCCGTTGCCGCGATCGAGCAGTCGTTGGATCGGGCAACGAAGTTGCATGTCATAGACGTTGAGGATTTCACGCCCGACTACGCCGAGACACTTCGGCGGTGGCGTGAACGCTTCGACGGCCGGATCGACGACGTTGCCGCACTGGGGCTCGACGAACGATTCCAGCGCCTTTGGCGTTTCTACCTCGTGTATTGCGAAGCCGGGTTCCGGGAAGGGCATGTCAAGGTCGCACACATTCTGATCGCATGACGCGGCCGGTGTGGATCAACGCTTGATCGCCAGGGCGCCTGGCACTGTTGCGTTGGTCGATCGGAGGGCGGGCTTCGACTTCGAGTTCGTAGTGACCGCGCCGCAGGTTCTGGATGAACGCGTGCCCGCCGAGGGCTTTAGAGATGTCTGCTGCGACCCGGAGTCCGACCCGGAGCAGGCGTTCCGGGACGGCGAGATGTTCGCAGTCGAGGCCGTCATCATCGAGTTCCCGGGCGAGTTGGCGCAATGACCACCACCCGATCGTCAACACAGCAGTGCGCCTCGGCTTCCAGGCCAGTGGCATCGTGTTGTTTGAGCTGCGAAAGGCTGGGGCCTTCGGTTGTGCCGTTCAAGAACACGGCATTTGGTTGAGCCGTTGGCCGGTCGGTAGCGCTCCGCAGAATCACGACCCGCCGTCGAGTAGCCCACGTCTCCAAGCTGCACACCAAATGTCACTATCTACCAGGTGGTGTGTGATCGTTGTCTGCCTACACCGCGGATCAACGTGATCGTCGTAGTGTGTGCCGCGTGCCGCCGAGCGTGGTCAGACCGCCCAAACCGACCCCGATCGTGATCGCCGGGTACGTCGGCTACGCCATTGTCGGGTGGTTCCTCAATGGGCTCGGGTCGGTGCTCCCCGAGCTGGAGGACCAGATCGGCAAGCGGGCGTCGGCGTACACGCTCCTGCCGGGCGTCGTGCTGCTCGTCTGGGGATCGATCGTGGTGCGCCGCCACCGCGGCGCCGCTCCGGCCAACCCCCACACCAGCACGATGTTGCTCGGGTCGGTGGCACTGGCGGGTGGCGTGCTGGTGATGGGCATCACGCGTTGGTTTGGTGTCAGCGCGTTCGGTGCCGCCATCGCTGCGGTCGCCGCCGCTGCCCTGATCCGGCTGATGCCGGCGCTGCTCGCCTCGGTCCGACCCGACGACACCGAACGTGTCATGATTCGCGGCAACGCCTATTCCAGCCTGGCAGCCATCGCCGCCCCCCTCGCGGTGGGCGTGTCGATCCGGCTCGGTGGCGGCTGGCTGCCGGGCATGGTCGTGCCGATCGGCGGCGGCGCAGTTGTGGTGGTCGTGCTGATTGCACGCGGCAACGCCACCGGCCACGACTCGGAGGGGCCGCACCCCGCCGAGCCGATACCTGACCACGAGCCAGTGGTGCCACCGTTCGCAGCGTGGTGGCGCGAGATCACGGTGCTGACGTTGTGTATCGTCGTTGAGTTCTGCTTCTCGTACTTCGCCGCCACCTTCCTCCACGAGGAGGTCGGGATGTCCACCGCCGCGGCGGCGGCGGGCGGTGCGGCATGGGGCTGTGGCATGGCGTTCGGACGGTTCGCCACCAGTACCTGGCCACCACCACGGTCGATCCTGGTGAGCGTCGCTCTGATCGCCGTCGGTTTCGTCCTGCTGTGGGGAATCGCCACGCCGGTCTCATCGATCGCCGGGATCGGGCTCGCCGGGCTCGGCGCCTCGCCGCTGTACCCGACCAGGATGACCGCATTGCTGCAGCGCTTCCCGCGCTCACCCGATCAGGCCGCGACGCGCGGCTCGATCGCGTCGGGTGTGGCGTTGATCAGTGCTCCGGCGTTGATGGGCGGACTGCGAGCGGCGACCGATGTCCGCACCGCCTACCTCGCGGTTCCGCTGTTGCTCGCCCTACTGACCGTGCTCGCGCGGCCGACCACTGCGCCGATATTGGCCCCGGCGTCGATCCGGACGTGACAGTTCGCCTACCCCGGGGCATTGTTGCGTTGATCGATCGAATGGCGCTGCCAGCCGGTGGCGTGTGGGCTGTCCGGTCAGATCGAAGCGTGGAGTTCGTCGAATGCTGCTGCGACGCGTAGATGCTCATGGCGGGCTTCGACTCCGAGTTTCTAAGGACCGCGCCGTAGGTTCTGGATGAACGCGTGCCCGCCGATCACGACACTCGCGGTCCGGTCGGTTCCTAGACCGCGCATTGGCCGGAGTCGTGCCTTGAGTCGTCCGTGATCGCACTCGATCCGGTTGTTGGCGAACTCAGTGGTGTCGTGGAGCACTTCTGGGAGGAGGTCATCGACAACGCGCAGCAACGGTGCAGCCAGATCGGTCGTGACCTCTCTTGGCCGGTCACGGCCCACCAGCATCGTTTCGAAGAACCTTGTCGCGGCATCGACGTTGCGGTGTTTCGAGACGTTCACATCGATGGTTCTGGTCGACCTCGATGCCGCGCTCGGCGAGGAGTTCTTCGACATCGCGGTACGACAGCCCGTAGCGGAGGTACCAGCGCACTGCCAGCAAGACCACGTCGGGTGGAATCGGTTTTGCGCAAACGACGGAGCAGCAGAGTGGTGAGAGCGACGACGAATCACTCGGGCACGCTACGACCCCGCCCGATCCGTCAACGCAACCGTGGGTCTCGAACATCCTCGCTTCGAGATCGGCGTCGTCGGCTCTAGTTGCGTCGAGCATTGATCGGATCTCATCTGCTGCACCGTAGTTGTCGATGCAGTGAGCGACGTCTCCGAACTCGTCGGTTTCGTAGACGCCCAGCTTGCGAGCCGCTGCCCAGTTTGTGCCGAGTGCTGAGCCGAAGGCAACTGCGCTCGTTACATCGTGTTGTAGGCGAAGCGGGTTCCGCAGTTTTTAGTTCTGGATATGCAGCCGCCACATTGGCAGTCATCTGTACGAACCACTCATGGCCAAGCATTGCGTCAGTGAAGGCTCCGCACGCCTCGAACGAGTC
>ERZ889217.1352-NODE-1352-length-12646-cov-9.876499_pt1 | contig 12646 bp, 12 predicted proteins | sample MGYA00521098_ERZ889217 | MGnify/ENA primary metagenome ERZ889217 (study PRJEB32303, sample SAMEA104408613) | aquatic metagenome | biome: Brackish water; feature: Pelagic; material: water | place: Baltic Sea | collected 2014-06-10T22:04:00 | depth 2,362 m ...
CAGGCAAGCGCCACCTTTTGGAGCATAAGTCATCACGCGTTACTCGTCGTTTGAGCCAAGAATCATCAGCGAAATCAACCGTCACAATGACAGCCAAGCGCATGCTTGGTTTGAAGTAAGGGGGCATGGCTAAATGAGAGTCAAGCGCGGAGTACACGCAGCAAAGAAGCGTCGCACAACCCTTGAACGCGCAGCCGGATATCGCGGTCAGCGTTCACGTCTTTTCACAAAGGCGAAGGAACAAGTTACGCACTCAATGGTTTACGCCTTTAATGACCGTAAGGACAAGAAGGGCGATTTTCGTCAGCTATGGATTCAACGTATTAACGCTGCAGCTCGCGAAAATGGAATGACATACAACCGCTTCATCCAGGGCCTTAAGGCATCTGGTCTTGAAGTTGATCGTCGCGTCCTTTCAGATATCGCAACGAATGATCCAGCAGCATTCATAGTTCTCGTGGATGTTGCACGCAAGAACCTTCCTGCTGCATAAGTAATACATACCCAATGATTGAGAGCCTTCACTCGCCACATGTTGCGCGAGTGAAGGCTCTTATTGGTTCTAAGGGCGCAAAAGAACGTCGGGAACAAGGGCTCTTCATAGCCGAAGGCGCGCAATGTGCACGTGAGGCGTTGACATCAAATAGCGGTCCTCAGATAAAGATTCTCTACGCAACCGAGAACGGACTTTCAAAGATTTCTGAACTCGACTTCAACGCAGTTGATGTGGTCGAGGTATCTGAGCCCGTTATGAAGGCCATGTCCGATACCGTTTCACCACAAGGTCTTATCTCGCTCTGCTACAAGCCTGAAGCCAATTTTACTCAATTGGAAGTCACTGGTTCATCAACTTTTATCTATCTCCACGAGATCCAAGATCCAGGAAATGCTGGAACAATCTTGCGAACTGCTGATGCGATGGGAATGTCAGCAATTATCACATCCCCTGACTCTGTCGATATGTACTCACCAAAGGTTGTTCGCTCGACCGCTGGCTCCTTGTGGCACATTCCCATTTTTGAAGGCATCTCCTTCGATCGAGTGGATAAGCAATTCTCCGATATCCAGAAGTTTCTACTTTCATCCCACGTAAGAACGTCGATTCTTGATCTGAAAATCCCAGGCGATTGCATTGCAATCTTTGGCAATGAAGCAAGAGGAGTAGATGCATCAGCTCTTGGGGGCAGCGTTACTGAAGTCACGATTCCTATGGCTGGACGTGCCGAAAGTCTGAACTTATCTGCTGCCGCATCCATCGTAATGTTCACCCTTTCTTCAAAGGTGGCAGGTTAGAATTACCTCCATGAATCCGGCAGATATTGCATCGTGGATAAGCGATGCCCAGAAAGCTTTCGCTGCCGCAGCCGATCTTGATCAACTTAAAGTAGCGCGCCTAACTCATGCCGGAGATAAGGCGCCTATCTCACTTGCGAGTCGTTCACTTGGCTCACTATCAGTGCAAGAGAAGGCATCGGCCGGAAAACTCATAGGGGATGCAAAGGCAGAGATCGCCAACGCTTTGGCAAGTGCGACGCAGAAACTTGAGGCAGAGCGTGATAAGAAAGTTCTTCTCGAAGAAGTCGTCGATATCACTCTTCCCGTACAGCGAAGGCACCGTGGTGGTCTTCATCCGATTTCAATTATCAAAAATGAAATATCTGATTTCTTTATCGAGCAAGGCTACGCAGTCGAAGAAGGTCCTGAACTTGAATCAGGGTGGCTTAATTTCGATGCCCTAAATATCCCGGCCGATCACCCAGCCCGTACGATGCAAGACACTTTCTTTATCGAACCTGTCGAGTCTGGAGTAGTACTGCGTACCCACACATCACCAGTGCAGATTCGCACAATGTTGACGCAAGAGCCACCGATCTATGTCATCTGCCCTGGACGAACATTTCGTGCGGATGAGCTCGACGCCACTCATAGCCCTGTCTTCCATCAGGTTGAAGGCTTAGTCGTGGATAAGGCAATCACGATGGCACATTTAAAGGGAACTCTTGATAACTTTGCTCGCCATATGTTTGGTCCAGATGTTACAACGCGTCTTCGCCCATCCTTCTTTCCCTTCACCGAACCAAGTGCTGAAGTAGATATCTTCTTCAATAATCGTTGGATTGAATGGGGCGGTTGTGGCATGGTCAATCCACAGGTTCTTGCAACCTGCGGTATTGATACAGATATCTATACAGGTTTTGCATTCGGAATGGGGCTAGAACGCACATTGATGGTTCGTCATGGCATCACAGATATGCATGACATCGTTGAAGGCGATCTTCGTTTCACACGCCAGTTTGGAGTGGGCCTTTAAATGCGCGCACCTCTATCGTGGATTAAGGAATTCGTTGAAATTCCAGCAGCTATCACCGTTGAACAGATTTCCGATGCGCTCATTCGTGTGGGCTTTGAAGTAGAAGAGATCATCAAGCAAGGCTCTGATCTAACTGGCCCTCTTGTATTTGCAAAGGTCTTAAGCATCGAAGAACTCACAGAGTTTAAGAAGCCAGTGCGTTACGTTGGCTTAGATTGTGGCGAAGAAGCCACGCGCTATGTCATCTGTGGAGCTACCAACTTTGTAGTTGGCGACCTCATCGTTGCAGCACTACCTGGCGCGGTCCTTCCAGGCGATTTCTCAATCGGTGCTCGCCAGACATATGGCAAAACTTCCAATGGAATGATTTGCTCTTCACGCGAACTTGGTTTGGGTGAAGATCATTTAGGCATCATGACCTTTCCAGAAGACTCAGTGAAAATTGGTGGCGATGCGATTGCAGGTTTGATGGTCAATGACGTCATCTTTGATATTGCTGTCAATCCAGATCGCGGCTATGCGCTCAGTATTCGCGGAATTGCGCGTGAAGTTGCCGGATCTCTAGGTCTTACATTCACCGATCCAGTTGACGCACTTCGCAACCTGACATTTGCTGAAACTGGCAAAGGTGTACCAGCAAAGATTGCAGATAAGTCCACTGCTTCGGTCTTCTACCTACGCACGCTTTCAAACTTTGATCCATCTGCGACCACACCGCTCTGGATGCGCCGGCGCATAGAGAAGATGGGCATGCGCTCAATTTCACTCGTTGTCGATATTACAAACTATGTGATGCTTGAACTCGGACAACCACTCCACGCCTTCGATAAGTCAAAAATCAAGGGCGGTCTCACCATTAAGCGGATAGGAAAGGTGCAGCCATTTACAACTCTCGATGGTCAGGTGCGCCAGCTCGATCCTGATGACCTGATGGTCTGTGATGATGAGCAACCCCTTGCACTGGCTGGAACTATGGGCGGAGCATCTTCTGAAATTTCTGAAACAACAACAGATATTGCCCTTGAAGCTGTGCGCTTTGATCCGATCTGCGTTGCAAAGAATTCACGCCGTCACAGACTTTCTTCTGAAGCATCACGCCGTCTAGAACGAAGCGTGGATCCATCTCTTGCCCAATATGCATCTGCTCGATTCGTTCAATTGCTTACCGAGAACAGTTCAGCCCAGCACGTGGCAACGGTTGTCGATGGGGAACCTCGTTTTGCACCTATCGTCACGCTCGACCCTGCCTATATCTCACGCATCCTCGGCTTTGAAATTTCTCCTGCAAAAATCGCAGAAATATTACGCACCATCGGTTGCGATGTGGATGAGAAGACATTTGATGTAGATCCACCGTCATGGCGCTCTGACTTGTTAACGGCCGCTGACCTGACTGAAGAAGTCGCCCGCATGATTGGCTATGACAAGATTCCATCTGTTCTTCCGCCTCGCCCGTTGCACGCATCGTTGACACCAACCCAAAAGCGCCGCCGCGCAGTTGCCGCGATGCTTGCAAGCCGTGGCCTAGCCGAAGTGCAGACATTCCCATTTACCAATCAAGAGACCATTGATTCGATGGGCTTTCTTGGCGAACGCGCATCTACCTATCGCATCGCAAATCCGATGTCTGAAGAGTTTCCTTTAATGCGAGTTCACCTGGTTCCTGGTTTGATTGAAGTAGCACAGCGCAATATCAGTCGAGGCGCGAGGGATTTCGCCATCTTTGAGATGGGTTCTATCTTCCGTAGCTCACAGAAGCTCGTTCCCTTCATCTCACCCGATCTTTCAAAGAAGCCATCACAGAAAATTATCGATGAGATTTTTGCAAGCGTTCCACCTCAGGCATATCACGTGGCTGGTCTGCTTGTTGGAAAGATAGAGAAGGAAGATTGGCAAGGGAAAGCTCCTTCTTATACATGGCAAGATGCAATTGCCTATGCTCAAGAGATTCTTCAGCTCTGCAATCTTGAATGGACTGTAAAACGCTCTGATTTTGCTCCATGGCATCCAGGTCGATGCGCAGAACTTATCGTGGATGGCAAAGCAGTTGCCCATGCTGGCGAACTTCATCCGCGCATCGTTGCCAAGTACGGGCTACCAGAACGCTCGGTTGCCTTTGCAGTTGGCTTAAGTGCACTTCCTGATTCAGCGCTCGTGCGTCCAAAGACTGTCGGCACGATGCCTGCAGCTCTCCAAGATGTCGCTCTTATTATTGATGCAAAAGTTACTGCGGCTGAAGTCGAGTCAGCGCTGCGTGCCGGCGCCGGCGAACTTCTCGAATCGATTACTCTCTTTGATCGTTATGACAAGTTAGGGGATGGAAAGATTTCCCTCGCATTCTCATTGGCATTCCGCGCCCCAGATCGCACGCTTACGGGAGCTGAAGTGACCGAGATGCGCGAGGCAGCCGTGGCTGCAGCCGTGAAGGCAACAGGGGCTATTCTTCGTACTGCATAATTATGCATAATGTTGCATAATTATGCTATCCTGCATCCATGAAAATCGGTCTCGTAGGAGCTAGCGGTTATGCGGGAGGCGAGTTGCTTCGTCTTCTTGCTACCCATCCCCATTTTGAAGTTTCTGCGATTACAGCACACTCCAATGCGGGGGAGCAGGTCACATCCGTGCATCCGCAGCTTCAGAGCTATGCAGGCAAGAAGTTCAGCGCATTTACTCCCTCTGATTTCACCGCTTGTGACCTAATCTTTTTAGCTCTACCTCACGGAGAGTCTGCAAAGGTAATTGCACAGCTTCCGACGAGTGCAAAGATCGTTGATCTTGGTGCTGACTACAGATTGGAGAGCGCTGATGCTTGGGCTCACTACTACGGTGGAGAGCATGCGGGTGCGTGGACCTATGGTCTTGCTGATATTGAACCCTTTAAATCCCAGATTTCTCGATCAAGCAAGGTTGCAAACCCTGGATGCTATGCAACCTCGGTTGCGTTAGGTGTAGCACCTGCATCTGCCTTCGCTGATGTAAGTGATGTTGTTGTCGTTGCAGCCTCTGGAACTTCGGGTGCTGGTAGAAGTGCGAAGATCAATCTGATCGCTAGTGAAGTTGCTGGCTCGCTTACTTCATACAAGTTCGGCGGAGTACATCAGCACACTCCTGAGATTGAACAAGCTCTCACAAAGATTTCAGGAGTTTATACGAAAATTTCCTTCACACCGATTCTGGCTCCTATGCCAAGAGGAATTCTCTCAACCATTACAGCAAAGCTGACACAGAAGATTTCAACAGAGGAAGTCCATGCTCTCTATTCTGAATTCTTCTCTCATTCACAGTTTGTAACGGTTCTGCCCCTTGGTGTGATGCCAAAGACCGCGGCCTTGACTGGTTCCAATTACGTCCAGATTCAAGTTGCAGTAGATGAACATACTTCTCGACTTGTTGTCTCTGTCGCAATGGATAATCTCGGTAAAGGCGCTGCCGCTCAAGCTATTCAGAATGCGAATCTCATGTGTGGTCTTGATGAGGCCGCGGGCCTACGTTTTGATGGACTCGGTCTATGAAAAACCTTCCGAAGGGCTTTCGTGGAGCAGCTACTGCAGCAGGCTTGAAATCAACTGGCGCACTTGATCTGACTATCATCGAAAATATGGGACCGCGTTTTGATGCTGCTGCTGTCTATACAAGTAACAAGGTAGTTGCTGCCCCCGTTATCTGGTCTCGCGAAGTTACTAAGGGCAAGATTGTGCGCGCCGCAGTTCTTAACTCTGGTGGGGCTAATGCGTGTACTGGGCCACAAGGTTTCGCAGATACCCACCACACTGCAGAAAAGGTGGGCGAACTTCTTGGAATTTCCTCAGGTGAGGTAGTGGTCTGTTCAACAGGCCTCATCGGCGAACTTCTTCCGATGCCAAAGATTTTGAGTGGGCTCGAGTCAATCGCAAATGTCCTAAGACCTGATTCTCTTGATGATGTTTCTCGCGCAATCATGACAACGGACAGCATCCCTAAAGTAGCAACGACAATAATCAAGGGAGCAGAGTTTGCCGGCATTGCTAAGGGAGCGGGGGATGCTTGCGCCAGCTCTAGCGACAATGCTTTCGGTTGTAATGACAGATGCAATTCTTCCTCTTAACGCGCAGGAGATTTTCACTCGAGTCACAGATCGCACCTTCAACCGCATTGATTCTGATGGGTGTACTTCAACGAATGACACAGTCCTTCTGATGGGTAGTGGTGCATCTGGGGCCTCACTCACGGATGCTGAGCTTGAATCTGGCTTGATGGATGTGTGTGGCTCTTTAGCAGCGCAATTGATTGGTGACGCTGAAGGTTCAACTAAGAGTGTTGCAATTACCATTAAAGGCGCTGCCTCGGAAACTGATGCCGTTGAAGTTGCGCGCGCGTGTGCTCGCAACAATCTTCTGAAGTGCGCAATCTTTGGTGCAGATCCGAATTGGGGACGAGTATTGGCTGCTGTCGGCACGGCGAATGCGCATATGGATGCGATGAACATTGATGTGATTCTCAATGGCGTACACGTTGCAAAGCAGTCAGCACCCTTCGAGGATAAGAATAAGGTCTCGTTTGCGGATCGCCTTGTGAATCTTGAAGTTAATCTCAACGTGGGCAGCGCCACAGCCACAGTTATGACCAATGATCTCTCCTATGATTACGTTCACGAGAATTCGGCTTACTCAACATGATCGTCATTAAATTCGGTGGTCATGCCATGAGTGATGAGCAAGGCGCATTTGCTGATGCGATATCAGATGCAATCGCTACAGGGATAAATCCTGTAATAGTCCACGGGGGAGGACCCCAGATTGACTATGCACTGAAAGCTGCCGGAATTTCTTCAGAGTTTGTTGGAGGATTTAGAGTGACAACACCTGCAATCTTCGATGTTGTTGAAAGAGTTTTGGCACGAGAAGTTGGTCCAGCTGTCGTTAAGTCACTGGTTGCGCACGGTGTGAGCGCAGTAGCGCTTTCGGGGCGCACGGCAAACACATTGGTTGCACAACCTCTTACTGCGCTAGTCGATGGAACTCCTGCAGACTTAGGTCTCGTAGGTGTAGTTACGTCGGTGGATACCGCTGCGATTGTTGATTTGGTGGCCAGTAAGAAAGTTCCTGTTGTTTCTCCGATTGCATCTGATTTATCGGGTTCGAAAGGATTTAATGTCAATGCGGATTTAGCGGCAGCTGCTATTGCTGGAGCCCTGGATGCAAAGTGGCTCATTATCATGACCGATGTTGAAGGAATTTATAGGAGTTGGCCAGATAGGAGTTCACTTATTGATTCCATTGATGCACGAGAACTAGAAAGAATTAAATCTACATTTGCTGATGGTATGGCTCCTAAAGTCCAAGCGTGCCTAGATGCCATTGCAGCGGGGGCCAAAGCGGTAAGAATTATTGATGGGACAAATCCATCAGCACTTAAGAGTGCTCTCATGGGCGAGGGCGGAACGTTGGTGGTCGCATGAAACGCTGGCAGAGAACTATTCAAGATAATTATGGAACACCCATTATTGAACTTGTATCCGGTAAAGGTTCGCAGGTTAAAGATTCAGAGGGCAACACCTATTTAGATTTCTTGGCTGGGATTGCCACCAACGTTTTGGGCCATGCTCATCCTTCGATTGTGAAGGCTGTGAGTAAACAGATTGCAACGTTAGGCCATGTGAGTAATTTCTATGCCCATCCCAATGTTCTGGAACTTGCCGAGACTCTCCAAAAGATGACGGGCGATAAGAGCGCTCGAACCTTCTTCTGTAACTCAGGGGCCGAAGCCAATGAGGCTGCTCTGAAGCTCTCTCGAAAGACAGGTAAATACAAAGTGGTTGCAACTCAGGAATCTTTCCATGGTCGTACGATGGGAGCTCTCTCACTCACAGGTCAACCATCCAAACGCAATCCATTTAAACCTTTGATTAAAGGCATTAAACACGTTGCCTTCGGTGATTCATCAGCGATGAAGCGTGCGATTACAAAGAAGACAGCAATGGTCATTGTTGAACCGATGATGGGTGAAGCAGGAGTCATCGTTCCACCGAGTGATTACTTGAAGAATCTGCGCCAGTACTGCGATGCAACAGGTGCGTTACTTGTCTTTGATTGCGTGCAAACAGGTATGGGTCGAACAGGAGATTGGTTTGGATATGAATATTCAGGAATCAAACCTGATGTCATCACTCTGGCAAAGGGGCTTGGTGGAGGATTGCCGTTAGGCGCCATGATTGCCCTTGGCTCTGCATCAAAACTCTTTGAGCCAGGAGATCACGGCTCCACATTTGGTGGAAATCCAGTTGCAACCGCAGCAGCTCTTGCTCTGATAAAAACAATCGAAAAAGAGAAGTTGCTCGCTCATGTCGATGAAGTGGGAGCTTTCTTATTGACAGAGCTTGCTTTGATCCCAGGTGTCGCAGAAGTTCGAGGCGCAGGCTTACTCATCGGACTCACATTGAATAAGCCAGTTGCGAAGTTACTGACAAAGAAGTGTCAGGAGCGAGGAGTATTGGTCAACGCTGCCAGTGACTCAATTATTCGTATCGCACCTGCACTCAATGTCTCTATGAGACAGACGCAAAAGTTTGTGAAGATTTTCGAAGAAGCGCTACTGGAGGTATCTCATGTCTAGTGTGACAGCACGTCGAGCCAAGGCCATTGCGCTCATCAAGGCAGGCTTGATTCATTCGCAATCTGATTTAGTCAAGCAGTTGAAGAAGGCGGGCTTTGTCGTGACTCAAGCAACTGCGAGCCGTGATTTGGAAGAGATTGGTGCAGTCAGAGGACGAACAACAACAGGCGAATCGGTCTATAAAATCTCCGATAGCGAAGATGAATCGATTTCTCGCACAATGCCGGTTCCCTCTGACTTGATTATCTCTGTTGAGGCCAGTGGAAATCTTGCAGTGGTTCGCACACCACCCGGGGGAGCCCAGTTATTGGCTAGCTCCCTGGATCACTCTGGAATTTCCGACATTATCGGCACGATTGCAGGCGACGACACGGTCCTGGTTGTATCGAGAAAAGCCAACGGTGGAGCCCAACTCGCGAAAGAATTGCTTGCCTACGGTGGAGTGAAGAAAAGAGGAAGCAAATAATGGCGCTTTGGGGCGGACGATTCTCGCATTCACCAGCTGATGCTGTCTTTGCGCTCTCTCGTAGCGTGCATTTTGATTGGAGGCTTGCTCCCTACGACCTGCGTTCATCACTTGCTCACCTGGCTGTTTTGCAATCGAGTGGACTTCTTGAAAAGTCAGTAGCAGAGCCCATTGGTGGCGCACTCAAGGAACTCATCTCTGAAGTTGCCTCAGGAAAATTTGCTGCCATCGATACCGATGAAGATGTCCACAGCGCTTTGGAGCGTGGATTGACTGAGAAGCTTGGCGCTATCGGAGGCTCACTGCGCGCTGGTCGCTCCCGTAATGATCAAGTAGCAACAGATCTTCGCCTCTACGCCATCGATCACATGATTGAAGTGGCTCAACAAATTCTTGCACTCCAGAACGCTCTGATTGCAAAGGCCTCTGAGTATGGCGATGCGCCTGCTCCAGGTTTTACTCATCTGCAGCATGCCCAACCAGTTCTCTTTGGCCATGAAATCGCAAAGCACGTTCAGGGATTCTCGCGCGACTTAGATCGTATCCACGACTGGCTTGATCGTGCGCAAGTGAGCCCTCTGGGTTCCGGAGCTCTTGCGGGATCATCGCTTCCGCTTTCTCCTGAGGTCACAGCAATAGATCTTGGATTTACATCCAGTGCTGCAAACTCCATTGATGCTGTCTCAGACCGTGATTTCGTTGCAGAAGCTCTCTTTACTCTCTCTATGGTTGGTATCCATCTCTCTCGCATAGGCGAAGAGTGGTGTATTTGGGCTACGACAGAATTTGGTTGGGCCAATGTTGCAGATGCATACTCCACAGGATCATCGATCATGCCACAGAAGAAAAATCCAGATATGGCAGAGCTTGCCCGTGGCAAAGCGGGGCGCTTGGTAGGAAATCTCACGGGAGTTCTCACAATGCTCAAAGGTTTACCTTTTGCATATAACCGAGATCTTCAAGAAGATAAAGAACCGCTCTTTGATTCCATCGATACTGTCTTGCTTGTCCTTCCAGCCGTCACAGGAATGGTTGCTACAACAGATTTTGATCGCGAGAAGATGGCAAAGGCCGCCCCTTTGGGATTCTCACTTGCAACCGAAATTGCTGATTACTTAGTTCGCGCAAAAGTTCCCTTTGCTCATGCTCATGAAGCTGCAGGTAAATGTGTTGCTCTCTGTGAATCGTCAGGTCGCCAGCTACATCAAATGACCGATCAAGAATTTGCAGCGATTCACCCAGAGCTCAAGGGCGATGTGCGTGATGTCTTGACCGTCCATGGGGCACTTGAATCTCGCACAACAGTAGGAGGAACCTCTCCATCTTCCTTCAAAGCGCAGATCAAGGAAGCCACGGCCGTAACTTCTGCTTACACAAAAGAATTCACCGACAAGGCCAAGGCGTTTTCAGAGATGATGGGTGCGTGAAGAGCGATATGACTGACTTAATTGATGACCTAAAATGGCGCGGACTGATTTCGCAGACAACTGATGAGAAGGAGCTTCGCGAAGCTCTTAAGAAGCCCATCACTGTCTACCTAGGTACTGATCCGACAGCTCCGAGTATCCATGTGGGAAACCTCGTAGTTCTCCTTGTTCTGCGCCGCTTTCAATTAGCTGGCCATCACACCCTTCCTTTGGTCGGTGGAGCAACTGGACTCGTGGGAGATCCCAGCGGTAGAAATGATGAGCGGACTTTAAATACAACAGAGGTTGTTGAGCAGTGGGTCAATCGCATCAAGGGTCAACTCTCTAAATTTATGGACTTTGAAACAAAGCAAAACCCAGCGAAGATGGTCAATAACCTTGACTGGACTGCTCCCATGTCCGCTATTGAATTCTTACGTGATATCGGGAAACACTTCAGCGTAAATCAAATGCTCAACAAAGATGCAGTCTCTACGCGCCTTGAGAAAGATGGAATTTCATATACTGAATTTTCCTATCAAGTGTTGCAGTCCATGGATTATTTGGAATTGTTTAGAAGATATAACTGCACTCTACAAATCGGTGGCTCAGATCAGTGGGGAAATATCACTGCAGGCCTTGACCTCATTCGTCGCGCAGATGGTGGAACTGCCCATGCGCTCACTGTTCCTCTACTGACAAAAGCTGATGGTACAAAATTTGGTAAGACTGCAGGTGGCTCTGTGTGGATTGATCCAGAAATGACTTCTCCTTATGCCTTCTTCCAGTACTGGCTAAATTCAGATGATAAAGATGTTGTGAAATTTATTAAAGTATTTTCATTTAAATCACGTGAAGAAATTGAAACACTTGAAAAAACACATAATGAAAATCCAGGTGCACGTGAAGCCCATCGCGAACTTGCACGAGAATTAACGGCTCTTGTTCATAGCCCTGAAATCGCACAACGAGTTGAAGCTGCTGCGCGCGCACTATTTGGGCAAGGAGATATCTCCGAATTAGATGAAGTAACTCTTGCTGCAGCCCTTGCAGAACTTCCACGAACACAAGTCAAGAGTGGAGAAGAATTTCCTACATGGGTTGATCTCCTCGCAGCGACCGGGGTTGTGGATTCAAAATCGGCGGCAAGACGCATCGTGAAAGAGGGTGGCGCATATCTCAATAATGAAAAGATCGAGGGCGAAGATTTCCGTCTCGAGAAAAAACACTTTTTATGCGGAAAATATGCAGTTTTGAGAAAAGGCAAAAGAGACCTGGCTGCAGTTGAACTCATTTAGTCATTTCTATACCCAGAAAAACCTCACTTTTTACGCATAAAAGTGGGGTTTTTCCCATTATTGCTCCATGGGGGCCTTAGGAGAAGAGTTCTCATTTGTCCGATTTGACCTGTATATGCTCGAGCCCTATAGTTACGCTCCTTGCTGTGGAACGGACACGAAAGTGGTCGTACAGCATTACCTCCTAAATCAGGCCATTACCGCCGTTTTGACGTGCGCGTAGCCATGGACTAGATTTGGCGGTCTGCCCTGAAAAGCCGGAGAGATCCTGTGAAGCAGTGCGCATCCGTACCTTGAGAACTCAACAGCGTGCCATAAGTCAATGCCAGAGAATGGTGTTACTAGTGATGTAAATTTCTAGCGCCATTCTCTAAATTAATACTTCAATGAAGTATGTACCAGACGCTATTTATAGCGCCTGGAAATACTCGTTGATTTCCTTTGGTAAAGACAAAATAAACGACAGTTTGTTTGTCTCGTAAGCCATGAATAAAACTTTCTATGGAGAGTTTGATCCTGGCTCAGGACGAACGCTGGCGGCGTGCTTAACACATGCAAGTCGAGCGATGAA
>ERZ889217.1353-NODE-1353-length-12641-cov-17.044494_pt1 | contig 12641 bp, 7 predicted proteins | sample MGYA00521098_ERZ889217 | MGnify/ENA primary metagenome ERZ889217 (study PRJEB32303, sample SAMEA104408613) | aquatic metagenome | biome: Brackish water; feature: Pelagic; material: water | place: Baltic Sea | collected 2014-06-10T22:04:00 | depth 2,362 m ...
AAGCAATTGCAGGAATTGCAGTCGCACTCGTCATGCTCTCAGCATGCGGTAGCGATAGTGCAACAGAAGAGACAGTAGCCGAAGTAGTTGCCGAAGAGGCAGTCGCGACAGAGGCTGGCGACATTGTTGCCGTCGCAAGTGCAACAGAAGGTTTCAGCACACTTGTTGCAGCGTTGACCGCTGGTGGCTTGGTTGAGACATTGCAAGGTGCAGGCCCGTTCACGGTGTTCGCCCCAACAGACGCAGCATTCGCAGCATTGCCAGCAGGCTTGCTCGAGAAATTGTTGTTGCCAGAAAACAAAGATGTGCTTGTCTCGATTTTGACTTACCACGTTGTGCCAGGAATGGTTATGTCAGCCGACATTATGGCCGGCGATGTAGCAACAGTTGAAGGTTCGAACGTGAAACTTGATACCGCTTACGGTGTAAAAGTTAACGACGCAACCGTAACAACCGCAGACGTTGCAGCAAGCAACGGTGTGATTCACGTGATTGATGCAGTAATTGTGCCACCAACAGTGGATCTCGCAAAACTCTAAATCAGTTTTAAAAACGGGGTGTCGGGTCAAAAGGCCTGGCACCCCGTTTTTTATTTGGCTGTTAGTTTTTAGGTGTGAATAAATTAATTGGTGTTTACGATGCTGACGCGACTTTGTGGGGCGAAATGTCTTATTGGATTGGTGCGCGGTTTGGTGTGCGACATTGCGGTTTGTGCGACATCACGCACTCGTTGTTTCGTGAGAAGTCACAGTGGCGCCAGTGCCAAAGCAAACTTGAGCATGATTTGCATATCGAGTTTGAGACTTTTCACCGCAATGATCAACCCGATGATGTGCGGGCGTGCATCGATGGCGATTATCCGGCGGTCGTGATGCGTGGTGACGACGGCAAAGTGTCGATGTTTATGAGCGCCGGCGAAATTGAGGCGTGCGGTGTCTCGCCCGAGCAATTTGTCGCTGAAATTTCACGAAAGTTTGCACGGTAACGCGATGGCACGCGACCTGATGGGCAAACACGTTGTTGTTGTTGGCGCGACTGGCGTTCTGGGTGCGCGAATTGCGGCTCACCTGACTGCGGCTGGCGCGAAAGTTTCGGCGATTGTGCGAGACCACACACGACTAGATGGTGCGAGCGTGTTTCAATATGCGTTAGCCGATGTAACTGACACTGCTGCGTTACAAATTGCATTTGCATCTGTGGCTTCTGCTGCGCCGATTGATGGTGTGGTGAACGCGACTGGTGTTGTGGCCTTTGGTGGCATCAACGAACTTGACGATGAAACTTTGGCAAGATTGTTTGCGGTTAATGCGACGGCGCCGATTGTGATGTTGCGCGAAAGCGCGGCACTGATCGCCGAAGGCGGATTTTTTGTGAACATCTCGGGCGTGGTGGCGACACAACCTGTTGCGGGCATGGCTGCCTATAGTGCGTCGAAGGCTGCGGCGTGGTCGGCGATGTCGGCGGTTGCGCGCGAATTGCGTCGTCGTCGAATTGATGTGATCGACGCTCGACCACCACACACCGAAACTGGTTTGGCATCGCGTGCGATCGCTGGTGTTGCACCAAAGATGCCTGTGGGTCTGACGCCTGATGTAGTTGCGGCGCGAATAGTCGGCGCAATTGTCGCAGGTGAGCGCGACTTGCCAACCGAGGCATTCGGCGTTTAGGCCTCACCGTCGTCGAGGCGTTGCAAAATCTTTTTCGCAGTTTTTTTGAGTTCGACAACATCTGAAAGTTGTTGAGCGGCGCGCACCGATCGAGCAACACGTGGATTTTTCACGAAAGCCTTTTCGTGACGCAAGAAAAAATCCCAATATAAAACTGTGAATGGGCAAGCGTCGTCACCCGTGCGCTTCTTGCGGTCGTAGTGACAACCTTTGCAGTGGTTGCTCATGCGATCGATGTATGCGCCGCCACTTGCGTAAGGCTTCGTAGCAAGTTGACCGCCGTCGGCATATAGCGACATGCCGAGCACGTTGGGCACCATCACCCATTCGTGGGCGTCGATATAACTGTTCCACATCCATTTTGTGAATTGTTGTGGATCAATCGCCGAAATCAGGGCGAAATTTCCGAGCACCATCAGACGTTCGATGTGGTGTGAATACGCACGGTCGTTGATGCCTGTGAGCACAGTGCTGACGCATTTCATTTTTGTTTTCTTTGGATTTGTAAACAGTGGCGGCAATGGTCGATGCGCCTGCAGATGATTGCGCTCTGCGTAGTCGGGCATCCAGCGCCAGTAACAGTTCCAGATGTATTCGCGCCAACCGAGAATTTGGCGGATGAAACCCTCGGCGCTGTTGATCGGCACGTTGCCTTTGGCGAACGCATCGGCTGCCGCATCGACTACTTCTTGGGCGAGCAACAAACCGTTGTTGAGATACGGCGAGAGCAGCGAATGGGCGAGATGCCAATTTGACTCGAGCATTGCATCTTCGTGTTCACCAAAGGTTGGCAGAATTTCTTTAACAAAATATTTGAGACGGGCTAGCGCGTCAGCGCGCGTTGTCGCCCACAAGCCGTCGGGCTTTTTGCCAAACACCGAACTCGGTAAGTCATCAAGAACTTGCTGGTCGATTTTGTCGAGGTTGTGTTGCTTTGGTTTTGGCCAACGGTCATGGCCAGTTTTAGGTGGTGGCTCGCGGTTTTCTTCGTCGAAGTTCCATTTGCCGCCGACTGGTTGATCGCCGTTCTTACCATCCATCAATACGTCATAGCGTTTTCGTTGCCAGCGGTAGAAGTCCTCCATTTTGATTGACTTTTTGTCGCCGGCGAACTTTGCGTAGTCGTCGGGGTGACAGAGAAATTGATTTGATTTTACGGTCTGCACTTTTAGTGACGCGACGAGTTGACGGGCTGTGTAACTGTTTGGTTCGGTTGCAGATATCTGCGATGGCGAGAATTTCGCGACGTGCTCGTTGAAACCCTTGCGCATTGTCGCACTTTTGCGATAGTCGACTTTGAAACCTGCTTGTTCAAGTTCGAGTGCGAAGCGGCGCATCGATGTGATTAGAAAGTGCGCGCGTTGAACGTGCCACCGACGAGAAGAGATCTTGCCCGCAGACTCGATGATCAAGATGCGGTGCGTTTCGGGTTTGGCTGTTGCGAGTGCGCCGATCTTGCGATTGAGTTGGTCTCCAAAGACCCAGATTGTCGCCAACGCTTTCGCCATGAGACCTCAAATGTACCCTAGGTCTTTAGATCATTGGCCTACTCTGAATTCGGCTAATTCTTGTTAAGCGTGGTCTGTGATTTGAAAGGTCGATTTCGATGTCACAAGGGCGGCGTATAAAAGTCTGCAACATGGCTGAAGTACTATCGCTTGACGCCGAAAAATTAAAGTCTGGGGTTAATGAGTCTTCAAGTTAATTACGTCAGTCGGCTAACCGACGTGCTTCAACCAACGGTGGCTTACCTTTGCCAACCGGTTGATTTGTTCGCCAGGCAACACATTGTTGTGCCAACAGCGGGTGTGAAGGCTTGGCTGATGTCAGAAGTCGCCAAGCAACTCGGCACTAGCGGCGCAGATTCACAAGACGGAATCATCGCCAACGTCGAAGTTGACTTTCCGGGTTCGCTAACGAAGTTTCTAAAACCAGAAATTTTGGGTGAGCGCGACCAGTGGTTGATCGAAAATCTGATGTTTCATGTGCTCGACGTGATTTCATCCGACAAACAGTATGAAGAATTAATCAATCGATCAGGCGGACAGTTGATGGCTGCGCGATCAATTGCCGATCGCTTTGATCGTTATCATGTTCGCCGTCCCGCAATGATTCGCCTTTGGGAGCAGGGCAAGCCGGCGCTTAGCCCAACTGCGCATAACCCGAACGCCAAACAACTCAACGCCACAGACATGTGGCAATTCAATTTATGGACAGCAGTACGAAAGCGCATTGGTCACCCGAGCCCGCCCGCGCGAACGCCAGAGTTGTCTAGCAATACGCCAAAACAAATTCTTGTGATTGGTTTTCAGTCGCTCAGCCCTGGTCAGATTGATGCGCTTTTGAAATTAAAAGAACATGTCGAAATACGTGTGGTGTTGGTTCATCCGTCACCTGCGATTTCAAAGAAGTGGGCGATGTCGGCGAGCTCGAGTGTGAGCGCAACAGTTGGCTTGATTCCTGAGCGAAATCCGTCGCAGCTTATGCCGACGGATATTGATCCACTTGTCAACTCATGGTTGATGGGTTCACAAGAACTCGAGACTTTGCTGGCATCACAAGGCATCGAATCGACACACTTGCAACACTCTGAGATAACTGCACAAACATTGCTGGGCCGAGTGCAACACACGGTGAGCAATCAGTTGCAGGCTGTTAAATCTGAAATTGAAATCACTGATCGTTCGCTAACAGTTCATCGTTGTCATAACTTGGGTCGACAAATCGAAGTGCTTCACGATGCACTGCTGCACGCGCTTAAAGACATTAAAGATCTGCAACCACATGAGATTGTGGTGCTATGCCCAAATATTTCAGCCGCTGCACCATTTCTAGAGGCGACTTTTGCTCGCAGTGTGCAATTGGGTGAAGCCAACAAAAATCGCAATATCAAATTGCCGCTAGTTGTTGCCGACCGGGGTATTCGCCAAGTTAGTGAAGGCTCGGCATTGTTGGCCAGTGTCGTTGATCTTGTGCAATCGCGCTGCTCAATCGAAGGTGTGCTCGCAGTTGCGACTTCGCCATTGGTGCGCGAAAACCTTGGCGTCAGTTCTGAAGGAGTAGAGCATTGGTATCGCTACATCAAGAATGCTCATGTGCGCTGGGGCTTGACCGTTGAGCACCGTAAACGGAACGGTCTTGATGCACCAGAGTTAAGCGCACACACTTGGCGCGCAGGGTTAGAGCAAATGCTGCTGGGGGCACTAGTCGCTGATGGCACACAAACTTTTGACTCATTAGCAGTTGATGCATTAGATGATGTAGATCTCTCAGACATCGACGAGATCTCTGCTCTGATTCGTGTGTTCGATGCCGTGTTGCAACTCTCAGACTTGACAAATCAACGGCAGACAGTCGAACAATGGTGTGATGCGATTGAATCTGCAATCGTTAGCTTGTGCGGTGAAACTTGTGATGATCTTGCGATGCCGCTCAAGCAACTCAGTACGTTGCGTGCATCGGCTGCTGGAAACACCGTTGATGTTGAATACAGCGATGTGGCGGCACAACTCAACGAGATGCTCAATGAAGTTCCGGGTCGTCAGCCGCTGCGCACGGGCGCGATCACGGCAACTTCGATGATCCCGTTACGTGGGGTGCCGTTTCGTGTTGTCTGTGTTGTCGGTTTTGATGAAGAGTCATTGTCGTCAAGCGAAGGCGAAGGCGATGACTTGATCGAGCGCCAACGATTGATCGGCGACTCAGATTCTCGACTCGATGTTCGTCGTTCTTTGCTTGATGCGACTCTCGCGGCGCAAGATCGACTGATAATTACCTGTAATGGTCAGAGCATCAAAAATAATCAACGGTTGCCACTAGCGACACCGCTCGCAGAGTTAGTTGACTTTGCTCAACGGCTTGGTGTCGGCCAGCACGCAAACAACAAACATCTCAGTGCAATTGAGATTGAGCATCCGCGTCACACAACGAGCGTGCCTAATTTTTTTGAAGGCCAAGTTCAGTCTGGCGTTGTTTGGTCGCACGACAATGTCGCTCGTCAAGCCGCAATCACATTGGGTGACGCGATAGTTACGACACCTTTGGTTTCAGTTGCGCTGCCCGCACCGATAGTGCTCACCCCGGAGTTGTTAGAAAAGACATATGTCGAGCCGTTAGAAATCTATTTGCGTGACACGCTTGACATGTTTGTCTACCGCAAAAACGAGCAAGAGACTCCGGCGACGATTCAGCTAGATATCGATAAAAAAACTGTCGCGCATTTGGCAAAAGAATTATTGCTTCTAACTTTTAATGATGCGTCGCCTGACGCCAGAGACGCGTGGCAAGGCGAAGTTCGTCGGTCTGGGGTTGTGCCCCCGTCACCATTTGGCGATGAAGCGTTTCAAGAAATTCACGATCTCGTCGACGCAATGCAATCTGCGCTTGCGGCACACGATATTGATATTTCTGCACTTGTACCTGTTGCCGTTGATATTGAAGTTTCGCCTGGGGTCAAACTCATCGGAAAAATCCCGATGTGCACTCAAGGCCCAGAGATGACCGCGACCGAAATCTGTTATCGAGCAGGGGCTAAAAATTACGAGTACATTCCAGCATTACGCAAACTAGCGATTCGATTGCTGATTGCCCGTGCTGCCGGCATTCAAATCCGTAAGGGTTATGTTCTTGCTCGCCACGAGGAATGGCCTAACAAACCAAAAAACATTGTCCGCGAACGAACTGTTATTTTGGCCGAGTCAATAACGCAAGATCAGGCCAAAGCACGACTCGTAACATTTTGTGAAATGGCTCGCACTGCGTTGGTTTCGCCATGTGCATCTTTTGGCAAAACAGCCGATGTTGAAAAAGGCGACATGCTCTACGAATTTGATTCTTATGTTTCAGGTGACGACTTTAATGATTCAAGTGAGTTCATTGTTTTTGGTGACAACCCAGAGTTCGATGAAATTTTTCATCCAAAAAGCCCAGTGCTCAAGTTTTGGAAGTCGCATCGCGAGATTCTGGGCTTGCCCAAAAATGACACCCCAAAGGTTTTCATCGTCTCATGAGCACTGGTCAAATAAACATCGAACTAGATCTTGCTAGTCAACCGCTAATCAACGGGATGGTCGCCGAGGCCAGTGCAGGTACGGGCAAAACATATTCGGTTGCGGCAATGTTGGTTCGCGAATTGGCGACCGATGAAAATCTTCGAATTAGTGAAGTGCTGGTGACTACTTTTACTCGCACGGCCGCGGCTGAGTTGCGCGACCGAATTCGCGGCGCGGCAATAAGCTTGCGCGATCAATTGCGACAAAACAAAGCCAACGATGATGACGTAGTGGCCAAGCACTTGATAGATGTCTATAAACACGACATCCCGGCGATGATTCGGCGACTTGATCGAGCATTGGTCGAATTCGACAGTGCGACGATTTCGACAATTCACAGCGTGTGCACCAAAGTTTTACATTTGGCCGGCATCACTCTAAGAAGCGTTGGCGAAGATGACATCACAAGTCAATTGGTCACCGAAGCAGTAAATGACGCAATCATCTCGCGCTCGGCTGTTGGCTTCGAAGTTTCACGCATTGACCCAAACGGCATGGCAGAAGTAGTCGGCAAGTTATTAGCTGATCCATTTACTGAGCCGTGGCTTGACCCGATGCAAAATCCGTTTGATGCTGGTGAGCCAATATCAATCGTAGATCAAAAGTTTTTAGATGAATATCAAACGATGATTCAAGAGTGCAAGACGCGAGTTCAAGACGCGACGATTAATCATCCAAGTTTCAATGATCTACTAAAGCGCGCCCACGATGTGGTTACTGACCAGTCGCGAGCAGCATTGATCGACGATATTCGGCTGCGATTTAAGTTGGCAATTGTTGATGAGGCCCAAGACACCGACAAGTTACAGTGGTCTTTCTTTGATGCATTGTTTCCGCCTGATCAAACACATCGCGCGCTGATCGCGGTTGGTGACCCAAAACAAGCAATCTATGGATTCAGAGGAGCTGATGTCCGGGCATTTGTAGTTCGCGCAGACCCAGCAAAAAAGCGAACGTTAACAACGAATCATCGCTCAGACAAACCAGTGCTATCGGCACTGAATGCCGCACTAGATGATGCACAGTTTGGCGACGGTATCCCATATATCGCAGTTAACGCGAGTGCTAAAAATAGTTCGGCGCGGTTTAATCCAGGCAAATCTGTTGAGTTTGTTGATATCGGTGAAGTCACAAATAAGAATCGACTTGATGTGCCGACGGCCAGGGTGGTTCACGAATTGTTGACTGTCGGAAAGCTGAAAACCGATGGCACTAATCGTGCTATTGAGCCACGAGATATCTGTGTGCTTGTTCGCACCAAGGCAACCGGGCGCGCAATCGAACGAAAACTTAAGCAATACAAGATTCCGGCTGTGAGTAATGGCACCGAATCGGTAATGGAGGGTGCAATCGCCAATCACTTGCGGTCACTGTTTGAACTAATGGAGCAACTCACCAATGTCGGTCGCACTCGCCGCGTTGCAAGCACGCCGTTTTTTGGTTTCTCACTGCGTCACGAGCACGACATATCTGATGCCGATTTGCAGAAGATTCAAACTCGGGTCAGTGAGTTGCGGGCAGTTTTACAATCTGGCGGTGTTGCGGCCCTCTCCGGTGCGATCAGTTCTGACGATCAATTTATGACTCGGTTGACAAAGGGAACTTCGGGCGAGCGTCAAATTACCGACTTTGCACATGTAATGGATGTGTTGCATGGTGCCAGTGATGGCAAGCCGTGTTCGCCATCTCGCGTTCTCGAAATTTTTATGTCATTGATTGACACAGACGAAACAAGCGAACTAGTCAGTAGGCGTGTCGAGAGTGATGTTGACGCAGTGCAGATCATGACGATACATAGCGCCAAAGGTTTGCAGTTTCCGTGCGTAGTAGTGGCCGACCTCTGGAAGGAGCCAACAAATCCTCGCGGCGCACCAGTGTTTTACAACCAAAACCAACGAGTCGTTGATATCGCCCACGGCTTAAACAACCCGACCGTATCGTCTCGAGAAGTAGCAAAAGCCGCGGTGAAACTTGCTGAAACTGGCGAATTGCGCCGAGTTATGTACGTTGCGCTCACACGAACTATGCACCATTTGTCGGTACTAGTCACTCAAGACCCAAAGAGTTTGTTGTCTGAGATGGTGCCACATATGCCAGCAAAAAAGTCAATCGACAATGTTGCCAAACTTGAAACTTATAAGGCCAAAATTGCCAAACCTGATGCCAAAAAATTTGGTTGTGCGACTGCGCCTGCAAATATCATTCAGTCATACCGTCGCACATCATTTTCGGGCATCATGGATACTCGCACCAAGTCGCAGCGTCGTGATTATTTTGATTTACCAAGTCACGGCAACGACGAGTTTGGCAATGCACCCGAAAACAATGCTTCAGTCAATAACACTGAGTTACTAGACGATCTTAAGAAATTCAAAATCCCAAGTTTGCCGGCCAGCAAAAATGTCGGCAATCAGATTCACGACATTCTTGAAGTAGTTGATACTTCGGTGCGGCCATTGCGCGATGAAGTCGCCCGTGCGGTGCAACAAAAAGCAACTTCAAGTTTGTTACGCGGTTACCACCAACCACTTACTACAATTCTGACGCGCGCACTCGAGACACCGTTCGGTGGTGCCTTTGGCGATGTCTGTTTTGCCGACATCAAACCAATTGATCGGCTCGCCGAAATGGATTTCGAGATGACCGTCGCGCTGTCTTCGGCAAATATTTTGACCAGCGATATCGGTCGAGTGTTGCTTTCATTATTAAGCCCAACAGATGCGTTGCGTGATTATGCAACGCTGCTTACCGATTCGTCGTTTGATATCCAAGTTGCTGGTCTGATCAACGGCTCGCTTGATGCGCTGTTGCGTTTGCCAGGTAGCACGCCGACACAACCGTTGCTAGCCATCACCGACTATAAGAGCAACAAACTTCATCGCGACACAGATGCTTCGCCGATTGCAAAATATTCGCCTGTGAATGTGCAAGCCAAGATGCAAGAAGCCCACTACATTCTGCAAGCACTCATCTATGGCACAAGCATCTATCGAATGTTGCGCTGGCGCTTGCCCGAGGCAAACCATGATGCCTGTATCAAAGGCATTGCTTATGGTTTTATTCGTGGCATGGTAGGGCCAGACACACCGACCGACGAAAACGGTCATCGTTACGGAGTATTCACATGGCAAGCACCGCCAGGTTTGTGGCGAGCGCTCAGTGATTTATTTGCCGGAAAGAAACCAGCGCAATGACAATCGCCAACTTGAAGCCCTATCTCGATGCGCAAGTCATCTCTGATGGCGATGTGGCGGCTGCTAAAACTTTAATTTCGATTGTTTCTCGCGTTGGTAAACCTCAGCCAAGTTTGTTGGGCTTTTTGTTGGCTTGCCTCGCTTTGCGCACGCCGCGCGACCGGCACACTTGTGTTGATCTTGAACACATTTCTGAATGGCTAACACCCGAGGGTCTTGACGCACATCTTGAATGGCCAAGAGATTCTGCAACTTGGCTGGCTGCGGCCAAAACTTGTCCACTAATTTTTGGTCGCTCGGGCGAGCCGACGCCACTAATTGTTGACGACACTCGCGTCTATCTCAATCGTGCATATGTCGAAGAGGGTTCGATTGCTGTCGCGCTAACTCGCGACAACGCCCAGCATCTGCACATTATTCTTGGTGGTCCTGGCACGGGCAAAACTCGCGAAGTGGCCATGAAATTCATCGAGCGTTTCAAGGCGGGCGAGCGAAACATTAAAGTTGCACTCGCCGCACCAACAGGCAAAGCCGCTGCGCGAATGCGCGAAGTCTTGTTGCGTGAATGCGATGCACTTAAAAAACTGCCCGAAGGTGGCGACGTTGATTGGTTGGCAGTCGACGATGCGATCAGTAATGCTTTTTCTGGCACGATTCATTCGTTGCTTGGGTTTGGCCCATCTCGCGACCCGCGATATAAATACAACGCCGATAATTATTTGCCATTTGACTGGATCGTAATTGACGAGGCATCAATGCTGCCGTCATCAATCATGTATCGCCTTGTTGACGCACTCAACCCAGCAACGGCGTTATTGCTGGTTGGCGACCCTGATCAACTCGCGAGCGTTGATGCAGGTTCTGTATTGGGCGATGTCGCCAAAGTGGCCAGCCGAAAAGGTTCAATCCTCTTTTCGCAAACCAAGATAATGAGCGAACAGTGGCGTCTGCCAGCAGAAATAGATGGTCTCGCTCGGTTGCTGAGACTCGAAAAACCAGTTGGAGGTCAAATTCTTGGCAACGAAAAACATGTTGATGCAGTCATTGAATATCTTGCAACAAACAAAACTTTGATTTCGTGGATCAAACCTGACAGCGATATCAAACAACTTGACGAACTTCGTGACAGAGTTGTGGCTCATGCCCGACAGTTACGCGAGTGCGCAATAAGTGACGACCCGCAGTCGGCGCTCAATAAGCGCAGTGAACTACAACTGTTATGTGCACATCGTGAGGGCCCAAATAGTGTGAACTACTGGAACGGGTTTGTTGAATATCAACTAGGCCCCTACACCGACACGCGTTGGTATTTTGGTCGCCCAATCATGGTGACACGCAACAACTATTCGGTAGATCTATACAACGGTGATGTCGGGGTAATCGTGCCAGACGAATCTGGCGCGCCGGTTGGTGCGTTTAGTGACGGTGGCTCATTTCGCCTCTTGCCGACGATGCGACTAGAAAATGTTGAGAGCGTTCATGCCCTGACAATTCACAAAAGTCAAGGCTCAGAATATAACGAAGTGGTGGTCGTGCTGCCTAATGAGTCGAGCCGAATTTTGACTAGAGAACTTTTCTACACCGGCGTCACTCGCACGAAGCAAAAGCTGACGATAATTGGCAGCGAGTCTGTAGTTCGAAGTGCGGTTTCGCAAGCGATCCGTCGCGCTTCGGGCCTTGCTAGTCGTTTGTAGCGTGGCCGTTCATTTTGTTGCGCATACGTTCGTATATATGCGTGCGTAAAGAAGTTATGAGTTATCGATAGTTTGAGTTTTACGCAGTTGTCGAACAACCCAGTCGTCTTGATCAAGTGTTTTGAGCAGCCACGCCACGTAATCCTGGGGTAGGTCAGTTAATTTTGAGCCTTTATGTTTGCCAAAAGGCATCACAGCATTGGGATCAACTGACTGTTCTATTTCAACCAATTCGCCAATAGACAGAGAATTCGCAGTAGCAAAATGTCGTAATAAAGCAAAACAAGTACGCACATCGTCAAGAGCCCGATGTGTGGGTATTTTGTCGATACCACATATCTCTGCAAGCACACCCAACTTGAAACTTGGCGCCTTGGGATAAAACCTACGCGCCAACTCCATCGTGCAAAGTTGGGTCGCCTGCCCGCAGTAGGGCGCAAACATTGGCAGGTCAAACTTTGCATTGTGTGCGGCAACCAGTACATTGCTCTTTCGAAATTTGTCTGAATGTTGAACTTTTAGAAAATTGTCAAGAGTCGGAGCATCTTTGACCTCTGCATCTGAAATACCATGCACTGCTTGGGCACCTGGCTCGATTGGCATTTGTGGATTAATCAGTGATTCAACAGAACTAATCTCGGCGAAATTGCTATCGAATTCGAGCCACGCAATTTCAACCGGACGGTATCCAGGAGCAAGGCCAGTCGTCTCAAAGTCAACAACCACATATGTGTCGAACAAGTCGCTGTTGATGATTGATTCTTTCATTAAGTGAATTGTAATCAGTCGCCATCAATGCATAATCAATGCAAATGACCATGGTCGCCCCAGTGAATCAAATAGAAGGCCGCGTTCCAACTTTCTAGGGTGTGTTGCAATGAGACAACTCTGAAGATGGCGCAGTAATCTTTGAAATTACAAGAACATATGCAAAGGCGAAGACAATGAGTGAAATTAAAGTTGCTGAACGATTAATCGATAATATGCGTGGCGTTCGCTACGGCGAAGTGCTGCCGATCTTCTTGCGTGAAGACG
>ERZ889217.1354-NODE-1354-length-12633-cov-15.913261_pt1 | contig 12633 bp, 8 predicted proteins | sample MGYA00521098_ERZ889217 | MGnify/ENA primary metagenome ERZ889217 (study PRJEB32303, sample SAMEA104408613) | aquatic metagenome | biome: Brackish water; feature: Pelagic; material: water | place: Baltic Sea | collected 2014-06-10T22:04:00 | depth 2,362 m ...
GGTCGCGGGTGAGGCCGCGTAAGGCCGCGGGGTCGAAGTCTGGAAATCCGCCGAATCACCCGCTCAGGCGGGCCGTCACGGCCCCCGCAATCGGAAGAATCCGTGGGCTCGAAGGGTGCCGCGGGCAACAGGCTGCGGATGGGCCAGCGTTTGGCCAACCCGCCGCTCCTCGGGCCTGGCCGTCAGAGATACGTGTTGATCACGTTCTCAAAAAGTTCCTGCCGGCCGCTCACGCAGGCCGCTGCATTTCCCTTGGCAAGCATCTCCTGCTCGAGCGAGGCGAACGACTCCTTGCCCGCCTCGATCCGCTGGCCGAGCGGGCTCGACCAGGAGGCATACCGCTCCTCGAGAAGCTTCTGGATCGCCCCGTCGGCCCGCATGGCGGCGGCGATCTTGAGGCCGCGGGCGAAGGCGTCCATGCCGCCGATGTGGGCGTGGAACAGGTCGATTGGTTCGAAGCTTTCGCGGCGAACCTTGGCGTCGAAGTTGATCCCACCGGGGGCGAGGCCGCCGTACTTCAGGATCGTGTACATCACCTGGCTGGTGAGATAGATGCTGGTGGGAAACTGGTCGGTGTCCCAGCCCACGAGGGTGTCGCCGGTGTTGGCGTCGATCGACCCCAGGTAGCCCTGCAGTCCGGCATACTCCAACTCATGCTGCATCTCGTGGCCGGCCAGCGTGGCGTGGTTGGTTTCGATGTTCATTTTGACCTGCTTCTCCAGCCCGTAGGTCCGAAGGAAGTTGATACAGGTGGCCACGTCGAAGTCGTATTGATGCTTCATCGGTTCCCGCGGCTTGGGCTCAAAATAGAACTGCCCGGTAAACCCAATCGTCTTGGCGTGATCGACCGCCATGTGCATGAAGGCAGCCAGGTGGTCGAGCTCCCGTTTCATGTCGGTGTTCCACAGACACTGATAGCCCTCGCGGCCTCCCCAGAACGTGTAGCCCGCACCGCCGAGCCGATGGGTGACCTCGATCGCCTTTTTCACCTGGGCAGCGGCGAAGGCGAAGGATTCGACGTTGGGGCTCGTGGCCGCGCCGTGCACGTACCGCCGATTGCTGAACAGGTTGGCCGTGCCCCAAAGCAGCTTGATCCCCGTGCGGGCCTGGTGCTCCGCGAGCCGCTCGGCTACGGCGTCGAGGTGCTTGTTGCTTTCGGTGAGCGTCGCCCCGTCGGGCGACACATCGCGGTCATGGAAGCAGTAGTAGCCCACGCCGAGCTTCTCCAGAAACTCGAAGGCCACGTCTACCCTGGCCAAGGCCATCGTGAGCGAATCGCTCCCATCCTCCCAGGGGCGGATCATCGTGCCCGGGCCGAAGGGGTCGCCGCCAGTGCCGCGGAACGCGTGCCAATACGAGACGGCGAACCGGAGGTGGTCCCGCATCGGCCTGCCCTCTACGAGCGCGTCGGCGTCGTAATGACGGAAGGCCAGCATGCTGGTGGCATTCGGGCCCTGGTAGCGGATCTTTTCGATGCCCGGAAACGCCTCGCTCGCCTGTGTCATGCTCGTGTGCTCCACATACCTCTGGGGGGTCAATCCAGCGATCCTGCCCGCTCAGGACGTCGCGGTGGGTAAGCGTAGCCCGAAATGGCCGTGCTGTCGCGGGGCTGCTGTGGCGAGAGATAGGCGACGGCAGGATTCATCAATCATGATCCATCAATCCTGGTTTCTGACCCCGATGGTGCTTGAGCAAGACCCAGCCTCGGCCTAGCCCCGAGCGGGCGAAATTCTTTTCGGCATCACGGAGCGGCCTTACGCGCCAAGAGCTGCCGGCCGCGGTCGGGGAACCATTCGATCAGCCCAGCCAGAAGGCCCACCTTTCGCGGGATGACGAGTTCGCTGGTCCGCCGCTGGCAGGCGGTGAGCACGGCCTCGGCGAGCCGATCGGGATCCAAGGGCTTGAGGCTCCGGGTGCCACCCGGGGCCATGGCATCGATTGGCAGGCCGGCAGCCGTGGCCTGATCGGCATACCGCCCCGCTGATTGGTCTGCGGCCGGGTCGTCGGGGCTGCGGGCGATCGGTCCCGGGGAGACGAGCAGCACGTGTCCTCCGCGGGGTTCCAGTTCCAGCCGAACAGCATCGGCGTAGGCGGCCAGGGCCGACTTGGCGACGGCGTAGGGCCCCATGAACGGCGTCACGACCTTGCCGGCGAGGCTGCCGATATAGACGAGATGGCCCCGGGCCGTCGCGATGTCGTCGGCGACGGCCTGGGTGATCTCGACGGCCGCCAGCAGGTTGGCCTCCAGGTAATCCTCGATCGTCTGCCGGTTTGTGGCGAGCATTGCGGCTCGGCCCGACCGCCCGACGCAGAAGAACAGGTCGTCGATGCCGCCAAGAATCCGGAGGGCTTCACCGACGGTGCGGCTGCCGTCGCCCGGCCGCGCGAGGTCGGCGGTGAGCCCATGAACCTCTCCGTCGGATTCGGCCACGGCCAGTGCCCGCCGCACGCCTTCGCCTGACCGGCCTACGAGCAGCACCCGGGCTCCGGCCCGAGCCAGATGCCGACCCAACACCAGGCCGAATCCGGCCGTACCGCCTGCCACAATTCCTCGACGGCCTTCCCACATCCCGCTCATGATCGGCTGATGGTACCATCCGGCCCCGCCGGGGTTTCCTTCTTCCTCCCGCCTGGACGCCCGCCATGAACCCGACCCGCCCTGCCCCGCCTGAAATCGTCCGCACCAAGGTCGTCGCCACCCTCGGCCCCGCCTCTCACGGCGAGGAAGCCATTCGGGGTCTCGTCGAGGCGGGGGTCGACGTCTTCCGGCTCAACATGGCCCACGGCTCCATCGATGAGCATGCCGAGTCGCTGGCCCGGATCCGGCGGGTCTCGGAGGCACTGGCCCGGCCGATTGGAGTTCTGGCTGACCTGGCTGGTCCCAAGATCCGTCTGGGTGAATTGCCTGGTGGGGCGACCGATCTTGCCGAGGGAGAACACGTCAGCTTCGTTCGTGGCACCGAAGCCCATGGTCCCGGCGAGTTCACCGTCACGTACGAGCCGCTCGTTGACGAACTCTCCCTGGGCGACTCTGTGATGCTCGCTGATGGGACGATCAGCCTGGTCGTCGTCGAGCGGAATGCCCAGCAGGTGCGGTGCCGCGTCATTCAGGGGGGCACCGTCCGCAGCCGGCAGGGTGTTAACCTGCCGGGCGTGCGGCTCTCGGTGGCCGCGATCAGCGCCGCCGACTGGCAGCATGCGGAGTGGGCCGCATCGGCCGGGATCGATTTCGTCAGCCTGTCGTTTGTCCGTTCGGCCTTGGAGGTGAAACTGCTCAAGGAGTTGCTCCGGACCCGTGGCTCGCTGGCTCGGGTCGTGGCCAAGATCGAGAAGCGGGAGGCGATCGAAAATCTCGACACGATCGTAGAGGCTGCCGACGCTGTGATGGTGGCCCGCGGCGATCTCGGTGTGGAGACCGACGTGGCCAGCATGCCGATGGTGCAAAAGCGGATCATCCGCGCCTGCCAGCGGTACCAAAAGCCTGTGATCGTGGCGACCCAGATGCTCGACAGCATGCATCATGCCCGCCGGCCGACGCGGGCCGAGGCCACCGACGTTGCCAATGCTATTCTCGACGGGGCCGACGCCTGCATGCTCTCTGGTGAGACAGCTATCGGCGAGCACCCGCGGCTGGTGGTGGAGATGATGCGGCGGATCGCCAGCGAGACTGAAAAGCAATATCTCGCCGACCGCTGGCGGTATATGGACGGACGGTTCATGGCCGAACGGGGCAGTGCCGGCGTGCCGGTGCAGGAGTTTCTGCCTGCGCCGGAGTTTCTCGTGGATGGGCTTCATCCGATCACCCAGGCGGTGGTGGACGGGGCCAGCCGGATCGCCGGCGAAATCGACGCCAAACTGTTTGTCGTGGCCAGCCGGTCTGGCCTGACGGCAATCGCCCGCTCGAAGCGCCGGGGCGCCGTGCCCACCGTCGGCGTCTCCGACAATCCGGCCACACTCCGGCAAATGTCCTTGTACTGGGGCGTGACGCCGCTGGCGGGTGCGGCGGCGGGCGACACTGCCACCCTGCTCGAGCATGTCTGCTCATGGGGGATCGGCCAGGGGCGGCTCCAGCCGGGTGACCGGATCCTGCTGGTGGCCGGCTCCGGTTTTGGGACTGGCGGACACAATATGGCACTGGTGCATGAAGTTTGAATCAGGAGCAGGCATGACTAAGAAGTGTGTGTTGGCGTATTCGGGTGGGCTGGACACGTCGGTGATCCTGGGCTGGCTGATCGAGCAGGGCTACGACGTCGTGGCCGTGTACGTCGACCTCGGGCAACCCTGCGAGGATCGGCCGGCGATCCTGCAAAAGGCCCGTGATGGCGGGGCAGTCGAGTCGCTGATCGTCGATGTGCGGGAGGAACTCTGCCGCGACTTCGCCTTTCCAACGATGCAGTGGCAGGCCCGCTACGAGGGCACCTATCTACTCGGCACGTCGATCGCCCGGCCGCTGATCTCCAAGGTCTGCGTCGAAATCGCCCATCGCGAGGGCTGCACTGTGTTTGCCCATGGGGCCACCGGCAAGGGTAACGATCAGTGCCGCTTTCAGCTGGCGGCCGAGGCTCTTGATCCCTCGATCACCGTGCTGGCTCCCTGGCGGATCGCCTCCTTCCGCGAACGGTTTCCGGGCCGCAAGGAGTTGATCGAGTTTTGTGAGGCCAGAAACATCCCGGTCAAGGCCTCGAAGGGCAAGCCCTACAGCTCGGATGAAAACTGCCTCCACACCAGCTACGAAGCCGGCCTGCTGGAGGAACTCTCCACCGACGGCTTCGGACTGGTCGAGTTTGGGATGACGGTGTCGCCGCAGGAGGCCCCCGACACCCCCGAAACGGTCGTGATCGAATTTGCCACCGGGCTGCCGGTGGCGGTGAACGGTCGGTCGTTGCCCCCGCACGACGTCGTGCTGGCCCTCAACGAGATCGGGGGCCGCAACGGTGTCGGCCGGTCCGACATCGTTGAGAATCGGCTCGTTGGCATGAAGAGTCGCGGGGTCTATGAGGCTCCCGGCATGACGCTGCTCTACGAAGCCCACCGGCTTGTGGAGCAGTTGACGCTCGACCGGGACCTCGTTCACCTCCGCGACCGGATCTCGCCCGAGGTGGCCGAAATGGTCTACTACGGCTTCTGGTATTGCGCGAAGATGGATGCCCTCCTGGCGTTCATCCGCGAGGCCCAACGGCCGGTAACAGGTCGCGTGGAACTCTCGCTGTACAAGGGCAACATGCTCGTCAAAAGCCGGGAGAGCAGCCAGAGCCTGTACGACGCCGCGATCGCCTCGATGGAGGGTGGGGGATCCTACGACCAGACCGATGCCGAGGGATTCCTGAGGATTCTTGGCCTGCCGCTGCGGGTGCAGGGGCAGGTGCGGCCGCGAGGCTGAAGTGGGCGGTTGTTGCCGGAGCCAATTCGCCCATGTTTCTCCAGTGGTTCACCGCAGACAGGTGGTCGCGAGAAACCGCCGCGTCCATCCAGCTGGCGGGAATCCATGCCCGGCAGCCGGCAGCGTGGTTCGGATTCGCCGTTGCGGCCCTGCCCTTTGCCTGGTTGGCATTCGGGATTCCAGCAGCGCGAACCTGGCTCGTGCTGCCGGTGGCGATCGCCTGCGGTGGGCTCGCGGCGACCGCATCCCTCGGTGACCCGCCTGCCGGTCTGCCAGACGGTCGGCGGCGGCTCTGGTTTCCCATCTGGGCCGGACGACTCGCCTGGCCGCTGGCCGGAGCGGTGCTGGCGGCGACCGGGTTGGTTCTGACAGGGAAAGGTGGGTGGTTGGCCTGGGGCATCGGCGGCGGCGTGGTTTGGGGCGGGCTGCTGACGGCGGCAGTGGCGCTGGGAGTGCGGACGGCTGCTGCAGATGCTGCGTTGGCGACGAGTGGTGGACTGCTCGTTGCGGCTACGGCCGCGGTGGTGGCGCTGGCGGTCGGCTCGCTTGGATGGATCTTTCTGTGGCAGGCTGCTGCGGCCAGCGTGGCTGCAGCAGGAGTCGCCTGGGCCGTGTGGAGACTGGCAGCGTGGGAGCAGACGGTCTGGTTTGGCTTAGCAGCTGCCACCGGCGAGCGGTCAGCGCCGCTCGTCGCCATTGCCATGGTGACAGCGCTGGCGGTGATGGTGGGCTGTTTTTTTCTCGCGCCCCAATTGGCGGTGGGCTATCCCATCGTGGCCCTGGGTTGGTTCATCTGCCTGGCGGTGCCTGCGGCCACCGCCTCGAATCACTCGCAGCGCGGGCTCCGGCTGGCACGATCCGCCGTTGGTCCAAGTTCGCTGCCCGGTTCCGCCGCGATGGCTGCGACAAGCGCGGTGTTCTACGCCGCCGTGCTCGGTTGGCCTGCAGTCGTGGCCATGCTTCTGCCAGCCGCCGGTGGAACGCGGTCCGTGCACCCTGCCACGGCCGTCGGTTGCCTGGCGACGGCGGCGGCGGTGCTTTTAGGAGTGTCACACGGTGTGGCTCGAGGGGGTGGCGGCGGGGGCGAAACGCCGCGGGCCATCTACCTCTCCGGCGTGGCAGCCGCGGTCGTGGCGGCGGCTGCCGTCGCCTAAATACCCCGTTTTGCCCGCCCCGCCCGCGCGTCGCCATGTGATCGGTGTTGAGCCCTGCGGCGAATCCTGCAAGACTCCCCACCGACGCAGCCTGCGTTGCTCATCCCCCGGTTTCCCCGGCCCTCGTTTGGGATTGAGAAACGTGGCTCGGGCGCCCGATACAACAGCCACGGTGGATCGCGAAGATCACGACGAATCCGCCTGCCTTCCTTGGAGGTTTTCTGTGCACGTCCATCTCCTTGACATCGCGACCCGGCGGGCCAGTCCGGCCATCGTTGGAGGCCTGATCCTGGCCGCGACCTGGGTGTCTGCCGCCGGCTTCGCTCCCAGCGAGACGATTTTCCCGGCCACGACTCGGGCCTGGCTGAGCGTGCCTGATCCCCAGGGGCTCCGGGAACGGTTTGATCGATCGCATTATGGCCAGCTGATCGCCGATCCCTCGATGGAGGCCTTTGTCGACAGCTTTAAGCAGCAGCTTTCCAAGAATGGCAAGCAGCGGCTCGCCAAACTCGGCCTCACGCTCGAGGATCTCGCTGACGTGGTGGGTGGGGAGATTGCCGCTGCTGCAATCGAGCCGCAGCCTGGCCGGCTCACCATGGTGCTGCTGGTCGACACGACCGGTCATGAGGAGGCGGCTCGGAAGCTCGTCGAGACGATCGGCAAGCGGCTCGTGGAGCGAAAGGCCAAGCAGATCACGATCGCCGATGCCCCTGCTGAATTGATCGTGTACGAATTGCCGCCTGCCCAGGACGAACGAAAGGCGACCGCTCCGCGGGATCGTCGGGTGGCCTTTGCCATCTCGGGCTCGGCACTCGTAGTGGGCGACGACGCGGTCCAGGTTGGACAGTCGGTGGCGATTCTGGGTAAGGGTCGAGCTGATAGTCTTGCCACAGTCGAATCATTCAAGGCGATCATGGCCCGCTGCGGCACGTCGATTCCGGCAGCCGCTGACCCGCTCCGGTGGTTCATCGACCCACTTGCGTTTGCCTCGGCCTGGCAGCAGACCAATCCCCCGTTGGAGAAGAAGAAGGGCCCGGACTACGTCGCAATCCTCGGACGAGAGGGCTTCGATGCCGTGAAAGCCGCCGGTGGTCTGCTGGTTTTCAGCGAGGGTGCCCACACGCTCAGGCACCACTCGATGATCTATGCTCCGGCCCTGCCTGGCCGCGATCCCAACTCGCCGGATCGCTTTGATCTGGCTGCCAAGATGCTGCGGTTTCCGGCCGCAGTCGATCTCACGCCACCGTCGTGGGTGCCGGCCGACGTGGGCGGCTGGATGGCGCTCGAGTGGGATATCCGAACTGCATTCGCCGCCGCAAGGCCTTTGGTGGATGACATCGTTGGCGATCAGGGGGTGTATGACGACGTGATCGCCTCGCTCAAGGAGGATCCAGATGGTCCGCAGATCGATGTGGACCAGGATCTCGTAGCCTGCCTGGGCACCCGTGTGTCTTTGATTACTCATCACATCGAACCGATCACCCCTGATTCGGAACGGCTCGTGATCGCCATGGCGACAGCCGATGAGGCGCGGGTAGCCGCTACGATCGCCAAGGTGATGGATGCCGACGGGGACATGCAGCGGATCGAACTCGGCGGCTACCCGGCTTGGGAATTGATTGACCGTTCTCAGGCGCTGCCGCAGCTCGAGGTTGAGACCCCGGGCGGTGCGATCAGCCACGCCGACGATGAAGACGAGAGTTCCCGTCGGCGGCAACGCCTCCGCGACAAGGATGAGAAACTGTTGCCCCACTCTGCGGTCGCGGTGGCCCGCGGGCATCTTTTGATCGCCTCGCATCGCGACATTCTCGAGCGGATGCTGACGGCCGAGGCTGCCGAGGGATCGCTGGCCTCTGCGGCCGACTTTAAGACGATGATGGTCGAACTTTCAGATTTCGCGCCGGGCAGTACCTCAGCCCGTTCGTTTGGCCGCGAGGACGAAACGATCGAGCCGGCCTACGAACTGCTACGGTCAGGTTCGATGCCCAGGTCGAAGAGCGTATTCGGCCAGATCCTGAACGGCATACTCGGTGATGGCAAGCCAGGCAGCGTTCGGGAACAAAAGATTAACGGAAGTTCCCTGCCTGAGTTTGCCGAAGTGCGGAAGTATTTTGGCACAGTTGGCACGGTGTTTGAGACGTTGCCGGAAGGGTGGCTGCTGACTGGCCTGGTGCTGCCACGGGCCGGCGAGTTGGAGCCCGAAGTAGCCCGAAATCCGGCTCCTACTCCTGGCGGTCGGTAAGCGGCGCCGGACGAATTCGCCGTCGGGCTAAGGCAGCGAAGCTGCCTGCAGTAAGTCCTACAAGAGTGAGCGACCCTGGCTCCGGAACAGCAGCCACGGACAGGTTTGAGATATTGAGGAAAGACCCGCCCCCCACTGCCTGGAATGTGAGGGTTGTAAGAACGGTCTCGGTCGTAGTGATGCCGGCAAAGCCGAGCGCACCGCTGGTCGTGCTGGATACCGGGATTGATGTGCCCTCACTGAAGCTGACGTTGACTGTGCCAGCTACACGGTTGCCACTGATGTCAGTCAGCCAGATGTTTCCGCCTGCGGACGCAACGTTTCCCGAATTGAAGGTCACAATCAGGTTCTCCGCGGCGGCCCAATTTCCGACGGCCTTGCCGACTGTTTCAGGAAAGACTCCGAGGCCTGAGGTGGGGGCGGTGATCTCGTAGCCGACGGACGGCGTGCCACCGGAGCCAGTCACCACCGACACCGGGGAGTTCAAGGCGTTTGGTACGGCAGAGAAATCATTGAAGTAGAAGCCCGTAGGCAGGGCCGCCTCAAAGCCAGTCCGGTCGGTGTAGGTGACGGTCGCCGCCTGGGATGTGACGGCACCAGGGACCAGACCGTACAACGCGCCAATAAGGCCGAAGCGAAGAATCAAGAGAGCGGAAAAACAACGCATGATTCACCTCAATAACGAATTGGTTGAGAGCGCCATGAAGCCAGGAGAACAATCCGCCGCATTAAATCCACGGGCAAACCGCGTTCCAAAGAGTTCTGCAACTAGCCTTTCACTCGTATCTGCGCCGAAAAACCCCGTTTTTGACTGGTCAGTTGGTATCAGTTGGCCGAAGCCGAGTCTCTGTTTCCCTATTTTTGCGAATAAAATTCACACCATCGCTGAATCGATTTCACCCCCCTTGTGAACCTTGAACGCTCGCGCTGCCCGCTTCAGGGCACGCTCAGCCGACGCGGATTGCGACGACCTGAAGCCAAGCCGGCTGCGGCGGGCCGTGATAGTGCCCACCAACGGCAGCTTCGGCACGCGGTGCGACGTCGCGCCATCGCTCCCTCCCCTGCGGACGAGGTCCAGGGTGACGGTGCGGCGACCGTGCACGAAACGCAGGTTTCATGCACGAAAAAGAGTTGAGTCCCGGCGAATTCGAGGGTACTAAGTTCTGCGGCGAAAAATCGTGGCAGTCGCTGTTGTCCCACGCGGCCCCGGATGACCCAAACCCCATGCTGTCTCCCATGTGTTTTCTCAAGTGGTTCTCCATCCCGCTCGCGATCTTCGCTCTGGGGGGCGGTGTTGCTGGTGTCGTCCTGGCCGACCCGCCGGCCGCCGCCGCCAGCGCTGCACCTGCGGCAGCCGGGCAGCTGCTCGAGGAGACGGTGCAAACGGCCATCAAGAGCGTGATCGGTCGTGAGGCCGCGGCGGCGGTGCAGGAAAAGGTGCAGGACGCCGTCAGCGGCACGCTTCAAAAAGCGTCCGTGGAGGTGATGAAGGACGTGACGCTCGTGCTGCGGGTCTCAAAGGAGTTCATCCGGCAGCACACGCCACCGCCGGTCGAGAAGGTTTCGTCGGTCGATCGGTGCTTGTTCGGCGCCCGGGTCGCCGGGACCGCGACCACGACCGGCCAGCCGACCGTGTCGCTGAGCGCTGACCACACGAAGCCGGGGTTCACGCTCCACTTTGCCGGCACGACCGTCACGCATACGGTCGCGACGAAAGGCCCGGTCAAGGGATTCAACACCGGCCGCGCGGTGTTCGACGTGCACCGGGAGATTTGCTTCAACGGCACACAGTTCAGCGATGGCCCGGAAATGATCGAGTGCTCCTACGATTCGACACTCACCGGCCTGTCGGTGCCACCGGGCCTGCGAGGCCGCATCGTGCGGAATCGTGCGTTACCGGAGATCGCCAGACACCGCCCTGCCGCCGATGCGATCGCGCTTGCGGATACGCGGACCGAGGTCCTCAAGAGCTTTGGCGAGCGGACCGACAAGCTGGTGGCCGATCTCAATGCCAACGTGCCCTGGAAGCAGACACTCGCACTGCTTGCGCCGCAGGACTCGGACTGGGTTGGGAGCTTTTCCGCCACGAAGGAGTGGATCGAAGCCCGCTCGAGTCACCTGCACGGACCCGTTCCCGACCTCCCCGAGGAAGCCGCCCGCTTGCAGGCCCCGATCGAGCTCTGGGTGCTGGGCAAGCCGGACGGGGCGATGTCGGGCAAGCTGTTGGCCCTGTGGAGCGTTCGCAACGGAGCGCTCGATCGCTTTCGCACTGTGACTTCCTCACCGGCCGCGGCGGTGGCCGCCGGGATCGAACCGGCCGTCGTGGGCGAATGGTGGGTGATCCGGGTCGGGGCCGATCTGGCCGAACGCTTTGTCGACGGCCTGCCGAAGTGACGTTCTCCCCCGGGGCGGGAGCGGGCGGGGGCAACTCGCCACCCGGGTCCTCGGGCTCTGACCGACCGTTTTGCAGTCAGCGTCGGCACGAGGCCGATCCGCGGGTTCGCCAGCTGCACAGGTCGTGATCGCGGCCGAGACGCAGGCCGCTCTCGACCAGGCCCGCCGGCTGGTGAAGATCGACCTCGAGCCCGACCAGGCCAGGGGCGGATCGTCTATCTGGATTCTGGCCGCACTAAGGCAGAGGTTTCCCCCATTTTTTGGTCAGCGTCACCGTAGGGCGAGCCTTTGCCCAAGCAGCAGCGGAACCCTCTGCCGTTGGTGGACCTTGCCCGAGGGCATACACTCTTGTCAGTCGGGGGTGGGAAGCCCTTGCCAATGGTCGGTTCGCTGCGGGGGTAACAGGAGTTTCGTCATGGTATTCGCCCATCGTTCTCAGCGTGGTCGCCGTCGCCGACCCGACCGTTTAGCGGCGGAGCGGCTCGAAGCCCGCTGCCTCCTCGCGGCCGACATGATGGCCGGCATTCGGCAGATCGACTGGGGCGGTGAAACCGTCACAGCCCGCGTTGATGGCTGGATCGTGACCACCGAGGGGGGTGCACCGCAGGTCGCCTCCGGCTGGTCATCGAAGTCGCTCGGCCAAGGGATGTTTGCGATCACGGCCCCTGGCGCCAGTGTGGCGGATGTGACCTCGTGGTCGACAACGACCGGCACACGAGGTTTCGAACCCGACCGGATCATCACGGCAGCCACCCTGCCCAACGATCCGTCCTTCTTTCGGCTCTGGGGGCTGCACAACACTGGACAGACCGGTGGCGTGGCAGACGCTGACATCGGCGCACCCGAAGCATGGAATGTGACCACCGGCTCGCGGGCTGTGGTCGTGGCCGTGATCGATACCGGCATCGACTACCGTCACACGGACCTGGCCGCAAACATGTGGCGGAACCCGGGAGAGATCCCCGGTGACGGTATCGACAACGACGGCAACGGATTCATCGATGATGTCTACGGCTGGGACTTCGCCAACAACGACGCCGACCCCTTCGACGACGAGGGGCATGGCACCCATGTCGCGGGCACGATCGGTGCCGTGGGCAATAACGGGACTGGGGTGGCCGGCGTGAACTGGCAGGTGTCGCTCATGGCACTGAAGTTTTTGGGCGCCGACGGGAGCGGCACCACCAGCGCGGCGATCGCTGCCTTGAACTACGCCACGATGATGCGGCAGACCCACGGCGTGAATGTCGTGGCCACGAATAACAGTTGGGGCGGCGGCGGGGCCTCGACGGCCCTCACCAATGCGATCGTGGCCGGGGGGAATACCGGCATCCTCGCCGTGGCGGCGGCGGGCAACGAGTCGGCCAACAACGACACCACCCCTTCGTTCCCGGCGAACGTGAATTCGACGGCGGTCATTTCGGTGGCGGCCACCGATGCCTCGAATCGCCTGGCATCGTTCT
>ERZ889217.1356-NODE-1356-length-12625-cov-8.456802_pt1 | contig 12625 bp, 9 predicted proteins | sample MGYA00521098_ERZ889217 | MGnify/ENA primary metagenome ERZ889217 (study PRJEB32303, sample SAMEA104408613) | aquatic metagenome | biome: Brackish water; feature: Pelagic; material: water | place: Baltic Sea | collected 2014-06-10T22:04:00 | depth 2,362 m ...
ATATAAAAGAAAATATAATTAAGGATTTTAATATTAATCATTCTGACAAACCATTAAAAAATATCAAATTACTAGATATTGGTTGTGGGGGTGGCTTGTTATCAGAACCAATGTGTAGATTGGGTGCCAATGTAGTTGGGATAGATGCTTCCAAAAAAAATATAGAGGTTGCAAAATTTCATGCAAAAAAAAATAAACTTAAAATAAATTATAAGGTTGCCTCACCAGAAAAACTAAAAACTAAAACAAAATTTGATGTGATTTTAAACATGGAAATAGTTGAACATGTTAATGATATAGATTTTTTTATTAAAGAGAGTTCTAAATTATTAAAAAAGAATGGCATAATGTTTGTTGCCACCTTAAACAAAACATTAAAATCATATGTCTTTGCGATTGTGGGCGCTGAATATATTTTAAAATGGCTTCCTATTGGAACTCATGATTGGGAAAAATTTGTAAAACCTGAAGATCTAATAAATATTTCTAAAAAAAATAATTTATCACTAAAAAAATTAGATGGTATGCAATTTAATATATTGGATAAGAGTTGGAAAATAAGTCGAGACACATCTGTTAATTATATTGTAAAATTTGTAAAAGTTTAATTAGTGTTATCTTTTATCCAATGAATTATTTCAGCTTCTATACCTTCTTCTTTTAATTCTTTAAGATCTTGATTTGTTGCGGTACCATAAATTCCCTTAGAAGATTTTTTATTTTTGTAATGTATAGATCTTGCTTCATAAGCAAAATTTTCACCGACATAATTGAAATTTTTTTTAATAAATTCTTGATATTGAGATATCGTTTTTTTTATCTCTTTATATTTTTGACTTGGTGTATCAATCATAATATTGTTTTTTGACATAAATACACTTGGAGACATTAAAGTTTTTTCAACATTCAATGAGTTGCAAACATGACAATTAAGAAATTTTTTTTTTTTTAGCTTCTCATACTCTCGCGAGGTTGAAAACCAACTATCAAAAGTCGTTTCACAGTCTTTACATATAAGTTTATATTTAATCATAAAATATAGTTAATAACGAATGTTCTTTATTCAATAGTAAATTAGCTTCTATAGTCTGCGTTAATTTCTATATATTTTTTAGTTAAATCCATGGTGTAAGCTGTAAAGTTTTTTGTCCCTAAATTTAAATTTATTGAGATATTTATTGCTGAACCCTTCATATAATTTGCAACCTCGCTCTCTTTGTAGTTCTTAAAAATTTTTCCCTTTTCTATAATTTTTATATTACTAAAATTGATCGATAATTTATCTAAATTTATATTTATGCCAGATTTCCCAATGGCCATTATTATTCTTCCCCAATTTGGATCTTCTCCAGCAATAGCAGTTTTAACAAGATTGGAATTTGCAATGGAAAAGGCTATTTTTTTTGCATCATTTTCGCTTTTTGATTTAATAACATTTATTGTTATAAATTTAGTGGCACCCTCACCATCTGCAACTATTCTTTTAGATAAATTTAATAATACTGAATGTAAGGCTTTATCAAAGGATTTGATTCTTTTATCATTAATGTTGTTAATCATAGAGTTTTTAATTTTACCTGTTGAAAAAATTGAAACCATATCATTAGTGCTGGTATCTCCATCACAAGTAATTGCATTAAAGGTTGTGTCGATATTTTTTTTAAGCAATTTACTTAAAATATCATTTGAAAGATCTGCATCTGTAAATATATAGCCTAATGTTGTGGCCATATTTGGAAAAATCATCCCTGATCCTTTTGCAATCCCATAAATTTTAATTTTTTTATTACCAATTTTGCACTCTTCCATTGTAAGTTTTGGTTTTAAATCTGTTGTCATTATTCCCAAGGCTGCCTTCATCCAAATTAATTTATTTTGGGTATATTTAATTTTTTTTATTAATTCTGGAATATTCTTTTTTATTTTTTCAGTTGGATATTTTTCACCTATTGTTCCTGTGCAACCAAAAAGTATCTCATTACCCAATATTTTTTTTGGATGATCTTCATCTTCATTTTGCTTCTTTGAGAGCTGGATTGAAATTTCTTCTGCTATTTCTTTTAGTGCCTTATAACCTTCGGGTCCTGTAAATGCGTTTGCATTTCTCGTATTTATTAAAAGTGACTTTATTTTTTTACATTTTATACCTAAATTCCATTTTATGTTTTCTGAAACTATTTTGGACTGAGTGTAAACAGATGCATAATTTGCCCCATCTCTAAAATAAAACATAACAAGATCATCTCTTGGTTTGCTATATAAATTTGCACAAACGGTTGAAATTGAAACTCCGTCAATGTGTTCTAAATCTTGAAAGTCCTGCATTTTTGACTTTAAAGCTTGTGTGTCCATAAAGTTTCCTAGGTTTATTGGCATCTATTTAAAATATTTATTTAATACTTATATTAAAAGTTGTAATTAATTATATATCAAAAAATAAGATGCTTAATCCTTTAAATTTTATCTCAAAGTTCATTAAATCAAGCAATCAAAAGGAGCTTGATAGAATTGCTAAGATTGTTGAAAGGGTTAATTCTTTTGAAGGTGCAATTAAAGATATTGCAGATGAAGACTTCCCTAAAAAAACAACCGAACTTAAAAAAAGGCTTAGCGAAGGTGCCACTATAAATAGCTTATTACCTGAAGCTTTTGCACTTGTGCGTGAGGCATCTAAAAGAACCAGAAATGAAAGACATTACGATGTTCAAATAATAGGGGGCGTTGTACTTCACGAAGGAAAAATAGCAGAGATGAGAACTGGTGAAGGAAAAACACTAACCATATGTTTGGCCGCTTATCTAAATGCTTTACATGGTAAAGGCGTTCACATTGTCACTGTTAATGATTATTTGGCACAAAGAGATTCTGGCGAAATGGGGGAAATTTATCAATTTCTGGGACTAACATCTGGCTACATTAATAATGACCATGATGACTATGAAAGAAAGAGAAATTACAATTTTGACATAACTTACGCAACAAACAGTGAGTTAGGCTTTGATTACTTAAGAGATAATATGAAATTCTCTAAAGAGCAAATGGTTCAGAGAGGTCACATATATGCAATTGTTGATGAAATAGATTCTTGTTTAATTGATGAAGCTAGAACACCACTCGTAATATCTGGTGCCGCAGAAGATAAAACTGAGCAGTATCTTGCTATTGATAAATTAATTAGAATGCTAAAACCAGAGCATTATGAAATAGACGAAAAAGATAAAAATATATTACTTACAAATAAAGGAATAGATAATGTAGAGCAAATATTTTCTAATGCTGGAATATTAAAAAATAATAATTTTTATGACCCTGAAAATTTAAGCCTTGTACATCATGTGAATCAATCTTTAAGAGCTAATCATTTATTTGAAAAGGGAAGAGATTATATTGTTAAAGATGGATCTTTAAAAATTATTGATGAATTAACAGGAAGAATATTGGAAGGTAGAAGATACGGTGATGGGCTCCACCAAGCTCTTGAGGCCAAAGAAAGAATAGATGTGCAGGCTGAAAACCAAACCCTTGCATCAATAACTTATCAAAATTATTTTAAGCTTTACCATAAAATTTCAGGATGTACTGGGACAGCTGCAACAGAATCCCAAGAATTTTATGAAATATATGATTTAATAGTAGTTGTTATCCCTACTAATAAAATGATGATTAGAAAGGATTGGAACGATCAAATCTTTAGAACCGAATTAGAAAAAAATAAAGCGATTATAGATAAAGTTCTTGAGTGTCATAAACAAGGTCAGCCAATTTTAGTTTTTACCTCAAGCATTAATAAGTCTGAAATATATTCTAAATTATTAAATGAAAAAAAAATAAACCACGTTGTGCTAAATGCAAAAAACCACGAAAATGAAGCGGAAATCATTGCAAATGCAGGGAAAATGAATTCAGTCATAATCACTACGAGCATTTCTGGACGTGGTGTTGACATTCAACTCGGTGGAAAAAGAGGAAGTCAGCCTGATGAAGAGCTACTAGTAAATAAGAACAAGATAAAATCATTAGGTGGACTATTTGTAATTGGCACTGAAAGAATGGAGTCTAGAAGAGTCGATAATCAAGCCAGAGGAAGAGCTGGACGGCAAGGAGACGAAGGAAGTTCAATCTTTTATGTTAGCTTAGAAGATGATTTGATGAGAATTTTTGGTTCTGAATCCATGAACAACATACTTCAAAAACTTGGATTAAAAAATGGTGAGAGTATTGATCACCCATGGATAAATAAAGCACTTGAACGAGCACAACAAAAAGTTGAAGCAAGAAATTTTGATATAAGAAAAAACTTACTAAAATTTGATGATGTTTTAAATGACCAGAGACATGTAATTTTTTCTCAAAGAAATAATGTTATGAATAACGAAAAAGTTTTTGATTATTCTGATGAGTTTTTATCAGAAATTATGAATCATTTAATTGGTTTGAAATCTCAAAAGGTATCAAAAACTAAAAACAATGAACTTAATAACCAATTAAAGATTTTACTTGGAAAAAGTACCAATGATAATGAATTTGAAAATCTAATAAATTTAAATGATCAAGAATTCAAAGAAAGAATTAATTCTAAATTTATAGAAGCTAGAAATGAAAGAATTAACATGTTGAATGAAGAAAAAGCTAAAGAAATTGAGAAAAGAATTTTCCTTCAGTGTATTGATTTAAATTGGAAGTCTCATATTCAATATCTAGAACAATTAAGGCAAGTGATTGGTCTTAGATCTTATGGTCAAAGAGATCCTTTGGTTGAATATAAAAAAGAGGCTTTTTATCTTTTTGAAAGTTTATTAAACAAATTAAAAATTGATTTTGTTACAATTTTAATTAATCTAAAAATAGTCCAAGAACCAAGTGAAAATATTGTTAGAACAATTAAGAAAGAAACATCCAGCGACCCTAAGTGCTTATTAATTCAAAAAAAAGGTGAAAAACTTTCAAGAAATGAAAAGTGTGAAGCAACAGGAAAAAAATTTAAAAACTGCTGTGGTGCTTTATAGAAAAAAAACCAAATAAGATAATAAGGCTAATACGACAGCAGATGCTGCTAAATTGATTTTAGATTTAAAGAATTTTTCAATAAATATATTAACTTTACTCTTTTTCATGCTTAGTGTGCTTAAATCATCTAGTTGACTAACGAAACCCTTGGTTCTTCCAATGCTTAAAAACTTATTTTTTCTATGGTTAAAAATTTCTTCTCCAGTCATGTTCTCAAATTCATTTAAATTATTTACGATTGATCTTCTGACATTATCTAAAATTAAATCTCTATCTCGATGAGCCCCACCAACTGGCTCTGGGATAATTTCATCAATTACCTTTAACTCCAAAAGATCTTTAGATGATAATTTCATTGCTTTTGCAGCCTCTAAAGTTCTTTTGGGATCTCTCCATAAAATGGTAGCACATCCTTCTGGGGATATTACTGAATAGATTGCATTTTCTAACATAATAACTTTATTAGATGAGGCTAGTGCTATTGCTCCACCTGAACCACCCTCACCTATTACAATTGCAAGCGTTGGGACATTTAATGACATGCAACATTCTATTGATTTTGCAATTGCTTCAGCCTGTCCTCTTTCCTCAGCACCTACACCTGGGTAAGCGCCAGGGGTGTCTATAAATGAAATTATTGGAATATTAAATTTATTTGCAAGATTCATTAATCTAATTGTTTTTCTATAACCTTCAGGTCTCATCATTCCAAAATTTCTTTCTATTCTAGTTTCAAGACTGTCACCCTTTTCTTGCCCTATAACCAAAACAGACTTTTCATTAAATTTTGCAAATCCTGCTACAACTGATTTATCTTCTCCATAAAATCTATCTCCTGACAATAGAATAAAATCTTCAAATAAATTATCTATAAAAAATTTTGCTTTCGGTCTATCTTCATGTCTAGCAACTAAAGTTGTCTGCCAAGGATCTAAATTAGAATAAATTTCTTTTAATTTTATATCTATTTCTTTTTGAGATTCTAAAATCTTCTTAGTGTCTACTTCTGAAAGTCCATCTTGATTGTAAGGATCTTTTAGCTTTTCTATTTCACTTTCTAGGTTTTTAATATCAGTTTCAAAGTTTAAATAATTTTTCATATAGATATTTTAATTATTGATTAATTAACAAAAAAGGCAATAAAATGTTTGAAATAATTTATATTTGACATAATTTTATTAACAAGTACTCTCAATCATAATATCGGGAGAGACTATAAAAAATAGCGCCGAAGGAGCAACCACCCCGGAAACTCTCAGGCAAAAGGACCGATAAAAAAACATAACACTCTGGAAAGAGATTTAATCTCGCCGATGGAGCAAAACTCTCAGGCAAAAATACAGATGGGGTAAAATGGGTGCTATGAAAGAACAATATACAAAAATACATAATCTATCAGTTTCTAATAAATTACTTAACTTCGTTAATGAAGAGTTGCTTAAAGATACAAATATCTCTTCAGAAAAATTCTGGGAAGGTTTTGATAGAGTGGTTCATGAATTAGCTCCAAAAAATAAAGACCTATTAGCAATGAGAGAAGAGTTACAAAAAAAAATCGATGCTTGGCACATTGCAAATAGAGGCAATGAAATCAACTTAGAAGAATATAAAAAATTTTTAAAAGAAATTAACTATCTAAAAGAAGTGGGTCCTGATTTTAAAATCAAAACAAGTAATGTTGATGAAGAAATAACTGATATTGCGGGACCACAATTAGTAGTTCCAATCATGAATGAAAGGTATGCACTGAACGCTGCTAATGCAAGATGGATGAGTTTATATGATAGTTTATATGGCACTGATGTAATCCCTGAAACAAAAGGAGCGGTAATAGGAAAAGTATATAACCCAATAAGAGGACAAAAGGTAATAGACTATGGGCGTAATTTTCTAGATAAAAATGCACCCCTTGAAAAAGGAAGCTGGAAAGATATTTCAGGAATTCCTCAAGTTAATAATAATCAATTAAATCTAAAACTAAAAAATCCCGATCAATTTATAGGTTATGTAAAAAAAGCTCATCATTTATCTTCGCTTTTATTAAAAAATAATAACCTTCATATAGATATTATTTTTGATGCGGATAATTCACTCGAAATCCATAATCCTGATGGCAATCAAGATAGTGCAGCAATACATGATATTATTTTAGAGTCCGCTATTTCAACTATTTGTGACAATGAGGATAGTGTTGCTGCTGTCGATGCTGAGGATAAAGTCATTTGCTACCGTAACTGGCTTGGTCTAATGAAAGGTGATTTAAAATCACAATTTAAAAAGAAAGGTGTAACTCATGAACGTAAATTAAATGGAGACAGAAGTTATACCTCTAAGGATGGAACAGATTTAAAATTACATGGAAGAAGCTTACTATTAATAAGAAATGTTGGTCATCTGATGACCAATTCTGCCATTACTTTAAAAAATGGATCTGAAATCCCAGAAGGAATAATGGATGCATTTATTACTACAGCTGCATGCCTTCATGATTTAAATAAAAAAAGTAATTCAAGAACTGGGTCTATTTATATTGTTAAACCAAAAATGCATGGTCCAGATGAAACTTCATTTACAGATTTAATTTTTACTAAAGTTGAAGAAGTTTTGGAGTTAGAAAAATATACTTGTAAAATTGGCATCATGGATGAGGAACGAAGAACTTCTTCAAATTTAAAAGAGTGTATTAGATCACTTGAAAATAGAGTATTTTTTATTAACACGGGCTTTCTTGACCGAACTGGTGATGAAATGCATACTTCAATGGAGGCTGGTCCTATGATTAAAAAAGGTGATATGAAATCATCTAAATGGATCGGTGCATATGAAAATAATAATGTAGATATTGGTCTTCAGTGTGGTCTTTCCGGCAAAGCTCAAATTGGCAAAGGAATGTGGGCTATGCCTGATAAAATGGCAGATATGATGGAACAAAAAACTGGTCACTTAAAAGCTGGGGCAAATTGTGCTTGGGTGCCGTCACCTACAGCGGCTGCCCTTCATGCAATTCATTATCATGAAATAAATATTTTTGAAAAACAAAAAGAATTACAAAATAGACAGCCAGCAAAGCTTGATGACCTTCTAACCATACCAGTAGCTGATAGACCAAACTGGTCAATTGAGGAAATTAATTCTGAAATTTCAAATTCTGCACAAACACTTTTGGGATACGTGGTAAGGTGGATTGATCAAGGTGTGGGTTGCTCAAAAGTACCTGATATTAACAATGTTGGTTTAATGGAAGATAGAGCCACTTTAAGAATTTCTTCACAACATATTGCTAATTGGATTCATCATGGAATTTGTACAAATAAACAAGTTCTCGAAATTATGAAAAAAATGGCAAAAATTGTAGATGACCAAAATAAAGATGATGCAGCATATAACCGATCAGGTAGATCGGGTTATGAAAATATGTCACCAAACTTTGATAAGTCGGTTGCTTTCAAAGCTGCTTGTGATTTAGTTTTTCATGGGAGATTACAACCATCTGGTTATACTGAACCATTATTACACTTTAATAGGTTATTGAAAAAATCTAGTCAGAGCTAGTTTTTATTCCAGATCTATTTTTAAAAGCGGAATACAACGTTCCATCATCAAGGTTTTCAATTTCACCACCCACTGGTAAACCTTGTGCTAGTTTTGTGACCTTTGTATTGGTTTGTTTAAGACTATCCTGAATATAATAAGCTGTTGTTTGACCCTCAACAGTTGCACTTGTTGCTAATATAACCTCTTCTATATTTTCTTTAATAACTCTTTCAACTAATGAATTAATTAAAAGGTCCTCCTTTCTTTGACCAGCGGATGCAATTGTTCCCCCAAGAATATGGAAGTATCCTTTATAAATATTTGAATTTTCTATAGACCATTGGTCCGCTATATCTTCAACAACACATATTTTATTATATTTCTCTTTTGTATTCTCACAATTATTACAACCTAAGGAGCTAGATTTTAAAGTTCCGCAAGATTGACATCTAATTACATTTTTATAAACTTGGGCTAAGGTATTAGCCATTGGTTTAACCAGTTCATCTCTATTGTTAATAAGTTTTAGCACAATTCTTTTCGCAGATTTAGGTCCTAAACCTGGAAGCTTAGCAATTAATTTGATTAACTCTTCTATTTCTTGAATATTTTGCATTCAATTAAAGTGGCCATTTAAAACCGGGAATACCCAATCCACTTGTAGACTTTGAAAGTTCCTCAGATATTTTAGACTTTAGTTCAGATTTTGCGTTATTGTGAGCTGCTACAATTAAGTCTTCTATTATAACTTTATCTTCTTTCATAACCTCATCAGATAAATGTATTTTAATCATTTCATTTTCGCCATTTAATGTAACTTTTATAGAATTGGAGCCTGATGTTCCTTCGGCCTGAATATTTTTAATTTTTTCCTGGCTCTCTTTCATTTTGGATTCTAATTCTTTGGCTTTATCTAATATTTTTGTAAAATCAGTCATTTATACTCTCATCCTCTTTTGGTCTAACATCAATTAACTCTGCATCAGGAAATTTTTGCAAAATATCATTATAAATTTGTGACTTTTTTACAGCTTCTATTAACTCTTTTTTTAAATTAATTTCTTCCTCTTTTTTAGATAGCTGACCTTTTGTTTTACTTAATGTTATTATCCATCTCTCACTGGTCCACTCATAAAGTTTTAAAGACAAGTCTTTAATAAAATCTTTATCTAGATCCTCATTAAAAGAGATTTCAATTCTTTTATTTTCAAAGCTTACAAGATTAACATTCTTTTCTAATTCATATTTTAATTTAATCTCTTTTTTAGAGGAGCATACTTCCAACAAATTATCGAAGGAATTTATTAGCATGGTTCGTAATTCAATTTCTTTATTGTCTTTTATTTTTATATCTTTCTCTTGAACAATATTTTTCATTTGGCCAATCGTTTCTGCTTTGTCTTTTATTCCAAACAAGTCGTCATCTTCTTTTTTTTGTAAGGGTCGGGTATGATTGATGCTTTCTCTTTGTTCTGGTACCTCTTCGTTATCAATATTTAATACCTTCTTAATACCTTTTAAATGAATCAGTCTAATTAAAAACATTTCCATAGACAGATGTTGATTGGAGACAATGTCGAGTTCTTCCAGTGTTTTAATAGTAAATTGCCAAAATAATATTAAAGTTTCACTATTAACTTTTTCAGAGATTGCTTGAATCCTATTAAACTCTTCGTCATTTAATGAAAAATTTGTTCCCTCAATATTTAATGACTCAATATTTTTAAAATAATATAATAGCTCTAAAAAATCATTTATGAATATTTTGGGCTCAACTCCTTGATTATATATTTCTCTATAAATATTCAAAACCTGTTTTTCTTTACCTTCAAATATAAGCTCAAATAAACTAATTAGTTGAGACTTGTCAAAGTAACCAAATATTTTTTGGGCAGAGGTTAAGTCTAGTTCTCTGTCTTTGTCTAATGTAAGCAATGCTCTATCAAGCAATGATAGGGCATCTCTAACTGACCCTTCAGAAATTTTAACAATTAGTTTAAGAGCATCATCAGATGCATTACCATTTTCTTTAACTTTAATTTCTTTAATAAAATTAAATAATTCTAATGACTTAATTCTAGACAGATCAAATCTTTGGCAACGCGATACTACAGTAATTGGAATTTTTTTTATTTCAGTTGTTGCAAAAATAAACTTTAAATACTCTGGTGGCTCCTCTAAAGTTTTTAATAAGGCATTGAACGCCTGCTTACTGAGCATGTGAACTTCATCAATAATAAATATTTTATATTTAGCTGTTGTTGGGCCATACCTGGAAAATTCAATAAGATCTCTAACATCATCAACTCCTGTCTTGCTGGCTGCATCCATTTCCAAAACATCAATATGATTTGAATTTGCAATGGCTGTACAATTTTCACAAAGCTCGTTCTTACATAAATTATCGATACCATTTGAACAATTTAAGGATTTAGCGACTATTCTTGCAGTAGTTGTTTTTCCAATTCCTCTAATCCCCGTAAAAAGATAAGCATTGGGCACTTTATTCGCCTTGATTGAATTAGATATAGTTTCAGCAACGACGTCTTGACCTATAAGGTCATCGAATGTCTGTGGTCTATATTTTAGAGCTAAAACTTTTGTATTTTTATTCATTTTTTATAAGGAGACTAGAACCTGAAAAACTGTCTCTACGACTGCTTCCGTTAAGATCTGGTCGGGTTCAAGCAGCATCCACCTCTAGCCTCCGAAACTATTATAACAGTAATGTTTTCCAATCTACAAGAAAAGTTTCTAGATTATTTTTCTCTAAATTTATCAGCCTCAAAAACACCTAGCACGTGAAAGTCTTGACAATGAAGTCCTAATTCTTCCAATGATTTTTGAACTTTTGGATCTTCTATGTGGCCATCTAAATCACATAAAAAGAAATACGATTCGAATGAATTTTGTTCGGGATAGCTCTGAAGTTTTGTAAGATTAACTCCATTAATAGCAAAACCTCCTAATGATTGATAGAGAGCAGCAGGTTTACTTTTTAACTTAAATAAAAAAGAAGTTATATATTTTTTATTTTCAAAATTAGGTTGTAAAACTTCTTTACCCATAATTAAAAATCGAGTTGTATTTCCATTTTCATTTTCAATATTTGGAGCAAGTATTTTAAGTTTGTAAATTTTTGCACTCAATGATGAGGCAATTGCTGCTTCACTTTTAATTTTATTTTTTGAAATAGTTTCAGCAGATCCAGCTGTGTCAGCTCGAATATGCTGAACTAAGTTATTTTTTTTTATAAAATTTGAACATTGAGATAAGGCTTGAGCGTGAGAAAATACATCTTTAATATCACTTAGGCTGCTTCCTGGCTTTCCTAATAAATTATGTTCAATCTTTTGAAAATGTTCTGCATAAATATTTAATCTATACTTAAAAATTAAATACTCTATTCCAATATTTCCTGTAATTCGGTTTGACTCAGGTATTACTATTCGAGAATCATTTTCTAATGATGCCCTTAAGAAACATTCATCAAATGTTTTACATGGAACAATCTCTGAATTTGGCTCAATTTCTAATGCTGCTAAATGTGAGTACGCACCAAAAGTTCCTTGGAAATAAATTTTTCTCATTTTATAATTTATATTCCATAATTTTTTTTATAGCCAGATAATCTTCTTCTGTATCTACTCCAATAGGAGAATATTTTGCCAAAGCTACATTAATTTTTAAATTATTATCTAGGGCTCTTAATTGTTCTAATCTATTTTTTTTTTCATTAATTGTCTGATCTAAATTTATAAATTTTTCTAATGCACTCACCCTGTATGAATATATTCCAATATGATGATAGGTATTTTGATTATTAATAGACATGCTATGTCTGCTAAAGTTTAATGCAGATGGAAAATTATTTTCCTCTAGCTTGTATTCAGTATGGACCTTAACGACATTTTCATCGTGGAGCATTACATCATTTTTTATTTTTGCAGCCAAAGTTCCTATCTCAGAATTGTTATTAATCATAAAATTATTTAAATTTATAATGTCAGTTTTATTGATAGCAGGTTCATCTCCTTGAAGATTTAATACAAAATCAATATTTTTTAAATTGAGTTTTTTATAG
>ERZ889217.1358-NODE-1358-length-12611-cov-22.052485_pt1 | contig 12611 bp, 12 predicted proteins | sample MGYA00521098_ERZ889217 | MGnify/ENA primary metagenome ERZ889217 (study PRJEB32303, sample SAMEA104408613) | aquatic metagenome | biome: Brackish water; feature: Pelagic; material: water | place: Baltic Sea | collected 2014-06-10T22:04:00 | depth 2,362 m ...
TAGGAACGCAATAGGAACGAGTTTGACCTGAAGTTGGCTAGAACTTATCGGCCTCTGGTGTGAGTCCGGCGGCGTCATCAGCGACACCCTTGGTTTGGAATTTGTTGTCGACGATGTCGGATTGGTAGACGCAGCGCACTTCGGGTTTGTCCTTGACCGAGCCCGTGTAGGCAAAGGTGTTCATCCGTTGTTTGCACTCGCGCATCTGTTCGCCCGTGATCGCCCCTTGTTTCTGCAGCACGGCCCAGTTTTCGCGGCGAATCACGCAGCCCGGCTGCAGTTTCGGCTGGGTCACGAAACTTGTTGACGGGTTCATGGTTGTGTACATCTGCAGGTCCATCACGAAGGCACTGGCACCCCACTGCTTGCAGAATTCCGGGTCCGCCACGGCCATATCGAGCTGCTGGCTGCTGGCGATGTTGCCCTGGTCTCCCTGGGTATTGCTGGAGATTGTGACGCCCACGCCGATTCCCAGCACCAGCACCCCGGCCAGCACCGCAATTCGCGCCACGTTGAACGGAGGGGGGCCGCCGCCATTGCCATCGGGCCCACCCTGGCCACCGCCAGACCCGTTGCCATTGCCGGAACGGCCTGGCTGGCGAGGGGCGGCGCGGCCTGGGTCGCCATAGGAATCGCGTTCGTCGTAGCCGTAGGCCCGCCTGGCGGGGCCGTAGTCGGCGGAGCGGCCGCCCCCCCGGGCCGGCGGTGGATCGTTGCGATAGGAGCGGCTCATGTCTGCTCCTGCTCCGGGCTGCGGGGCAGGCCCATCGAGTAATTCAGCACCCGGGCGTCGGGGTTGTAGCGCAACTCCCCGGCTTGCAGAAGCTGGCGCACGGTGCCCTCCAGGTCGGAGCCGATCCGGCGCAGGGTGTAGTCGGTGAGGTCGGCGCCGGCGTGGCTGGCCACCAGATCCCGGAAGCGCTGCTGCAGCTTCTCCAGCACCGGGGCATCCCAGAGGAATTCGTTATCGGGGTCCACGTCCATGGTCAGCTGACTGGCATCCGCCACCAGCTGGCCGTCTTCAACCCGGGCGGTGAACAGCCGGATGTGGCGGGTCGTCGATTTGATCAGGGTGTCAGCCATGGCCCCAGGGCAGCGCCCGATCGTGGGCTTCTCCCTAGTTTAGGAACCCTGCCTGCTGGCTGGCTCCCTGGGGCGCGGAACCGGCCATGGCCTTGCCCATGCGGGCGTCAAGACGGCGGGGACTGAAGCCGTTTGGGAGCGGGCAGACGCCAGCTGGGGCGGTCGGTTGGCCTGGCCCAAAGGGCTCAGATTGCGGGGGCGGTTCCCCTACGCCAAGCCGCTGGCCCCCCTATGGTTGCCCCTGGATTTCCATGTGCAATGCGCGTCGCCATCGCTGGAGCTGGCTTAGCAGGTCTCTCCTGCGCCAAATACCTCTGCGACGCCGGCCATGTGCCGATCGTGCTCGAGGCCCGGGACGTGCTCGGCGGCAAGGTGGCGGCCTGGCAGGACGAGGATGGGGATTGGTATGAAACCGGACTGCATATCTTTTTTGGCGCCTATCGCAACATGCGCCAGCTCTTCGCCGAGCTGAATATTGAAGATCGGCTGCAGTGGAAGTCCCACTCGATGATTTTCAACCAGAAGGAGGTGCCTGGCACCTACAGCCGCTTTGATTTCCCGGACCTGCCCGCCCCACTCAATGGCCTGGCCGCCATCTTGGGCAATAACGACATGCTCACCTGGCCGGAGAAGATTGCCTTCGGCATCGGCCTGGTGCCGGCGATCCTCAGGGGCCAGAGCTATGTGGAGGAATGCGATCAGTATTCCTGGAGTGAATGGCTGGCCCTGCATAATATTCCTGAGCGGGTGAATGATGAGGTGTTCCTAGCCATGAGCAAGGCCCTCAATTTCATTAACCCCGATGAAATTTCCAGCACCGTGGTGCTGACGGCCTTGAACCGGTTCCTCCAGGAAACCGATGGATCGCAGATGGCCTTCCTCGATGGCAATCCGCCGGAGCGGCTCTGTCAGCCGATTGTCGATTACGTGCGGGCCCATGGCGGGGAAGTGCACCTTGATAGCCCCCTGCGCGAGATCCAGCTGGCCGAGGACGGCAGCGTTTCGGGCTTCCGCATTGGCGGCATCAAGGGCAAGGAGCCCCAGGAGATTCAAGCGGATGCCTATGTGAGTGCCATGCCCGTGGACCCGCTCAAGCTGCTGCTGCCTGAGCCCTGGAAAGCCCTGCCCTATTTCAGCAAGCTCGATGGCTTGGTGGGCGTGCCGGTGATCAACATCCACCTCTGGTTTGATCGCAAGCTCACCGAGATCGACCACCTGCTCTTTAGTCGCTCCGATTTGCTCAGTGTTTACGCCGACATGAGCAACACCTGCCGGGAGTACGAAGACCCTAATAAATCAATGCTGGAGCTGGTCTTCGCCCCCGCTAAGGACTGGATCGGCCGGCCCGATGCCGAGATCGTGGCCGCCACCCTGGAGGAGCTCAAGCGCCTATTCCCCCAGCATTTTAGTGGTGACGATCAGGCCCAATTGCTGAAGTCGAAGGTTGTTAAAACCCCCCAATCGGTCTATAAGACCGTGCCCGGTTGCCAGCAACTGCGGCCCGACCAAGCCTCGCCGATCCCCAATTTCTTCCTGGCCGGTTGTTTCACCATGCAGCGCTACCTCGCCTCGATGGAGGGGGCTGTGTTGAGCGGTAAGCAGTGCGCCGAAGCGATTGCCCAGTCCCCATTGGCCCAGCCGGGGGCCGCAAGCCCGGCCAGTTTGGCGGCGGTATAGGCGTGGCCCTGGCTTCATCCGTGGGATCCGCAAGGGGGTCAGCCGGCCTAGGGCTAGAGCTGGCTCAGGCCTATGAGGCCTGCCGGCAAGAAACGGCCCAGTGGGCCAAAACCTTCTACTTGGGCACCCTGTTGATGCCCCAGGCCAAGCGCCGGGCGATCTGGGCGATCTACGTCTGGTGTCGGCGCACCGACGAGCTGATGGACAGCCCGGAGGCCCAGCAGCGCCCGGTGCGTGAATTGTCTGAGCGCCTCGATGCTTGGGAAGGGCGCACCCGCCGTCTCTTTGAAGGCCATGTCTGCGATGACCTCGATCGGGTGATGGTCGATACCTTGGAGCGCTATCCCCAGCCCCTGCAGCCCTACCTCGACATGATCGAGGGCCAGCGCATGGACCTGCTCCAGCATCGCTATGCCAGCTTCTCGGAACTGGAGCTCTATTGCTATCGGGTGGCGGGCACGGTCGGCCTGATGACCCAGGAGGTGATGGGGGTGGATCCGGCTTACACCACCGCCCCCTGGAGCGAGCGCCCCGATACGTCCGAGGCGGCCGTTGCCCTCGGCATTGCTAACCAGCTCACCAATATCCTGCGCGATGTGGGCGAGGATCGCGGTCGGGGCCGCATCTACCTGCCCTTGGACGATTTGAAGCGCTTCAATTATTCTGAGGCAGAGTTACTCGCCGGCACCCTCAACGACAACTGGCGGGCCCTGATGGCCTTCCAGCTCGAGCGGGCCCGCCATTGGTTTGCCCGCTCCGAGGCTGGGGTGCGCTGGTTGGCCCCCGATGCCCGCTGGCCCGTGTGGACGTCCCTGCGGCTCTACCGGGGCATCCTCGATGTGATCGAGCAATTGAACTACGACGTGTTTAATCACCGGGCCTATGTGCCCCGGCTCGGCAAGTTGCTGGAGCTGCCCTTCTCCTACGTGATTTCCCAGACCCGCTAACCGGGCGGCTGCTAGGGGATAGGGATCGCTTTTTAGGCTTTTTAAGGTCTTTTACGCCTTTTAGGCCTTTTGCAGCCACTCGATCAGGATCGGATTCACCTGCTCGGGGGCTTCGTCGTGGGGGCAGTGCCCCAGTCCGGGTAACACCCGCAGCTCCTGAATACACGGGAAATTCTGTTGCCATTCCTGGGCCTCGGCCACGCTCTCCCAAGGATCCGCCTCCCCCCAGAGCAGGCGCACCGGGCCCTGGAGTTGGGCCAGCAGCCCCGGGGCCAGGTGGTCGTCAAACAGGTTGACGAAGCCGCGGAAACTTTCCCTGGCGCCGGGGTCCCGGCTCGGGCCCACCAGGATCTCCACCAGGTCGTCATCGCAGTTGGCGCCGCTCGGGTAGGCCTGGCTCAGCACCTGGCGCACCACGGGCGGCCGGGCCAGCAGGCTGAACAGGCTGCCGATCAACCAGCGTTGACGCACCAGGCCCATCAGCAGGGGCCGGCTCCAGCGTTGCAGCGGTGGCAGTTCCGCCAGCCGTTTGCGATCGAGGGTGCGCTGGGCACAATCGATCAGGATCACCTGGGCGGGGGGTTGGCCCTGCTCGGCCAGCAACCGGGCGGCATTGAGGGCCACCACGCCACCGATGGAATTACCCACCAGTTGCAGCCGTAGGCCCGGCGCCCCAGGGCCGATCACCTGGTGCACGAAATCCACCACCAGAGCGGCCCAGAGGTCGAAGCCGTAGGGCACCGAGCCCAGGTCCTCGGGCTCATCGGCCAGGCGCGAGCGGGGCTTGCTGCTGGCCCCAAAGCCGAGCAGGTCAATGGCGTAAACCTGGCCCACGGCCGCCAGGGCCGGCAGGTTGTGGCGCCAGTGGCCCTTGGAGGCGCCGAAGCCATGGATCAAAAGAACGGCCCCCCCGGGAGGGAGGCCGTTCGCGGGGGCGTCAGCTTGCACCCCATCGATAGGGGAGGGGGCTGCGGGGAGGCTAGGGCCGTCCCAGGGGGCGCAGCAGTAGCTGATCTGGTGACCCCGCCAGGTCCAGAGCTTGTTAACGACCACAGGGGCCTGGGGGATCAGAAGGGGGTCCAGGTTGGCTCAGACGGGGGTCTTCTGGTCGGCTAGGAGGGCCTTGAGTTTGGCCAGTTCGCCGGACCAGCGGGGGTCGGGGGCGCCTTCGACGATGGTGTCGCTGTGTACGACCTTGTTGATGGCCTTGCGGGCCACGGTCGAGGGGGCAGCGCCAGCGCCGGGACGGCGGTCGTTACCTGGGGCGCCGCTGCGGGGGTCGCGACGCTCGGAGCGCTCAATCCGCAGGTTGTTGCCGCCAAAGTCGCGGCCGTTGAGCTGCTCGATCACCTGGTCGGCGAGGGCTTCCTCTTCGACATTGGCGAACCCGAAGCCGCGGCTGGCACCCGTCTCCCGATCCTGAACGGCCTTGAAGCGCACGCCTTCGCCAACGGCGGCGAAGAGGGCTTCGAGCTCCTTGGCATCAAAGCTCTGGGGCAGGTTGCCGACGTAAAGACGAACGCTCATGGGATCGGGAGAGAAAGGAACTGGGGGGTGGGCCGGTCGGGGTTGCGAGCTGACGCTGAAAAACAGGGACCCGACCTTTGAGCCGTTGTCCGTTTCTGCGTTGTCCTGAAGTCCGGGGATCACCGTCTGTTTGGAAAGATCCAGAACGGAGGCTTTCAGAACGAGAGCTTTGCCCTAACAGGCGCAATTCAGGTCGTTAGCAACGACTGTGCTTGGGAAGTTAATCACGGCGAGGGCCCTTTTCGCCAGGCGTGTTTGCCTGGTGCAGGGCCTGGCGACACCAGAGCAGGGCCTGCTCGCGGTCGCCGATGCGACCAAAAGCCCGTTCCAGGGTGAGTTGGTCCAGCAGTTCGCCTAGGCGGCGGGAAGGGGCCAGGCCCAGTTCCATCTGCAGGCTGCGGCCATCGAGGGGGGGCTTGGGATGGAAGAGGGGATCGCTCGGGTTGCGCCAGCGCCCTAGCCAGAGTTGGGCCAGGGGGCCAGGCCAGGCCAGGAGCAGGGCGGGCAGTTCGTCCTCCAGCTGGCGTTGCAGGGCCAGCCGCTCCGGCTCCGTGAGCGCGGCGATGGCGGCCCCTGGATCCCCGCTCCCGGGCACCCCAGGCTCGAGCCGCTGCCACCACTTTCGCAGCCGCTGGCAGCGCTGTTGCAGCTTGCGACTGGCCCGCAAGCCCCCAAGGGCTTGGGCGTCAAACAGGCGGGCTAGCCGGGCCAGGGGCAGGGCCTGGTGCTGCTCATGGGGGGTCAGGCCGCAGGTTTGGGCCTGCTCTGGGCTGAGCCGCCCTAGGGCAGCTGCGGCCTGGGTGTCGGCGCCCCAGGGCTGCAGCAGGCCTGCCCCTAGGGCTTGCTGCAGCCCCTGGTGGCCGCGGGGGGCTTCTGCCAGCTTGACCAGTTCCGCCAGCACCCGTTCGCCAGCCACGCTGGCCAGGCGTTGGTGGTGGCGCTGGATCCAGGCCCAGGTGCCTGCCTCCAGGCTGAAGTCGAGTTGGGCGGCTAGGCGGATGCCGCGCAACAGGCGCAGGGGATCGTCGAGCAGGTTGGCCTCGTCCACGGCCACCAACTGGCGCGCCTGCAGGTCGGCCAGCCCGCCGAGGGGATCCACCAGCGGCTCGCCCGGGCCCAGGGGCAGGGCGATCGCATTGATGCGGTAGTCCCGCCGGGCCAGATCGGCCGCCAGGTTGCCGCCGCAGCGGCGGGCCAGGTCCAGGCTCCAGCCGCGCACCACCAGCCGGGCGATGTCCCGTTGGGGATCCAGCACTACCGCACAACCGCCATGCTCCTTGGCCAGGCGCTGGCAGAGGCCGATGGCGTCCGTGCTCACCACCAGGTCCAGGTCGGGCTGCTCCGCCAACCGATCCAGCAGGCCATCGCGCACGGCCCCGCCCACCAGGGCGGCATCGGCGGGCAGGGCCGCCCGGGGGACCGGCCAGCGGTCGGTGCGCAGCCGTTGCCAGAGCAACTCGGTGGCGGCCGCAGGGGTTAGGGCCAGCGGCCCAGCAGGCCTGCCCAGGGGCGGGTCGGGGGGCAGCTGGTCAGGTGTTACCGGCCCTGTCATCGCCCTAGGCCCGGAAACGGGCGGCGCCAGGCCCAGGGCCGGGGGGTGGGGTTGGGGCCAGGGGCGCGCCAGAATGGCTGGGGGCAATCCGTCGGTGGCATGTGCATTTGCGTCGATTGCCACTGGGTGGACCGTTGCCAGGCCTATCACGCGGTGGAGCGGCAGCATGGGGTGGCTCACCTGTGCGCCGCCCCCAGTTTTGTACCCCAGTCCCCCCGGATCCATGTGGCGGTGATTGATCTCGGCAAGGCCCAGGTGGGGGTGGAGTGGGATGTGCGCAGCTGCGACAGCTTCGAGGCCGAGCCTGGCCGCTGGCTGCGGCTGCGACCCGGCCAGGCCCAGCCGACATGAGCGCCCGAGCGTCCCTACTGGTGGCCCTGCACAGTTCCAGCGACTGCCTGGCCGTGGGCCTGCAGCCCTTGGCTGCTACCGAGCCCCCCCAGGTGCTGGCCTTCCCCCTGGGCCGCCAGCTCTCGGGCGCCCTGCTGCCCTGCCTGGAGCAGCTGCTGCCCGCCCCGCGCTGGCCCGAGATCGGCCGGCTGGTGGTGGCCACGGGGCCGGGGGGCTTCACCAGCACCCGGCTCACGGTGGTCTTGGCCCGCACCTTGGCCCAGCAGTTGGCCGTGCCCCTGCATGGCGTTGGCAGTTTTTTACCCGTGGCGCGGCGGCTGATGCGCCAGCGGCCTGAGCTGGCGGCGGTCGAGCGGTTCTGGCTGGTCCAGGACCTGCCCCGGCGCGGCACCGTGGCGGGTTGCTATGGCGCCGACCCCGGGGCCCTCGGCGCCCTAGCTGAACTGGAGCAGCCCCGGCTGTTTGGCCCCGGCGAGGCCTTCGCCCAGGGGCTGGCGCCGGAGCTGGTCCTGCCCGCGGCGGTGGATGCCCCCCTGGACGTGCTGGAGCTCCTGGCCCTGGGCCAGGCGGCTGCGGCCCAGGGCCTGGCTGGCCCCTGGCAGCCCGTGTTGCCGATCTATCCCACCAGTCCGGTGGACTTCACGCCCCAGCCCCCCAGCCAGGGCTCCACGGTTGCCCGGCCAGCCATTCCCCCGCCAGGCGCTCCTTTGGCAGGCAGGGCCAGCGGAGTGGGCTGATGGCTGGCCCCGGCCCCCGCAGCGATCGGTCCGCGTTGCCAGTCCGGCGGTCGCCCGGGCCGGGCCGTCGCCGCCGGTTGCGCCCGGGGCGCGCCCGGCGCCAACCGGCCAGGGGCTGCCGCCGGCGGCTTGGGCGCTGGTGGCCCCTGGCCCTGGTGGCTGCGGGCTTGCTTTGGCTGTCGCGGGGACTGTGGCTACCGCCGCTGCCGCCGCCCCAGCTGATTTTGGTGCTGGGCGGCGATGTGGCCCGGGAGCAGGAAGCGGCCCGGCTGGCCCGGCGCCTGGGCCTGCCGTTGCTGGTGAGCGGCGGCAGCAATCCCGAATACGCCACCTGGGAGTTCCGTCGCGAAGGGCTCCATCCCGGCCAAGTGCTGCTCGATTACCGCGCCCACGACACCCTTAGCAATTTCACGTCGGTGGCCGATGACCTCAAGCGCTCCAAGGTGCGCAGCGTGATGCTCGTCACCAGCAGCGACCACATGCCCCGGGCCCTGCTCGTGGGCCGGATTGTGGCCGGTAGCCGGGGGATCGGCCTCACGCCCGTGGAAGTGCCCTGCGGCCAACGCTGCATCCCCGAGCGCAAGGGCAAGGTCTGGGGCGATGGCCTGCGGGCGGCCCTCTGGGTGCTGACCGGCCGGGACCTCAGGTTTTGGGCGGCAGGGCGATTCGCTCCGCTGCTGGATGGAGCTGGCCGACCGGTTCATCCGCCCTCAGGGGGCCTAGATCCAGCAGGGCATTGATCTGGGCCTGGCAGGCCGCCGTCACCACATCCAGGTCGGCCCGGCGTCGTGAGGCCGGCGGCGGGATTGGCGTGCCGATGCGGATGTGGATCGGCACCAGGCGCGCCTGGCGGCCGGTGCCGAGGGCCCGGTAGCTGTTGATGATTGCTACGGGCAGGAGGGGTGCGCCGGAGCGGGCCGCCAGCAGGGCGGCCCCTGGCATCGGCGTGTTGACCCGGCCATTGGCCTGGCGGGTGCCATCAAGGAAAACGCCCGTGGCCCAGCCCTGGTCGAGTCGACCGGTGGCGGTGCGGATCGCCTCCCGATCGCTGGCGCCGCGGGCCACCGGATAGGCCCCGCAGGCCCGGATGATCGGCCCCAGTAGGGGCACCCGGAACAGTTCGGCCTTGGCCATGAAGGCCACCGGCCGGCCGAGGGCATGGCCCAGCAGGGGCGGATCCAGGTGGGAGCCGTGGTTGGCCACCACCACCAGGGCCCCCTCCATCGGCACGTTGTTGTTGCCGGCGGTGCGGCCGCGGAACAGGAGCCGATAAATCGGGAACACCAGCAGGTAGCTGATGATTCGGTAGGTGAGGCTCGGTTTGGGGCTGCTGAGCAGGGCCGGCGGTTCGGGCGGCTTGCGCCGGCGCCGCAGGGCCCGGCGCAAGCCGCTGATGCGACCGCCTTCGGCGGGCACGATGGCGCCCGCAGGGCCGCCAGCCCGATCTCCAGGCTTGCTCACAGGCCCAGGTCCGCGGCGGCGGCGATCTGGGCGGTAGTGACGCCCGCCAGGCTGCGTTTGATCAGGCCGCTGAGCACGTTGCCGGGGCCGATCTCCACGGTGGTGTCGATCGCCTGGGCGGCGAACTGGTCCATGGTTTCGCGCCAGCGCACGCCGCTGGTCATCTGGCCCACCAGGCGGGCCTTGAGCCGCTCACCGCTGGTTTCCGGGGTGGGGTCGGTGTTGCTCAAGACCGGGATCGTGGCATCGGCAAAGGGCAGGGGCTCCAGCTCCTGGGCGAAGGCGGCGGCGGCCCCGGCCATGAAGGGCGAATGGAAGGCCCCCGACACGGCCAGGGGGATCGCCCGCTTGCAGGTCAGCTGGGCGCTGACGCTGGCCACGGCTTCGGAGCTCCCGGAGAGCACCACCTGGGCGCTGCTGTTGTCGTTGGCGATCACCACGTCCTCGGTGGCGGCGACCAGGGCCTCCAGCTCGCCACGATCGAAGCCCATCACGGCGGTCATGGCACCGCCGCCGGCGGCGGCCATCAGGGTGCTGCGCCGGTGCATCAGGGCGAGTCCCGTTTCGAAGTCGAAAACGCCGGCCGCATAGAGGGCCACGAGTTCCCCCAGGCTGTGGCCGGCCACCAGGTCGGCGCTGCGGCCCTGCTGGCGCAGGCCATCCACCAGCAGGCTCTCGATCACGAACAGGGACGGCTGGGTGTTGCGGGTGTCGTTGAGGTCCGTGGGCTCGACGATGGCATCGAGCCCTTCGCCGGCGCAGATCGCCAGCAGGTCGCGGCCCAGCAGCTCGGAGGCGAGGGCAAAACGCTGGCGGGCGTCAGGCAGATCGAGCACGGCCGTTGCCATGCCGAGTTTCTGTGAACCCTGACCCGGAAACACCCAGGCGATCCCCATGGTGGCGGTTGCGCTTTTGTGGGCTGGAGACTACGGCGCGGCTGTTGGGGCCCCGCTGGTTCAGGTGGCCTGGGGACCGCCCCAGCGCAGCAGGGCCGCGCCCCAGCTCAGGCCGGCGCCGAAGCCGCTGCTGGCGATCAGGTGACCCGGCTGAACCCGGCCATCGCGCACGGCCTCGTTGAGCATCAGCGGGATCGTGGCGGCGGAGGTGTTGCCATAGCGGGCCAGGTTGCTGAGCACCCGCTCGGCGGGAATGGCGAAGCGCTCGGCCACGGCATCGAGGATGCGCTGGTTGGCCTGGTGCAGCAGCAGCCAGTCGAGCTGGTCGGCACTGGTGCCGGTGCCATCGAGCAGGTCCTTGAGGATCGCCGGCACCTCGCGCACCGCGAATTTGTAGACCTCCTGGCCATTCATCTGGATCGGTTCGAAGCCGCCTCGTTGGGCCTGGCTGCCGGCCACCACCCTGGTGTGCTCCTCGATTTGGGCCAGGGTAAGGCAGCCATTACGGCTGCCATCGGAGCGCATGCGGAAGCCCAGTAGGCCGTTGTCGGCCCCGGGGCAGGCTTCCACCGCCACGGCGGCGGCGCCATCGCCAAACAGCACGCAGGTGCGGCGATCGTCCCAGTCCACCCAGCGGCTGAGCTGGTCGGCGCCGATCACGAGGGCGCGGCGCACGCTGCCGCTGCGGATGTATTGGCTGGCGGTGATCAGGGCAAACAGGAAGCCGCTGCAGGCGGCCGTGATGTCGAAGGCCACGGCGTTGCTGGCCCCCAGGACCCCCTGCACCCGCGGGGCGGTGCCGAAGAGGTCGTCGGGGCTGGAGGTGGCCAGCAGGATCAGGTCTAGGTCGCTCGCGTGCCACCCGGCATGGGCCAGGGCCTGGCGGCCAGCCTCGCTGGCCAGGCTGGTAACCGTTTCGCCCGGGCCGGCCACGTGCCTGGCGCCGATGCCGGTGCGGCTGCGGATCCAGTCGTCGTTGGTCTCGACCCGCTCCCCCAGTTGGGCGTTACTGAGGCTCACGGCGGGCAGGCCGCTGCCGCAGCCCACCAGGGCCATGCCGACGGCCTCCGCCATTGGGCTGAGCGACACCTGAACGACCCCAGTTGGCGGTCAGTCAACCACAGGCGACTACCGCATCGGTGCTGTCACTGAGCTTGTGCAGGTCGTCCATCACGCCATGGCTGGCGGCGGAATGGGCTAACCGCAGGGCGCTCACCACCGAGAGGGCCTTGCTGCTGCCATGGCCGATCACGCAGACCCCATTGACGCCCAGCAGCAGGGCGCCGCCATGTTCGGCGTGGTCGAGCCGTTTCTTGATGCGCACCAGGTTGCTGCGCAGAAAGGCGGAACCCACCTTGCCCCGGCGTCCCCGGGGCAGTTCGGCCCGCAGCACATCCAGCAGCACGCTGCCCACCGATTCGAGGAATTTCAGCAGCACGTTGCCGGTGAAGCCATCGCACACCACCACATCGAAATCGCCCGAGAGCACGTCGCGGCCTTCGCAGTTGCCGGCAAACACGAAGCGGTCGTCGGCCGCCAGCAGGGGGTAGGTCTTGAGGCAAAGCTCGTTGCCCTTGCACTCCTCCTCGCCGATGTTGAGCAAGCCGATCCGGGGCCTTCGCACCTGCAGCACATCGCGGCTGTAGATGTTGCCGAGCAGGGCGAATTGGTGCAGGTAGGCGGGCTTGGCATCCATGTTGGCGCCCACATCGAGCACTAACACTTGCTGGTTGGGATCCTTGGTGGGGAAAAGGGCGCCGATGGCGGGGCGGTCGATGCCCTTGAGCCGACCGAGCCGGAAGATCGCCGAGGCCATCACGGCGCCGGAGTTGCCCGCCGAGTACACCGCCGTGGCCTCAGCCGCCTTGACCAGGTCCATGGCCAGGTTGATGCTGGCGTCCCGCTTGCGCCGCACCACCGTGGCCTCTTCGTTCATGCCCACCGAGGGGCCGCTGGCGACCAGTTCAATCAGGCCGGCGCCGATGGCAGCGGCCAGCTCTTCGCCCAGGCCCAGGGCCGCCACGGCCTGATCGACGGCGGCGGTTTCAGCCACGAAGCGCACGCGCACCGGCAGTAGGGCCACGGCCCGCAGGCAGCCCTCCAGGATTGGGCCGGGGGCATGGTCGCCGCCCATGCCATCCACGGCCACCCACAGGCGCTCGGCGTCGATGATGGCCAGATCGCCGCTGGGATTGTTCCCCTGCTGCAGCCGCCGCAGGGGATCAAAAACCAGGGGTTGGAGCACCGAATTCGCCATCGAGCCGGCCACCGAGCCCGCCGCGCCCGCCACGGAGCCGGCCACGCCGGCGACATTCCCAGCCATTGAGCCGGCCACGCCGGCGACATTCCCGGCCATTGAGCCGGCCACGCCGGCGACATT
>ERZ889217.1359-NODE-1359-length-12611-cov-11.012982_pt1 | contig 12611 bp, 12 predicted proteins | sample MGYA00521098_ERZ889217 | MGnify/ENA primary metagenome ERZ889217 (study PRJEB32303, sample SAMEA104408613) | aquatic metagenome | biome: Brackish water; feature: Pelagic; material: water | place: Baltic Sea | collected 2014-06-10T22:04:00 | depth 2,362 m ...
CAGCTTCGGTGGTACACAATGGTGCCAGTCTCGTTGTGGTGAGTGCGGAAGAAATTGAACTACCCGAAGAACTGAATCAACTAGAGGCGCAAGTTGTAGTTGCGAAAAGCGCAGTGGGTAATGCATATGCCATCGTTGTCCGGCCCGACCGTTATGTCGCAGCAGTTCTTGCAGATGTTCAGGAGCTACGGAGGTTCGCAACTACTGTGATGAACGATGTCCGATGAAAAGCCTTCATTTCAGGTACGACCAGAAGTAAACGAAAAACATGATTGCATGTCGTGTGGGTCACCTTTTGCTTCGCAACTCAAACCTAGTGGCAGCAAGTGATGTTCTAGTTAGTTCTCTTGCACAATTCGCTAATCGTGTAGGAAAAGCCCTGCTCAACTGGCGCCCTCGGTAGGAATCGGACCTACGACCTGCGGTTTAGGAAACCGTTGCTCTTGTGAGACCCTCCACCAGTCAGCAGTCATCACCCCTAAAGCAAACACCCGCACGACCGGCCAAGGCCCAGTGTTCGATCCCTATCTAACAGTCGGATGCAAAACGGTCAATCCCTACCAAAGCCGACATAACCCCGGATGTACTCAAGCCAAGCCCTACGGGGGCAATACTGATGGCGTGGCGAATTCAGCAAACTCTCTGATTGCTTCACGTGGCATCAGAGCCTTTGTGGATGGACTTGTCAGCGTTATCTTGCCCGCCTACCTGATCGAACAGGGCTACTCGGCCTTTCAAGTTGGAGCTCTGGTCACCGCCACCCTCTTAGGTTCGGCAATTCTCACTCTCACTATCGGTCTACGCGGCTTTCGTCAGACCCCCACTCGTTTGCTGCTGTGGCTCACTGGACTCATGGCACTGACGGGCATCGGCTTCGCGACCATCACTTGGTTTTGGGCGTTGTTCATCATTGGTGCTATCGGGACGATGAATCCTTCATCTGGTGATGTCAGCCCTTTCCTACCGTTAGAGCAAGCCCTCTTGCCCCTCACGACAACTGACGAACGACGTACAGTGATCTTTGCGCGCTACGCCATGGTGGCTTCACTACTCGGCGCGCTTGGGTCTTTGGCTGCGGGACTTCCACACCTCATCGCTCAAGCCCTCGATGTTTCCGAGCACACCGTCAATCGTTATGTCTTTGCGCTCTACGCGTTAGGAGGGCTGATGCTTTTTGTGAACTACAGGCGACTGCAACTCCCAGTACTACCAACTCCCCCGCGCACCCCACTGGCAAGCAGTCGTCGTCATGTCACACGGTTATCAATTCTTTTTAGCATTGACGCCCTGGGCGGTGGATTTGTTATTCAATCCATGCTCGTACTGTGGCTTGGGCGTCGTTTCGATTTGTCAACTGCCCGCATCGGAACCTTGCTTTTTATCACTGGCACTCTCTCCGCTTTTTCAATTCTTCTCGCACCACGAGTCGCTCAGAAACTTGGACTGGTTCGCACCATGGTGTTCACCCATATCCCCGCCAGTGTTTTTCTCATCACCGCCGCTTTTATGCCGAATGTAACTTTGGCGATTGCATTTTTGATTTTGCGAAGTCTCGTCTCCAGCATGGATGTGCCCGCACGAACGAGTTACGTCATGGCTATCGTCCCACCAAGTGAACGGGCCGCCGCCGCCAGCATGACCAATGTTCCTCGGAGTTTGGCCGCCGCACTTCCCCCACTGGCAACTGGAGTCATGCTTGATCACTCGACTTTTGGATGGCCGTTGATCATCGCTGGATTGCTGAAAATCACCTACGACGTCTTGTTACTCGTGCAGTTTCGTTCGGTGATTCCTCCTGAAGAGCGATAAACCTCCCTCGCTCGCCTAAGGTAACCGTCCTCAGATAGATACGAGATTCGGCAGGGCACCTAGGTGAAGCGCATTCAATACAAGTGGTTAGTGGCTATCGCTTTCGTCCTTGGGCAGTTCATGGAGATCCTGGACACGACGGTCATCAATACCGCGATACCGAGTCTTACGCGCGAATTTTCTTCTACCCCTGCGACAATGGAATGGGTCATTCTCGGTTATCTCTTGTCGCTGGCGATCTTCATTCCCTCCTCGGGCTGGATCGGCGATAAATATGGCACGAAAAAGACCTTTCTATTTGCCTTAAGCGTTTTCACTTTGGCCTCTGCACTCTGTGGAATGGCCAATTCGATTGACCAACTGATTATTTTTCGAGTCTTGCAAGGCGTTGGCGGAGGGATGTTAACTCCCGTTGGAATAGCCATGCTGTACCGCGCCTTTCCTCCTGAAGAACGAGCTCGGGCATCGGCGGTACTCATTATTCCTACAGTCATCGCTCCGGCACTCGGACCAGTTCTCGGCGGAGCGATCATTGATCACACCACATGGCGGTGGATTTTTTATATCAACTTGCCAATCGGAGTCATTGGTATTGCTTTTGTGGCCTTATTTCTCAAAGAGCATCGTGAACCACGCGTCGGTCGATTTGATTTTGCTGGGTTTGTTCTATCTGGACTAGGACTATCAGGAGTGCTCTACGCACTATCTCAAGCCCCTGAACACGGCTGGCTATCTTCATCAGTTCTCCTGACCGGACTCGGTGGCTTGATCATGCTCGCCATCTTGATCAAGGTTGAAACTTCAATCGCCGAACCGATGTTGGCATTACGCCTCTACAAAGATCGAATTTTTCGCAACGCCAACCTGACGAACACTTTGTCTTATGGCGCGTTCATTGGTTTCTACTTTCTGCTACCACAATTTATGCAGACCCTGCTCGGCGCATCAGCCATGAAATCCGGACTTGCCACATTTCCCCAAGCCATCGGAGTGATCGTGATGACCCGTTTTGTAGGTCGCTGGTATCACACTGTTGGACCGCGGCGTTTGATCTCCTTTGGCTTGTTGGCCGCTGGTTCGGCGACGATCCCCTTTGCGTTTCTCAATCTCAATAGCTCGCTAGTCACCATTGGCGCTCTGATGTTCTTACGAGGATGCGGCATGGCCTTTGCCTTCATGCCCCTGCAGGCTGCCACATACGCAAATATTGAAGCCCCCGATACTGGACGCGCCTCTTCAATCAATTCAACTCAAAGGCAAACATCTGCCGCTTTAGGAGTGGCCATCTTGGCGACAATCTTTATCAGCCGAACGAATCATTTGCTAGATGGTGGGGCCACCACCGACACAGCAGAACTCGGTGGCTTTCATGCGGGCTTCATTGCCTCAGTTGCCATCTTTTATCTCGGATCAGTTTTTGCCTTTTTCAAGATTAAAGATTCTGATGCAGCGCGCACGATGCAACGGCCTGCCAAGTCTGCCACGGTATAAAAGAGTTCTTACAAGTTCCGCATTTTATATTTCATGATGTCCGCAGCAGTGAGGCTTGAGCCACACTTCGCGCTAGCCGCCATCACCTCTGGATCCATCAACGAAGCGGTGTCAAAGTAGTCAGCGGCGTACACAGTAAATCCATCGCGGTAACGGCGCACGCTGGTTCCGCGAAACATAGGCACACGGTCGCCGCCACTGGTGACCGCCACTTGCACCCACTCCTGCAGATATGTCTTGCCATTGTTGAGTTCGGGGCCGACTGGCATGAACTCGATGTTGCCAACGCGCGGCATGATGTCCATAATCCACGATTTGATTTCATCGCGACCATGAAAAACTCCGAATATTGGATCGTGATACACCGAGTCAGTGGGGTGGAACTGTTCGCAATCAGCGTCAAAGTCCACTTCCGAGCACACTGTTACTGGAGTGGCCAAGTGTCGTTGCCACTCTTTAGGTGACGGCGCATCAGGCAACGGTGCTGCCTCAACTCCAGGTGGTGGTGGAACACGAAACGAGCCAGTGTCATACACATCACAAGCCCATGTGATCCAACTGTCGCGATAGCGGCGCACACTGACCCCGCGCGACATCGGCATTTTTCCTTCGCCCATTCCCATGGCTTGCATATCGGCAACCATCTGCCACTCATCAAGAGTGGTAACGCCTTCACCGTCATCGAAAAACTCAGGCTCCGATGTGGGAACGAATTCAATGAAACTGATTTCCGACATCATCGGCACGAGCCAACCACGAATATTTTTTTGCCCATAATACGAGCCGTAAATCGCATCAAAATAGCGTGAATCAGTCGGATGCATAAAGTCAGCCATCAGATCAATACCTGCGCGCCCAACCGCAGGATGGGAAAGCGCTGTCATCATTTCTTCAGGAGACAGATTGCTGGGTTGCGTGACTAGACGATCAACACTGAGCGGTTGATCAGTCAATGACTCAGCAAACTTCTCAACGAACTTTTCAACCTTATTCACAATGAAATCTCCCTTTTAAACAAAGACTGACTTTTATCTAACTACGAACTAATGAACCTGGTCGTGCCCCAGTATCGGCATCATGACGGCGCGTGACTTGACCTTTCACCAGCGTCGCCAAATAGCCCTTGACGGGCTGAATCAGACGAGTCCCACCTGCAGGCAGATCATGAAATGCCTTGGGTGGCGAGACCGTAAGATTTTCAAAGTCAATGACATTGATATCGGCGCGCAGTCCCACTGCGAGACGGCCGCGATCGTTCAAACCGTATAAATCTGCGTTACGGCTCGTCTGTTTCGCCACCAAGAACTCCAACGGGATGCGCTCACCGAGATGACGATCACGAGCCCAGAATGTCAATTGGGTTGTCGGCATCGTGGCATCACAGATGAGGGTCACATGCGCTCCGGCATCAGAGAGACCAGTCACAGTTTCTGGGTGCATCAGCATCTTGCGCAAAACCTCTTGGCTTTCATGCACGTTTGCTCCACCCATCAGGGCGCACATCGCGGCACCGTTTTGCTCAAGCATGTAGTCGTACAACAAACTCAAAACATTTTCGCCCGTGGATGCTGCCCGCGAACCGAGCATGTTTGACGGGTCTGGTTCGTAATCAACTGGGTCTGCGAGCGGGTACATGAAACCTGCCGCGTTTTGGAAGAGTTGATACATGTTGGCCATCGAACCCGGTTGGTCAACAGGCACATCACCTTCAGACATGATGGCGGCTTTGACTTCTGGCTTGGCCATTTCTCGCGCTCGCTCAGCCAAAGATAAATGCGTCAACTTCATGTACGTAGGTCGACGCTGGAATGCGTGATAGCCCGACAACCCCGATGCCAATCCGATCGGCCGTGATGGAACTTGCGGAAACAACTGCGCCCCTGTTTGATTAGCGGTGACGACCATTTCCAGCAGCCGTTCCCAAGTATCTGGGGCATAGTCGGGTGACTGCACCAAAGTAAATGTGACCTTGCGTCCACTTTGGCGAGAAAAATCAGCCATCAATGTCAGTTCGGCTTCAGGAGTTGTGCGTTCTCCACCCAGGCCTTCCAATTTGCCGACAGTTCCCGCGGGAATCATTTCAAAAACACCCCGCCCCGCTTTTCGCATGGCTTGTGCGATCGCTGAAAGTTCTTGATCAGGGGCAAAGGTTCCAGGGACTGGCGAACCGTCGAGAGCGCGATGCCCAATGGTACGCGAGGTACTAAAACCTACGGCTCCAGCAGTGAGCGCTTGCGTCACGAGACGCGACATTTCGTTCAGATCTTCATTGGTGGCATCGAGATTTTCTTTACCTCGTTCACCCATCACGTAATACCGCAATGCCCCATGAGCAACCTGTGCTCCGATATCCAACGAGTACCGACGACTGGCGATGTAATCCATATATTCGGGGAAGGATTCCCACTGACCCCACTCAATGCCTTCATACAAAGCAGTGCCCGGAATATCCTCGACGCCTTCCATGAGTTCAATCAGTGCCTTTTCGCCACCAGGTCGCACCGGCGCAAAACCTACGCCGCAGTTACCCATCACGATTGTCGTGGCACCATTACCAGCCGAGGGATCCATGACTTCGTCCCAACTCACCTGACCGTCGTAGTGGGTATGGACGTCAACCCAACCTGGCGTGACAATGGCTCCGTCAGCATCAATAGTTTCCCGCGCCGATTCCGTGATCGAACCTCCGACCTCAACGATCAACCCGTCGCGCACGCCAACATCGCCTTGATGCCGAGCATCACCCGAACCATCAACGATCGTTCCGCCCTTAATCACGTAATCCAGCATCATGACCCCCAGTCAAAATCTTACGAAGGGTAAGTTAGCCCACGATCAGCCAATTAGTCGTGCTCTAGAAGCCCGGCCTCTTTGGACCATTGCCAATGCATCCGGCCATGTCCAGCATTGGCCGCAAGAACTCCGCCGACGGTGCCATCAGCCCATGGCGCACCAGGCAAAGTTTCGGCTAATTGCTCGTCAGAAAGTTCACTGAGCAATTGCAATGTCACCGAACGCGCACTGGCCGTCACGGCGATTGCTGCGCTCAAGGTGATACCGCGATGTTGCACCTGCCACTCTTCAGTCATTGCGTGCACCGTGGCCATAATCTGCTCGACGGTGCGGGGCTGTCCCGAGGCATCGGTGCGCAGACCAACAGGATTACTGTCTCCGCCAATGTGGCGCCGAATCATCGCCGCGAAGTTGCGCTCAATCAGAGCAAGGTGCACAAAATGATCGGTGGCCGTCCACATATTGGAGGCATCATGTTCGCTGGGTGTCAAAGGACGCACAAGTTGCTCCTCGGAAAGTTCGCTCATCGCGTTCAACAGCCAGACCCGATCATTATTCAGCGTGGTCTCTATTTCAATGCGGTTCATACGTCCCCCTGATCATCGTCAGTCTCACACATCTCACAGAGAATAACGACTCAAGAATTAGACGTATTTCTTTGACAGACCAAGGCTTTGGTCATGGTCATGGTCACTGGAGCGGGTGACGGGAATCGAACCCGCATGATCAGCTTGGAAGGCTGAGATTCTAGCCATTGAACTACACCCGCATATTTCGTCCCTAGCGTATCTCCACGCCGACGGTTCGCCACGGGTTGATCCAACTTTAGTGCCTGTTCGACAACGGTTTTATGGGCTCATCGTGGGCATTAAGCCCCGCTGGCGAAACTCATCAACTGTCAACTCAAAGATATCTTCGAGGCCATCAATATCATCAACATCTTGACCCACATAGGCAAACCCCATTTTGCGAATCAATTGTTGAGAGCCAATGTTATTCACGCCGACTTGATAGCGAAAAATTTTCACGTCTGGTTCCGCACCAGCCCACGTCCACATCCCCGACAACGCTTGCGTGGCAAATCCCTGTCTTTGAAAGATTTTCTCAACTCCGATACCGATTTCTAACATCCCCCGCTGATCAGGTGGTCCATGAAAGCTCGTACTGCCGATGACAACACCAGTTGAGCGAAGCACCATCAAACGCACAAACCATTTGTTCACACTCTCATCTGCTTTAATCTGCGGGACGCGCCAACGTAGTGGACCATCTTGTGACATCAAGACGCGATGTGGATTGGTAAATGACGCACCCGAAAAAAGATGTGGGTCATCCGGACTTTCAAAAAGTGCCACAGTGTCGGCAGCGCCAAGATGGACAAGATCCAAATGCTGCGTCAAAATCACAGGTTGGGTGTCATTGTTCATATCAACAGACCGTATCTAGGGTGACTACTACAACTGCGACAGTGCACCAGCAAGTCCCGCCAAACTCATGGGCATCACCCATCCCGCAACCGTCACGACGTCGCCTTGAGTGATGTCTTGCTCACAACTTAAGGCGAATAGTTGGTCCCGCTCACCGATTGGCGCGCCCGCCGACAACAATTGCAGGGTTTTTCGGGCATGAGCCACAGTCTCGGGTGCAGCATCAATGACCGCCTCTCCGAGTTCAATCATCTGTTGATCAACGAATGAAATCCACGGCTGAGCGAATGCCACATCACGTGGCATCAACGTCACCGAAGGCATACTCGTTGACGTTGATGTACTGCTTAATGTCAGCGATGTCGTCGTCGAAGCAAGTTCATCGGCCACAGGGACAGCAGTTCCATCACCACACGCTGATATCAGACCCACTAACGCAGCCAAACTTGTCCCGCGATCAAAAAACTGACGGCGATTCATCGGCTTTGGCATTACATTCGCTCCTGCAGAGTACGCGCCAAACGTACAGCAAGAGCAACAATTGTCAGAGTCGGATTTGAAAAACCAGCCGTGGGAAAACTGGATCCTCCTACTGCATACAGGTTGTCAATGCCATGGCATTGCGAGTTCTCATTGACCACACCTTGATCAGCGCTGATGTGCATTCGAGCGCCACCGAGATGGTGCCCGCCGCCCTCCATTGTCTGAAAAGAAATCGGATCACCAAGCGTCATGGGACCAAAGCCCGCCTTTAATAGTTCGCCGCCGACCAAACCCAGCGAGGTACGAATGTCGGCCACATCTTGGGCCAGCACCCTCCAATCCAACCGTGCCCGAACAGCACCGAGATCATCTTTTGCCGAAATAAGAGAGACGCGACTTGCAGAGTTCCAGCGCTGTTCGGTGCGCGCGTATAGACCAATGACTTGCGAACCAGTGCCTCCAAGTGCCACTGGTTGAGTTGATTCCCAGAGATTTCGTATGGCGTCTCCGTGTAGTGCTTCACGCGGAATCGTCTGCAGCGGCTCAAGCGTGAAAGAAGTGTTAATCATGCCTCTTTCTGCCGAGACCTCTTCGCTCAGACCAACGCCCACCTTGAACTGTGTGCCATCAATATCCTTGGGATAACCAATGACACCATCTAGATCCTCGGGAGTGTGGTCGCCACACAACACCGCTCCAACTGCACCGTGCGGATGTTCCAGAAAACCAAGTCCCAGATTTCCGCTGCGATTGATCTGCTTTTGTGACTGAGTCGCTAGCAAAAGTTGGCGGACATTTTCTATTCCACCACTAGCAAGCACAAAACACTTCGCCGATAATTCAAAATCAAGTCCGTTTTCATTTTTGATGTGCACTAAGGATGCTCGGGGCGAAGGGGTTTTATCCTCAAAAGTGAAGCCCATGCAGTTCGCACCAAAATATATTTTGACGGGAGATTCACTCAACCGGGATCGGTAATAACTTGCGAATCGGAGTTGTTTTGGAAATCGCCACACTGGTGTGGCCAAAAGATCTGTTGCTTTCACGAGAACCGGCAAATCGGCATCAGTCGCCAAAGCTTCAGCGTCAAAAAGATCGCGTCCAAGCGTGCACAACTCCATGGCGCGCTGATAGTCGGGTTCTAGATCGCTTCGCTGAAAGGGCCAACCCTCGCCGAGCCCATTGCTTCGCTGAGTGAAGACATTTTCCTCAAGGCGACGGCACCATCCAACCCAGTGATTGGTTGTTCCACCGAAATAGCGCAGTCGCCAGCGATCTAATGCGGGATAGGAGAATCCCTCGCTTGTCGAAACTTCACCTTGATAACGATTCTGCGACAACTCGGTCCAGGCACCTTGGCCACCCTCGAGAATCGCCACCGATAATCCAGATTTCTCCAATTCAAGCGCCAAAGTGATTCCGGCGGCTCCAGCACCGACGATCACCACATCGCAGGCATCTAATTCTTTACGAGTTGATTTAGCGAGATCAATAAACATCTATGAGTATTCATAACACCAAAGGCTTGATCCTTCTAAATTTGAGAGGCGGCAACTTCTCATCTCCTCAGTAGATACCGTTAAAGCCAATGTCATCACGCCCAATCGCACTCGTTCGTCGTCCCAGTCCCCTTCTTGAGCAAGGCCTAGTCACGCACATCGAGCGAACCCCCGTCGATGTTGAACTAGCGCTCAAGCAGTGGTCCAACTATGTCGAGGCCTTGCGTCTATGCAAGTGGTCAATCATTGAGGTTCCTGCGATCGATGAGTGCCCCGACGGAGTGTTCATCGAGGACACGGTCGTTATCTACAAGGGCGTCGCGATCATCACTCGGCCAGGAAATGATCTGCGTAAACCCGAGGTCATCGCGATTGAACCGGTCGTCACCGAGGCGGGATGCACCGTTGAGCGAATCGTTGCCCCTGGAACGATGGATGGCGGTGATGTCTTGAAGGTTGGCGACACAATTTATGTAGGTCTTGGTGGTCGCACGAACGCAGAAGGTATCGCCCAATTCGGGGCGATTGTTGAGCCTCTCGGGGCAACCGTGATCACAGTTCCGATCTCCAAAGTTCTCCACCTCAAGTCTGCTGTCACCGCCTTACCCAATGGAACAATCATTGGCTTTGAAGCACTCGTTGATGATCTGTCAATCTTCCCAGATTTTTTGGCCATGCCTGAGGAGTCTGGGGCTCATGTCATCGTCGTTGGAGAAAAGCGACTGATCATGGCCAGCGATGCCCCTGAGAGCGCCGAAATGCTTCGCGATATGGGCTATTTAGTCATTGAAGCGAACATCAGCGAATTCATCAAACTTGAAGGCTGCGTCACGTGCCTGTCGGTGCGTATTCGTTAAGTCCAGCAATATCGCGAATCATTTCGTGGAAGACCACTAATGGTTCTTCCCACTTTGGACTCAGCAGACCTGCAGAGTAAACACCTGAATCAAGATTGCGTTGCACTGCTTCACAGATCCGCACGTCTTCCTCGGCCACGGCCTCATTCATCTCGATGATTCGCTCAATCTCACCGGCATTCGGCTCGAAAAAGTATTCAAAGAAAAGATCAATGTGGTCGGCGCCACGTGGCAGCCACCGTTCGACAGCCCAACCTCCCGGAACAACATTGAAAGCGAAAGTTGGGAACAACCATCCGAACATTCCGAATACACTGTCTGCACGCGCCGGCATCACGTGAACATTCCAGCGTGGATCATCGCCCAAGATGACGGAATAGTTACTCGCATCGGCGTCTCGAGCCATTCCTGGGTGCACAGTCGGCACATGGTATCCCTCAAGGAAATTATCGGCGTAGGTCTTCCAGTTGCAGGCCACTCGGCGCACCACCCGCGAGTGAAAAACAAAACTCTCTAGATTGAGTTCGGTGAGCGCCGTCGGAAAATCAGCGAGCCACTGCGTGAGCGAACATAGCTTCGTATTCAAGGAGACAAAGATCAGATCGCGAAAACTTTCGACCAAAATCTCTTTGCGTGAATGGTCTTCAAGAACTTCGTAGGCGCTCAAGCAAAGATTCACATCTTGGGAAATAACGATTTCGTGTTCTGCTAGTGCTTCGCACAAGACCCCGCCAGATGTCGTTAGATCACAGCGATAGCCAACATGGACCCACGAGTTTTCAAAAATACTCTGCCGTTCATTTTGATAGACCAAGGGGTCGGTGTACCAACCTGCAGCGAGGGTTGGATGAATTGGCACAGATCAAGGCTACTTGTGCTGCTCCATGTATCTCGCCATGGCTTGTTTGCTTTCGGGGTCACGCATCGCATACACAAGCGAATCAGCATCATTTGCACTCCGACCAGTGCCCGCAATCTCTTCCATAACAGCATTTACTTGTTGTTTCGTTGAACGCAAAGCAAAAAGAGGCTTTGAAGCTAGCGACCGTGCTAATTCGGTCACATGGTTCATTAAATCGTTTTCTTCAACAACTCGGTTGATGAAACCAATGTCCTTGGCCTCCTGTGCTCCAAACGGTCGACAAGTTAAGACGAGCTCTTTGGTGAGCGCTGGACCGATTTCTCGTACCAGTCGCGGTATCCCACCCCAAGCCAAGGGAATGCCCAAATCAACTTCAGGAATAACAAAAGTTGCGCCGACTGCGGCAATACGCAAGTCGCATGCTGCCACCAAAACGACTCCCCCTCCGACGCAGTGACCATGTACCGCAGCGATCGTCAGTTGTGGCACATTTGTCAATGCTTCAGTGGCCAGGCGTCCCAAGTCGGCACTGCTGCGAGGGGATTCACCGACCGTGGTACTCGTGAGATTGCCGAGATCAAACCCTGCAGAGAAAGTTCGTCCAGCACCGGCGACAGTGACAACGCGAATCTCATCGCATGTGTGCAACCAGTGGCTCAATCGGATGATCTCTTGCAACAACTCTGTCGAAAGAGCATTCAGTTTTTTCGGGCGATTGAAGGTGACACGACACTGGCTTTGGTCAACCTCAACCAACAATGTCGCAAAGTGAGGAATTTCAACTGTCTGTACATCGGCCATAAAGATCAATCTCTCACGAGTAACTTCTACAAAATCCGACGGACTTCGCGAATCTTGTCAATCGAGGGCAAACGAGAGATGCTCACCGTGGCCCCTGTGTAAGGCGCCACAATCCACTGGGTTGAACTAATGGCGATGCCGACGTGTCCAATTTGCTGGGGACTACGCGATGAGAAGGCGAACACTAAATCACCCTTCTGGATCGAAGTGGTCTTCCAATCGACAGCAGTTCCATATGTGGACTGCAACAAACTTTGATGCGGCAAATTTATTTTGACGGTAGCGAAACTAGCCCGGACTAACCCCGAGCAGTCATAGGTCAAAGGACCCGCCGTTCCAAAAGCATATGGCTTGCCGATTTGGGCCATAGCGAAATCAATGACGGTCTGGATACGTCCATCCACAGTTGGCGTGACAGGTGCAGGTGCAGATGGAGGTGCAGATGGCGTGACAGTTGCAGGTGCAGGTGCAGATGGCGTGAACAGATGACCAACGGGAAGCTTGATGATTTGGCCAGGCATGATCACGCTCGAGACTTTAAATTTGTTGATTTTCAAGAGCGACGACAAGGTCACTTGTGCTTTTTTGG
>ERZ889217.1360-NODE-1360-length-12609-cov-9.187829_pt1 | contig 12609 bp, 7 predicted proteins | sample MGYA00521098_ERZ889217 | MGnify/ENA primary metagenome ERZ889217 (study PRJEB32303, sample SAMEA104408613) | aquatic metagenome | biome: Brackish water; feature: Pelagic; material: water | place: Baltic Sea | collected 2014-06-10T22:04:00 | depth 2,362 m ...
TCCCTGTCATTCGCTGGTGGTAATACCACTACTGCTCGGGTTCTGACTTTCAGTGCAGATAGTGCTGCTTTCAGTTCTGTGGTGACCCAAGTTGTTGGCTCCAACACCCAAATTCTTGGAACTGCGGTAGGTTCCTCTACTCAAACGATTCTCTCTACTGTTTACAACACTGGCACCACCTCCGGCGTTGTTCTTGCTCAGACGACTAGTTTCTCTACTCTCGGTTGATTATTCTTTCATGCTCTTTTGCCCTATGGCTTCCCCCCTCTCTTTGAGGGGGGTTTTTTATGTTTAAATTTTTATTGGCTTGGCCAAGTGATCTTTCCCGTAATCTGCTGGGTCAAGGGGATTTTGCGGTTATCGCGGCCAAGATCCGCCTGCGGCAATGGAATTCAGCTGAGGCAGGCTTGTTAGCCTCCTTGGCCCATCGTTCCCAAGATTTGCAAAGCTGGAAGCTGTTGCTTCTGCTCGCTCTACTGCGGGGCCTGAATGGTTTGGCTGCGGATATCTTTTCGCACTTCGATAGTCGACCAGAGGGCTGTGATCCTGAGTGGCGCTTTTGTATGGCCAATGTCTTAATGCGGCAGGGTGCTTGGGATGTTCTCGATTCGCACCTAAACTATATTTGGAAGGGATCTGAAGATTTTTTCCCTTTATCTTTGGCTCATGTCGCATATGAATTAGGGCGTGGGCGTTTTTTGGAGGCTCAGCGAATTCTTGATAGTTGTTCTTCGGCCAGTCCATGTCTTGAGCAACTAAAACTTCAAGCCGCGATCTGGAGAAAGCAAGGGCGCTCTCAAGATGCTCTTCAATTGCTGATGCCGTGCATCGATCGCTTTCCCCAGCACCTTGATCTCTATGCTGATTTGGCTTCGCTTTTGATTGAGGCCCGTTCACGAGAGCACACCATCCCTGTGCTCAGGCAGGCAGTTGCCATTCACGGGGAGCATCCTGCGCTGTTGCCCCACATCTGCGCGGTCAAGCTGTTGCAACGCCAGCCTGCGCTCGCGAGACGGGCAGTTTTGATGGAGCGGGCCTGGGATTCAGTGAGCCCTGCCCCTTGCAATCCCACTAATCTGGTGATTACAGCTGAGCAAATTGGCTGTGGAGACTGGATTCAGTATCTCCATCCTGTTGTGCATCAGTTAGAAGGCAAGGGCCTAACCGTGCGTGCCAACTTGTGCATGCAGCTTGCCAGTATTGAGGCTCCAACAGCAGAAGATCACACCACAGTCTTTGTGCGGGAGCTCCGGCAGCGGCCAGGCTTTGCTGAGCAGGCTGCCCGAGATCCACAGTCTCTTACGCCGCGGTCGCTTCCTCCATCTCAGCAGCTCACAATTGCCTGGATTACTGGTGATTTGGCTCACCATCCAGTGGCCCGTTTCCTCCTTAACTTTTTTGAGGCTGCAGATAGGAGGCTTTCCCATCGCCATCTGTTGGTGAGCACCCTCGATCATCAAAGCGAGTCCTTCGCTGATAGATTTTCACATCTAAAACAGGTCACCACCTTTCCCCATCTCGGCACTGCCGATCCCAATGAGATGGTGCTTAAGATCCGCGCACTGAAGCCCCACATCGCTATTGACCTATCCGGTTGGACCGGTGGCAATCTGCTTAGCGGTTTTATGGCGCGATTAGCGCCTTGCCAGCTCACCTACCTGGGCTATTTCGCCTCAACTGGAGTGCCGGAAATCGATTATTGGATAGGCGATCATCAGCTCTTTCCAACCCCAATGCAGGAGTGGCACACGGAGCAGGTTGAGCGGCTCGAGCGTTGTTTCATCGCCTGGCAACCGGCCCGAGGCTTGCCTGAAGCCACTGCTGCAATCACCGGCGCTCCTCAGGGGGGGATTCGTTTTGGATCGTTCAACAACAACCGCAAACTCTCCAATGCCACCTTGGCCCTGTGGGGCTCCATTTTGCGAGCTGTTCCAGATTCATCGCTCGTGCTGAAGGCCAACGCGGCCGACGATCCCGGCACCCAAGAGCTGTTGCGCCGTCGCATGCTGCGGCAAGGCCTGGATCCCGAGCGGGTTATTTGGTTACCCCTCGCCGGCACCAGTGAAGAGCATCTCCAGCAATATGCCGCGATGGATGTTGCGCTTGATTGTTTCCCCAACGGTGGCTGCACCACCACCTGTGAAGCCCTCTGGATGGGTGTGCCGGTGATCACACTCAGCGGTCGCTCCTATGTCAGCCGCATGAGCACAGCAGTGCTCCACGGTGCGGGCTTGCCGGAATGGTGTACCACCTCACCTCAGGCCTATCTCGAACTGGCGATTGCTCAGGCTGGCCAATTGTCTTGGTTGCGCCAGCATCGCGATCATTGGCGTCACCAGGTGCTCAGCAACCCCCTTGGTGACGCTGCTGGTTTGATGGCGTCCCTGGAGGCGTGCTTTAGCCGGCTTTATGCCCGTACTTGTGCAGCCAAATCGAGGTAGTGTCGTTCCAGCTCCTTGGCAAGGCGGCGGCCATCGGCTAGTGCCGATGACTGGACCGCATGGCGCAACTGCTCACGCGGTCCGGTTGTGCGGGGGCCCTGGGCGGCCAGTTCAGCTGCGATGCCTACGTAGGCATCAGCATCTTCGGCTAGCCATTGCGTGTGGCCGCTATGCACCAAGATGCTGGCGCTGAGTCTGCCGACCATCCCCGCCCCCGCTACGCTCACCAGTGGTACGCCCATGGCTAGGGCTTCGCAGCTGGTTGTTGCTCCGCCGTAGGGCAGCGGATCCAGTGCAACATCAATGCTGGCGTAGCAATCAAGATGTTGTTTGCGCCCCTCCACCCATGGCATCAGCACGAGCCTCTCGGGGGCAAGCCCGGCCTTAGTAAACAGCTGTTGTATGCGCTGGCGCTCCTCCGCTTCCACAAAGCTGATGCTTTTCAGGAGCAATTCAGCCGTAGGAGTCGCTTCCATCACCCTGCAGAACAGCTCAACAGTGGCCGCTGTGAGCTTGCGGGAATGGTTGAAGCTACCAAAACGGAAGGGCCTGTCGCTCTGGCTATGCAAGTGGGGCAGTTGGTCGTCGTGATACACCATGTAGCCGCCATCCAGTTCGAGCAGCTGATGTGCGTCCTGATCCGCGGCCTCCAGTCCTGCAAACAGGGCTCTATCCCCGAGCCATCCATCCACACATCTCAGATAGGTGGGAGCGAAATAACCCAGATAGCTCAATTGCACCGGCGCAGGCCGATGCACCAGCACGCTAAGCCTGCTTTGGCCAGTGTATCCACCCAATTCCACTAGCACGTCTAGCTGTTGGTCCGCAATTACTCTTGCCACCTCAAGGTCACTGCCAAAACGCACATCCAGCCAGTGGTCGCAGTGCCGGCTGAGGTGTTCTTGCATCGCGTCTTTGTGGGAGCCACAGCTCAATCCCCACACCTCGATGGCGTTGCGGTTGTGGTGCTCCAGCACCGGCCTCAGGAAGCGGCCAACCGGATGGTTGCATAAATCTGCAGACAGATAGCCCACCCGCAGACGCCTTCCGTGTAAGGGGGTGCGCAGGGTGTCGGGCCAGAGGGGGCCAACTCCCTTTTGCTGCTGCTGTGTTTCCCAGGTCTGGGCCATGCTGGCCAGCTGAGGGGCGGCAATCAGCCTGTAGCCCGCACCCAGGAACTGGAGATTGATCAGGCTAACGCTGTCAAGTTCGTCCATCCCTTTGGCGGCTTGGAGCAGGAGCGCCAGCCCGGGCCCCTGGTGGCCCAGCTCCGCTAGTGCTTGCCCCAACGCCTCCTGGAGTTTGCGGTGCTCGGGATGCCATTGCAGGCCTTGCTTGAGCACCCGCGCCGCCGCCATATACCGTTTCAGGCTGCGCAGGCACGCGGCCCGGTTCAGCCAGTGCAGCGCTTGGCCAGGAGCGATTAGGCATAACGCGGCCAGCTCAGCTTCGGCTTCCACCATCCGCTGCTGTTCCATGGCCAGAAGCGCGGCAGCGCCCCGCACATCCACGTGTCCACGCAAGTCGGTGGGGAAACTACCCAGTAGGATTTCCCCCTGCTCAAGCTCGCCCAGCTCCTTCAGCAGGGTCACCCGATTCGCTGCAGCCCGTGGATCGTTGGGTGCTGCTGCTGCGGCCCGTGTAAAGGCCTCCAGTGCCTGCCTGGGTTCCCCAGTTTTGTGAAGTGCCAGGCCTAGATCAAGCCACAAGCCACCGTCTTCTTGGTGCTTCTGACAAAGTTGCTGCAGCATGGCCACAGCCTGATTGAGGTCTGCCTGATCAATCAGAGTGCGTGCGAGGGCCTGGTGCAGTCCTATGTGCTCGGGATCTAGCTGCAGCCCTTCCGCAATCCAGCGTTGGGCGGTGGCCACATCACCAAGTTCCCGCAGGCAGTTCACCCCGTTGAGCCGTAGGGTGATGTTGTCGTGGAACAGCGACAGCCAATGCTCATAATGGGTTTTCCCTTCTTGAAGCCGACCCTGGCTGCGCAGCAATGCCCCTAGGTTGATTGCCGCTTCGACGCCGCATCCCTGGGCCGTGTCCGGCGTTGCGAGCACTCTTCGATAGAGCTGTTCAGCGTCTGCCAGTTGGCCGCGCTCATGGGCCAATACTGCAGCATTCATCGATTGCGCGTCTGTTGCCATTTCCTGTTCTGCTCCGATGCCCCAGCTGAGCCGCCTTGAATCCTATGCAGAGGGCCTAGAGCGAGCCGTGGCTTGTGCTCCTGGACAGGCCCTAGTCACCCTGTTGGATCGGCTGGCGGCCGACCCCGTCGGTCTGCTCGGTGAGGCCATGGTGCTCTGGCGTTTGCAGCGTTATGGCGATGCACTCACCTTGCTCGATGGCCCCAGCCGTGATTCCTGCCAAAACGATCCCCAGTATTGGGTGTTGGTGGGCATGGCCGCCCGGCAGCTTGCCGGGCACCACCAACGCGCCTTGCAGGCTTACCAGTGTGCTTTGGAGCTTGCTCCCCAGCGAGCCGACATTCATTACAACCTCGGCAACCTCCTTCAAGACACCGATCCAGCCGCGGCAGAGATTGCCTATCTCCAGAGCTTGCTTCTCGACCCCATGCAGGCCCCCTGCTGGCACAACTTGGCCATGGTGTATCAGCAGGCCGATCGCTTTCTCGAGGCCGTTGGCGCCCATCGCATCAGCCTGAAGCTCGATCCCACCGTGCCTGACGTGTGGTGCAACCTCGGCCTTGCCCTGCTGGCCCTCGATCACCATGGCCCGGCCCAGCGTTGCTTCACCCACGCCATCAGCCTCGATCACAGCCACGGCGCCAGCCACACCAACATGGGGACTGCGCTGATCCGCCAGGCTCTTCACCCTGAGCAAGCTCTTGCTTTTCTGCAGCGCGGTGTGGAATTGCAGCAGAGTTCGGCTGATTCCCTCTGGAATTTGGCGCTCGCTGATCTCCTGCTCGGGAATTATCGGCGTGGATGGGATTACTACGAGGCACGTTTGCAAACCAAGTTTGCCATTCCCCACGAGGTGCCCAGTGCTGGATCGATCCCGGCCAGTCTTGATGACTGCCCGAAAGCGGGAGATCCTCCTTTACTCGTCTGGAGTGAGCAGGGCCTGGGGGATGCGATCCAATTCGGGCGTTATCTCCCTTTGCTCGAGGCTGCTGGCGTGCCGTATGAATTGCGATGCAGGCCGCCGCTGGCGCGTCTGTTTCGCGACTGGTTTGGCTTGGGTGATCGCGTCCGGGTTGAAACCGGCCGTACCGACGCTATCGATACCCGTCCCCATTGCCCTTTATTGAGCCTGCCTCGGCTCTTTCGCACCGAGCTCATCACCGTTCCGTCCGTACTCCCCTACCTCCATCCTCCGGCGGCTGCCCCGGCCCACTTGCAGGTGCCACCGCCTCCAGGCGGAATTGCCGTGGGCTTGGTGTGGGCAGCAAACGCCAGCAATACGGTGATGTATCGCCATAAGAGCATCCCTTTGGCCCTGCTGATGCCTCGCCTTCTCGATCTGGTAGATCTCGATCTGATCGAACTGCACGCCTTGCAGGTGGGCCCTGATGCGTCCCAGCTCGATCCTTGGCGTCATCACCCTCGCCTCACCGATTGGTCGCCCCTCCTCCACGACTTTGCGGATACGGCCCACGTGGTGCGCCAGCTCGATCTGGTGATCACCGTGGACACTGCGGTGGCGCACCTCGCCGGTGCCCTCAACAGGCCATGCTGGGTCCTCCTGCCTCGCAACGGTGATTTCCGCTGGTTGCGAGAGCGATCTGATTCCCCCTGGTACCCAGGCTGTATGCGCCTATTCCGCCAGCAGGCCCATGGAGACTGGTCCAGTGTGGTGCAGCAGCTCAAAGAAGCCTGGGACGCCCTCACGTTGTTCGATTTGGATGCCCTAGTTGCTGCCAAACTGCACTGATGCACACCTCGCTTGAGACTTTGCTGGCCCCAGAGCTCACCCACGATCTGGTTCGCCGCATGGAGCTGTTGCCCCAGCTGCTCCGCCGCCAGGAAGAGGAGGCGATCACGGATTTGGTCAACCTGCCTGCTGATTGGCTCCACGAGCGTTGCAGTGCCTTTCTTGGCAACCAAGACTTGGATTCCGTTTTGGCTGCTCGGCAATGGTCGCGTCAGGATCTGGATCTCCATCTAGCGCGTCCTGAAGCCTTGAGGCGTTTTGCATTACAGCGGTTTGGTCCTGGTCTCGATGAGTTGTTTCTCTCAGCTGGTGGCGGGCACGACCAGATCGTGTACTCACTCCTGCGTGTTCGGGATGCGGCAGTTGCCCAAGAGCTCTGGATTCGCCTGGAGGAAGGTGAAACAACTTTTGCTGAAGCTGCAAGTGCGTATAGCGAAGGCCCCGAAGCTGCCCGCAAGGGGGTCATTGGACCAATCGCCATGGGTCAGCTTCAGCCTCCCCAATTGGCTGATCTGTTGCGCAGTCTGCAGCCCGGTGCTCTCCATCCTCCCAGCCAGCTAGGTGAGTGGTTTGTGCTGTTGCGCTTGGAGCAACTCACACCAGCACGCTTTGATGAAACCATGCAGGAGTTTTTGCTTAATCAAGAGCTCAATCGTTTCCTGGAAGACCGAGTGCAAAGACGTCTTGCTGAAGAGACGCTAGAGGCCTTGCATTACGATCAACACCAATGAGCACTCCCCACACCGAGACCTTTCAAGGCTTGTTGGCACGCGTGCCTGCCTTCTCCAGGATGGGCCAAGACCAGCTCGCCTGGCTAGCCACCAAGGCTCGACCCTTCCACGCCAGTGTGGGTCAATCCCTCCTGCTGCCAGATCGACATCCTGAATACTGCTACTGCATCATTGAAGGCCGTGGCAGGGTTCTCCATCGAGATCCGGGCCTACAGCGGCCGGTTACCCTGGCTTATGCCCAGCCCGGTGATCTGGTTGGCTGGGCTGGGTTGGTAAGACGCAGCCCTTGTGAATGGGTTACCGCCATTACCCCCCTGAAGTTGATCGCTATCGATGCAGAGGCTTTTTATCGCCTCGAGCATGAAAGTGAGGCATTTCGCCAGTGGCTTGATGCCAACAATTCTCCGGCGGAATTGATGGCTGTTCTTGCACCTGCTCTGCGTCGCCGCCCCCAGGCTGAGCCTCCTGAGCGGGAGGTGTTGCGTCGTTTGTTACCAGGTCTGTCGCTTCTGCCTTGTCGCACCGATAGGCAGTTGCCTCCTGGTGATGATGCTATCTGGCTCTGGAATGCCCAGCCTGCCCAAGCCTCATTGCCCATCGGTGAGCAGGTGGATCCCAACCTCCTGAGAGAGCTTGCCCCGGGCGAATCGCTACGGTTGCTTCGGATTGATGCCGGCCTTTGGGAGCGTGAGCTCAATCCTCCCTTGCAAGCCCCAGCAGATCCCCAGTTGCCCTCTGCTTTAGACCTTTGGGCTGATAATCGCTACAGCGATCTACTGGCACCTGAGCCGCAGGGGGAGCGCTCTTCCCCTGTTTCTGCATCAGCCTTGTCTGGGAATGCTCACTCTTGGCGGGGTCGCAAGGTTCCTGTCGTAACGGGTATCGGGCCGCTGCAACAGACCATGGCTTGCTTGGAAATGCTTGCCCTGGCGCACAATGTTCCCTTCCGCCGTGATGTTATCGAGAGGGCGGCCCGTGAAAGCCTGCGAGATCGAGCATCTAGCCTTGAGCTGGTTGGAAATCTCTCCACACTGATGGGTTTTGTTGGAACCATTAGTGATATCCCAGAGGCTCAGCTTCCCAGGCTGCCGTTCCCCTGCCTGGGTATCGTGTTTGATCAGCCAACGATCCTTCATGACGTCACTCGCAATGAGGTTAGGGCTGTTGTTCCTGAGTATGGCCCGCTGACCTTGCCGCTAGAGCAGCTCATCGGAGAGAAAGGTGGCGCAAGAATTCTAAGTTTGAATCCTGGAAGAGAAAGTCAGCAAAGAAAGCTTGGTTTTGCTTGGTTCATGCCGCAACTGAGCAAATACAAGAGAAGTTTGGTTGAAGTGCTGGTTGCATCCTTTGTGCTTCAGCTTCTCAACTTGGTGCAGCCCTTGGTAATGCAGCAAATATTTGACAAGGTGATTGGGCAGCAGAATCTAGACACTCTCTATACACTGGGCATCGTTTTGCTTGGGGTAAGCTTTTTTCAGGGCTTGCTCAGCGCAGTTCGCACATATCTTTTTGCAGACACTACCAACCGAATTGATATTGCCTTGGGAGCACAGGTGATTCAGCATCTGCTCAGGCTGCCTTTGCGATACTTTGATCGTCGACCTGTTGGTGAGCTGCAGACCCGAATTGCTGAATTGGGAAATATACGTAACTTTTTGACCGGCAGCTTGCTAACACTTGCACTTGATGCAGTTTTTTCGGTGATTTATATTGCTGTAATGGTAGTATATTCCGGTGTTCTTACGGCTGTAACACTTGGAATTGTACCCCTATTCTTGGGCCTTACATATATTGCATCGCCTTTAATAAGAGGCCAGCTTCGCAAAGCTGCGGAGAGAAATGCTGCCACCCAGTCTTTTTTAGTTGAAGCTCTCAATGGAGTCCAAACCATTAAAGCGCAAAATGCAGAAAATAGTGTTCGTTGGCAATGGCAGCGACGCTATTCGTCATTCATGAGCGAGAGTTTTCGAAGCCTGCTGATTGGTGTTACGTCTGGCACCGTTGGAGGATTTCTTAATCAGCTCACGGGATTGCTTACTCTGTGGGTGGGAGCATATCTTGTTATCCAGGGAGAGCTAACAATCGGGCAGTTAATTGCCTTTCGGATTATTTCAGGGTATGTTGTTGGCCCGCTGTTGAATTTGGCAACAAGCTGGCAGAGCTTCCAAGGAGTGGCCCTGTCCATGGAACGGCTTAGTGATGTTATTGATGCTCCCGTTGAAGGATCTGGCAATGAATTAGATCAACTGCCACTCCCTCCAGTTGCAGGTGAAGTTGTTTTCCAAGATGTTGATTTTCGATTTGTAGAAGGAGCTCCCCTGGTTGTTAAACGCGTCACTTTTCATGTGGCTGCGGGATCTTTTGTGGGAATTGTGGGAAGGAGTGGAAGTGGAAAAAGTACAATTATGAAGCTCTTGCCCAGGCTCTACGAGCCAGAAAATGGGCGAATCCTTATTGATGGCTATGATATCAACAAGCTTCAATTGGGTTCTGTAAGGAGGCAAATCGGAATCGTGCCTCAAGACAGCCTTCTGTTTGACGGTTCCGTTCGAGACAATATTGCTTTAACGAGCCCCGATGCTACTAGTGATGAAATTATGCAGGCAGCCAAAGTGGCTTGTGCCCACGACTTCATTATGGAGCTTCCAGAGGGTTATACAACGCGTGTAGGGGAACGTGGAGGCACACTTTCTGGAGGTCAACGCCAACGAATTGCAATTGCACGCGCAGTTTTGCAGAGGCCTTCCCTGCTGATTCTTGATGAAGCAACAAGTGCTTTGGATTACCTTACTGAGAAGCAGGTTTGCCTTAATCTCAAAAAATCATTCGAAGGATCAACTGTCTTTTTCATTACTCACCGATTGACCACAATTCGCTCTTCCGACCTCATACTAATGATGGATAGCGGTGCCTTAGTAGAGCTAGGATCGCATCAGCAGCTTATTGAACAAGAGGGCCGTTATTTCGCTCTTTACTCTCAACAAGAAGCTAGTATTGATTGATCTTATGAATCATTTACTCTCAAAGCCGACCGATGCTAAGGCTCTTCCTCTGCCTGAAGGGTCTGAAACCTGGCAAGGTAGCTCAGCCGTCGTCGGTCAGGGAAAACATTGGTCTTCTGCACTAATCTGGGTCACCTCAGGTTTGTTTGGTGCGGCGCTAATATGGGCGTTCACCGCGCGAATTGATCAAACGATTAGCGTACGTGGCCGTCTTGAGCCCTCGGGTAGTGTGAAAGGCGTTGCTTCGCCAAGTGCCGGCGTTGTGAGCAAGGTTTTTGTTAAGGAAGGACAGGTTGTTCAGGCTGGTCAGCCCCTATTAGATGTTGAGGCTGCAGGATTAGCTTCTCGCCGTCAAGCTATTGATCGTAATATGCGCCTTCTTGAGCTTCAGGCAAAGTCTCTGCAAGTTATTATCCGTAGTGATGGAAACCTGGCGCGAATAGGAGCTATTCCCTCTTTGCCATTTGAAACCGATCCTCTCTTTGCTGCACAGTTAGCAACTGCACGAAATCAGACTAATCAGATCAGATCACGGCTTGAACAGGTTGCTAGTCGCTTAAAGAGCAAAGAGCAGTCACTTCGCCTACAAGATCAAATTGCTATTTCTATTGGGGAGGTCTTCCGATCAGGTGGCATATCTCGCATCAATTATCTTACTCAGCTCAACCAAGTGCAGGAGATTCGCGCTGAAGTTTCTAGTTTGAGGGAAGAACGTACAAAGATTATTGGTGAGACATCATCTCAGCTCAACCAGGTTAACCAGCAAATCATTAATTTTCGATCAGAGCTTGTTGGATTAAGAGAGGCGATAAGCTATCGCACTATTCGAGCCCCGATCGCCGGGACTGTGTTTGATACCAAGGTTGGCTCCTCTTCCGTTGTTAATACTTCTCAAGTGCTTTTGAAGATCGTGCCAGCCGATCGTCTACAGGCTAGAGTTGAAATACCAAATGCTGATATTGGATTTGTAAAAGTGGGATTGCCGGTTACGGTTGGAGTTGATTCGTTTCCTTCCGGTGAGTTTGGCTATATCAAGGGATCTTTGTTGCGAGTTGGCTCAGATGTGCTTGAGCCTGAGCAGCCTGGCCAGCAGTTTCGCTTTCCTGCAATTGTTAAATTGCAGGAGCAAGAGGTTGTTTCTGGAGGTAAGATCTTAAATCTTCAGAGTGGAATGGGAGTTACCGCAAATATTAAGTTGAGATCCAGGCCCGCAATCACCTTGGTGACAGATATGTTCACTCGTCAATTCGAAGGTGTCAAGCGGTTCCGTTGAAGACTGCTTGATATATTTGTTCTGTTGCGTCTACCGTGTTTTCCCAGTTATAGGAGCTAAGCACTCGTTTCTTCAGGTTTAATGCTCTCTTGCAGTTGCGTCCTGCGGCCCATGCTTCATTGACGGCATCATAGATACTCTCTGGCAGGGCTGGATCTGCAAGCCAAGCATCGTTTTGTAGATATTCAAGTTCATGTCCGAATGTACTTCCCACCACGGGAGTGCCAGTGAGTGCTGCTTCAAGGCTCACAAGTCCGCAAGTGTCCATCCAGCTCACCAAGCAATGCACGTCTGATGCGGCGTAGGCAGAAGCGAGTAGATCCTGAGGCAAATGGTCAATTATGGTTAGCTTTTCACCGCTAATCTCCTTGCATAGCTTTGCATAGCTTGGCCAGTGTTTGCAGCTTCCAATTAATACAATTGGAATATTTGTTTTTCGCAATGCCCAGCAAAGCATTGCTTGATTTTTGCCCGGCTCAATTCTGCCTGCTTGAAGCACAAATCGCCCTCTGATCCCCGTGTGCTTGCGAAAGGGCTCGGGGTCTGCATCTAGAAATACTTTGGGGTCAACACCATAGTGAGCAACGCCCGAGCAACTTCCGCTCCAATGTAGATCGGTTTGGAGGGCTTTTAATTCGAGCCAGCTGTTGGGTAGTACTCCGTCTGCTTGTTTAAGTAGCCTACCGATTTCACGATGCCAATCGCTATAGAGTGAGCCATTCCCGTTGGCGTCTAGATTCCCTTCTGGAAGCGCTACCACTAGCTCACGGTTTTTAAGTAGATGCAGTTGATGTGATGCTGCCGACTCGCCTTCTAGTACTGCTTTTTGAAGTACGGGTAGTGTGCTTCGACTGCCCCACAGCGCTTTGCCGAGATTGATCCAGATTGGTGAAACAACAATGGGTTTTCCGGCTGCTTGGCAACTCGCCAATTGGCTTGGGAAGGAGTGTTGCACACGGCAATTAAAAATATGTACGAGATCCGCACCTGCTGGATTAGGTTGGTCGCTATTCTGAATCGTTACAGTGTATCCGCGTTGTTTCAGGCGTTTCGCTGTTTCTCGTATCTGCACTCCATCCCCACCACCCCAGGTATCGGCGCTGCCGTGGTTCACCAATAGAACATGCATGATCAAGGGCTCTGGGGTTCAAAGGCATGTCGCCGCCATAGATCGTCGAGGTGGCGAACCATCAGGAAACGATAGTGGTTCGGGGTTGGCTTCATCACCTTCAGCACGGGCAGCAGCATTCCGCTGCCAGCCTGTTCGA
>ERZ889217.1361-NODE-1361-length-12604-cov-19.567615_pt1 | contig 12604 bp, 12 predicted proteins | sample MGYA00521098_ERZ889217 | MGnify/ENA primary metagenome ERZ889217 (study PRJEB32303, sample SAMEA104408613) | aquatic metagenome | biome: Brackish water; feature: Pelagic; material: water | place: Baltic Sea | collected 2014-06-10T22:04:00 | depth 2,362 m ...
CCAGGGATCTCGGTCGCTACGCCCTGCAGGAACTGAAACGGCGCCGAACCCCTGCGTGATCGGCCATCTCCACAGCTACTTGCAGAGGGCCGCCTCCTAGGGCGCCAGCCGCGATCGCAGCTGATCCAACAGCCACAGGCCGCGACGTTGCAGTGACGTGGGCGGCGCAGTGACGGCATGCAGGCGCCAGCGAGAACGGCGTGACAGGACCAGCCCCCTCAGCCTTCGTCCCAGGGGCTCCAGGGCCTGACTCCCGGTCAGCGTAGCGAGGTCATCAATGGCCGCCTGAAGAGCCGCTAGCGATCCCAGCTGGTCAGCAGCGAGAACGATCCCGTCGGCAAGGGCCTCGGGATCGGGGGCCTGCTTCAGGGATTCGATCAGTTCCAGTACCCAGCGCAACCGGCCGGGTGGGTTCCAGCACCAGTTCACGGTTACCTGATCGGCTAGCAGCCAGGGCAACGGCGGGACCCGTAGGCCCTCCCATGGCTCAGGGGCAGGCAGGGCATGCTTCCACAAGGGCCGTGGGGATCGACGACACTCGATGAAAAGTCTGCCGTTACGCAGCAGGTCACCAACCACACTTTCGCCCACCACCGCGCTGGGGTCCCTTGCCAGGGAATTCCCCCCCGGAGCTACACCGAAGCTGAGCCCACGAACCGGCCACGGGCGCCCCATGAAGGAAACGCCCAGCAAGGTCATGGCCAGATCGCCACGCGCCAGCATCGTTTCTCCACGGTCCCGGCATGCTGCGGCCACCTGGGAGGCAACCTCCAGTCCCAGCTGGGAGACGACCCAGGCTCGACGCTGCAACCCACGGCAGCGCTGCACCACGGAACCATCACCAGCCGCCGCACCCAACCGCAACACCGCAAGGGACGCGAGTTCATGACTGGCAGCGTCCGTTTGATCGAAATCAGCCTGCTCCAGCCATTGCTGCCAGGCCCGGCCGGCAACATCCGGCGGAGCTAGACACGCCTCAAGCAGCCATCGCTGGGGGGCTTGCGGAGCCGGACCATGCCACGGCTGGATGAGGCCAGAAGTAAGGGCCGTGACCAACAACCTCGGGAAAAGCTGGAATCAGCGTCAAACGGTACGTCGCAGACGGGAAGCGATCGCTCGGGCGGTGTGCAACGTGAGCCCGGTGTTGATCAGCCGTGGGTTGATGAAGATCCGCCCACCATCAACGCGGATGCGCTCGTGCAGCGACACGTGCTCACAGATGGCCCCCCCGGCGGTGTCGATCCCTGTGTAACGACCAGCCAGCAGAGCCTTACGCCTGTAGATCGCCAGCCCCCCGAAGGCGGAGTCGACCTCGATCCAGTCCGAATCCCGGGGAACATCGACCATGCGCGAATAAACGGCCTGATGAAGTGCCTCCTTCGCAACCATGCCCGAGGCACAAAGCAGCCGGTACTGTTGCCAGCAATCATCCGGACACCATTCCGGATGGCGGAGGGCCCAGATGTCGTAGTACAGGCCTTTCTGATTGGCGGTGCAGACGGCCCAGTCGTCCCGGATCCAGGCACTTTGCCAAGCCTCCTGCGAGAAGACATTGCAAACGCCATCGAAATCGGCGATTACGACGACATCCACATCTTGATGGCGTGGCGAACGGAGTTCGTCCAGATAGTGATTGCGGCAATGGGCAATCCGTTCCGTACGTTCCGGCCAACGCTGGCGCAGTTGACCCAGCACCTTGAACCGGAAGGATTCCATCTCCTCCGCGAGGGCCGCCAGAACGGAAGGCGTGTCGTCCTCACTGTCGGATTCCACCAGGAACCAGCGCACCTCCTGCACGTCACAAAGGGCCTGCTGGAAACGCTGCAACTCGTAGCGCAGGGTGGCGGCGACATCACGAACGCAACCGGTGATCAGAACGATGCGCGGAGGAATGGCCATGGCCGCGAAGGGCTTCAGGATCCACGCCGGGATTTCCAACGCAGGGCGTCGCGGATCAGCGACCCCAGCCACCGCCGCATGGCAATCGCCACCGGCATCCACTCGATCCGCTGAAAGGAAGGCATAAACTTGGCCCTGTATGGATTGGCGACGGGAAGCCAACTAGGCATCAAAGCCCAATGCCGCCCAGCTACAAAGACACGGGGTGCGTGGGTGGCGTTGAGTTGCTCGGCGACCCAGTGCAGATTGCGCTCATTATGGCGGGCACAGGGTAATCGACCGTGCAGAATCCTCACTGGTCCGTTGAGTTTTCCGTAGTTCGATAAGCGGCAATTATATTCATCTGTTAGTGCTGTAAAGCGTAGAGAAGAGCGATAGAGCACCAGACGAAATGGAGTTTGATCAGTGAACGATGGCAGGGGTCCTACATCAGCTGATGCTGCCAGCTGGTCGTAAAGATTGAGGGCGTCCTGCCAGAGCCAATCCAGGGCCTCAGAGGAACGAAAGAAGACAACCCCTAGATTGGGTTCCTTGAAGCTGTCAGGCACCTCTGTATCAGCAGGAAAATGATCGACATAGCCCCGATCACCTGCAAAGGCCAGGTCGAACCGCTCAAGCAGCTCCCAGCCATCGGCAAGGGATCCAGCAACAAACGTATCGGTGTCGAGGAAGAGCGTTTGACGAAAAGGGGAGCGCCGCATCGCCACCAGCTTGTCCCGATGAGGCCTGTGCGGAAGGAGACCCGAGCGCTCTAGAGGCACAACCTCATCAAAGATCCCCTCGGCAACCGCGCGCTGGTATTGGTCGGTGAACAGAAGGATCGGTTCCTTGTGGTGGCGACGCAGCGAACGGGCAGATACCACGGCCTCCTGCAGGTAAGAGATCCCCATGGCCATGTAGACCACGCCTCTTGCGGTGTTGTCAGATAAGGAGAGATCGCCGTGCATCGGTGCTGTTGTCATCGGCTCCCCCACATTCCACGCAGGATCCTGGTCACGTCAAACTTTGGCGAAGCCGGGGGTGGAACGACCGCCATGAGCAAAACGATCCTTCCACCCCGGCGACTCGAGAACAGAGTCTTCGTGACCCTGCTCCTCGTGCTCATGCTCACGGGGGGCTGCCTGAGATTCTCCCATCTTCCGGACAAGCCAGTTTGGTTTGACGAAAGCTTCACCCGGCTGAGGATCTCCGGCCGTGACGAACACGACGACGCCAATCCTGCTCTGTTCACGGGGCTGCCGATCCCGCCTACGGCCTTCGAACCGTTTCAGCAAGCCAGGCCGGGATCACCGTGGATCGGCACTGTGCGGGGCCTGGCCAGGAAGGAACCCCAGCATCCCCCCCTGTACTTCCTCCTGGCGCGTTTGACCTCCTTTCTGATGGGGGACAGTCTGCTTGGCATGCGGTGGGTCTCCGCCCTCGCCGGAGCGCTGGCGGTTCCGGCCATGGTGGTGCTGGGCCTTGAGGTGTCCAGCAATCGGGCGATCCCGCTCCTGGCTGGAGCCCTGGCGGCGGTATCGCCCCTGTGGATTCGGTTCGCCCAGGATGGGCGGCCCTACAGCCTCTGGTTGCTACTGGTGATCCTCGGCCATGTCGCCTACCTGCGCCTGGTGCGGCAGCCCGGACGGACCGCCGCCCTCTCCTACGGGGTGGTGATGGGCCTCGCCCTGCTCACCCAGCTGCTTTCCGTCCTCGCGCTGCTTGCCCATGGACTGCATCTGATCCTGAGCGGGGGCACCCGACGGAAGCCGCTTCTTCGCACGTATCTGGGGGCGGCGACCCTGGGCCTGCTGATCATCTCTCCCTGGGCGGTGGTCCTGGCGCTGAAACGATCCACCGCCTTCGCCACCACCCGCCACCTCCTCCGCCCCATGCCACCGGGGGAGCTGCTGGAGCATGGGCTGGACAGCCTGAACACCCTGTTCACGGCCTGGCCCAGGGTTCATGGACCGCTCGGGCCTGTCGTCTCCCTCCTGCCCCTGCTCGCCGTGGTGGGCCTGTTTCTGGTCGCGCTACGACGGCGGAACGTCGAGCAGAGACTGTTCGTGGTGCTGATCACCCTGGTGCCGGTGCTGCCCTTCTTCGCCGCCGATCTTCTGCTGGGGGGACAGCGATCCATGCAGGCCAAATACCTCCTGCCAGGATCCATCGGTGTCTTGCTTGCCCTGGCGCAATGGCTGGTCCTGGAGGGTCGCAGACGGATCGTCCAGGTTCTGACGGTCTGCCTGCTGAGCCTTGCTCTTGCGTCCAGCCTCGTGATGCTCGCCTCCCCAACCTGGTGGGGCCTCTCCCAGGTGGACGTGGAACTCGGACATCTGCTGCGCAACTCAGACAGGCCGCAGATCGTGGCGGACGGATCGTTCGGGGTGCTGGCCATGCTCAGCCACCAGCTTCGGGGCCATGGCTCCTTCGTGCTGACCCGTTCGCCGGAAACGCTCAGCCTTCAGCCGCATGAAGGGGAGCGATTCGCCTACCAACCATCGGACGAACTGAAAAGGGCGCTCACCATCAGGTTGGGATGCCGGCTAGAGCGGGTGTACGCAAAACCCCGGGAAGATCAAACCTTGTATGAGCTCTACAGGATCGCCGCCTGCCCTCGCCTGCCGATCACGTGATGACGCCACCCCCAGCAGAGAGGCATCACATTCTCCTCTTCGATCTCACCCATAATGCGCACTTCAGCAGCTTTCTGAGGCACTGGCTGCTCTGGTGGGAGCGGCAGAGACCGACGGGACGTTTCACTGTGGTGGTCGATCCCTATCTCCTCGAGCGACACCCGGAACTGAGGAGTCTGGAGAGACGGTGCAGGGGAGGCGTTCGGCTGCGGCCCATCACATCCGCCCAGAAACGCGAGCGAAAATCACGCTACGCGGGCCGCGAGTATGAGGAGTGGCCGCTCCACCGGCTGCTTCGCCCCGAGACGACGAAAGACTACCCGCCCCTGTTCGATTGGAGCCTCTTCTGCACCTATGCCCGGCAGGAGGGGGCCAGCCACGCGGTCATGGCCAACATCGATCAATTTCTGCCCTTGCTGGCGGCAGGATGTGCCAGCCCGGAGCGGTTTTCCGGGATCAGCTTCTGTGCCACCTTCCCCGGCAGGCGCCTGCGAGACACCCCGAACGGAGGTGCCCACCGAGCCCTTCCCGCGGATGCCTTGCTCCTTGCTCGGGGCCTTCGCCATCCCCACCTCCACAGCCTGTTCATGAACGACGCGGAGTGGGTGGAGCTTCTGCGGAGCTTTACCTACAGCGAGCGGGTGGTGCATTTGCCGGAAGTGGCTGAGCTCAACGCCGGCGAAGAATCCACCACCACCGAGCTGCGGCGCCTCCTCCGCGACCTGGACGGCCGGGTGGTGTTCCTCGTGTTCGGGGATCTCTGGCCCCGCAAGGGGGTGATGACGGCCATGGCGGCGATGGCCCACCTGACGCAGGATCAGCAACGGCGGGCCGCCCTCGTGATCGCCGGCCGCAGCCACCCCACATTCGAGGAGAAAATCCACGAAGCCGCCTGCAGCCTGAGAAACCACACCTCCGTTGCGGTGCTGGAGTGTCATCGCTTCCTCAGCGAGGAAGAGGTGGCGGTTCTTTTCGACCGTGCGGATGTGGTGCTCACCCTCTACACGGGCCATGCCGGCATGAGCAATGTGATCCTGCTGGCGGCGGCGGCCCAGCGGCCGGTGCTCAGTTCGGCGGAGGGTCGGATGGGCAAGCTGGTGGAACAAGAAAAACTCGGCCGCACGGTGGACGCGGCGGATCCCGATGCCGTGGCCGCTGCCGTGGCGCACTGCCTCGAGGCGGCGCCCGGAACCCTCGGGAATGCGGAGAAGATGCGCGATCTTGCGGCGCGGCACACCGGAGAGCACTTCGCCGGAACCTTCTTCCGCAGACTGGGGCTGGTGGATGGATCCGGATGAGAGTCGATCCGGATTCGCTGGCCCTGGGCTTCAGCGGCCTGGCAGATGCAGCTGGCGGCGGATCGATCGGAACAGTGGCTCAAGGAACTCCGGGCCGCTGAAGCATGCCGCCTCGATGCGTAGATCCCGGCTGGCGTTCCGTGCAATGGCCGGTGCATGTACCAGCGGGAAGGGCAGGGAGTCCGCCTCCATCCGGGCCCAGGGGCTTGAGTCGGAGACGGTGTGGGTGGCATCCGCCCGAAATCCAAGGTTGCGCACCAGATTCACCGCTGGATGAACGCAGAGCCCGTTGCGGCGCCAGCAGCTGAAGGTCCAGGCGTAGTCCCAGTTCTCAGCGGTGCGGTGGTTGGTGCGGAAGTGGTAGGCCCAGTAGCGCCGAGCCTGGGGGGTTTCCAGCCGACTCGCCAGCCAGTCGGAGCCAGAGCATTCGGGCCAATGCCGCATCCACCTGTCCTGATGCTGCCAGGCTCGCTTCCAGGTGGCCCAGCCCCAGAGCAGCTGGTAGCGCGAGAAGGAATAGCTGCCCTCCTGGGGCCCGGGGCCGATGCCGAGGTTGCTTCCGGCGATAGACATCACCGTCTCCGTTTCGGCGTAACGCTCCAGCAGCTCCGCGCAGAAGGGGAAGAAGCTCGGATCGGGCAGGCAGTCGTCCTCCAGAACGATCACCCGCTCGTGAAGGGAAAAAACCCGCTCCAGACCCCGCTCCAGGCTGGCGGCGATGCCCTGGTTGGTCTCCGCGTACAGCCTTTCGATCCGGCAGGGCCAGTCGACACCCCGCACTTCCTGGCGGGCCGCCCGGCAGAGTTCCCCATCCCCCGGCACCTCCGCACGGGGGCCGTCGGCCACGACCACCAACCGGGAGGGCCGCAGGGAGCGGAGCCGCGCCAGGATCCGGCGGGTGGTGTCCGGTCGGCGGAACAGCAGCAGCAGCACCGGAATCTCAGCAGCCGGCGGGTGGACGGCCGTCATGGGCTGCGCTGCGCGTCCCGCTCCCGATCGAGGAGGCGCTTCAGGCTGTGAAGTCGCTCAGCATGGAGGCTGCCTGCAGCGAATCCTGGGTCGAGAGGCCGGCGAACGTAATGCAGCACGCCGGCCTCGAGGGTGAGAACCCGTGCCCCCGCGCTGCGCAGACGGGCCCACAGATCGAAATCCTCTCCGTTACGCAGGGCGGGATCGAACCCGCCGATCCCCTGAAGCACACGGCGGCGGAACAGGGCCGCTCCGACGTTGAAGGAGCGACGCGGGGCTGACAGCGAGGGAAGACCCGACTCGGGCGGCCACACATCGACCAACCGCGCCTGCACCGCATCCACGGGATTGGAAGCGGCGAGAAAGGGCTGCCGCAGCAGCTCCAGGGCATCGTCACTCCAGACATCGTCGGCATCCAGGAACGCCACCAGCTCGGTTCCCGCCCGCTCGAGTCCCTCGTTGCGCGCCGCGGACGGTCCGCCGTTGGCACGACGGATCAGCTCGATCCCGGCCAACGCCGGCCCCAGGCAGGCGGCCAGATCCTCCTCGGAGCCGTCGTCGACCACCAGGATCCGGTTCGGCAGCAGGCTCTGGCGGCGGACGGACGCCAGGGCGCGTCCGAGGGTGGCGGAGGCCCGATAGGCCGGGATCACCACCGCGATCGTGGGTTCAGGCTCCCCGGCAGGCCCCTGCTGTCGGCCGGTCATCGGTTCCGCTCCAGCCAGCCGGCAATCAGGGGAGGGATGGAGGCAGGGTCCGATCCGGTGTGCAGCAGGAAGCAGGGCAGCCGCCGGACGAGATCACCCAAGACGGCAAAGGCCTCGCGGGCCGTGCCCGGCAGCTGGGCGATGGCGCTGGGAGCGGCAGCGGCCAGGGCATCCTTCGGGCTGAGGGGTTCCAACCACGCCGGCCCCATCTCCCCGACCTGGGGAATCAGCAGGGCCCGCAGCAGGAACCCGTCGCCCAGCTGCCCGGGAAACGCCCCGGCCAGCTGGAACAGCAGCTTCTCGCCAGGCCGAGGCGATGGATTGACCACGCAGCCCGACAGCGCGGGGAATCGTCGCAGATCCTCCAGCGCCTTGAGCTTGGCGGAGGCATAGAGGCCATGGGCCCGGGGTTCCCTCCCCGCCGTCACCAGGGAGTAGTCATCACCGGCGTACTGAAGCCCCCCGCAGAGGGAGAGCAGGGCGGTGGTCGACTTGCCGCGACCACCGGCACCGGCCACGAGCACGCCCGCCTCGGCGATGCCAACGGCAGCGGCATGAAGCAAGGCCCCACCCCGTCCAGCGATCCACCAGGAAAGGAGCCGCAGGAGGGGCGCCGACTGGTCGTGAAGCGTCAAGCGCGCGCTGTCCTCGATCCAAAAGAAGCCCTCGCCGGTGCCTTCATCCAGAAGAGAAAGGATGTTCGGCCAGAGATGGAAAGCACTGCGAATCCCCTCCCGGTTGCCCTCGGGAATCTCCCCGTGGGCCGGGAAGCGGGCGGCGACGGACCCCAACAGCCAGGCTGGGGGCGATGGCGGGGCCGGCCAGCCGGAACTTGCCGAATGCCACAGATGCACGGTGAGATCCGGGGCCAGCCCGCCTTCCTCGGCGGCCCTGGTCTGCTGGCACCGAGCGCGAAGGGAACCCAGCAGCGCAGACTCCAGGGCAGGGGAGCCGAAGCGCAGCAGCACAGGCCGACCGGCGATGCGCAGGGACCGCTCGGTCCACGGCAGGCCCTGTGCCTCCATCGCAACCTGGAGGGATCGCACGTGCTCGAAGTAAGCGCGGGCTCCGGCGCGCGCGGGGGTTGTCACGGCCTGGTCACTCCCGCTCGAAGACGCTCGCGCGCTTGCGCAACACGCTGCTCGATGCCGGCGCGTTGATCCTCACGCGCCGGCAGGCCGGCGGTCTTGAACGCCATCGCCAGCATCAGGGCAGCCATCGCCCGGCCCTCGGCCAGAAGACTGTCGAGGCGCCGGAGCAGATCGTCGGCGTTGGGACGTCCCACCCTCCAGGCGGCGATGCGTTGGTCATAGTCCGGATCCGGAGCCAGCTCGGCGGCCCCCCGGTAGGGAAGGGTTAGGGAATGGCAAGGCAGAGAAGCATGTCCGGCCGCGAAGCCGACCGTGTGGGTTGCCTGGCGATCGAAACCGATGTTGGCGATCAGGTTGCGGGCCGGGACGACCGCCAGGGTGCCCTGGAGAAGCTGGTTCAGGGTCCAGGGTGCATCCCAGGCGTCCAGCCGTCCGGCGGCCACGGCCCGGCAGAGTTTGAGGGTGGGGTCAACCATCGCTCCTTCCGCCAGAGCACGGGCGAGAAGCTCGTCGAGGTCGGGGCGTTGCAGGGCCGGCATCGCGAAGTCGACCCGCTCCCAGTCCCGCCGCCAGGTAGCCCAGCCCCAGTGGCTGCCCAGCGCGGAGAAGTGGAAGCTCTGGCGGTCGTCCCGCCAGAGCTCCAGCGGATTGCTGCCGCAGATCATCGCCACCCGCTCCTCGCTGCGGAAACGCTCGAGCATGTGGTGGCAGAAGGGGAAGAAGGAGGGAGCGGGCAAGCAGTCGTCCTCCAGGATGATCGCCTCCTCCATCTGCTGGAACACGGCGTCCATGCCGCTGATCACCCGCCTGGCCGGACCCAGGTGGGAATCAGCAAACAGGCGCTGCAGCGAGCAGGGCCAGTCGATCGTGTCGATCAGGGCCCGCGTCCGCCGGCAGAGAACCTCGTCGTCCGGGTGCGAGGGTCGGGGAGCATCCGCCAGCACGAACAGCACGGCAGGGCGCACCCCACGCAGCGCCTTCAGCACCACGGCGGGCTCAGCCATCGCTCGCTCCTGAGCGGTGATCCTGGGGAAGGGTCAGCCCCCTGGACGCGGGGAGGCCGAGTCTGAGCGCTTCCGCATGCTCCCTGCTCGCAGCTTCCCCGCGTCCCAGGGAGAGCAACACCAACGCCACCCAGTACCGCAACCAGGGATCTTCGGGGTGGGCATTGCGGAACTGGAACAGCCCCCCCTCCCCCCTAGCCAGAAGGAAGGAGGAGGAAGCAATTCGCTGCTCCGCGTCCCGGTCGTCAGCCTCGATCGAGCGCAGAAACGGCTCTCCCGCCTCGCCCAGCATCCGCGCGAACCTCTGGCAGGGCAGCAGCCCCGGGGCAAAGAGCCCTTGCTGCCGCTTCGGGAGATCCATGGCCCGCTTATAGAGCCGAGAGAATGCCGCCGCGGCTTTCTCGGGGGCAAACCTGCTGCGGATGAAGCGGCGAGCCGCCGATCCGAGTCGCTGCCGCTCAGATGGATCCCGGGCGAGAGCGTCGAGCGCACCGGTGTACTCCTCGGGACTGTGCACGACCCTGCCGGTCACGCCGTCTTCCACCAGATCGGGAAGTCCTCCATAGGGGAACACCACAGGCGGCAGACCTACCGCCATGGCCTCCTGCAAACTTTTCTCGCTTGTGGCATAGGTATCAGGGCAGAGCGGGTAGCCGAAGAGATCGAGGCTTTCCAGAACGGAGCGGATGTTCTCCTGAAAACCAAGGAACTCAAAGCGGGCGGCGGCACCCAGCGCCTCGGCCTGCCGCTGGAGTTCCCCTTCCCCGCCACCGGCACCGGCCACGGGGAACACGAGGTCGCGCGTTGCGGTAGCGGCGCTCATGGCCACAAAACCGGGATGCATCTTGCTGAAGTTGGTGGTGCCGAGATAACCCGCCCGAAGGCCCGCATGGGGTCGGACCCGGAAGCCCTTGACTCGTGTCAGGTCGGCCAGGCCCGGAATCGCCTCGGCAAGACCCTGCCGACAAGCCTCGGCGAGGGTCGGCAGCCGCAGGGTGACGGAGGCCGTTGTCACGCAGATGTCAGCGCAGGCCACCAACTCGGAGGTGATGACCTGGGGCGGGGCAAGACCGGCGACCTTGAACCAGAGGATGCGCCGGTGGACAGGCAGGGGACGCTGGAGCAGCTCGAGGAAAGCGGGATTGTTCCAGTAGTGCAGTTGAACGAGATCAGCCGCTTCGATCTCCTCAGCAAACTCCTGCGCGGAAAGGGCTCGCCGCACCTCCAGACCGGCCCGGCGTGCCATCAGTAGAGAGGGTGTGTAGACCTCCGGCTGCAGGGTCACCAGGCGATGGCTCCAGGGAAACCCGGCCGCCCGCTGCAGTTCCACCAGTGTGATCAGCGAGCGACTCGGGCCGGCGGCGCTGAGGCGATCCAGGACGTGGAGAACGGAGGCCATCAGCATCCACCGGGAACGGATGGGGCCGATGGGGGGCCCGACCGGCGACGGTCCACCGAAGCGGCGGCGATGCGGAACATCTCCTGGCGGTTGATCCGGCTCTGGTTGGAGAGGTTGCCTGTGTGAAGCCGTTTCTCCAGAAGCTCCCTCGGCAGCAACAGCCAGGGAATCCCGGCATCTCGGGCGGTGGTGAACCAGGCGGCATCGCAGCCGATCCGGTAGGCGGGATCGAACCCTCCGATGCGCTCGAAGAGGGCCCGCCGGGCCACCAGACCGCCAGGGGTGACCGCCGGGAAGGAACGGGCCGCCCCAGCCCGATTGGCCGGTGGAACGATCGACTCCCCTTGTGCCGAGAGGAAGCGCAGCTGACAGATGCAATAACCGAGGGCAGGCTCCCGCTCCAGCAGGCCCACCTGGAGGGCGAGTTTGTCCGGCAGCCAGCGATCATCGTGATCCAGGAAGGCCACATACGGTTGGCGAGCCAGGGCGAGTCCCTGGTTGCGCGCCCCGGCCAGGCCCGTTCCCTGCTGATTCACCACCCGGACCCCCGGAAAGGATTCGGCCACGGAAACGCTGCTGTCGCTGGAGGCACCATCCACCACCAGCAACTCAGCCGGTGGCAGGGTCTGGGCATGGATGCTGCCGAGCGCCTCAGACAGGTAGGCGGCCCCGTTGCGAACCGCCACGATCACGCTCACTCCGAGAGAGTGACGATCTGGAGGAGTCACGCGCCGGCATCCAGCGGAGGCGCACTCGGCCATCCCTGTTCGTCGACGTCATGGATTGGATCGAGCATGAGCAGATCCGACATGTTCGTGTGCGTCGTGAGCACCGGTGGCATGAATGTTCGTCCCGTGCGGTCGGCCAGCTGAAACGGTGGCGATGTTGGCTCCGCAGCATCATCCGCAAGGGCCAGAATCTCCTCAGCCAGAAGCGACGCCAGGAACCCATCCACGGCCTCACGACTTGCGTCCATGGTGATGCCATACACGCCGCAGAGAGCATCGGCAATCTGATCCACTGTGGCACCGACCTCAAGACCCTGCCAGATGTCGAGAGCCACATCAACAAGATTGTAATAAGTGCCCGTATCCAGATTAATGATGATCACTTCACCATCAATGGTTTCATGGGCAACCCTTTCCAGGTTGATCCTCAGAGACTGAGATGAGTCTTGAGCAGAAGGCGATGTCATGGGCACTCAATGAGCAGAGCCAGGTGGCTTGGGACACAGGGCCATTCCTGGACCTGGACGAACTAATCATGCCAGTAGAGTCTAAGCGTAGCTCCCACGAGACAGACCACGCCAGAATGGCATTAATGCTCAGACATTTAAGCCGATCCAGGCATCCTTCAGACCAGGAGATTGGTCTGGATGGTCGAACCACCTGAAGCAACGAGAGATCTCCCACGCACACCTACACGGCTTGATGCATGCGGAAGGTGATCACTTGCTGACCGAAGGCGACACCCTGGCCGGATAGCCCCATGCGCTCATCCCCCCAGCAGGGTGCTCTTCAGCTCCTGGCGCGCCTGCTCCAGCGCCCCATCCAGGGCAGCCCCATCACGCCCGCCCGCCTGGGCCAGGTTGGGCCGGCCGCCGCCGCCGCCGCCGCAGGCTT
>ERZ889217.1362-NODE-1362-length-12602-cov-262.863155_pt1 | contig 12602 bp, 13 predicted proteins | sample MGYA00521098_ERZ889217 | MGnify/ENA primary metagenome ERZ889217 (study PRJEB32303, sample SAMEA104408613) | aquatic metagenome | biome: Brackish water; feature: Pelagic; material: water | place: Baltic Sea | collected 2014-06-10T22:04:00 | depth 2,362 m ...
GTGCTGCGGGGCAGGCCCATTGAGTAGTTGAGCACCCGGGCATCCGGGTTGTAGCGAAGCTCGCCGGCCTGGAGCAGCTGGCGAATTAGCCCTTCCAGCTGCGAACCGATCTGGCGCAGGTTGTATTCGGTGAGGTCGGCGCCGGCTTGGGCGGCCACCAGCTCGCGGAAGTGGTCTTGCACCTTGGCCAGCACCGGGGCGTCCCAGAGAAACTCGTTGTCGGGATCCACATCCATGGTGAGCTGGCTGGGATCAGCCAGCAGGTTGCCGTCCTCCACCCGGGCGGTGAACAGCCGCACGTGGCGGGTGGTGGACTTCAGCAAGGTCTCTGCGGGGCGGGATTCGGCAGGGAGTGAGTCGGCCATGGGGAGGGGATTGCGGGCACCCAATGCATCAACTCTAGAAACCCCCCCAAGCCGCAGGGGTCAGGCGCCCCCTTTAAGGTTGCATCTGGATTTTTGAAAGGGGCTATGCGCGTCGTCATTGCCGGAGCAGGGCTCGCCGGGCTGTCGTGCGCCAAGTACCTCTGCGATGCCGGCCATACGCCGGTGGTGGTGGAAGCCCGTGACGTGCTGGGCGGCAAGGTGGCGGCCTGGCAGGACGAAGACGGCGACTGGTATGAGACCGGCTTGCACATCTTTTTCGGCGCTTACCGCAACATGCGCCAGCTGTTTAAGGAGCTGGATATCGAAGACCGTCTGCAGTGGAAAAGCCACTCGATGATCTTCAACCAAATGGAGACGCCAGGCACCTACAGCCGCTTTGACTTCCCCGACATCCCCGCCCCCTTCAATGGTTTGGCGGCCATCCTCAGCAACAACGACCTGCTCACCTGGCCCGAGAAGATTGCCTTTGGCATGGGCTTGGTGCCGGCAATTTTGCGCGGCCAGCAGTATGTAGAAGAATGCGATAAGTATTCCTGGACCGAGTGGCTGAGGCTGCACAACATTCCCGAGCGGGTCAACGACGAGGTATTCATCGCCATGGCCAAGGCGCTGAACTTCATTGATCCCGATGAAATCTCCAGCACGGTGGTGCTCACCGCCCTAAATCGCTTCCTGCAGGAGGGTGATGGCTCCAAGATGGCCTTCCTTGATGGCAACCCACCGCAGCGGTTGTGCCAGCCGATCGTCGATTACGTCGAGGCCCGTGGCGGGGAAGTTCACCTGAATTCTCCGTTGCGCCAGATCGAGCTCAATGCCGATGGCACGGTGAAGGCTTTCCAGATTGGGGGCATCAAGGGCCAGGAGCCCCGCACGCTTACGGCCGACGCCTACGTGAGCGCCATGCCGGTAGATCCCTTCAAGCTGCTGCTGCCTGAGGCTTGGAAGGAGATTCCCTATTTCAAGAAGCTCGACGGCCTCAATGGGGTGCCGGTGATCAATATTCACCTCTGGTTTGATCGCAAGCTCACCGATATCGACCACCTGCTGTTCAGCCGCAGCCCGCTGCTGAGCGTCTATGCAGACATGAGCAATACTTGCAAGGAATACGAGGATCCGGAGCGCTCAATGCTGGAGCTGGTGTTTGCCCCAGCCAAAGACTGGATTGGTCGCTCTGACGAGGACATCGTGGCGGCCACGTTGGAGGAGCTCAAGCGCCTATTCCCGATGCACTTCACCGGCAACGACCAGGCCACGCTGCGCAAGTCGATCGTGGTCAAAACACCGCTGTCGGTTTACAAAACCGTGCCTGGCTGCCAGCAACTGCGGCCCGATCAAGCCTCACCGATCCCCAACTTCTTCCTGGCCGGCTGCTACACCATGCAGCGCTACCTGGCCTCAATGGAGGGGGCGGTGCTGAGCGGTAAGCAGTGCGCCCAGGCGATTGGTGCGGCGGTCTAGTCGTGGTGGTGTCCTCGCTCCCAAATTTGGAGGAGGCCTATGAGGCCTGCCGGCAGGAGACGGCCGAGTGGGCTAAGACCTTTTATCTAGGCACCTTGTTGATGCCGCCGGCTAAGCGCCGGGCGATTTGGGCGATTTATGTGTGGTGCCGCCGCACAGATGAGCTGATGGATAGTGCGGAGGCCCAGGCCCGTCCTGTGGCCGAGCTGGCAGATCGCCTAGATGCCTGGGAGGCGCGCACTAGGGCCCTGTTTGCTGGCGAGATTTGTGATGGTCTCGACCTAGTTATGCGGGACACGATGGAGCGTTACCCCCAGCCCCTGCAGGCTTACTTAGACATGATCGAGGGGCAGAGGATGGATCTGCGCCTGCACCGTTACCCCACCTTCGAAGATCTAGAGCTCTACTGCTATCGGGTGGCTGGCACCGTTGGCTTGATGACTCAGGAGGTGATGGGACTAGATCCTGCCTATACAAGCGCCCCTTGGAGTGATCGGCCCGATACCTCCCACGCAGCTGTAGCCCTCGGCATCGCTAACCAGCTCACCAATATTCTTCGCGATGTGGGCGAAGATCGATCTAGGGGGCGTATTTACCTTCCCCAGGAAGATCTGGAGCGATTTGGCTATAGCGAAGCCGAATTGCTTGCGGGCACGGTGAATGATAACTGGCGTGCGCTGATGCGATTCCAGCTAGAGAGAGCCCGAATGTGGTTTGCCCGCTCAGAGGCAGGAGTGCGCTGGCTTGCTCCCGACGCCCGATGGCCCGTATGGGCATCGTTGCGGCTTTATAGGGGCATTCTTGATGTAATTGAGGAGCACCACTACGACGTTTTTAATAAGCGAGCCTTTGTGCCTAGGGCTGGCAAGTTATTCGATCTACCTTTTTCCTATCTGGTTGCTCAGGTGCGCTGAGTCGGGCCGTCTCCAGCAACCCACTCCAGCAGAATTGAATTCACCAGCTCAGGCGCTTCGTCGTGGGGGCAGTGCCCCAGCCCAGGCAGTACGCGTAGATCCTGAATGCAGGAGTATTGCTCGGCCCAGCGGCGTGCCTCGGCTGGATCCTCCCAGGGATCAGCTTCCCCCCAGATCATGCGTACCGGCAGCGGTGGGGTGGCGGCGCTTAGGTCGGCCAGCAGCTCGGGGGCCAGGTGGTCGTTAAACAGGTTGACGAAGCCGCGAAAGCTTTCCGTGGCCCCTGGATCGGTGCTGGGCCGGTGCAGCAGGGCTACCAGCTCGTCGTCGACATGGGCACCACTTGGGTAGGCCCGTGCCAGCACGCTGCGAATGAAGGCCGGCTGGGCCAGTAGGCGAAACAGGGGCACGATCACCCAGCGCTGCCGCACCAGCTGCTTCACCAGGGGGCGACTGGTGCGCTCCCAGCCCGGTAGCTGGGCCGCCCGTTTGTCGTCGAGGGTGCGCTGGGCGCAGTCGATCAGGATCACCTGAAAGGGTGGGAAACCCTCTGCCAGGAGCAACCGGGCGGCGGTGAGGGCCACCATGGCGCCGATGGAGTTGCCCACCAGGTGCACGCGGGGGGGCTCAGGGCCGCTGCCGGGTTCAGCCAGAAGCAGCTGCCGCACCGCGTCGGCCACCTGGCGGCCCCAGAGGTCGAAGCAGTACTGAACAGCGCCCTGCCTTGGCGGCTCTTGAGCTAATTGGGAACCAGGCTTATCGCTGGCGCCAAAACCAAGTAGGTCGAGGGCGAGCACCCGGGCATGGGGAGCGAGGGCCGGCAGGTTGTGGCGCCAATGGCCCACAGACGCCCCAAAACCATGGATAAGCACAACCCGATCGGGGCTGCTGGGCGACCCGGCTGCAAGCAAGTGGATCCGATGTCCCTGCCAGTTCCAGTGGCTGGAGATCGGATCCGTATCAGTAAGTGCTTGGCTCAGACAGCAGCCTTCTGGTTAGCCAGCAGGTCCTTGAGCTTGGCTAGTTCGCCGGCCCAGCGGGGATCGGGAGCTTCGCTATCGACGTTGTCGGCGTGCACAACCTTGTTGACGGCCTTGCGGGCAGCGGTGGGAGCGGCGCTGCCGGGGCGACGCTCGCCGGGGGCAGGGCTGCGGCTGTCCTTGCGCTCAGAGATTTCGATGCGCATGGCGTTGCCGCCGAAATCCTTGCCGTTGAGCTGCTCGATCACCGTTTCGGCAGTCTTTTGATCTTCGACGTTGGCAAAGCCGAAACCGCGGCAAGCGCCGGTGTCGCGGTCGTTGACGGCCTTGAAACGCACTCCTTCACCCACGGCACTGAACAGAGCCTCGAGCTCCTTGGCATCAAAGGTCTGCGGCAGGTTGCCGACGTAGAGGCGAATGCTCATGGGGAAGGGAAGAAAAACTTTCTGCAGGCGAGGAGAAGCCTCTCGATGCGCCTTTGCATCAGAAAGTTAATCACGCCGCCTGCCTGCTCCTCACTCCTGCCCGTGCTGCTGCCACCAGCTTTGTGCCGCAGCCAGCACTTCTGCGCGGGCTTCAGCATGGGCCTCAGGCCCTGCACCCAGGCGCCCGAAGGCGCGCTCGAGGGTGAGGTGTGCGAGCAGCCGCCCCAGCAGGCGCCCCGGAGGAATCGCCAGCTCCTGCTGCAGGCTGAGGCCATCTATTGGCGGCGCTGGATGGAACAGGGGGTCGCTTGGCAGGCGCCAGCGCTCCAGCAGGCCTGCTGCCGACTGGGGTAGCAGCAGCAGCAGGGCGGGCAGATCGGCCTCCAATTCGCTGCACAGGGCCAGGCGTCCAGCCTCCGGCAGCCCATCCCAGCCACCCACTGAGCCCAGCTCCTGGCGCCAGTGGCGCAGGGCCCGGCAGCGTTGTTGCAGGCGCCGGCTGCTGCGCAGGCCGGCCAGGGCTTCGGGGGGCAGCAGGGCGGTTAGGCGCGCAAGAGGTAGGGCCCAGGAGATTTCTTCGGCTTGCAGGCCCCGTGCCTGGGCTTGATCTAGGCCCAGGGCGCTCAGGGCGGTTGCACTCCTGGGGGTGGCGGCATCGGCGCCCCAACTGCGTAATAGGCCGCATTCCAGGGCCAGGGCCAGGCCCGCTTCTCCGCAGGCAGCGCTGGCCAATTTCTCCAGCTCCGCCAGCACCCGTTCGCCGGCTACCTGGGCCAGCTGGCTGGCATGGGATTCGATCCAGCGGCGGCTGGTGGGCTCTAGTTCAAAGTTCAGGCAGCAGGCCAGGCGGATGCCCCGCAGCAGGCGCAGGGGGTCGGCGAGCAGGTTTGCTTCGCTCACCGCCACCAGCTGGCGGCTGCCCAGGTGGCTGAGACCGCCGGTGGGGTCCACCAGGGCTGCCGCGGCGGCGCCGGCGGCGGGCAGGGGCAGGGCGATGGCGTTGATTGTGTAGTCCCGGCGCCCCAGGTCTGCTTCCAGACTTGAACCTTCCTGGCGGGCCAGGTCGAGGCTCCAGCCCCCCAGCACCAGCCGGGCGATGCTGCGCTCCGCATCCAGCACCACGCAGGTGCCGCCATGGGCCCTGGCCAGCTGGCGGGCCAGGGCTAGGGCATCTCCAGGCACCACTACGTCCAGGTCCGGCTGGCGCTCGAGGCGCCCCAGCAGACCATCGCGCACGGCGCCGCCCACCAGGGCCGTGCCAGGCGGCAGGGCTTCTCGGGGAAGGGGCCAGGGCTCGGCCAGCAGGCGCTGCCACAGCTCCTCTGCCACCTCGCCAGCGGGGCGGTCAGCCGTCACAATGGGCTTCTGGCTCAGCCTGGGCAGCATGTGCATCTGCGTGGATTGCCACTGGGTCGACCGCTGTCAGGCCTACCACGCGGTGGAGCGCCAGCACGGCGCACCCCACCTCTGCCTGGAGCCCGATCTCAGCCCGAGCGAGCCACGCATTCACGTGCAGGTGCAGGATCTTCCCGCCGGTGGGGTGGGAGTGGAGTGGGACGTGCGCGCCTGCGGCAGTTTTCAGCGGGATGCGGGCCGTTGGCAGCGGCTCTGCCCCGGCGCAGCCCTGCCGCGATGAGGACGAGCTGATGGCTGCCGTTTTGGCCTTGCATAGCTCCAGTGAGGTGCTCGGCGTAGGAGTCCGCTGGCTAGACGGGCCAAGCGCTCTGGCGGGCAGCACTGTGGTGCGCGCCTTTCCCTTGGGCCGCGAGCTCTCCAATCAGCTGTTCAGCTGCGTTGAGCAGCTATTGCCCGCTGAGCAGTGGCCCCAGCTCAGCCGCCTGGCGGTGGCCACTGGTCCAGGTGGGTTCACCGGCACCCGGCTCACGGTGGTGCTGGCCCGCACCCTGGCCCAGCAGCTGCAGTTGCCCCTCGATGGGGTGGGCAGCTTTTTGCTGGTGGCCCGGCGGCTGGGGATTGGTGAGCCAACTTGGCTGGTGCAGGAGCTGCCGCGCCGCGGCGTGGTGGCTGGGCTTTATGCCCCTGCTGGCCCAGATGGAGCCATCATCGAGCTGGAGGCGCCCCGACTGTTTGCCCCAGATACGCCCTTGCCGCCGGGTCCCCAGCTGTCCGCCGCGGCCCTGCTGCCCAACGACGTTGAGCAATTGCTGGAGCTAAGCGTGCAGGCGGCAGATCAGGGCCTGGCCGCTCCCTGGCAGCCCGTGTTGCCCTCCTACCCCACTTCGCCGGTGGCGGGGCTCTGATGGTGTCCCAACCCGATCCGCTGCAGCGCCCTCGCCTGCGCCGCGTTCAGGGACGCTCCCGCAAGCGGCGCTCCCGCCCCTGGGGGCTGGTGGCGCTGTTGCTAGGTGGTGGTCTGCTTTGGCTGTCGCGCGGTTGGTGGTGGCCGGCGCCCCCGCCTGCCCAGATGATCCTGGTGCTGGGTGGCGATGTGGCGCGGGAGCGGGAGGCGGCGGCTTTGGCGGCCCGCCGGGGGTTGCCGGTGGTGGTGAGTGGCGGCAGTAACCCTGAATATGCCCACTGGTTGTTTGAGCAACGCCAGGGCTTGCCGTCCCACCAGGTGCAGCTCGACTACCGAGCTCGCGACACCCTCTCCAATTTCACCTCCCTGGTGGACGATCTGCGCCAAGCCCGCATCCGCCACGCCCTGCTAGTCACCAGCAGTGACCACATGGACCGGGCTCTGCTGGTGGGACGGATCGTGGCCGGCAGCCGTGGCATCCACCTCACGCCGGTGCCGGTTTCCTGTGCTGATCTCTGTCAGCCGGAGGGTCGGCGCAAGGTGTGGGGCGACGGACTGCGGGCGGCCGTGTGGGTGCTGAGTGGCCGAGACCTCAAGGGCTGGGCGGGCCCAGCTGGTGGCCGTTGATCAAACCCTGGTCGAGCAAAGCATTGATCTGGGCCTGACAGGCGGCCGTGGCGACGTCTAGGTCGGCTCTCCGCCGTGAGGCGGGTGGTGCAATTGGCGTGCCAATGCGGATGTGAATGGGCAGTAGCCGTGCGCCCGCTTGCCCAGGCCCCAGGGCCCGGTGGCTGTTGATGATCGCCACCGGCAGCAGGGGCACGCCGGCTCGGGCCGCCAGTAGGGCGGCGCCAGCCTGGGGATCATTGATCCGGCCATTGGCCTGGCGGGTGCCGTCGATGAATACGCCGGTGGCCCAACCCTCGAGCAGGCGGTTGGTGGCGGTGCGGATGGCCTCGCGGTCGCTGGCACCACGGGACACCGGGTAGGCGCCGCAGGCCCGGATGATGGCGCCGAGTATCGGCACCCTGAACAGCTCGGCCTTGGCCATGAAGGCCACTGGCCGGCCAAGGGCGTGGCCCAGTAGGGGGGGATCAAGGTGGGAGCCGTGGTTTGCCACCACCACCAAAGCCCCTTGCCTTGGCACGTTGCCGTTGCCAGCGGTGCGGCCGCGAAACAACAACCGGTAAATCGGAAACACCAGCAGATAGCTGATCAGCCGGTAGGTGAGGCTGGGCCGCGGTGTGCGGATCAGGGCCGGCGGCTGGCTGGATTGGCTCATAGCGCCAGGTCGGCGGCGCTGCTGATCTGGGCGGTTTGGATGCCCGGGCAGCTGCGTTTGATTAGGCCGCTGAGCACGGCTCCAGGCCCAATCTCCACGACGATATCGATGCCCAGAGCCCCAAACTGCGCCATGGTTTCGCGCCAGCGCACGCCGGTGGTCATCTGATGCACCAGGCGGGCCTTGAGCGCGGCTGCGTTGGTTTCGGGGCTGGGATCGGTGTTGCTGAGCACGGGGATCGCCGCATCGGCGAAGGCCACCGCTTCCAGCTCGGTGGCAAAGGCGGAGGCGGCTGCCGCCATGAAGGGGGAGTGGAAGGCACCGCTCACGGCCAAGGGAATGGCCCGTTTGCACTTCAAGCTGCTGCTGACGGCTGCCACCGCCTCGGGGCTTCCGGAGAGCACCACCTGGGCGTCGCTGTTGTCGTTGGCAACTACCACCCCTTCGGTGGCTGCCACCAGGTCATCCAGCTCGCTGCGCTCGAAGCCCATCACCGCCGTCATGGCGCCGCCGCCGGCAGCAGCCATCAAGGTGCTGCGGCTTTTCATCAGCTGCAGACCGGTGGCGAAGTCGAATACCCCCGCCACATGCAAGGCGACCAGTTCGCCCAGGCTGTGGCCCGCTACTAGTTGGGGCGCGCGGCCTTGGGCTTGCAGTGCTTCTGCCAGCAGGCTTTCAATCACAAATAGGGCCGGTTGGGTGTTGCGGGTGTCGTTGAGATCGCTTATGTCGGCGTCGGTCGCTGTGCCGGAGCAGATCGCCAGCAGGTCACTGCCCAGCAGGGCTGAGGCTTGCTCGAAACGCTCCCGGGCTCCAGGCAGCTGCAGCACCGGCTCTGCCATGCCCACTTTCTGCGAGCCCTGGCCAGGAAACACCCAGGCAATGCCCATGCCTTCACCCTCTAACTGAGTCGGCAGGAGATTAGGTCTCAGTCGGTGGGGCCCTGCCAGCGCAGGAGAGCTGCACCCCAGCTAAGGCCGGCGCCGAAGCCGCTGCTGGCCAGCAGATGGCCCGGCTGCACCCGGCCGTCCTTGACGGCTTCATCGAGCATCAATGGAATCGTGGCGGCCGAGGTGTTGCCGTAGAGGGCCAGGTTGCTCAGCACCTGGCTGTGGGCGATGGCGAAGCGGTCGGCAACGGCGTCGAGGATGCGCTGGTTGGCCTGGTGCAGCAGCAGCCAGTCGAGTTGCTCGGGGGCGGTGCCGGTGGCCTCCAGCAACTCGCTGAGGATTGCCGGCACCTCTCGCACCGCAAATTTGTAGACCTCTTGGCCGTTCATCTGGATCGGCGCAAAGCCGCCCTGCTGGGCCGTGAGCTCCCCGAGCAGGGGCGCGTGTTTATCGAGCTGGGCAAGGGTTAGGCAGCCGTTGCGGCTGCCGTCGGAGCGCATGCGGAAACCCAGTAGGCCGCTGTCGCCCGCTTCGCAGGCCTCCACCGCCACGGCACCGGCACCATCACCAAACAGCACGCAGGTGCTGCGGTCGTCCCAGTCGACCCAGCGACTGAGCTGGTCGGCGCCGATCACCAGGGCCCGCTTCATGGCGCCGCTGCCCAAATATTGGCTGGCGGTGATCAGGGCAAACAGAAAGCCGCTGCAGGCGGCGGTGAGATCGAAGGCCACCGCGCGTCTAGCGCCTAAGGCCCCCTGCACCCGTGGCGCTGTGCCGAATAGATCGTCGGGGCTTGAGGTGGCCAGCAGGATCAGGTCGACATCCTCTGGGCTCCAGCCGGCATGGTCGAGGGCGGCCTGGGCGGCGCGGCTGGCCAGGCAGGTGAGGGATTCGCTGGGGCCGGCGATCCGGCGGGCGCCAATGCCGGTGCGGGTGCGGATCCACTCGTCATTGGTGTCAACCCTCTCGCTGAGTTGCTGATTGGTGATGCTGGCTGCTGGCACTGCGCTGCCACATCCAACTAAGGCCATGCCCAGCAGGCCCGTTGCTTTTAGCTCTGGTGTGTTGACTCCGCCGAGCGACACCGGGAAAGGCCCACAGTTGGCTCAGTCAATCACAGGCGACTGGCTCTGCGGGGCTGCCCGTTTCGCTGAGGGCGTGGAGGTTGGCCATCACCCCGTGGCTGGCGGCGGAGTGGGCCAGGCGCAGGGCGCTGAGCACGGAGAGGGCCTTGCTGCTGCCGTGGCCGATTACGCATACCCCATCTACGCCAAGCAGCAGGGCGCCGCCGTGTTCGGCATGGTCGAGGCGCTTTTTAATGCGGCGCAGGTTGTTGATCAGGAAGGCCGAGCCCACCTTGCCGCGGCGGCCCCGGGGCAGTTCCTCTTTGATCACATCCAGCAGCACGCTGCCCACGGATTCCAGGAACTTCAACAGCACGTTGCCGGTGAAGCCGTCGCACACCACCACGTCGAACTGACCCGAGAGGATGTCGCGCCCCTCGCAGTTGCCGGCGAAGTTGAAGCGCTGCTCTTCTGCCAGCAGGGGGTAGGTGCGCAGGCAGAGCTCGTTGCCCTTGCACTCCTCTTCGCCGATATTCACCAGGCCGATGCGGGGCTGGGCCACCTGCAATACATCGCGGCTGTAGATGTGGCCAAGCAGGGCCCACTGGTGCAGGTAGGCGGGCTTGCAATCCATGTTGGCGCCCACATCCAGCACCAGCACCTGCTGTTCGGTGTCTTTGGTGGGGAATAGGGCGCCGATGGCGGGGCGATCGATGCTCTTGAGTCGGCCCAGCCGGAAGATCGCCGCAGCCATCACGGCGCCGGAGTTGCCAGCGGAATAGACCGCCGTGGCCTCGCCCTGCTTCACCAGGTCCATGGCCTTGTTGATGCTGGCGTCGCGCTTCTTGCGCACCACCGTGGCCTCTTCGTTCATGCCCACTGAGGGGCCGCTGGCCACAAGCTCGATCAGGCCGCGGGCTACGGCTTCGTTGAGTTCGTCCTGGAGGCCCATGGCGGTCACGGCGGCCTGTAGCAGGGCCGTTTCGGCCACGAACCGCACCCGCAGGGGCAACAATTCCACGGCCCGCAGGCAGCCCTCCAGGATCGGACCAGGGGCGTGGTCCCCACCCATGCCATCCACCGCTACCCAGAGGCGGTCGGAGTCGTTGATCGGTGTGTCTTCGCCCGGTCCGCCCAGGCCCCGTTGCAGGCGGCGTAGGGGGTCGAACACCAGCGGCTGCAGCACCGTGTTGGCCATGTTGCCGGCCACGCTGGTGGCGGTGCCAGCCACATTGCCAGCCGTGTTAGCGGCGGAGCTGGCTGCAGAAGTGGCGCTATCCACCAGGCTGGTTACCGCCGCGTTGCGGCGATACCAGATCACCAGCCGGCGGATGGCCCGGCTGGGCTTGGCGCGCTTGTCAGGTCCCTTCGGAGGCAACGGCGTCAACGATGCGTTGGAACAAATAACCGGTGCCGCGAGCTGTGAGGATCAACTCGGGGTTGGCCGGATCATCCTCCAGTTTGGAGCGCAGACGGGAAATGTGGACATCCACCACCCGGGTATCCACGTGACGCTCCGGGGTGTAGCCCCACACATCCTTGAGAATTTCACCCCGGCTGAAGGGTTCGCCGCTGCGGCTCACCAGCAGCTCCAGCAGGCTGAACTCCATGCCGGTGAGGCGGATGCGCTCATCACCTCGATACACCTGACGCTTGTTGGTGTCGATGCGCAGTTCGCCCACCGTGATCACTCCGGAATTGGGAGAACCGGCGATGGACTCCTTCTCCACCCGGCGCAGCACGCAGCGGATGCGGGCTTCCAGCTCCTTGGGGCTGAAGGGTTTCACCACGTAGTCGTCGGCGCCGAGCTCGAGGCCGGTGATGCGATCTGCCACGTCGCCTAGGGCGGTGAGCATGACGATCGGCACATCCGATTCCTTGCGCAGCTCCTGGCAGACGCCGTAGCCATCGAGCTTCGGCATCATCACGTCGAGCACCACCAGATCCGGCTGAGTGGTCTTGAACAATTCCAGGGCCTCGATGCCGTCGCAGGCCGTGACCACCTGATAACCGATCATCGATAGGCGGGTCTCCAGGATCCGCCGGATGCTGGCTTCGTCGTCAACGACCAGGATTATTTCCTTGCCGTGATTGTTCCCGAGGGTGGTGGTGGGGGCGGAGGCCGTCATCACTGCAGCCGGGCTGCTACATCAGATAGCCCCCACTGAAAAGGCGGGAGGGGGCGAAATTTCATTCAATGCCACCTTTCTTCATATAGCCCTCTCTCGTTCGCCCTTAGTTCGTGGCCAAGCCCAGCACTTTTTTTGTCTGCACCAGCTGTGGAGCCCAGGCCCGCCAGTTTTTTGGCAAGTGCGCCAGCTGCGGCAGCTGGAACACATTGGTGGAGCAAAAAGCTGCTCCGGCGGCCGACAGTCGGCGCCGGCGGCCGGTGGCCGAGCCTGAAGCCGTTGTCGCCGGCCAGCCGCGACGCTCCGAGCCGATCCAAGCGGTGGGCGAGCGGGCCTTGCAGCGGCTTAGCAGCGGCTACGGCGAATTCGATCGGGTGCTGGGCGGTGGCCTGGTGCCCGGCTCCCTGGTGCTGGTGGGCGGCGACCCGGGAATTGGTAAGAGCACCCTGCTGCTGCAGAGCGCCCGCGCCATGGCGGCTCGGGCGTCGGTGCTCTACGTGAGTGCGGAGGAGTCGGCCCAGCAGGTGAAGCTGCGCTGGCGTCGCCTAGCGGAGGCCAGCACTGGCGAACCCGAAGCTGGCGAATCCAATGCAGGGGCTGATTTTCAGCTGCTCGCCGAAACCGATCTGGAGCTGGTGCTGCAGGAGCTGGAGGCGTTGCGGCCAGCGGTGGCGATCATTGACTCCATTCAGGCCCTCCATGACGCCGAACTGGGCAGCGCCCCTGGTTCGGTGTCCCAGGTGCGGGAATGTGCCGCCGCCCTGGCCCGCATCGCCAAGCGCCAGGACACCGCCCTGCTGCTGGTGGGCCACGT
>ERZ889217.1363-NODE-1363-length-12598-cov-9.027984_pt1 | contig 12598 bp, 10 predicted proteins | sample MGYA00521098_ERZ889217 | MGnify/ENA primary metagenome ERZ889217 (study PRJEB32303, sample SAMEA104408613) | aquatic metagenome | biome: Brackish water; feature: Pelagic; material: water | place: Baltic Sea | collected 2014-06-10T22:04:00 | depth 2,362 m ...
GTCGGTGCGGGCCGTCTGCCATGCCCTTTCTGTGGTGGGCCTATCGACTCGCGAGGACATTTGTGTCCGCGGTCCAATGGTTATCGACGATGACTGAGATTCTTGAACATCTAGAAAGAGGCGAACTTAATGTAACGGGTCGACTGGTGGATGCCTCGAATGCGACTCTCTTTGCTCAATGCACTTATGCGCAGAGTGAGATGGCGGTTATTTATAAACCGGTAGCCGGAGAGAGGCCTCTATGGGATTTTCCAGATGGCAATCTCGCGCAAAGAGAATTTGCAGCCTACCTACTCAGTGAAGCCTCAGGGTTAAAAGTGGTACCACCGACGGTGTTGCGGGATGGTCCATTCGGAATTGGAATGGTGCAACAGTGGATCACCATTGATGAAAACGTTGATCTAGCGAAGTTCTACAGAGAAGATCTTCCTGAGTTAAGAGGCATGGCTCTCTTTGATGCAATCATCAACAATACTGACCGAAAGATTGGTCATCTTCTTCCTCATATCGATGGGCATCTCTACGGATGTGACCACGGAGTCACTTTTCATGCAGACGATAAGTTGCGAACAGTTCTCTGGCAATGGGCGAACCAGCAGATGACCGACGAAGAAGTTTCTCTTATTGCAGGCCTTACGGAGATGATTACCTCTCGTTCTTTGGATCTTACATCGCTGCTCACTGCAATTGAGATTGAGGCCCTCCTTGCGCGAATTGCGCGCCTTAAGGAGGTAAGAAAATTTCCTGTTCCTAGTGGCGAATGGCCGGCCGTACCTTGGCCGCCATTCTAAGTTAGGGTTTCTCTATGAATTCGTGGCCAGATGTCTATATTCCAAAAATCGATGCCCGTTTTCCATTACCGGCGCTGCATCTATTTAATACCAGTTCTCGAAGCGTTGAAGTATTGCCCCTTAAGAAACGCTACAGAATGTATGTATGCGGAATCACTCCATACGATGCAACTCATCTTGGACATGCAGCAACATACCTAACGTTTGATCTGATCAATCGCTACCTGCGCGCGACTGGTGCACACGTTGACTTTGTGCAAAACATTACCGACATCGATGATCCACTTCTTGAACGCGCAGCGCGAGATGGAGTAGATTGGAAGGTGTTAGCGCAGTCGCAGATTGATTTATTTAGAGCCGACATGACCGATTTGCACGTTATCCCTCCGAAGGATTACATAGGTGTAGTGGAGGCAATGCCTTTAGTCGTTGCAGCTGTTGAGAACTTAGTTCACTCCAAAACCACCTATGAGCTCGATGGAGATCTCTACTTCAAGGTGCGCTCGGATCCAGAATTTGGGCAACGTTCGCATTACACGCCTGAACAAATGCTGACAATCTTTGCCGAGCGCGGAGGAGACCCAACTCGCGCTGGAAAGAGCGATCCGCTCGATGCTCTTATTTGGCTTAGACAACGGGGCGATGATCCAGGATGGCCAAGTCCTTTCGGAAGTGGAAGGCCAGGATGGCATATTGAATGCTGTGCAATTGCTCATCACTATCTAGTCCCTGAAGAAAAGGATGAGTACGCGATTGATATCCAGGGCGGGGGAAGTGATCTGATTTTCCCTCATCACGAAATGTCTGCGGCGCAAACAAGAGTGATTTCCAACCAGAGATTTGCGCGCAGTTTTGTGCATTGCGGAATGGTTGGACTTGACGGCCAGAAGATGAGTAAATCTTTAGGTAATTTGGTCTTCGTATCAACCCTACTTCGCGACGGAGTACATCCATCTGCGATCCGTTGGGCGTTGATGGGTCATCGCTATTCTCAAGATTTAATGTGGCACGAATCTGTGCTTGACGATGCAAGAGCTGAGATAGAACGCTTGCATTTAAATCTTGCTCGAATGGAGGTTGCCCCAACAGAAGAGGTCATAGCTGGAATTATTTCGTCCTTATCCGAAGACCTCGACACACCGCGAGTTTTGCAGATTATTCGCGATTGGATGGATGCCACAGAGGCTGGAAGTACTGGGGGAGAAGCAGGCGAGATATCTCGTGCCCTGGATACCTTGCTGGGAATTTCCCTCTAACCTCCGCTGCGTCTACGTAGGAAACGTTCAACCTCACGTGCAATAGATTCACCCGTTGCTTCAGGAAGTTGGGCAGAATCCTTACTCTCTTCTAAAGCCTTCACATACTCTGCAACATCGGAATCTTCCTTTGCAAGCTCAGAAACTTCCTGCTCCCACTCATGCGACTCTGCAACCAATTCACCTTGGGGTAAAGAGATATCGAGAAAATCCTCCATTGCATTCACAAGCGCCAGAATTGCCTTAGGAGAGGGTGAATTTGAAGCGTAATGTGGAACGGCAGCCCAGAGCGATATCGAATCGATGCCACGACGAATGCATCCATCATGGATAACGCCAAGAATTCCTGTTGGACCTTCGTACTTGCTCGTTTCAATTCCTAAACGAGAGGCAAGATCAGGATGTGCTCCGGTACCTGTAACAGTTATTGGCCTTGTGTGAGGTGTATCTGCCAACATAGAACCTAATGTGATAACCAAATCTACTTCTAGATCATCGGCTAAATCGAGAATGTCGCTAGAAAAGGACTTCCATTTCATTGAAGGCTCTACTCCTCGCACAATAATGAAATCTCGCTGCAGAGCTGGGGTGCGCAGAGCAAAAACTTGAGTTCCAGGCCAGGTAAGGCTGCGAACACTTGAATCATCAATCACGATTGTCGGCCTATTTACTTGGAAGTCATAGAACTCTTCGGAATCAACATCTGCGATGAGCTCTGGGATCACATCGGTTGCGGAATCAGTCCATGAGGCCAATAGATGAGATGCCGCTCCCGTTGCAGCATCTGCGGCATCGCTCCATCCAGAGAATGCAATCACCATCACAGGTGAGCGCAGCGCCGGTATCTGATGAATCTCCACATCGATACCTTACGGTAACCTCAGCGCCGTGACGAGTTCGAAGAGTCAGATCAAAGTAGTAGATGGCCTCCTTCGTCGCGCCTTGGCTACTCGGACGGTTATTGCTGATGGGGCCATGGGAACCATGCTTCAGGCAGCTGACCCGACGCTCGAAGATTTTCAGAACCTCGAGGGTTGCAATGAGATTCTCAACCTCACACGGCCAGATCTCGTACGGTCCGTTCACGACGCTTATCTTGCGGTTGGAGTCGATGCAATTGAGACAAATACCTTCGGTGTAAATTGGGCGAATCTTGCTGAGTATGGGATCGAAGATCGAATTTATGAGTTGGCATACGCCGGAGGTGTTATCGCGCGCGAAGCCGCAGATGCCTTCTCCACTTCCGACAAACCTCGCTTCGTCTTAGGCTCACTGGGACCCGGCACAAAATTACCGAGCTTGTTGCATACAACATATCAAAAACTAAAAGAGGCATACTTCACTGCGTCAAAAGGTTTGGTCGATGCCGGCGTTGACGCGTTACTAATCGAGACTACGCAAGATCTCCTGCAAGCGAAGGCTGCTGTTAACGGCGCACGCCAAGCTGTTACTGAATCAGGTCGCGATGTGGTCGTCATTGCGCAGGTAACTGTCGAAACTACCGGCACGATGCTTCTCGGTTCTGAAATTGGAGCGGCTCTCAATGCGCTAGAACCACTTGATATAGATTTGATTGGTCTGAACTGCGCAACAGGACCTGCTGAAATGTCGGAGCATCTTCGCTATCTCTCCAAGAATGCGCAATGCGGAATTTCAGTAATGCCTAACGCTGGGCTCCCGATTCTTGGAAAGAAGGGAGCGGAATACCCACTGGGTCCCCAAGAGCTTGCGACTGCCCTTGAGACTTTTGTCCGCGATTATGGAATCTCACTCATTGGGGGGTGTTGCGGAACAACGCCAGAGCATTTAGCTGCAGTAGTTGAGCGTCTACAGCTGCACTCTGTAAAAGATCGCGACATTGCAATCGAAGCAGGTGCCTCATCGCTCTACCAATATGTACCGTTCCGACAGGATAAGACATACCTAGCTATTGGCGAACGCACCAATGCAAACGGTTCCCGGGCATTTCGCGACGCGCTTGTCGCCGAAGATTGGGCCACCTGTGTTGAAATTGCACGTGATCAAATCCGCGATGGCGCACACATGCTTGATCTCTCCGTTGATTATGTAGGTCGCGATGGAGCAAAGGATATGCATGAGATTGCATCTCGTTTTGCAACTGCCTCAACCTTACCTATCGTCCTTGACTCTACAGAACCGCTTGTTATTCAAGCTGGCCTTGAAGCCCTCGGTGGCCGCTGTGTGATTAACTCCGTTAATTATGAAGATGGTGACGGTCCAACATCTCGCTTTGCGCGCATCATGCCACTTGTAAAAGAACATGGCGCCTCCGTTGTAGCCCTGACAATCGATGAGGACGGTCAAGCTCGGACAGCAGAATGGAAACTTCGAGTAGCACGTAGATTAATCACAGATCTCAATCAAAATTGGGGAATGTCAGTTGGTGACATTCTGATTGATACTCTCACTTTTCCGATTGCAACCGGTCAAGAAGAGACTCGTCGCGATGGTATCGAGACCATCAGCGCCATTCGTTCTCTAAAACTTGAATTTCCAGAGGTGCAAACTACCTTGGGCGTTAGCAATGTCTCCTTTGGCTTAAATCCTGCAGCTCGCGTGGTTCTCAACTCTGTCTTTCTGAGTGAGTGCGTAGATGCGGGTTTGGATTCAGCGATTGTTCACCCTTCCAAAATTATGCCGATGGCGCGAATCCAGGTTCGTCAGCGCGAAGTTGCTCTTGATCTCATTTATGACCGACGTACTTATGACGGTGAGAATTGCACCTACGATCCACTCTCAGAATTTTTACAACTCTTTGAAGGCGTTGAGTTGGCAGCTTCACGAAATGTGCGAGCTGCAGAGCTCGCAGCGCTTCCACTGCGCCAGCGCCTTGAACGCAGAATCATCGACGGAGAGAAAGTGGGTTTAAGCGATGATCTTGATACTGCAATGGCTGAAGGAATTAAGCCGCTAGAGATCATTAACGACCATCTTCTTGAAGGCATGAAGGTAGTTGGAGAGCTCTTTGGTAAAGGTGAGATGCAACTGCCATTTGTTTTGCAGAGCGCCGAAGTAATGAAATCCGCTGTCGCATATCTTGAACCGCATATGGAGAAGACAGACGATGCAGGTCGCGGTCGAATGTTGCTTGCCACAGTTAAAGGCGATGTTCACGATATCGGCAAGAATCTTGTCGATATCATCTTGTCCAACAATGGATATCAAGTAGTAAATATTGGAATCAAACAGACTGTTAATCAGATTATCGATGCCGCCCTTGAAAACGATGTGGATGCAGTTGGCATGTCTGGCCTGCTGGTGAAATCGACTGTGATCATGAAGGAGAATTTGGAGGAGATCACAGCCCGTGGCCTCGATCAAAAGTGGCCGATAGTCTTGGGTGGAGCAGCGCTGACGCGAGCCTATGTCGAACAAGATTTAGCAAGTGTCTTCCCGGGCGAAGTTCGTTATGCACGAGATGCATTTGAGGGTTTGCGTCTCATGGATGCGATCATGGCAGTTAAACGCGGGGACGAGGGAGCAGCGCTACCCGCTCTTCGTGAAAGACGCGTGAAGGCAACACCACGCGCTGATGTAGATCGCGAAATCGATATCAAGAGAAGTGATGTGGCCCTAGATATTCAGATCCCGCCAGCGCCCTTCTTCGGCTCCAGAATTGTTAAGGGTATTCCACTTGCAGATTACGTGGGAATGCTTGATGAACGCGCCCTCTTCATGGGTCAGTGGGGCCTAAAAGGCGCGCGCGGAGAATTTGAAGCGATGGCTGAGACTGAAGGCAGACCGCGTCTTCGTAAACTGCTCAACGATGTGCAATCCCAAAGCTGGTTAGAAGCAGCTGTCGTTTATGGATATTTCCCATGCGTCTCCGAGGGCAATGACCTCATTATCTTGCACCATGAAGGTCTCAATAAAGGGCAGGAGCGTATGCGTTTTACCTTCCCTCGCCAATCGCGAGATAGAAGGCTCTGTCTCTCTGACTTCTTTGCATCCCGCGCTTCTGGAAATATCGATGTAGTCGCCTTCCATGTAGTGACAATGGGAAATCGCGTGAGCGAAGCAGCTAACGAACTCTTTGCAGCCAATGCTTATCGTGACTATCTCGAACTTCATGGCCTCTCTGTGCAGTTAACAGAGGCGCTAGCTGAATATTGGCACGCTCGGATCCGGGAAGAGATGTCTGTACGTGAGGATGATTCACCTGACCTGCAAGGAATTTTGGATCAGGGATACCGTGGTTCGCGTTATTCATTCGGCTACCCAGCATGTCCAGATATCGAGCAACAGACGTTGCTCTGCCAATTGCTTGAACCAGCTCGCATCGGAGTAGAGCTCTCTGAGGAATTCCAATTACACCCTGAGCAGTCAACGTCAGCAATCATCGTGCATCACCCAGAGGCAAAGTACTTCAACGCAAATTAATTCACACGATAAATCTAAAGTTAGTTATGAGCAGGGCATATTGCCTTAAAGAAGCACCAATCACAAAGACGAGATTTCTTCGTTGGAAAATGATCGCTCTCAAGGGCAGTCAAGATTTCGGCACCGATTGCGTTGAGAATTCGCTCCGTTGATAGAAGCTGTGACTCGGTTGGAACGCTCTTAATCGTCTTAGTATCTCCAAGGTAGAGCAGTTGCAACAGATGTGGCAACACTCCTTGGTTGCGCCAATAGAGGAGAGCGTAAACGCGCAATTGAAAGAGCGCTTTCTCTTCCCAACCCGGTTTCGGTGATTTTCCCGTTTTGTAATCTACGATGCGAACCTCACCGGTGGGTGCGATATCTAAACGATCTACGTACCCGTGAAGATAGATCTCCTCTGAGATGTCACGCTCCAAGTGGAGTTCTCGAAAAGAAGGTTCGAATGCAACGGGGTTCTCGAGAATGAAGTAATTGGTAAGAAGGGATTGGGCTCTATCGAACCACTCCTTCTCATCAAGTACCAGCGTTGCAAGTTCTGGAGTGGAGGCCAGCTGTTCTTGCCATTTACGCGGCAGAAGCTCAGTTGCACTCTCAAAGGTCCGCTCACCAGCCGGTAATTCGAAGAGATCCTCAAGGATTGCGTGAATCAATTTCCCTCGCTCGGCATCAATACTGGCAGGCTCTGGAAGTTGGTCGACCGCTCGGTATTTGTAGAGCTGCGGACAGTTGGTGAAGTCATTCATTCGACTTGGGGATAAGCGCAATGGGTCCATCACACAGACGATACAGCGCGATACCGACAGCGAGCGTGTATTCATCTAAGATGCGCTTGTGTCGAAACGAGGATTATTTCAAGCAGGCGATCGCGTGCAATTAACTGACCCCAAAGGAAAGTTGTATAGCTTCACAATCACTTCTGGAAAAGAGTGGCACACACATAAAGGGTGGATCACTCACGATGATCTGATTGGTCTGCCTGAAGGTTCAGTTGTAAGCACCACCGCTGGACTCAAATTCACGGCATTCATTCCCTTACTTTCAGATTACGTCTTATCAATGCCGCGCGGCGCAACAATCGTCTATCCAAAAGATGCGGCGATGATCGTTGGAGTTGCAGATATTTATCCAGGAGCGCGCGTTCTAGAAGCCGGTGTCGGCAGCGGCGCGCTAACAATCTCACTCCTGCGCGCAGTTGGTCCCGGTGGTTCGGTTCACTCGGTAGAACGACGTCAAGATTTCGCAGATAATGCAACAGCTAATATCACAGAGTACTTCGGTGCTAAGCCGTCATACTGGAGCCTAGATGTTGGATCCGTCCAGGATAAGGAATTCACCGAAGAGTTCGATCGAGTAATTCTCGACATGCTTTCTCCTTGGGAATGTGTGGAGATGGCAGCTCGCGTTCTTCGTCCTGGGGGAGTCTTCTTAGCGTATGTAGCAACAACGACTCAGCTAGCGGCAACTGCAGAAGCTCTCAAAGAGGACGGTCACTTCACCGAACCTGAAAGTTCCGAAACGATTGTTCGTGGTTGGCACCACGAGGGGCTAGCTGTTAGACCGCAGCAGAGAATGATTGGTCACACGGGGTTCTTGATTATCAGTCGGCGAATGGCGCCAGGTGTTGAAGTGCTGGCACGACGCAGGCGACCTGCAAAGGGAGCTTACGGTGTCCCGGAAGAGTGAACGCCTGGTCAATCTGACTATCGCTTTATTGGCCACAAAGAGATGGATTACTAAATCTGAAATTTTTGGCACCATCGATGGTTATGACGGCGAAGCTGATGCTAAAGAGAGAATGTTTGAGCGCGACAAGGAAGACTTGAGAAATCTTGGCATCGATATTGAGGTGGGAACTTTTGATCCGCTCTTCGAGGATGAAGCTGGCTACCGAATTCGCTCTGAAAACTATCGTTTGAATTTTGACCTACTCACTTCCCGTGAATTCTCCTTAATTTCTATGGCAATACAATCATGGCGAGGGGCAGTTCTGGGTTCATCTGCTCTCTCTGCACTTGTTAAATTGAAATCTCTCGGTATCGATTCAGATCTCGATGCGATCGGTACAAATGTCCCACACATTAAGATCTCTGATTCAAATTTCGCAGCAGTAATCGATGCAATTGCAGAACGTCGAATAATTTCTTTTACCTATCTCGGACCCGAGCTTGAGGAGCAGAGCCGCGTTATAGAACCATACGGGGCAGGCACTCGAGCAGGGCGTTGGTATGTGGCTGGTCGTGATCTCGATCGTAGGGATCTTCGACTCTTTAGAATGGATCGTATTGATTCAGAGGTTCATCCTCAAGGTAAAGCAGACTCCTACGCCATTCCCGCTGACTTTCACATGCATACAATGCTGGATTTTCACTCGCAGAATCTGAATGCAGTGATCAGGGTACGCCGCGATAAGGCACACTCGCTACGCACACAATCTCAGCTCATCTCCGAAGATGATGAATGGAGCACTCTAAATTATCCCTATCTTTACGAGGCAGATTTGGTCAGAGCTGTTCTTTGGCATCTCGACGATGCCTACATCATTGAGCCACCTTCGGCAGTCGTTGCAATACAAACCGCTCTTAATGAAATAGTGAAGCTTCATGGCTAAGAAATCGACTCCCGTCGAGAAAGCAGCTCGGATGCTCGATCTTGTTCCCTTCATCACAACGCATCAGGGAATTCCTCTGGATGACTTGGCGGCGCAATTTCAGGTTTCACAATCAGAGCTGCTCAGTGATTTGAATGCGCTCTGGATGTGCGGGGATTCGCGTTTTGATCTCATTGATCTTGAATTCGAGTCAGGTTTTGTCTCTATTCGCAATGCAGAAACCCTCAGTCTCGTCAGATCCCTATCGCCACAAGAGATTATTTCAATCTTGATCGGTTTGGATCTGATTGGGCATAACCTTGATCCTGAGCGTCAAGATCTTCTGACCGAAATCGCAGAACTTCGAAGTAAGGTAGGTCTAGATATCGGGCGATCATTCGAGGCTATTCCCTCTCTTAGTTCTACTATTGTTGAACTCCTTACTCAGGCAATTACGCAACGACGCTCAGTCGAATTCGCCTATCATTCAATTTCCGAAGATAGAGTATCTATAAGATGCGTTGACCCCATCCATATTTCTGAGGCTGGCGGATTTTATTTTCTGCAGGCCTTCTGCCAGAGCGCCAATTCTCATCGTACATTTAGAGTCGATCGTATGAGCCAGATGAAAATCTTAGAGGCGCAGACCACTTCGTTTGCAGAATCTGACAGTGAGCCCATAACACTTGCAGTTGCAATCACACTCTTACGAGATAAGCGATATTCACGCGAATCGTTAGGCCAATCGGTTACGGGAAATGAGTCTGAAGTTGAGGTCTCAATTTTCAATGGGGCTTGGTTATCACGAACGGTTATAGGCGCTGCGGGGGCAATGAAGGTCACTTCTCCGGCCCAATCCTGTGATGAAATAGCATCTCGCGCTGGCCAAATTCTCGATCTCTATCGCTAGATTTGCCGTCGATAGGCTAAGGTTGGAGTATGTTTTTACGCGAACCCTCACACATACTTCTGCTCCTTCTCGTGCTCGTCGTTCTCTTCGGCGCTAAGCGACTTCCGGATTCAGCTCGCTCACTCGGTAAATCAATGCGCATATTTAAGAGTGAGATGAAAGAGATGAAGGATGATTCAAAGGATCCTGAAGAAGGAACACCTGAGAAGTAATCTCTATGGCGGCCACCTCAGGCGGTCGTATGCCGCTTTTAGAACATTTCCGCGAGTTACGTAATCGCGCTGTTAAAACTGCACTAGTAATTATCGCAGGCGCTGTTGTTGGGTGGGCTTTCTATAACCAAATTATTACCAAGCTCGCCGAACCAGTCTGTGATTTGAGAGCCGCTCAGGCCAGTGGTGCAACAAGTTGTGGCTCTCTCTACATCAACGGTGTATTGGGTCCGCTCAATCTGCAGATCAAGGTAGCCATTCTCAGTGGCGTGATACTCACAGCTCCACTCTGGCTCTATCAACTCTGGGCATTCATTGCTCCGGCTCTTCACCGTCGTGAAAAGAGAAATTCCGTCTTCTTCTTCACCGCTGCAACACCTTTCTTCGCAGTCGGTGCATTTTTAGGTTATACGATCTTGCCGGTTGCAGTCAGAGTGCTATTTGGCTTCACACCGGAAGCTCTCTCAAACTTGGTTAAATTTGATGACTATCTAGATTTCGTTCTTCGCGTCATCTTGCTTTTTGGTATAGCTTTCGAATTGCCTGTGTTTCTAGTGACCTTCAATGCCATCGGATTTTTATCAGGAGCAGCGATTTTGAAACCGTGGAGAGTATGGGTCTTTGGTATCTGCCTCTTTGTCGCAGGATTCACACCTAGCGCAGATCCTCTATCGATGATTGCCTTGGCCGTCCCACTGATTCTTCTCTACCTCATGGCCGGTGGCATCGCTACAGTCAACGATAGACGCCGTAGCAGGATCTTTGAAAGAAAACTCGCAGAAAAAGTCTAATGTGGGTCATAGCGATCAATCCGACCGCAGGTCGTGGTCGAGCAACTTCTGTGGCTTCCGAAGTCATCGACTACTTTGCAGTACGTGGTCTGAGTTATCACGTTGCGTCTGCTGATTCGGGACAAGAACTTCGTCGAATGCTAGAAGTATTTGCGGATGCCAATCCATGTGAAGGAATAATTAGCGTCGGGGGAGATGGGCTGGCCCACCTAGTTTTTCAAGTTGCAGTTCCACGGCAGATTCCATTTGCGATTATGCCCGCAGGAACCGGCAACGATATTCTCAGATCCCTCGGTTGGTCACTCGATGACATTTCCATCTATTTAGATCACGTGATAAGTACACCAGCTAAACCGATCGATCTTGGAAATGTTGACTCTGAATGGTTTGCTGGAATTCTTTCCACAGGATTCGATTCGGTAGTAAATGAGAGAGCCAATACACTCAAGTGGCCGCAAGGTCCGAATCGATATAATATGGCAATCGCGCTCGAGCTCCCACGATTTAAGCCGCTCGAATATGAAATCACCACTGATACTCAGAAATTTTCGACTAAGGCGATGCTAATAGCTGTTGGTAATGGCCGTTCCTATGGAGGAGGTATGTATGTATGTCCCCAAGCACATATGCGCGATGGCCTCTTTGATGTCATGATCTTGGAACCGGTATCTAAGGTCGAATTCCTTAAAGTATTCCCGAAAGTCTATTCTGGTACGCACATCACACATCCACAAGTAAAGACCTTTCGCACTAAGAAGATTTCCATCTCAGCAAATGCAGTCGCATACGCCGACGGCGAGAGAGTCGGCCCGGCTCCGGTTGCAGCAGAATGCGTTGCCGACGCCGGTTTAACGTGGTCGATATGAGTACACCGGCAGAGCAGTATGCAGCAGCTAAAGCTCGTGGAACTCATCCACTGACTACGCAGTTCATCGGTCAATTTGATTTTGGATTCGATGAATTTCAAGTGGCGGCATGCCACGCGGTAGAGGATGGTAAAGGAGTTCTCGTCGCCGCTCCTACTGGGGCCGGAAAGACAGTTGTCGGAGAGTTTGCCGCCTTTAGCGCATTGGCTCAAGGCAAGAAGTGCTTCTATACCACCCCAATTAAGGCCCTTTCGAATCAGAAGTTTCATGAGTTTGTGGATCGCTTTGGTGAAGATCGCGTAGGTCTTCTTACGGGAGATACCAATATCAACTCAGAAGCAGACGTCCTAGTGATGACAACCGAAGTCCTTCGAAATATGTTGTATGCCAACTCGACAACTCTGAAAAATTTGGGCTCAGTTGTCATGGATGAAGTGCACTACCTGGCTGACAAGTCACGTGGGGCAGTCTGGGAGGAAGTGCTTATCCATCTGATGGAGAGCGTGCAGGTGATCTCGTTATCAGCGACTGTCTCCAACGCCGAGGAGTTTGGTGAGTGGCTCGGTGAAGTTCGTGGATCAACTGAAGTTATTGTCTCTGAAATTCGTCCAATCCCTCTGTATCAGCATGTCCTTATTGGCAATCGCTTGATTGATCTCTTCAGCGAACCGGGCCGTGTTAACCCAGAGATTCTTGGACTCGAACGTGAAGCGTTACGAAGAGTGAAGACACCACGTAATCGACGCGATCGATACGACGAATCTGATAACCGACTTTCTCGCCC
>ERZ889217.1364-NODE-1364-length-12586-cov-6.548480_pt1 | contig 12586 bp, 10 predicted proteins | sample MGYA00521098_ERZ889217 | MGnify/ENA primary metagenome ERZ889217 (study PRJEB32303, sample SAMEA104408613) | aquatic metagenome | biome: Brackish water; feature: Pelagic; material: water | place: Baltic Sea | collected 2014-06-10T22:04:00 | depth 2,362 m ...
CAGCAAAGCCCGCAGCGAAGCCTGTGTCGGCGAAACCTGCGCCAAAGGCTGCAGCAAAGACTGCGTCCGCGAAGCAAGCTCCGAAGCCAACCCCGAAGCCAACCCCGAAGCCGGTGGTGAGGACAGCAACACTCGTTCCACCAAAACCATCCGCAGGGAAGCCTGGAGTGAACCTTGGCGCGCCGAAGATGGCGCCAAGCCGCCCGGCCAATCGACCGCAGGTAAAGCCTGGTCCGCCACTCCCGCCGAAGGGGGCGACACAGGCATCAGGCGCATCGGCAGGTGGACCAAGCCGTCCAGCGAATCGCCAGGGGTCTAAGCCCTCCGCGAAGTCGTCGAGTTCACCAGCGACTCCGGCGCCGGTGGCGCGCGTTGCACCACGTCAGCGACCGCTGAGCAGCGGCCCGCGTCGAATTGCGACCAACCTCTATTCGGCCACAGGGAAGCGAACGATTCGCGAACTTGATGCACGAGAGATGCGCGTCCTCTTGCGAGTTGACTTCAATGTGCCGCTCTCCGACGGCAAGGTGGTTGATGATTCGCGCATCCGGGCGGCGGTCCCAACCATCAAGGCGCTCCTTGAGGACGGTGCATCAATCGTGATCGCATCACACCTCGGACGTCCTGACGGAAAGGTCGTTGATGGACTTCGACTTCGCCCCGCAGCCGAACGACTCGCGCATCACTTACAGATGATGGTTCCCACCACGGGTGACGCACTCGGCGTGGGGACCGAAGATGCGGTGAAGCGTCTGCGGCCAGGCGAACTCGTCCTGTTGGAGAACGTGCGCTTCCATGCGGGCGAAGAGAAGAATGATCCGGCCTTTGCGGCAAAGCTCGCCTCGTATGCCGACGTCTTCGTCAACGATGGATTCGGCGCGGCACACCGCGCACATGCGAGCACAGTTGGTGTGGCTGGGATTCTCCCTTCGTACGTTGGCCTCCTGATGGAGAGCGAGGTGGAGGCGCTCTCGAACCTGCTGGACAAGCCGAGCCGGCCATTCGCAGCCATCGTTGGCGGCGGAAAGGTTTCAGGGAAGGTTGCCGTCCTTGAGGCACTGATCCAAAAGGTTGACCTCCTCATCCTTGGCGGTGGGGTGGCGAACACGTTCCTTGTGGCATCCGGGCGGAGTGTCGGCAAGAGCCTCTATGAGTCAAAGATGGTGGAGCATGCGCGCCGAATCCTGAAGCTCGCAGCGGAGCGTGGCGTGAAGGTGCTCCTCCCTGTTGACGGTGTTGTTGCAAAAGAGGTCACGCGCGGGACAGAGTTCAAGGTGGTCTCAACGGAGAAACTCCCTGCCAGTTGGCACATGGTTGACCTTGGGCCTGACTCCATCACCGCGATGCGCGAAGCACTGGCGTCGGTGAAGACGATCCTCTGGAACGGCCCGCTCGGAGTGTTTGAGATCCCTGCGTTCGGCACTGCAACACGTGAGCTTGCGAAGCTTGCCGCAGAGAAGGCAGAGGCGGGTGCAACCGTTGTCGTGGGAGGCGGAGATAGCATTGCGGCACTCCAGCAGCTGAACCTTGCCGGGAAGATGACGCACATCTCTACGGGCGGCGGCGCATCGTTGGAGTATCTGGAGGGGCGAGACCTCCCTGGGCTCGCGGTGATCCCAACCGCCGGCTCACCGTTTGAGACGATGCCGATCCTCTGGGAGGCGCCGAAGCCAGAGAAGAAGCCGGCACCAAAGCCGAAGGCGCCTGCGAAGAAGAGCGAATGAGCGATCGAATCGCTCGCCTACACGCGCGCGAAATCCTTGACTCTCGCGGCAACCCCACCGTCGAGGTTGAGGCGCATCTTGAGAGCGGTGCGTTCGGTCGTGCCGCGGTCCCCTCTGGTGCAAGCACTGGCGCGCACGAGGCGATTGAACGACGCGACGGCGACAAGAAGCGATACGGCGGCAAGGGGGTGCTCCAGGCGGTTGCATCGGTGAACGGTGAGATCGCAGATGCGCTCACTGGTGTCAGTGTGGAGTCGCAACAGGGCCTCGATGCACAGTTGGTCGCCCTCGACGGAACGCCAAACAAGGGACGCCTCGGCGCAAATGCGCTCCTCGGCGTCTCACTCGCCGCGGCACATGCACGTGCTGCTGAACAAGGCGTGGAACTCTACGAGTCACTCGGCGGCGAAGGCGCCGTAACGCTCCCTGTGCCGCTGCTCAACATCTTGAACGGAGGGAAGCACGCAGAGCAGTCAACGGACTTCCAAGAGTTCATGGTTGTCCCGTACGGGTTTGATACGTACGGTGAGGCGCTTCGCGCAGGTGCAGAGATCTTTGCCGCACTACGGACACATTTGCACGAACGTGGACTTGCAACAGGACAGGGGGATGAGGGCGGCTTTGCGCCGAGCCTCCCCTCCAACGAAGCCGCGCTCGACGCGCTGATGATGGCGATTGAGCGCGCCGGATACACACCAGGTGAGCAGGTTGGGATTGCCATTGATGCCGCCGCCACCGAGCTGCTCACGAGCAACGGTGGATACGAACTGAAACGAGAGGGGCGAACGCTGACGAGCGGAGAACTGATTGAGATGTGGGCGGTGTGGAGCGCCAAGTATCCAATTGTGAGCATCGAAGACGGGCTCGCTGAGGACGATTGGGACTCCTGGAGCGCGCTCGTGCAGTCCATCGGCACATCCGTTCAAATTGTTGGCGATGACCTCTTAGTAACGAACGTCACACGCATTGAGCGAGCGATCAGCGCGCGCGCCGCAACGGCGCTGCTGGTCAAGCCGAATCAGATCGGAACGCTGAGCGAGACCCTCGGCGCAATCGGCGCCGCCCGCGGTGCTGGCTGGTCCGCAATTCTCAGCCATCGCTCCGGCGAAACCGAAGACACCACGATTGCAGATCTTGCAGTTGCAACCAATGCGGGCCAGATCAAGACCGGAGCCCCGTCACGCTCTGAGCGTGTCGCCAAGCTCAACCGACTCCTTCGGATCGAGTCCATTCTCGGCGCTCGCGCGATCTTCCCCGGTCGTGCTGCAATCGCACGGGGAAAGAAGTGAGCCGCTACGTGGATCGCGGTGCGAACGTTGCAGCGGTTGTTGGTGTTGGCATGGCGCTCACGATTGCCGTCAGCTTTCTGATGGTGATCCCAATTGATCCCGCCTATCTCGTCCTTGCACCGCTCTCCGGTCTGCTGATTGGGTGGTACGGGAATCAGCGCGCGGAGCAACTTCGAAGCCGACCAGGGCGCGTCCTTGCAAACGCCGCCTGGAGCGGTCTCATCACCGGAGTCACCTTCGCGCTCCTCTTCCTCGCCGTGAAGCTCTTCTTCTTCTCGCTGGATCCCGGCTACCGCGACGAGAGGAGCGGCGGTGCGCTCACCTGTCAGGCGGGACCGGCCTGCGTGTATGCGCGGTATCAGGCGGCAGAGGGCGGCGCTGACGCGTTGACCGAAGAAGGGATCACCGATTTGGCGAGCTTTACCGATTGGTACTGGACGGGCCAGATGGGGAGCGCGCAACTCTTGATTGGGAGCACGCTCGGCGCGGCTCTAATCGGAGGGCTGCTTTATCTTCCAGGTGCGCCACGCGTCGTGCGTAAGGAGAGCGATCCCGCAGCTTTGTAAGTTGGAGGGCGTTCGCGACGAACGTCGCGTTAACTACTCGCTCTTCGCACTCTTCTTCGTTGCGGCCTTCTTTGTGGCTGGCTTCTTCGCGGCTGGCTTGGCGGCAAGTGCCTTCGCTTCAATTGCCTTTGCGGCGGCGGCCTTGGTGGCCGCTGCGCGCTTGGCGCCTGAAATTGCCGCCTTCTTCTTCGCCTTCTTCACGACGATCGCCGTGGTGGTGCCGGTTGGGCTCGCCTTCGCGGCGGCCGCCTTCTTGGCGAGTCGTGACTTACGTCGGGCGGCGGCGTTCTTGTGAATCGCACCGCTCTTGGCGGCACGGTCGAGCGCGCTCGCTGCGGCAGAGACTGCGGCAGTGGCATCGCCCGTCTTCTTTCCGGTGAGGATGGCAACGGCGCTCGTCACGCGGCTCTTCGCCTCGGTGCGCTTCGGCTGCTGGACGGCGCCGCGTCGGGCGGAGGCGCGAACCTCCTTGAGGGACTGCGGCGTTCGTGCGCCCTTGTACGTACGAGGGGTCTTTCCCATTCCATCACTCCATCAACTTCAGGGGCTCAGAGCGAGCCGTCGGGCGATCGTAGCAGAGGGGAGCCCCTCACTCGCCCAGCCAGGAGGCCGCTCCGCTGGGAGGTATGGGGGCGAACGACGGCAAGTGCCGCGTCGTGCGATTCTTGAGGGGATATGAGTGACATCCCCCAGTCCCGACTGCGCAACTTCAGCATCATCGCGCACATTGACCACGGCAAGTCCACGCTCGCCGACCGGCTGCTGGAGGCCACCCACACCGTCGATCCGCGCCAGATGACCTCGCAGATGCTCGACTCCATGGACCTTGAGCGCGAGAAGGGGATCACGATCAAGGCGCGCGCGGTGCGCCTTGAGTACGTGGCGGCTGACGGGTTGAACTACGGGCTCAACTTGATCGACACGCCGGGGCATGTGGACTTTGCTTACGAAGTCTCGCGCAGCTTGCAGGCCTGCGACGGCGCAATCCTTGTGGTGGACGCGAGCCAGGGGATTGAGGCGCAGACGCTCGCCAACGTGCACCTGGCCATGAAGATGGGACTCGTCATCATCCCTGTACTCAACAAGATCGACCTCCCCGCCTCTGATCCTGAGGCGGTGATGAACGAGTTGGAGGAGACGCTCGCGATCCCACGCGAAGAGGTGATCCTCGCGTCGGCGAAAGAGGGGAAGGGGATCCCAGAGATCTTGGAGGCGCTCGTGAAGCGCATCCCTGCGCCGAGCGGACCACTCGATGCGCCGCTGAAGGCGCTCGTCTTTGACTCGCACTACGACACGTATAAGGGCGTGGTGAACTACATCCGCGTGCAAGAGGGTCGGCTAAAGATGGGCGAGGCGATCACCATGATGGGCTCTGGCGCGCAGTGTGTCCCTGTGGAGCTCGGCTACTTCCGACCGCAACACGTGCCCGTGCAGGAGCTTCAGGCTGGCGAAGTTGGCTACATCGCAACGGGCCTGAAGAGCGTGCGTGATGCGCGCGTCGGTGACACCGTCACCACCACACTTAACCCAGCAACCGTGCCGCTCCCTGGTTATCAGGTTGCACTGCCACTCGTCTTCGCGGGGCTCTACCCACTGAGCGGCGATGACTACCCGGCGCTCCGCGAAGCGTTGGAGAAGTTGCACCTGAACGATGCGAGCTTCACCTTTGAGGCCGAATCATCGGCTGCGCTCGGTTTCGGGTTCCGTTGCGGCTTCCTCGGTCTGCTGCACATGGAGATCGTGCAGGAGCGCCTTGAGCGCGAGTTCAACCTTCAGTTGATCGCTTCGGCGCCGTCCTGCAAGTACCAGGTGCACCTCAGCAACGGAAAGGGTGAGCTGCTGATCAACAATCCAGCACAACTACCGAGCCCAAACCACATCGATGAGATTCGCGAACCGTGGGTGAACGCATCAATCGTGACGCCGTCAAGCTACATCGGCACCATCATGGACCTCTCCACTGATAAGCGCGGCATCTTTGACGGCATGGAGTATCTCGATGAGAAGCGTGTGGTGATGAGCTTCCAGATCCCACTCGCCGAACTGATCGTTGACTACTTTGATCAGCTGAAGAGCCGCACGCAGGGGTATGCATCCCTTGACTACGTTGAGTCGGAGTACCGTGTGGCGCCGCTCGTGAAGCTTGACATCTTGGTGAACGGTGAGCCTGTTGATGCGCTGAGCACCATCATTCATCGCGATCGAGCGCAGGGCTCCGGACGCAACCTTGCCTCCAAGCTGAAAGAGCTGATCCCGCGCCAGATGTTTGAAGTGCCGATTCAGGCGGCGATCGGCGGCACGATCATTGCGCGCGAGACGGTGAAGGCGGTGCGCAAGAACGTGCTCGCCAAGTGCTACGGCGGCGACATCACGCGCAAAAAGAAGCTGCTCGAGAAGCAGAAGGAGGGGAAGGAGCGGATGAAGCGCGTCGGCTCCGTTGAGATCCCACAAGAGGCCTTCCTCGCCGTGCTTCGCACCGATAGTGATTAGTCCGCAGCCACCTCGCGGTCTCTACCTTCACGTCCCCTTCTGCCGCTCGCTCTGCCCCTACTGCGACTTTGTGGTGATTGCCGGCGCTGCCGCCTTCGGTCCGCGATCACGGATGGGCGGGTACCTGCGGGCGGTGGAGCGCGAGATCGATCTACGCGCTACCGCGAGTGACAAGGCCTTTGGAACTCTTGGCGGCACGTTGCGGACGGGTGACGGCACTCGCACGCCGCTCGAGAGTCTCTATCTTGGCGGCGGTACACCTTCGCTCCTTCCAGAGGAGTCGCTCGCCGGACTGATCGCGCGCGTGCGTGATCGGTTCGGACTCGCGGACGACGCAGAGGTCACTTTGGAGTGCAACCCGGGGGCTGATGAGCGCGGCGATGCGCGCGCTGCGGTCCAGGCGGGGGTCACGCGGTTCAGTATTGGTGTGCAGAGCATGAACACTGCGGCACTTCGCGACCTTGGGCGTCGTCACGGTCCAGGTGATGTGGTGGAGAGTGTGGCGGCAGCACGCGCCTCGGGCGCGACGAGCGTCTCCATTGATCTACTCGCCGATCTCCCCGACGTCTCTCTGGAGTCATGGTCGACGTCGCTGAGCGATGCGATTGCACTCGCACCCGACCACATCAGCGTCTACGCGCTCACCCTCGCCACCGAAGGGGCTGATGCTGGCAACGCGGACGATCGACTCGCTACACCCGCCGGTGCGCTTGCATGGCGCACGCGCGCCGCAGCCAGACAAGATGAGGAACGCGGCGCGGAGGAGCTTGAGCTACTCAACACCGCACTTCCGGCCGCCGGATTCAACTGGTACGAGATCAGCAACTGGGCACGTGCTGGGCACCGCTCGCGCCACAATCAGCTCTACTGGGAGCGCGCTGCGGTGGAGGCGGTCGGACCGGGTGCGCACGCATTTGATGGCGCTGCGCGGCGCTGGAATTCAGCGAACTTGGATGCATGGGAGGCCTCGCTGCACGCAGGTGAACTGCCGCCCGGCGGCGTGGATGCGCCACTCAGCGAGCACGACGCAGCGGCGGAGGGACTCGTGCTCTCGTTGCGCATGTCGAACGGCGTTCTCCGTGATGAAGTGATTCGCGGCGGCTTCAGCGATGCGCTGACCTGGGGTGAGAGAAACGGACTGCTCGGCGCGCACCCTGATGACAGCGCACGAGTGCAGCTGACGCTGCGCGGCCGACTCTTGAGCAACGAACTCTTCTCGCGGATTGTTTAGCGGCGCGCGATGCTACTAGCAGCGCAGCGCGCTGCGGTTGATCAGTTAGGCGCGGCGAGGTCTCGACGCGGAAACTTATAGAAGGCCCACGCGGCGGAGAGCGCAGTGAGGGTGACGAAGATCAGCGCCTCTGCAGGATCGGCTGTCTGATCAAGGATGCCCTCTGGTGAGAAGTGATTGAAGAGCGAGAGGAATTGGTAGGGCTCCATCACATCCCAGAACGATCCAAGCACCTCCACAATGTAGTTCGCCATGATCAGTCCCACAGTGATCGCCATGGCGGGTGGCGTGCGATCAAAGCTACCGCTCGCCGCGATCGCAAACGTGGCGAACGAGCCCCAGAAGAGCGCTCCCGCTGCGAAGAGTGAAGGGAGCTGCTCAACAACGAGCTCGCTGGTCACCCCCGCGATCTGTGCGCCGATGATCGTCCCGAGCACGTAGGCGGCGGATGCGAGCGTTGCGCCGATCCATCCTTCCAACATCATCGTGGCCATGATCGTGCGCCGCGAGATCGGTCGACTCAGGAGGAGCTCCAGCGTCCCACGCTGGCGTTCGCCACTGATTGAGCCAACGGTGAGTCCGGCGCTCAAGATCCCGAAGAGCGCAATGGAGATTGGGTGAATGAAGCCCACGGAGATCGTTGACGAGAGCGTGGAGAAGTTTCCGCCCGGGATAGGTCGGCCATCGAGTTGATCGACGAATGCCTTGTAGATCACGGGGAAGAGGAGCGACCAGACCACCACCACCGCAAGGCCAACAATCAGGCGGATGCGGTGTCCACGAACGAGGCGTTGAAGGAGAACAAGGTTGATCATCGCGAACTCTTCCGCTTCGCTGCGGGACGCTTCGCTGCCGGGCGCTTGGTGACCTTGCGCGTTGTGGTCGTTCGCTTCGCTGGCGCGCGTCGGGTGCGGCTGAGCGGCGTCGCAACTTCGGGCGCCATCTGCACGGTGTTGCGGGTGCTGCTGCCGTAGTAGGACATGAACGCCTCCTCAAGGCTTGCCGCCTCAACGAGCAGGTCGCGCAGCCCTGCAGACTGCAGTCGCTTGATGAAGTTCGGGATCGCCGCCGCCTCTGCATCGCAACTGATGCGAACGCCAGTCTTCCCTTCGGAGGCGATCTTCAGGTTGCTGATCCCCGCCGTAGCGGTGAGGCGAAGTGGCTTCCGCGCCACGAGCGCTTCAATGCGACGCCGGCGGAATCGCACCAGTGACTCGACGCTTTCCAGTGCAACGAGCTGACCGCCGCGAACGATTGCCACGCGGCTGCAGATGCGTTCAACTTCGCTGATCAGGTGGCTGCTGAAGAAGACGGTGCGGCCAAGTGCAACACGCTCAAGGAGCAGCTCTTGAAGCGATCGCTGCATCAGCGGGTCAAGACCCTCAGATGGTTCGTCGAGGATCAAGAGTTCAGGATCCGTCTCCATTGCCTGAACGACGCCAATCTTTTGGCGCATGCCACGGCTGTAGTCGCGCACCGGTCGCTTCAAGATGGTGTCGCTCAGCTCAAGCGCCTCCATGATGCGATGCCGTAGAAGTGAGGGTCGACCGCTGAGCGCACGCATGTGATCGAGGTACTCGCGACCACTCATATAGTCGTAGACGGCGAAGCCAGACGGGAGATAACCGACGCGGTGGCGAATCGCCACCGAATCCTTCACGACATCAAGGCCGAGCACGCTCGCTGATCCACTCGTGGGGTGGAGGAAGCCGAGCAGCGTTCGGATTGCCGTGCTCTTCCCAGCGCCGTTTGGGCCGAGGAAGCCGAAGAGTTCGCCCTGGCGGATCTCAAGGCTGAGCGTCTGGAGCGCCTTGATCTCGCCATTGCGGCCGTAGTGCTTTGAGAGCGCCTGCGTCTGAATCGCGAAGGTTGAGTCATTGGGCATGCCGTGAGTTTACGACTTTGACCAGAAGTGGCCACACCCCATAGACTGAACTTGGCACTCGAAGGGTTCTGAGTGCCAGCATGAAGGGGGTAGACGAGTGCGAAGGCAGCGAAGGACGGGGCTCCTCGACGACCGCGCCCGCCTGATCCTCCGCGCCTTGGTGGAGGAGCACATTCGTACCGCCCTCCCCGTCGGCTCCGCCTCTATTGCCGACAGCTACCGACTCGGTGTCTCTTCAGCAACGGTGCGAGGAGTCCTCGCCGAACTTGAGGAGCTCGGACTCGTCGCCCAACCGCATACCTCGGCCGGCCGAATCCCAACGGACCAGGGGTATCGAACCTATGCCGTGGAGATCGCCGTCCCCGACGAGGTGACGGAGGTGGATCGGCTGATGATCCGCCACCAGTTCGGCCAGGCCGAAGGTGGGGCCGATCAGTGGTTCCGCATTGCGGCAAGTACGTTGGCGCACTCAACTCGCGTTGCTGGACTCGCCACGCCGATGCGCCCCACCTCCGCGAGTCTCCGCCACGTTGACCTGGTGAGTAGCGCAGATCGCCTCGCCACCCTTGTTGCCGTGGTGAGTGACGGCAGCGTTCGCCCCACACTCCTCCCGCTCCCGGAGGGCGTTGATCAGGATCAGCTCACGACTATTTCCAGCCGGCTGAACGCAAGTCTGATCGGCTGCACGGCGGACCAGATTGAGGCGCGTGCAGGCGCGCTCGCCGAAGCCACCCCACTGCGCGCCGTCACGCGCAGCGTGATGGAGCGACTCGCCAAGCAGCTGCGCGAGGCAGACGCCGCCTCAGTCGAGCAGGTCTTTAGCGACGGCCTTCTCAACGTGATGGAGGCGCCTGAGTTCGCCGACAGCGCGAGGCTCCGCAACGTCTTCACCGCGCTCGAAGGTCGCGGCTACCTCGGCCAGTTGGTGCGCGAGGTCTCCCAAGGGAACAGCGTGCAGCTCTTCATCGGCAGTGAGAACGCGCCGACTGAAATGCACGGCGTCTCGCTCGTCCTCGCCCCCTACGGAATCCCCGGTCGCGCCCTCGGCGTGGTGGGGGTGCTCGGCCCAACCCGGATGCCGTACCCCCGAGCGGTGGGGACGGTGCGCTACGTGGCAACCCTCCTCTCGGAGCTGGTCGGCCGCTTCCACGCCGCGTAGCCCCTTAGCCCCTTAACCCGCCCGGCCCGCGCGGCCCGCGTAAGCCCCTGAAGCCCTCCCCCTTGACGCCCGCTGCTCCTCGTCGTATTCTCCCCGAAGTGAGTTAGCACTCGCATCAAGAGAGTGCTAACTTGTGCGAGAGGCGGGGCTGAGCCCTGCACGAACACGAAGGAGAGCACAATGGCAGGACGACCCTGGAGCACCAAGGAGCGCGAGGAGCCAGCTGAAGCGGTGGGCACCGATCAGGCCGCCACTGAGCAGGCTCAGGGTCCCCTTGAGGCTGCCCTGCTGGAGCGCGACGAGCAGATCGCCGCACACCAGCGGACCGCCGCAGACTTCGCCAACTTTCGTCGCCGCACCGCCGAAGAGCGGGAGCGCGAGGCGGGACTCGCAAGTGAGGCACTCCTCCTGAAGACGCTCGCCGTGGTGGACGACCTTGACCGCGCCCTCGCCTCACTCCCGGAAGGGCTGAAGAGCGAGCCGTGGGCTGAGGGGATCGCCGCGATCCATCGCAAGCTTCTCGCCGTGATGGAGAGCGAGGCGGCGCGACCGTATGAGTCGATCGGTCTGCCATTTGATCCACGCGAACACGAAGCGGTTGCACAGGTGCCGTCGAGCGGCAAACCGCCGGGAGAGGTGCTTCAAGAGCACCGCAAGGGCTGGAAGATTCGTGATCGAATCCTTCGCCCAGCGGTCGTCTCAGTTGCGGCCGACTAAATCGCACCCTATGTGATGTGAACGTTAGAAACCAAAGAGTGAAAGGAGCAAACGAATGGGAAAGATTATTGGAATCGATCTAGGGACCACGAACAGCGTCGTAGCGGCAATGGTTGGTGGCGAGCCAACCGTCATCAGTTCATCTGAAGGTGGACGCACCGTTCCATCGGTGGTTGGATTTGTGAAGGGTGGAGAGCGCGTGGTGGGGCAACTCGCAAAGCGCCAGGCCGTGACAAATCCGAAGAACACCGTCTTCAGCATCAAGCGCTTCATGGGTCGACGATTTGACGACTCAGAGGTGAACAAGACAAAGGGACTCGTTCCTTACGCTGTCGAGAAAGATGGGAAGAGCGACGGGGTCAAGGTGAAGCTCGACTCTGGTGAGTCGTATTCACCACAGGAAGTTTCCGCAATGATCTTGCAGAAGCTGAAGGCGGACGCCGAGGCGTTCCTTGGCGAGAAGATCACCGAGGCGGTGATCACCGTCCCGGCGTACTTTGACGACACGCAGCGACAGGCAACAAAGGATGCTGGTCGTATTGCTGGTCTCGACGTGAAGCGCATCATCAATGAGCCAACGGCGGCGGCGCTCGCCTACGGCCTTGATAAGAAGAAGGAAGAGAAGATCGCTGTCTATGACCTAGGCGGCGGCACGTTCGACATCTCCATCTTGGAGTTGGGCGACGGCGTCTTTGAGGTGAAGTCGTCAAACGGCGACACGCACCTTGGGGGCGACGACTTTGACCAGCGCATCATTGACTGGTTGCTTGCCGAGTTCAAGAAGGACCAGGGGATCGACCTCTCCAAGGATCAGCAGGCGCTTCAGCGCCTGAAGGAGGCTGCGGAGAAGGCGAAGATTGAGCTCTCTGGCACCGGCCAGACCGAGATCAACCTGCCGTACATCACGGCAGACGCCACGGGCCCAAAGCACGTGGTGGTGACGTTGACGAAGGCGAAGCTCGAGTCGCTCGTTGCAGATCTCATTGAGAAGACGAAGGCACCAGTACTCGCCGCGCTGAAGGATGCGGGCCTCAAGCCATCCGAGATCGACGAAGTCGTTCTGGTTGGCGGAATGACACGCATGCCAGCAGTGTTTGAAGCGGTGAAGGCGCTCTTCGGTGGCAAGGAGCCATCAAAGGGCGTGAACCCAGACGAAGTGGTCGCGATCGGCGCGGCGATTCAGGGCGGCGTCCTCGCGGGCGACGTCAAGGATGTGCTGCTGCTCGACGTGACGCCGCTCTCGCTCGGCATTGAGACGTTGGGTGGCGTGATGACGAAGCTCATCGAGCGCAACACGACGATCCCAACCTCAAAGAGCCAGACGTTCTCGACGGCCTCCGACAACCAGCCGCAGGTGGAGATCCACGTGCTGCAGGGTGAGCGCGAGTTTGCCGCCGATAACAAGACGCTCGGCAAGTTCATCCTCTCCGGGATCCCCGCCGCTCCGCGCGGCGTGCCACAGGTTGAGGTGACGTTTGACATTGACGCGAACGGCATCCTCGATGTGAAGGCGAAGGATCGCGCG
>ERZ889217.1366-NODE-1366-length-12580-cov-9.596407_pt1 | contig 12580 bp, 10 predicted proteins | sample MGYA00521098_ERZ889217 | MGnify/ENA primary metagenome ERZ889217 (study PRJEB32303, sample SAMEA104408613) | aquatic metagenome | biome: Brackish water; feature: Pelagic; material: water | place: Baltic Sea | collected 2014-06-10T22:04:00 | depth 2,362 m ...
GCAGACCTCTACGCAATCGGTGTATTTACAGGCCACACAGTTATCGATCACCACGTAGGTCATAGGCAGAGGTTCCTTTAAACGCTGTGCCCTTGCTAGACCAAGCTTTCTGGTCATTCAAGGGCGCCAGTAGGGGATTTTTGTTCACAGCCACTTAAAGAAGGACTCTTTTATCGATGTGGCCCCTTTGATGGGTAAGCGTGGCCATTTCGAACAATTTGATTTGATCCTGCCAAACCAAAGTAAGTACATCACATAGCGTGACAGTGGTTGCGAGCCTAACCAAAAGTCATCTGTGAAACGCAAGCAGCACTCACTCACTCACCACGCGGATGACTTGACGGCAGATTTTAAAGAAACGCTCATGTCAAAGCCATTTATTAAGTTATAAAACTGCATTTTTCGGATATTTCGGGGACGAAGTAAGGGCTTTACCGCATTTCTCTAAATTTATTTTCCCAGTTTGAGGGCCATCAATGCAGCGAAAGGGCTATCCGGATCGATGGGCTTTTCAGCACGCGGTGTGCGGGCTGAAAAAGATTGTTGTTCTTTTGCACCACCATCTTTCCCACCCTGATTTTTTCCTTGCTTGGCACGGTTCGGCTTGCCTTTGTACCCCTCGGTTGAGCGATTGCCTCCCCGGTCTCTTGAGCGATCATTCTTAGACTCACTACGTTTCGCGGCTTCATCCCCTTCAGCTTTCGGCTCCGCAAGTACAGTTTGGGTAACACGGGCACGGCGGGGAGTGTGGCCCACATCTACGCTGCGCGCACGCGGTGCCCACGTAAAGGTGGTAAAGCTCTCAACTTCGGGAGTTGAGGCTTCGGTTTCAGGTCCGGAGGCGTCAAGTGAGTTCAGTTCGCGAGATTGACTCTCAAACTCTTCTGGCACCCTTTCAGGCGTTACATGCGCACTTTCGTCAGGAGTAGCGGGTGACGCAATTGCAGCTTTAACTTTAAGTCTTTCACCAATCAGTGCTTTATAGCCCAAGCCTGCCATCAAATTGGTGAACTGCTCAAGCGTCATGCCCGTGATTGATAACATATCTGAGCTTGCCTCAAAACCTGTGCGGCTGTCTTTGGCGCGAAGCAAATCGGCCAAACGCTCTAACATATCAATACGAATTGCGCGAGCACCCGCAGGGTGATAGCCAGCCAATGTGTAGTGTTTTTTGGGCATATCGGGTAAATTAGGAATGGTCACCAATCCTGGGGGCGGGCTTTCTGGAAATTCAGACAGGCCTGCAAACAGCGACCAAAGCACCAAACGCAACCTTGTCGGGGCTGGCTTTAAAAGAGCAGGCAGAAAGACCGTGAATTGCCCAAAGCGGACGCCATGTTTGCGCAAGGCCGAGCGAGCATCTTGATCAAGGGCTTTGACCTCATCATTCAGACCATCGCGGGGCAAAACTCCAAGCGCTTCGACCAAGCGAAAGGCAAAACCGCGCGCAAGGCCCAACATGGTTTCATCACGCGACATGGCTAACAAAGGCTCAAACTGCGCGGCAGCTTTGCGATCTATGAAATGCTGCAAACGGCGTTTGACCTTGTCAAGCACTTCTTGGCCAGCCTCTTCATCAACGAAAGCCACAACCGAAGGGCGCAGGGCTTCGGCACCTGAAACCAATTTACCAACTGCAGTCGTGCCCCACATCAGGCCACCTTGTTCAGTAAAATCCATTTCCGTATCTGGCGCATTATAAAATTTATCTGCCAGAAGATGGAATTGTGGGCGCAAAGCCTGAACGGCGGCTTGGCGCATCACGCGGGCTTCGTCAGGGCTCGACGAGGAATCTTGGCGAAACCGGAACCCTTCCAATTTGCCAACGAATTCGCCTTCTACAGTAACTTCACCAGTCTCATTTACCTCGGCCACAAGGCTCTCCTTCTGCTTTAACCGCCGCATCAGCACTGATGTGCGCCGGTCAACAAATCGTTGGGTCAACTGCATGTGTAATGCATCTGACAATCGGTCTTCTACAGCGCGGGTCTCTTCTCGCCAATACTTTTCATCGTCAACCCAGTCTTTCCGTTGTGCTACATATGTCCAAGTGCGGATATAAGCCAGACGTTTCGACAAAGTATCAATGTCTCCTTGCGTTTTATCGATGCCCGCGACAGCTTTTGCAAGCCAATCAATGGGCACGCGGCCTTTTTGTAAAAAACCAAAGATGCGTGCCAAGAGAGTTGTATGATCGACGGGTGAGACATTACGAAAATCTGGAATCTGGCAAACATCCCATAGAAGCCGCACGTCTTGTGGGCTGTTAAGGCACCCTTCCATTTCGGGCAGCTCGGACAGGATCTTAAGTGTAAGCAAATCATCAGAATCGCGGGTGCGCGATAAAAATTCATGTTCAGCCGGCATTTCAAGTGCGTTGATCAGCCTCACGACAGAGCCAAACTCTAGCTTCTCATTGCGCCATTGCAACCGTTTGATCGGGGCAAAGCGGTGATTTTCAATAGCATTGATCAAACCCTCATCCAAAGGGGCCGCATCGCCGGTCACTCCAAAGCTGCCCGATGCCGTGTGCCGTCCTGCCCGCCCTGCAATTTGTCCCATTTCATGCGCAAACAAGGGCCGCATGCGGCGACCATCAAACTTTTCAGTGCCCGAAAAAGCTACATGGGAAATATCAAGATTAAGTCCCATCCCAATTGCATCGGTTGCCACCAAATAGTCAACATCGCCATTTTGATAAAGCTCAACCTGCGCATTGCGCGTCCGTGGCGATAGAGCCCCCATCACAACTGCGCAGCCCCCCTTCATGCGGCGCATCAATTCGGCGATAGCATAGACCTCTTCCACCGAAAAACCCACTATGGCGCTACGCGCAGGCATGCGGCTTATTTTGTGTATCCCAGTCCAAGTCAGCGTTGAAAAACGTTCGCGATGCATAAAATTAACATTTTTTATCAAAGCATTAATTGGGTCGCGCATTACATTTGAACCCATAAAAAGGGTTTCCAAAAGCCCACGCGCGCGCAACAGACGGTCGGTAAAAATATGACCTCGTTCGGGATCAGCGCAAAGCTGTATCTCATCAACTGCAACAAAATCAGCACCTATCTCAAGCGGCATCGATTCGACTGTGCATACCCAATATTGCGTTCGCTCAGGAATGATACGTTCTTCTCCCGTGACCAAGGCCACTACCGAAGGGCCTCGCGCAGCGACGATTCTGTCGTAAACTTCGCGCGCCAAAAGCCGCAAAGGCAAACCAATCACACCCGTGCGATGCATCAACATACGTTGAATGGCATAATGGGTCTTGCCCGTATTCGTCGGCCCTAAGACCGCCGTAATCTGCCCCGATGAACCCATAAATTATAATTCCTGTCCAGCAAGGCTGAGGTCCAGCCTTATCACGGCCGATTGAATTTGTGCCATATGCGGGTTAGCAGCCAGGGCCGCGCGGTAAACTTCAAGGGCAGCTTGGGGGCGGTTTAGGGCTTCTAATATCATCCCAAAACCTGCCAAGGCTCCATAATGACGCGGATCTTGGGCCAAAACCTGTTGGATATCTGCCATAGACTGACCAAATGCGCCCATCAAGAAATAGGTTGTGGCGCGAGCATTATAACCTTCGATAAAGGCAGGCGCATTATCGATCAAAGCAGAGAAATGTGCCAAAGCCGCGTCAAATGCGCCGTTTGACATTGCCGCTTGCCCCTTTTGTAACAAAAGATCCATCTCCGCGGAACCAGAGTGCGCGCGCTCAAGCTCTATCTCATGAGCTATAAGGGGGCCATCTTGGGGAAGTGAGGTGGCAAGCTGATCATAAAGCCCTTGCAAACGCTCAGAAGGTTGCGCGCATGCCAAATCTGAAGTCAAAGCCACCAACAGCCCCAAAATCAGGCCAAAGGTCGGATTGAAAAATATCTCTAAGGGCTTCATAAAGGACAACCTAGTGTTGATTATGATAATTGCCATATCCCAAATTCAAGGCCAAGAAAATGAGCGCAATTTTAGAGCACGCCGTAGCACGATTATCACAAAAGATTGCCAAATTTGATGGGGTCATTAAATTTTCAATTATTGATGAGGGTGAAATCTTGCTTGATCAAAAAGGCGTTCGCATTGAAGGTGGGCCAAGCCAAGCAACCTTAACCGCAAGTGCTGATGTATTTGAAAAAATTTTACTAAGTGAATTGAATGCAATGACAGCCTATATGAGCGGTAAATTACAAATCAATGGTGACATGAGCGTTGTCATGCGCCTTGCGCGCGCGCTAAGCGCATGAGCTATTCTTCGCTTCAAGTAGAGGCCCCTTTTTTTCAAGATGTTGCCCATGGCCCAAAGGGAAATCAGGCAGTTTTCGTACGTGCCGAAGATGCGGTGCGCCTTAGAATTACTCATTGGCCTGCTGCATTCACCAGCTCGCGCGCTGGCACTATTTGCCTTTTTCCCGGGCGCGGCGAACCAGTTGAAAAATATGGCCGCATGGCGCATTCTCTAAGCGAGGCGAACTTTGACATTGTCGCGATTGATTGGCGTGGACAGGGCCTCTCAGACCGACTCAGCATAGATCCGATGGCGGGCCATGTCGGCCATTTTGATGATTATCAAAAAGACGTCGCCGCTCTTTTGAGTTTTATCAAAACCCAAGATTTACCACGCCCGCTTTATATGTTGGCCCATTCAATGGGCGGTGCGATCGGCTTGCGCTATTTGATGGATGCACGCTTGCAATCTTTTAAAGCTGCTGCCTTTTCGGCACCGATGTGGGGCCTACGATTGTCTAAAAACACGGAGATGCTGGCCCATCTTTTAGGCCAAGGGGCGGCTTTGATCGGCAAGTCTGATATGATCGTGCCGCGTACGGGAAAAAGCTCCTACCTGACAGACAAATCTTTCGAAGAGAATGAGCTGACCAGCTGCCCCAAAATGTGGGACTATATGAAACAGCAAATGCTGGCCCACCCAGAGTTAGCCATCGGCGGTCCAAGTTTTGGCTGGGTAGATGCGGCGTTGGTGGAATGTCGGGCCCTAGCCACTCGCCCTAGCCCAACAATCCCCGCCTATTGCGCGTATGGCTCCGATGAAACCGTTGTTTCAACCCAAGCGATAGCAGCGCGAATGGACCAGTGGGCCACAGGAAAGACCACCCTTTATGACGGCGCACGCCACGAGATCATGATGGAGGCCGACCCCACACAAGAGCGTTTCGCCCAAGAGGTGATCACCTTTTTCCAATAATTCACCTAAAAGCCCACACTTTCTTGCAAATCACCGCCAAGCACCCTAAATGCAGATACTCAAATAGGAGTGATCATTTTGCGCCAGACATTGCCCTTTCCCGCCCCCGTCTTTGACCTTTTAACCGCGGGGTCCGCTGATGGCTTTGGGGCCTTACCCGAATGGGATCTTTCCGATCTTTACAAAGAACCCGACGCGCCCGAATTCAGCCGTGACATGGCCTGGTTAGATGGGGCCTGCACCGATTTCGCCAAGCGATATGAAAGCAAACTGGCCAGCCTTTCAGCGGATGAGATGCTGGTGTGCATTCACGACTATGAGGCGATCGACATCACCGCAGGGCGGATCATGTCTTATGCGGGCTTGCGCTATTATCAAAACACAATGGACTCTGAGCGCGCCAAATTCATGGCCGATGCCCAAGATAAAATAACACGCTTCACCACGTCTTTGGTATTTTTTACACTTGAATTCAACCGATTAGAAGATTGCCACTTGACGAAACTTAAAGATGCGCTGCCTGATCTTGCACGCTATGGTGCAGTGTTTGATCGGATGCGCGCGATGCGCCCTTATCAACTGTCAGACGAACTTGAGACGTTTTTACACGATCAATCCACCGTCGGTGCCGCCGCTTGGAACCGTTTGTTTGACGAAACGATGGCCGGCCTGACCTTTGAGGTGACAGGCGAGGAAGAGCCCCTAAATCTGGAAGCCACGCTTAATCTTTTAACCGATAAAAACCGCAACAAGCGCGAAGCCGCCGCAAGGGCCTTGGCCTTGGTGTTTGACAGACATGTCAAACTGTTTGCCCGCGTGCACAATACGCTGGCCAAAGAAAAAGAGATCGAAGATCGTTGGCGCAAAATGCCAAGCCCGCAGACGGCCCGGCATTTGTCGAATAATGTCGAACCCGAAGTGGTAGAGGCGCTGCGCAATGCCGTTGTGGCGGCGTATCCAAAATTGTCGCACCGCTATTATAAGTTAAAAGCCAAATGGTTGGGGCTAGAGCGTTTGCAAGTTTGGGATCGCAACGCCCCCTTGCCTATGGATGCCAGCGATCTGGTCACATGGGAACAAGCGCGCGACACGGTTTTACAAGCTTATGGCGCTTTTTCACCCAAATTGGCGGCATTAGCCGAACCGTTCTTTCAGAAAGGTTGGATTGACGCGGGCGTGAAAGCTGGAAAAGCACCAGGCGCCTTTGCCCACCCAACCGTCACTACTGTGCATCCTTATGTTATGCTCAACTACATGGGAAAACCGCGCGATGTGATGGTTTTGGCGCATGAACTAGGCCACGGCGTGCATCAGGTTCTGGCCGCAGATCAGGGCGAGCTTTTATCCGCAACCCCCCTGACCTTGGCCGAGACCGCCTCTGTTTTTGGGGAAATGCTGACCTTCCGCCGCCTGCTTGACCAAGCCACCACCAAGGCTGAGCGTAAAACACTTTTGGCAGGCAAAGTCGAAGATATGATCAACACAGTCGTGCGTCAGATCGCCTTTTACGATTTTGAATGTAAACTGCACGCCGCACGCCTTGAGGGCGAACTGACCCCCGACGACATCAACGCGCTTTGGATGTCAGTTCAGGCCCAAAGTCTTGGCGAAGTCTTTGATTTCATGGACGGGTATGAAACCTTTTGGGCCTATATCCCGCATTTCGTCCATTCCCCCTTTTACGTTTACGCCTATGCGTTTGGTGACGGCTTAGTGAATGCGCTTTATGCCGCCTACGCCGACGGCCTGCCCGATTTCGAAGAAAAATATTTCGCGCTTTTGAAAGCGGGCGGATCTATGCACCATAAAGAGCTTCTCGCCCCATTTGGTCTGGACGCGACCGATCCTAAATTTTGGGACAAGGGCCTTGATATGATCGCAGGCTTTATTGACGAATTAGAGGCGATGGAAGATTAGGGGGCATTACTGCCCCCCTTTTTTTAAATTTCTGTTGCAACTGCAAAGACCTGATCGATCATCGCTTGCGTCCCGCGCGAAAATTCCAGCGGGCAGGCATAGGGGGCACCCGTTTGCGCCGCGTGGCCAAAGGCTTCGACTTGGGTAATATAGTGATTGGCGGCGGGCCACCGCTCTACTTGGGTCACCAGGCCCGGTTGGTGCCATTCGAGCCGTGCAATATCATATACATTGGCATTAAAGGGAGCGGTAAGGCGCAACATCCCTTTATCTCCTTGGAACACAACCTCTTGACGCAGGAAAAGCCGCATCGAGGTCATCGCCGCATAGGTGAAGCGCCCCATCGGTCCTTGCATCGTGCCAATAACTTTGGCGAATGTATCAATGCCATTTTCCAACTTTATTTGCGCGCTTAAATCAAGCGGTTCTGCATCGGTGACATAGCGCACCGAGCTATAGGTATAAACGCCAATATCACGAATACCACCGCCACCCGTTTCGGGGCGGTTACGTATATTGTCTCTATCGGTGCGGTTATCATAGGAAAAATTAGCATCCACGTGTTCAACAGTGCCAATCGCCCCCGATCGCACCAAGGCACGGGCGCGCTCCCACTGGGGGTGATGCACGATCATATAGGCTTCAGCGACCAGTTTGCCCGACGCATCACGCGCTTTGATCAGCTGATCTATTTCATGGGCCTGCATTGCAATTGGCTTTTCGGTTAAAACATGTTTGCCCGCTGCAACGGCTTTGAGCGTCCATTCGACATGCAAATGATTAGGCAAGGGAATATAGACCACATCGATTGACGGGTCGGCCAGCAGGGCTTCATAGCTCTCATGCAAGACCAAACCAGGGGCGATAGCGGAAAATTCGGCCCCACGTGCCACGTTTGAAGTAGCCAAAGCCGCGAAGCGGGAGGCGCGGGCTGCATTAATTGCGGGTGCCATATGTTCAAGCGCAAACTTTGACCCACCCAAAATACCCCAATTCATGGTTTCAGTCATATTTATTACCTTCTGATCGTTTATCTGACCATAGCCCGCCAATTAGGGAATGAGAATGAAAAAAGCCCCGCAAAACGGCGGGGCTTAACACTCTTTTGGGCGTTTTTTTAGGCGGGCACAGTCATACCCTTATCGCGAGCCATCTCACGCATGCGCACTTGCAGTTTTTCAAAAGCACGCACCTCTATTTGGCGCACCCGCTCACGTGAGACTTTATAGGTTTCTGATAGCGCCTCTAAGGTTTCGGGCTCATCGGTCAAGCGTCTTTTCCTCAGGATTTCGCGCTCACGCTCATTTAACACATCCATCGCTTGGGCCAAAAGCGCGTGACGTGTCTCAAATTCATTGCGTTCAGCATAGTCCTGGGCTTGGTCAGAATCGTCATCCTCTAGCCAATCTTGCCACTGGGTGGACCCATCGCCATCAGATCCAACCATCACGTTAAGCGAGGCATCTCCCCCCGACATACGGCGGTTCATATCGACGACTTCCGTTTCTGTAACCGACAGGTCTTGCGCGATTCGGGCCAATATTTCGGGGCGTAGGTCGCCATCTTCTAAAGCACCCAGCTTTGATTTCACTTTGCGGAGATTAAAGAACAACTTCTTTTGCGCCGAGGTCGTGCCAATTTTTACCAACGACCAAGACCGCAAAATATATTCCTGGATCGAAGCCCTTATCCACCACATCGCATAGGTCGCCAAACGAAAGCCTTTTTCAGGGTCAAACCGTTTAACGGCCTGCATCAGCCCGACATTGGCTTCTGATACGACTTCGGCTTGTGGCAAGCCGTAGCCACGATAACCCATGGCAATTTTAGCCGCTAAGCGCAGGTGGCTTGTGACCATTTTATGGGCAGCGGCGGTGTCTTGATGGTCAACCCAACGTTTGGCCAACATATATTCTTCTTCAGGTTCCAACATTGGAAATTTGCGAATTTCCTGCAAATAACGGCTCATGCCCTGATCTGGGCTGGGGGCAGGTAGATTTGAATAATTACTCATTTTTCCATACTCTCATGACCATTCATAGATTGGACATGCTATAAATGGGCAGCACTTGGCCAAAAGTCCAGTGGTGCGGCACAAAATCACAGCAATTTTAACTACACATAAATAAATTAATGGGCCTTTGGCGGTTTTGAGTTGCGCAGCTCTTCAATCAAAGCGGCCATGTCGGTGGGTAACGGCGATTCGAACTGCATCCGTTTTTTGGTTTTTGGATGGATAAATCCCAAACTGGCTGCGTGCAACGCTTGGCGAGGAAAAGCGTTTGCCATATCCGCCACCGGATCCCCGACCGAGCGCGCAGCCACGCGTCTGCGCCCACCGTAGGTATCATCGCCCAAAAGCGCGTGGCCTGCATAAGACATATGCACCCGAATTTGATGGGTACGCCCCGTTTCAAGCCAGCATTCAACTAAGGCCGCCGCTTCAGGCGCGCCAAAGCTTTCGAGCACCCGAACCCGAGTGACAGCATGGCGGCCAAAGCCAAACAATACCGCTTGGCGCTGGCGATCAGTTTTATGGCGCGCCAAGTTTGTGGCAATTTTCACAATGCCGCCAGTTTCAAAGCTGACCCCTTGAATGCCGCGCAACCTAGGATCAGCGGCATTGGGGGCGCCATGCACCACGGCTAAATAATGGCGCGTGACCGAGTGATCTTCGAATTGTGCAGCCAGAGCGTGGTGGGCTTTGTCTGTCTTGGCCACCACCAAAAGTCCCGACGTGTCTTTATCAATTCTGTGCACTATGCCCGGGCGCTTAACCCCACCCACGCCCGACAGGCTGTCGGCACAGTGATAAAGCAAGGCGTTCACCAAAGTGCCGTTCCAAGATCCGGGGGCAGGATGCACCACCATGCCCACAGGCTTATCAACTACAATCAATTCATCATCTTCATAAACGATCGAGATAGGGATATTTTGGGGCAAAGTATCAAGCTCGATCGCTTCGCCCAGCATGATCATAAACTCTTGCCCCTCAAACACTCTTGTTTTGGGATTGGTGATAGGCACACCGTCAAGCGTCACCGCCCCTTCAGCGATTAATTTCATCAAACGCGAGCGCGACAATGACGCTTTCTCTGGCACCTCGCGTACAAGAGCTTTATCAAGTCGGTCAGGGGGATCTTCGCCAATGGTTACGGTTAAGATTTCTAGATCTTTTTCAAAAGGCTCTGCCATGGTTCAGGCTCCAACGCCCGAAGGCCTACCGCCTTCGCTCAAGATTTTAAAGGGACTCGTGATCGGCTTAACGCTCACGATGATTATCGCGGTCATAACGGTGGTTTGGCTACTTGTCACGCGAATGCCAAGTGCTTTGGCACAAAGATCGCTTATTTTGCCCCAAAATATCGCTTTACCCTTAGGAGAGAAAGCCCAATCTTTCACATTGGGGCCCAATTATTTGACCGTGATCACCCAAAGCGGGGCGCTTTTGGTTTTTTCGCTTGATGGAACCAAACTTTTAAAAACTATTCCAAACGCCTTGCCCTAAAGCGCGCACAGAGGCATAGCTTTCATTTTAAGCGAATAGGTTTTGGGACGGCTTGATTTCATCAGCTATTTCGCAGTTTCGATAAGGATAAAGGTTGGAGATCATATGATCCGTTATTCGCTAAAATGTGACAATGATCATACGTTTGACAGCTGGTTTCGCTCGGCTGCTGATTATGAACAGTTGCAAAAGCAAAATCTGATCAGCTGTACGCTTTGCGGATCAAACCATGTGACCAAGTTACTGATGTCCCCCGCCGTGCGCCGTGCACGCCCAGCCCAGCCCAAACCCCAAGCAGAGGGTAAATCCGAAACGATCACCAAATCCGCCGTAGCACAAAAGCATCCAAACAATTTAACTGGTTTTTTGACCGCCCCGACGTCACAGCTTGAAACAGCTATGGCGGCCTTACGCAAACACGTTGAAGAAAACTCAGAATATGTTGGAGAAAATTTCGCCGCCGAAGCGCGCGCTATTCATGAGGGCGCAGCCCCAGAACGCGCCATCTATGGCGAGGCCAAAGCCCAAGACGCCCGCGCGCTGATTGAGGAGGGAGTGCCCCTGGCCCCCCTGCCCTTTATTCCAAAACGTAAGGTGAATTAAGTCGTTATATTTGCTTTTCAGGCAATTGTACGACTAGGCCATCAAGTTCGGATGTGACTTTGATCTGACATGTCAACCGCGAACGCGCTGCGTCAGGTTGCCATGCAAAATCCAACATATCTGCTTCCATCGGGTCTTTTGCGGGTAACCGATCAACCCACTCGTGCGCAATATAAACGTGGCAGGTCGAGCAGGCGCAGGCCCCGCCGCAATCTGCTTCAATTCCAGGCACCCCATTATCACGCGCTCCTTCCATCACGGTCAGGCCGTTTGTGACTTCAATCACATGTGCGGTACCATTATGTTCCAGGTAAGTAATTTTCGCCATTTTACAGTCCTTCACCTGACCAGTCCGAGCCGACAGTCTTTCAAGCGACTTTCTAATATTTTTTTTCGCCCTTGGCCAGAGGGGCAAAAGATTTATACCTTGCATTTTAGCAAAGCGTTCTCTATTTGTTCTGACTTCTTAGCAACAGGTCATCAATGTCTGATTGGCTTATACCCACGCCCCCACCCAACAGTTGGCCCAAGCCCCCCCATGCTTTGCCCGCCGCCCGCTTAAATGAGCCCTCAGTAGGGGCGCGGGTCTGTGTGGCAGGTTTAGTCTTGGTACGCCAAAGGCCAGGAACGGCAAAGGGGGTTATTTTCGTCACACTGGAAGATGAGACGGGCACCTGCAATGTGGTGGTGTGGGCCAAAGTCTTTGAGAAATTCCGCCGCGCAGTGATTGCAGGACGGTTATTGCGGGTTACGGGGCGGCTGCAACGCGAAGCTGGGGTGGTGCATCTGTTGGCCGATCAGATTGAAGATCTGTCATCGTTGCTTGACCTTTTGATAAAGCCACACGCGGCATCGCCATAAAAGAAGGCAGGCCACAAGGCCTGCCTTAAGGGTTAAGAACACGTTTAAAGGTAAGGTTATTCCTCAAGTCCAAGTGCTAAAAAACGCGGATTTCCATCGCGACGTATCAACAAAAGCAAAGATTTACGCCCGGCGTCTTTGGCGTCTTGCATCCGCTCTTTCAAAATCTCGATGGAACTCAACTCAACCTGACCCGCTTCGACCAACACATCTCCAGCACGCAAACCTTTGTCAAAGGCCTCTGACACCTCATCTACGTTGGTGACCAAAAGCCCTTGGCTTCCGAGTGCCAAACCTGCCGCTTCAGCGATGTCGGGTGTGACCACTTGCAGCGTAAGACCCAAAAGCTTAGCGCTGGCTGGCTCCAGCGGGGCCACTTTTGGTGCGTTGGCAGGTTTTGCAGCCGCCTCGGCCTCTTCACGACGACCCAATGTCACCGAAAGATTTATCTTATCAGCTCCCCGCATTACGGTCACTTCGACCGCTTCACC